>Ga0182012_10007768_pt1 | contig 10689 bp, 9 predicted proteins | sample 612S2SmetaG_FD_120486 | JGI IMG/M metagenome (GOLD analysis project Ga0182012, IMG submission 120486) | Permafrost microbial communities from Stordalen Mire, Sweden - 612S2S metaG | ecosystem: Environmental > Terrestrial > Soil > Wetlands > Permafrost | place: Sweden: Stordalen | collected...
ATGACAAAGCCGGCGTCATAGCGCCGCCGCCATTGATCTTCGCAGCATCTGTGGTGCTCGGGTTGCTGGTCGGCCGCGCCTATCCGATCGCACTGCTGCCCCCGGCGCTGGCGACACCGGTGGGCATCCTGTTGCTGGTGCTTCCGATCCCGGTCGTCGTGTCGGCGCTGCGAGAGCTGCGCAAGGCGCGAACGGCGGTCGATCCTTACAAGCCGACAACTGCGATCGTGCGAACCGGTGCATTCGGTTTCAGCCGCAATCCGCTCTACGTGTCGCTGATCCTGATCACCGCGGGACTCGCCTGCCTGATCAATTCGGTATGGATTCTGTTGTTTTTGGTGCCGGCGGTGGCGGTCCTGCGGTTTGGCGTGATAGCCCGCGAGGAAGCGTATCTCGACCGCAAATTCGGCGATGACTACCGCCGTTACAAGGCCGCCGTCCGCCGCTGGTTGTGAGGGCAGTCGGCGCCGCACGTACCGCGTCGGTTGGCTCGTGTCTTGTTACCCGCTGTAGGGTGGATAAGCGAAGCGCCATCCACCATTGCCCACGACGGAAAACGGTGGACGGCGCTTCGCTGGTCCACCCTACGCTTTGCTACGCTTGCTGCCCGCTTGCCTCGACCGGTTTAGGCCGAAATCCGTCGCTCGCTATGGCCCACCCCGAGCGGCAGCCGCTCGGCGATCACGAAGGCGTCGCCCGGCATGCGCTGGGTGAACAGGCACAGATCCGTCACCCGCCGGGGCTCCGCCAGCGCGGCTGCGAAGTGGCGACCGGCGGCGGGCTGGTAGATCGCCTTCTCGGCCGCCGTCAGCCGCCGGGTCAGCGTCATGTGGAAGAACCAGGCGCCGAACACGTACGGATAACCCCAGCGGACCAGCAGCGCGTCGTGCTCGGGCGTCAGCCGCCCGGTGCGGCGGCGTGTCAGTTCCGGCTCGGACAGGGGCGCGCGCAGCCAGTCGAGCTGCTCGACGCAGGCATCCGCCAGCGCCTGCAACGGCGGGCAGGGGACCGTCTCCCGCAAGGCAAGGAAGCCATGCACATCGGCCACCGCGAGGGGGGGCAGGTCGAATGGCGGGATGCGCCCCGCGAGCGCCGCCGCCGCCCGCACCAGGTCGGGCCACTGCCGGTAACGGGCCAGGCGCATTGGCGGCTTCAAGGTGGCGTGAAAGCCGTACAGCCGCGGCTCGGCGGTGACCTCCGGCAGGCCCGGCACATCCGGCTGCCGCACGGGCGCATTGCTCTCGGGATCGCGGCCAAGCCAGGCGGCGGCGGCCTCGGTCAACGGGTCTCCGGGCAGCGTGGCGTAGTAGACCGCGACGCGAGGCTCAGCCTGCATCAGATCACCCGTTCGCCGCCGCGCCAGACCTGCCGCACGACTGGCAGCCCCTGGAAGAGCCGCACGCGCACGACATCGGCCCGCAGCCCGGGTTCCAGCCGGCCGCGATCGGTCAGGCCCGCCATCCGCGCCGGCGTGCCGGTGACCATCGCCACCGCCGCCGGCAGCCCGATGCCTCGCGCCGAGCGGAACGCCGCTTCCACCAGGCTGGGAGGCACATAGTCGGAGGCGAACGCATCGACCGCGCCGGCGTCCAGCAGGTCGCCGGCAGCGATGTTGCCGGAATGTGAGCCGCCGCGCACGATATTCGGTGCGCCGGCGATCACCTGCATGCCATGCCGCTTCGCCGCCTGGGCAGCCGCCATGGTCACCGGGAACTCGCTGATGTGGATGCCGTCGGCGACGTTTTCGGCGATCTCCGCCTCGGTGCGGTCGTCATGGCTGGCCAGCGCCACGCCGCGTCCGGCCAGCCGGTCGAGCAAGGCACGGCGGTTGGGGTTGCGCAGCCGCGCCCGCTGGTCGCGCAGCTCCGCGATGCGGCGCTCGATCGCCGCGTCGTCGAGCCCGTTGCGGCGGCGCAAGGTGCGGTAATAGTCGAGATTGGCGTACTGCCCCTCGCCTGGCGAGTGGTCCATCAGGCTCACCATGCGCACCCGCGGATGGTCTGCCGCCGTATTGAAATGCTCGAGCATGTCGATCGCGGGCACTTCGCAGCGCAGATGCAGGAAGTGCTCGGCCTTCAGCAGTCCCGCGCCGGCCAGCGCATCCAGATCGGGGACGCCATTGAGGAAGGTCTCGATGCGGTCGGTGTCGAACCCAAGATCGCCGAGGCACAGCGCATCCAGCACGGTGGTGACGCCGGCCGCGGCGCATTGCACGTCATGCGCCACCATGGCGGAGCGCGAGGGCCAGCGCGCATTGGCGCGCGGCTGCACCTGGCGTTCGAGATTGTCCGTGTGCACATCGACCACGCCCGGGATCAGGGTATCGCCGTCGAGGTCGATCGCAGCGAGCGCGGACGACCGGCCGGGCTGGATGTCGGCGATGACACCGCCATGCAGCACCACGGTGCCGGGGATGGTGTCGGCTGGCATGACGAGCATGGCGTTGGTGAGAATGGTCTCGGTGGTCACAATGGCGCCCAAGATGTGTTCGAGGCCGGCTTCAGGCGATAGGCCGAGGTCACTCGCGCAGCAGGCGCCGGCGGGCGATGCCGGCGCCGCGTGCAAGCAGCCGGGATAGAAGCAGGGTGTCGGATGGCATGCGCCGTCACGGTGGTGGGTTGCCTTTCAGGGCGCGGCGCTCATTGCGCCGAGCGGACGTTATCGTATCGGATTGACAGCTCGATATCGCATGAACGAACGGCGTAGGGCGGACAAGCGAAGCGCCTTCCGCCTGTCTTGCTCGCCGCGGCCTCGCCGCATCGGCAGCGCCCGCGTCGATCGAAGTGGCCGCGCGATGGCGGCATCGCGGTGGACGGCGCTTCGCTGGTCCACCCTACCCCGACTTTCGCTACGCAGGCTTTTCGACAGTCCATGCGACTGATGCGGGCATCGCCGTCCATGTTCGCAGGCATAGCACACCCCGTGCCGATTCAACGATCGGGCGCGACGGTCTGCTCCTCCGGAGTGGCTGCCCGGTTCTCGGCCGCTTGTGCCGGTTGCGGCGGCTCCAACAGCAGGTCCTCGCGCCTTGGCAGCTCGCGCATGTCCTTCAGCCCGAACTGAGCCAGGAACTGTGGCGTGGTGCCCCAGAGCGTCGGGCGGCCGGGGCTCTCCTTGCGGCCCTTCGGCGCAACCAGGCCGGCTTCCAGCAGCGCGTCCAGGGTTTGCTGCGACAGGCTGGTGCCGCGGATATCCTCGACCTCGGCCCGGGTCACCGGCTGGTGATAGGCGATGATCGCCAGGGTTTCCATGGCCACACGCGGCAGGCGGCGGGGCACCTCGATCACCTTGCGCAGGCGGGCCGCCAGGTCGGGCGCTGTGCGAAACTGCACGCCATTGCCGACATCGGCCAGCTCGACGCCGCGGCCGGCGTAGCGGGCACGCAGCGCAGCGATCACCGCCTCCGCGTCCATCGCATCGGGAAGCAGTTGGGACAGCGCGCGAGCGCTGACAGGGGTGGCGGAGGCGAACACCAGTGCCTCGGCGAGTCGCAAAGCGCCCTCGTCCGGTTCGGTGAAGGCGGCAGCCGGCGGAACGGCGGCAGTTCCTGCGGCAGCCTCGTGGTCAGCGCCGGGGAGCGGTTCAAGGACAGCGGGCTCAGGATTGACCGTGGTGCGAAGGGCAGCGTCGGGCGGGGGGTCAGAGACGGCGCCCGGAGTCGGTCGGCCCGTCGGCAGGGACTCGGTTGCGGGGTCCGAAGCAAGCGCAACGCCATCGCCTTCGTCCCGCTGAGGCGTCGCCCAGTCACCGCCACAGCCGCCGCCGGGACCAGGCACAGGGCGCTGATCGAACGCCAGGTCATCGCCCTGGTCGTGGTCGCTCCGAAGGGCAGGCTCGGGGGCATTCGAGGCATTGGCATCAGCGCCGGTGCTGGCGACAGGGTCGCGATCGGCGGCAGCGAGAGGCTCGTCACAAGGGATAGTCTCGCCACCAGCTATGGCCTCGCAATCGCTGGAGGCAGTCTCGGCCTTGGCGGTCTCGCGAATGTCGTCGGTCATGCGGCGTGCTCCGTCTCGCGCTCGCCGCGGTGCAGCAGGATCGGGCCGAACGCTTCCTCCTGGCGCAGCCGCACCGCGCCCCCGCGCGCCATTTCCAGGCTGGCGATCAGCGTGCTGGCCAGCGCAGCGCGTCGCTCCATCGGCGAGGAAAAGAAGTCCGGCAGGAATTGCTCCAGACTGGTCCAATCCGGCAGGCTGCCGAGCAGCGACGCCAGCCGGTTCAGCGCGTCCTGCACTGTCCAAAGCGTCAGCGCACGCGGCCGGTACGATCCGGCGCGCGTGCCGCGGCGCACCGCTTGCAGATAGGCACGCACCAAGCCGCCCAGTTCCAACGTCAGCCGCGAGCGGTCGATCTCGGTGTGGTCCTCCGGCACGCCGCGCGCGAACACGTCATGTCCGAGCTGCGGGCGGGCGCCGAGCCAAGCCGCCGCCGCGCGCATGGACTGCAGCACTTGCAGGCGCGCGGCGAGCTGGTCGGCCGCCAGTTCGGCTTCCTCAGCCGCCTCGCTGCCGGCGGGCAGCAGCAAGCGGGATTTCAGCCAAGTGAGCCACGCCGCCATCACCAGCCAATCGGCGGCGAGTTCCAGCCGGACGCGCCGCGCGCCCTCGATGACTGCCAGGTACTGCTCGACCAGCGACAAGATCGAGATGCGGGCGAGGTCCACCTTTTGCTGGCGCGCCAGGTCGAGCAGCAGGTGCAGCGGACCCTCAAATCCGTCCAGGCTCAGCACCAGGCTGTCGGTCTGTCCCAGGTCGGATGCTGGCACCGCATCCGATGCGACCGCCCCAGGGGCGGCGGACCCAGGGGGCGCGGACCCAAGGGCGGCGGACCCAGGTGGCGCGGACCCAAGGGGGGCGGACCCAAGGGGGGCGGACCCAAGGGGGGCGGACCCAAGTGGGGCGGACCCAAGGGCGTCAGATGCAGGCGCAACCGACCCGGGCGGGGGCGGGGCGGTCTCAGATGAGGTTGACATCAGCGTCCCCGGAATCGTGCCCGGCGAGCCTCATCACCAGCCGAACGGCCCACGGCACCACCGTCTGCAGCGCGTCGCCGAATGGATCGAAGCGAATGCCGACTCCGCGCAGCAGCAGCGGCATCAGGAAAACGACCAGGATGACCAGTACCAGCCCGGCGCGCTCCAGCCCCGCCCAGCCACGCGCCAGGCGTTCCGGCAGCAGGCCGACCACGATGCGCCCGCCATCCAGCGGCGGGATCGGCAACAGGTTGAACAGCCCCAGCACCAGGTTGAACAGCAGGAACTGGAACAGAAACAGCGTGATCACGGGGTGCTCCGCCATGCCCTGCTGGCCGGCGGGCATCGCCAGGGCCGCCAGCCAGGCCAGCAGGAAGTTGATCCCCGGACCGGCGGCGGCGACCAACGCCATGCCGCCGCGCGGGTTGCGGAATTTCCATGGTGCCACTGGCACCGGCTTCGCCCAGCCGAAGATGAATGCCACCCGGCCGATGGTCAGGAGCTGGGACAGCACCAGGAAGCCAGGCAAGAGCAGCGTGCCAAACCGGTCCACATGGCGCAGCGGGTTGAGCGACAGCCGTTTGGCCTTGCGCGCGGTGTCGTCGCCAAGCGCGAGCGCCGCAAAGCCGTGTGCGGTCTCGTGCAGCGTAATAGCCAGGATCATCGGGATGATGGCCAGCGCGAGCTGCAGGATCACGTCGGTCTGGAGCATGCTGTCCATCATGCCAGCAGACGCGCGCGTTCGGCGGCCAGCGCGGCGCCGTCGAGTGTGCGGGCGCTCCGGGCGGCCAGCGCGCGGCCGGCGGCCAGCCGTTCGACGGTCGCGGACGCCAGCGGCGGACACGCGGCGAGCAAGGCTTCGGTCGGCGCCAGGTCGCCCGCGCAGTACAGCGCAAGGTCGCAGCCCGCGGCGAGCGCCTGCGTCGCGCGGGCGGCGGGCTGCCCGGATAGCGCCTTCATGGCCAGGTCGTCGGTCACCAGGACTCCTTCGAAGCCGATGCGGGTGCGAACGATCGTCCCGATCACCGCCGGGGACAACGTTGCCGGTAAAGCGGCGTCCCAGGCATCATAGACAATATGGGCCGTCATCGCCCAAGGCAGCGCCGCATTCATCGCGAACGGCAGCAGATCGGACGACAGATCCGCCTCCGCGACGCGGGGCAGGGCCAGATGGCTGTCGACGCCGGCCCGGCCATGGCCTGGCGCGTGCTTCATGACCGGCAGCACCCCGGCGGCGAGCAGCCCTTCGGCCATCGCCCGCCCCAGTGCGGCAACCGCGTGAGGATCAGCCCCGAAGGCACGGTCGCCGATCACGTCATGCGCACCCGGCAGAGCCAGATCCAGCACCGGCGCAGCGGCGACATCGAACCCAGCGCCGGCGCAATCGAGGCCGATCAGCGCGCCGGTGAGCCAAGCGGCCCGCACCCCAGCCTCCGGCGCCCTCCCATGGGCCGCACCGATCACACCGGCTGACGGATGGGCGAGCCAGTGCGGCGGCCGCAGCCGGGCGACCCGGCCGCCCTCCTGGTCCACCATCAGCACGCCATCCCCCGGCAGCACATCCCGCAGCGCCGCCACCAGCGAGGCCAACTGCACCGGGTCCTGGACGTTCCGCGCGAACAGGATCACGCCGGCCGGCTGGTGCGCCCGCAACACCGCGGCCTCGGCCTCAAGGAGAACCGGCCCGGCGATACCGACAATCGCAGGTTTCATGCTCGGAAGACCAACGACAGAAGACGGAAGACGGAAGACGCTTGCTTCAAGGATGGCCCTAACCCGCTAACCGCGGCGCCGAGCGGCAGGGTGGATAAGCGATGCGCGATCTACCGTCGCCGCGCGCCCCACCGCACAGGTGGATGGCGCTCCGCTTATCCACCCTGCCGAGTTCATCGGACAGGGCTCAGAACCGTCCGTTCTCCGTCGTCCGTCCTCTGTCTTCAGAAATCCGCCACGGAGCAGGTGGCGCCTTTGGCGCGGACATGCTCGCAGAACTGAACGGCCTGGGTTGTGTCGGCGAATCCGCCGGTGCGCAGGCGCCACCATGTGCGGCCGTCGTGCTCGGTCCTGCTGAAGGCCGGCTGGCGGCTGCCAAGCACGTCGGGCATGCGCTTCTGCAGCCGCTGCCACTCTGCCTTGGCGGCGTCCTCGGTGGGGAAGGCGGCGAGCTGTACGGCGGCGGCCTTGCCGGTCTTGTCCGGCTTTGCAGCGGTGGCGGTGGTTGCGGCGGCCGCCGGCTTGCCGGGTGCCGTGGTGACGGCAGCCGGCTTGGCGGCAGACGCCGCGGTGGCCGGCTTGGCCGCGCTGGCGACAGCGACCGGTTTGCCGGGTTTCGCCGGCTCCGGCGGCACGGTCGCCACCGGGGCGGCCGCCGCCGGGGCCGGCGAGGTGGGCGCGGTGCGCGGCTGCGGCGCGGGGGTCTCGGGGGGCGGGGCCAGTTTGCCGACATCGGTGTCGCTGCCGCCCGAGAACACCTCGTTGCCGGCGCCGGCCACTTCCATGCCGCCGGGGTTATCCGGCTTGAACCGGGTCGGCCCCTGGTCGGCCTGCACGACGGGCACCGCCCCGTGGTGGCGGTGCATCGCCGAATAGCCGCCGACGATCGCCAGCAACGCGGCGCCGAGCCCCGCGGCGATGAAGGTGAGCCTGCGGGTTCCCGCGTCCATGCCGCGGCCGCGGTGCGGGACGCGATAGGTCTGAGCCGGAATCGAGAAATCGTCTGATGACACGGTGCCAAATCCCTCTGCCAAATCCCCTGTGGAGGAGACCCGGCGAACCTTTTGCCGGTGCGGCTAGCGCATCTCCTCGACGGGCGTGACGCCCATCACCGCGAGCCCGGACCGAATCACCACCGCCGTCGCCGCCACCAGAGCCAGCCGGGCACGCGTCTCATCCGGCCGGTCCGCCTGCAGAAACCGCAGCGTCGAGTCGTCCTTGCCTCTATTCCATAGCATATGAAAGTCGCCTGCCAAGTCATAGAGGAAAAACGCGATTCGGTGAGGCTCCTTCGCCTGCGCGGCGCTTTGCACGGTGCGCGGCCAGGCGGCCAGGCGGCGGATCAGCGCGATCTCCTCGGGCGCCTCCAGCGACTCTAGCGGGGTGTCCGCCAGCGCTATATCAGCGGTTGCCGCCGCGCCGAACTGCTCCGAAGCGGCGCGCAGCACCGAGCGGCAGCGGGCGTGCGCGTATTGCACGTAGAACACCGGATTGTCGCGGGTCTGCGCCAGCGCCACGTCCAGATCGAACTCCATCTGCGCGTCTGCCTTGCGCGTCAGCATGGTGAAGCGCACCGCGTCGCGGCCGACCTCGTCCAGCAGGTCGCGCAGCGTGACAAAGCTGCCGGCGCGCTTGGACATGCGCACCGGCTGGCCGCCGCGCACCACGTGCACGATCTGGCACAGCACCGCCTCCAGCGCCGCTTCGCCGCGCGAGACCGCCTGCACCGCCGCCTTCAGCCGCGGCACGTAGCCGCCGTGATCCGCGCCGAGCACGTCGATCAGCACCGTGTAGCCGCGGTTCACCTTGTCGGCGTGGTAGGCGATGTCGTTGGCGAAATACGTGTTGCTGCCGTCGGATTTGCGCAGCGGGCGGTCCACGTCGTCGCCGAACTGCGTGGCGCGGAACAGGGTTTGTGGCCGCGGCTCCCAATCCTCCGGCGTCTTGCCCTTGGGCGGCTCCAGCACGCCCTCATAAATCAGCCCCTGCTGCTGAAGCCCGTCGATGACCGCGTCCGGTGCGCCGCTGGCGACCAGTGCGCGCTCCGAGCTGAACACGTCCTGTTGAACCCCGAGCAGCGCCAGGTCCGCGCGGATCGCCGCCAGCATCATGTCGATGGTGGTGTCGCGAACGGTGTCGAGCCATAGCTCCGGCGCGGCGATGCCCAGGTCGGGCTGCGCCAGCGCGGCGCCGTGGACCCGCGCCAGGTGCTCGCCGACCGGGATCAGGTACTCGCCGCGATACTGCAGCCCGCCAGGGATTTCGTCGCTGAATTCGGCTTCGGTCAAAGGGGTGCCCAGTGCCTGCAGGTAGCGCCAATAGGCCGCCCAGGCGAGGGCGAGCACCTGCGCGCCGGCGTCGTTGACGTAGTACTCCTTGGTGACGTCGTAGCCTGCTTTCGCAAGCAGATTGGCAAGCGCGTCGCCCACCACGGCGCCGCGGCAATGGCCGATGTGCATCGGGCCAGTCGGGTTGGCGGAGACATACTCGATATTGACCCGGACGTCGTTGCCGAGCGTGCTGTCGCCGTAATGCTGGCCCTCACGCAGGATGGCGGGGAGCAGGGCGCGCAGCTTGACGGGCTCAATGCGCAAATTGACGAATCCGGGTCCGGCCGCTTCGGCGCCGGCAATCTCCGGGTCCTTGTTCAGGAAAGCGACCAGCGCCGCGGCGATTTTTTGCGGCGGCATGCGCGCGGCCTTGGCGGCAACCAGCGCCGCGTTGGTCGCCATGTCGCCATGCGCCGGATCGCGGGCGGGCGTGACCTCGACCTTGGCGGTCACGTCGTCGGGCAGGCCGGGTGCGATGCCGGACAACGCCGCCAGCACCGTCTCACGCACGCGGGCGTAGATGTCGTGGGTCATGGGTCTCGTCTTGGTCCTTCATAGCCGGCGTGTTCGCGTTGAGCTTCACTTAGGGCGGACAGGCGAAGCGCCATGCGCCACGCGTGAGCGCGCGGCTCGTACTGCCCGCCCGGCTTCCAAGCGCTCGGCCCTCATCCGTCGCGGGAGCACCGGGCGTCGGCTGGCGAGACTGCGCTGCGCTTTTCGTCCTACACCCCATACCCCGGCCCCGGTCAAACAGGCGTGATGCAAACCTATGCCGTTGCACGCCCTCGACCGCACCCGCACTTCTGGATCACGGCGCCGTTGGCGCGACCAGACCGGTCTCGCCGGGCGCAGCGGGGGATGAAGCCATGCTCATCGCTGAAGTCTTGCAGGTGAAGGGTCGCGACGTGGCGCGGGTTCGCCCGACCGATTCCGTCTGGGCCGCCGTGCGCCAGTTGGCCGAGCGCCGCATCGGCGCCCTGGTGGTCGAAGACAAGTGGATGAAGCTGGTCGGCATCTTCTCCGAACGCGATTTCGTCAACGCGACGGCGGCGCACGGCACCGCGGCGCTGGACATGACCGTGGGCAAGCTGATGAGCACCTCGGTCATCGTGTGCCGCCCATCCGATCGCATCGATGCCGCGCTGGGTGTGATGACGCTCGCAAAGATCCGCCACCTGCCGGTGATCGACGCCGGCGAACTGAAGGGAATCGTCAGCATCGGCGACCTGGTGAAGCACCGGCTGGACGAGAAGGAGCTGGAGGCGAACGTCCTGCTGGAAATCTCCCGCATGAAGATCGTTGCGTGAAGGGAGGGAGCCGGGCTGGCCAGGAGCGCTAACCGGGCCGGCCCGCACAGACGAAGTAGGGGTTCGCCCAGCCGGGCTTGCCGTAGCCGAGCGGTTCGCCGGTCAGCGTAGAAACTGTGCCGCCGGCCGCTTCCAGAACGGCCTGGGGTGCGGCGGTGTCCCACTCCATGGTGCGGCCGAAGCGCGGATAGAGGTCGGCGATCCCCTCGGCGAGTCGGCAGAACTTCACGCTGGAGCCGAAATTGAGCACCTCCGCGACGCGCCGCCCGGCGAGGAACGCGTCCAGCATCACGGTGTCGCCGTGATGGCGGCTGGCCAGCACCGTCAGCCCGGCAGCGGACGGGGTTCGCGCGGACACCGCGACCTG
>Ga0182012_10007769_pt1 | contig 10687 bp, 9 predicted proteins | sample 612S2SmetaG_FD_120486 | JGI IMG/M metagenome (GOLD analysis project Ga0182012, IMG submission 120486) | Permafrost microbial communities from Stordalen Mire, Sweden - 612S2S metaG | ecosystem: Environmental > Terrestrial > Soil > Wetlands > Permafrost | place: Sweden: Stordalen | collected...
TGGCCATGGGCCTCACCAAAAATGAAGCACTGCAAAGTTTGCGCTTCAGCCTGCTGCGCACCGCCACCGAGTCCGATGTGGATCATGTGCTCGAAATTGTGCCAACAGTCGTAGAAAAGTTGCGCGCGCATTCCCCGGTCGGCGCGCTGGCGGCTGGATAAAAAGCAGTTTTCAGCTTCCAGCCTCTAGCTGCATGCTGAACTGTGTAAACCCTGTGACGCTGATGCAAGAAAGAGCTAGCGGCTAAAAGCTAACAGCTAGGAGCTGTTTTTTTGAGCGAGCAAACCACCATCGCAGTAGCCATGTCCGGCGGAGTCGATTCCTCGACCGCCGCGGCCATGCTCGCCCACTCGGGCAACGGAGAATCTGCTTCCGTCATCGGCCTCACCCTCCAACTCTGGGATCAAACCCGCCTCGCCGGCAAGCACGGCATCCCCGACGCGCCCAAGGCCGGCCGCTGCTGTTCGCTCGACGATGTGTACGACGCCCGCCACGTTGCCGAGCAGCTTGGCATTCCCTACTACGTCGTCAATCAGCAGGAGCGCTTCGAGCGCGATGTCGTCCGTCCATTCGTCGACGAGTACCTCGCCGGCCGCACGCCGATTCCCTGCTCGCTCTGCAACGACCACATCAAGTTCGATCAGTTGTTAAAGACCGCGCGCAGCATCGGCGCAGACAAAATTGCAACGGGACACTACGCGGTCAACGAGTACGACGAGGCCCGCAAGCGCTGGATTCTCAAGCGCCCCGCCGATCTTGCAAAAGATCAAACGTATTTTCTCTTCGGTTTAACTCAAGAGCAGTTGGCGCACACGCTCTTTCCCCTCGGCAAGCTCACCAAGCCCGAGGTGCGCCAGATTGCGCGCCAGCATGGCCTGCGCCTGGCCGAGAAGCCCGACTCGCAGGAGATCTGCTTCGTTCCCGGCGGCGATTACAAGCAGTTCCTCACCGCGTATCTCGAAGAGCAGGGCGAAGCGATGCCCGAAACCGCCGGCGAACTCGTAGCCTCAAGCGGCGAAGTTCTCGGCAGGCACGACGGCATCTCCAACTTCACCATCGGCCAGCGCAAGGGCCTCGGAGTCTCCTCACCTTCGCCGTTGTACGTTCTCAATATCGATGCGGCCAGCCATCGCGTCACCGTCGGCGCAGACCAGGAACTTGCTACGCGCACGCTGCGCGCCGGGCGGCTCAACTGGATCAGCATTCCCGAGCTGACCGCGCCCATGCGCGTACGGGCCAAGATTCGCCATCGCCATGAGCCGGCCTGGGCCACGCTGGAGCCTTCCGGCGCAGACGAGGTCAAGGCGACCTTCGACGAGCCGCAGCGCGCCGTAACGCCAGGCCAATCCGCCGTCTTTTATGACGGTGATGAAGTTGTAGGCGGGGGATGGATCGTGCAGAACCTGCCCGGCGAAAACTGAGCCTTAAGGCGCTTGCGGCTTTACTGGAAACTTCCGTGCCCTTTCCTTTCCGCTTTTTTCTGCGGAAAGGGTGGGAAAACCGCAACACTCAGGTCTACGCCATTTTCTAAACCGCCCTAAACAAACATATCCTTATCCGCCGCGCGCGGATCGACCGTGGCTCTGCCCGATGGCGACGAGGAGCGCGCCGAGTAATCCGGATTGCGCAGCGTATCGAGAATGGCGCGCACAGAGGCAAGGATGCCGGAGACCTGTCGCACCGGCACAGCCACCGCGCCGCTTACAAACTCCGCCGCGCGCTCCACGCCATCCAGCGCTGTCGTAGCCATGGCATCCATGCGGCTGGCAATGCGCTGCGCGCGGCCAATCAAGTCCGTCGCCGCCGCCTGCACATCGGATGTCTGTTTGCGCAGCGATTGAGTAAGCGCGGCAATTTCAGTTGCCGACTCCTCGATCTTCGGCGCAATCCGGGTAATGATATCCCGAGTGCTGTAAATGATGGGCATGATCGAAGAGCGAAGTTCCTGAATCTCTTCGTGGGCATTGCGCGCGAACTTGCCCAGCACCGAAACCAGAACGATGAGAAAGATGGTTTGAACCGCCACAAAAAGCGCGGCAATTGCAATCAGGATCAACTCAATCGTCTCTCTGTCTAACTTCGGCATAGTCTTATCTCGCGCACAACTCCCTTATCCGCCGCATCGCACAACAGTCCGGGCCAGCTCCGTTTACGATTCGCGTGCATCCCCAACCACCGTGGCCGACTTGTAGGCCTGCCGGCCTGCATCCACGGCCGCCGATACGCGGGTGGAGTGTTCGTTGACCAGGCTCTTGCCCCGCTCGACAAACTCGTCCCACTGCGCCCGTCCCCGATCCACAACCTCGCGGCTGCGATCCACGTAGTCGCCAACCTGACCCTTGCCCCTGTCGACCAGTGTGCCCACCGACTCAGCAGCTTCCCGTGTCCGCGCGCGCAGATACTCCGAGCCTTCTTTGGCCCCGGACATCAGATCCTCGCGTGTTTCGCGGCCGCTCTTAGGCGCATAAAGAATGCCTACCAGCGCGCCAATGCCTATGCCTGCCACTAACCAGGCCAATCCGTATGATCTTTCTTCTGCCATGTTGTTAACTCTCCTTCCGTACTGCTTAAAGGATGCCTGAGCGTATCAAATTTCTACCCGTTATCGCAAATTCAGACCGACGTCCTACCCAACTTGGACGTTGGGGGTGCAATTAAGTACCAAAAGAGGATCGCACACCCGGCCGCCAGCCGCGAGCCGGCCGCCAGCCGCGAACCGGCACTCTCCTCTTCAACGGCGCAAGCCTAGCTCCCGCTCCCGCTGCGGTTGGCTAAAACCTCGGCAAAGTGTCGTGCCTCGCGCCCGCACAGCTGCGAAATCTGCTCCCGGCAGCTGAATCCGTCGGCAACCACAATAGTCGTGGCGCCAGCGGAGTGAATCGCCGGCAGCAGCCCTTCGTTCGCAATCGTCTTCGAAACCTCGAACTTATCCGCCTCAAAGCCAAACGGCCCCGCCATGCCGCAGCAGCCTGCCTGGGTGTCTTCCACCACTGCTCCGGCCTCACGCAGCAGCGCAATCTCGCTCCCCGTCCCGCCAAACACCGCCTTGTGATGGCAGTGGCCATGGAGCAGAATCTGCGCGCCTATCAGGCGGCCAGTCACAAAGCCGGGAGCCCTTTCCTGCAACCAGTCGGCAAGCAGCCATACCAGCCCGCGCAGCCGTTGTGCGCGCGGATCGTGAGGAAACAGTTCCGGCAGCTCGTCCTTGAAGACGCTGGCGCAGCTCGGCTCCAGAAAAATGAACGGCAGCCCAACCTCAATCTGCGCAGCCATCCGGTCGAGCACTCGAGCCAGATAATCGCGCGCCGCACCCAGCAGCCCGAAGTCGTAAAGCGGCCGCCCACAGCAGATGTGCCCGCGCGGAACGACAACACCGAAGCCGGCTTCGGTCAGCACTGATTCGGCAGCGGCAAGCGCCTGCGGATGGTAGTAGTTGTTCCACGTGTCCGGCCACAGCACCACCTGCGCCAGACTGTCTGACGCGGACCGCCCTTCGGGCCCGGTCGCTGCCGTGTTGATGCCAATAGTTCGGAATTGCGTAAAGGGTTTCGCCGCCAGCCTCGGCAGCTTCCGCTCCTGCGCCACGCCGACGATTCGCTTAATAATCGGGCTGGTCATCGCCCCGGTCAGCATCATGTTGGTAAGCGCCGGCGCAAGTGACCCCGCCCGCGCCAGCCTGTCCGCAAATCCAAACACATAGTGATGCAGCGGATGCACCCGCCCCTTGTAATGCTGCGCCAGAAACTCCGCCTTGTACGCAGCCATATCCACCTGCACCGGGCACTCGGTCTTGCAGGCCTTGCAACTCAGGCAAAGATCAAGCGCCTCATGCACGGCCTCACTCTGAAAGCCGTCGCTGCGCAGCGACCCAGCCAGCATCTCCCACAGCAGATGCGCGCGGCCCCGCGTCGAGTGCCGCTCTTCTCCCGTAGCCCGGTAGCTGGGGCACATCACCCCGCCCTCGGTCTTGCGGCACGCCCCCACGCCCACGCAGCGCTCCGTCGCTCTCTCAAACGAACCTCCGTCTGCCGCAAAAACAAAATGCCTTTCCGAATGTCTGTCCGGCTCAATACGCGGGGTCTCGCCAGGCGCTGGGGGATTATGGCGCAGATTCTCCACCGGATCGTAAACCCGCACCGCATCCGAAAGCTTCCCCGGATTCATCCTGTTATCCGGGTCCCACAAGCCTTTGAACTCGCGGAATGCCTGAATCAACTCCGGCCCAAACATCTTCGGCAACAGCGCCGCGCGCGATTGCCCGTCCCCATGCTCGCCTGAGAACGACCCTCCATACGAAATCACCACATCCGCCGCGCGATCCAGAAACTCGCGAAACTTCCGCTGCCCTTCCACCGAGCGATGGTCGAAGTTGATGCGCATATGCACGCAGCCCTCGCCGTAGTGCCCATACACGGGGCTGGAATAGCCATACTCATCCATAAGCGCAGTAACGCTGCGCAAATATCTTCCGAGCAGCGCGGGAGGCACTGCGGCATCTTCCCAGCCCTCCACGCGATCCGGCTCGCCGGGAACGAACACCACCGCGCCCAGCGCCGACTCCCGAACATGCCACACCGATGCAGCCTCCGCCGGAGTGCAGATGTGAGCCGAGGGCGGATGGGGCCACGATTGCGAGGCCCGTGCAACAGCCTCCGCCTTGTCCTGCGCCTCTTCCGCGCTCCACGCCCCCATTTCGACCAACAAATAACCCACACCCGGCGGCAGGCTTTCGAGATCCTTCACCGCCAGCCCCTTGCGGCGCATGAAGTCGACCAGCATATGATCGAATCCTTCCAGGCCGATCGGTCCATACTCCAGCACCTGCGGAACCGCATCGGCAGCCAGAAACGCATCGGTAAACCCAAGCACCGTAAGCACGCGGAAAGGCGGGCTCTTGGTCAGGTTCAGCGTGGCGGAGACGATATTGACGCACGTCCCCTCCGACCCCACCAGCGCGCGGGCCACGTTAAAGTTTCCCTCGGGCAGCAGCTCATCGAGGTTGTAGCCGGAGACGCGCCGCGGTATGCGCGGATACCTTTCCCGTACCAGCACAGCGTAGCGGTCGCGCAACCGGGCAAGCCCGGCATAAATCTCTCCCACGCGTCCCCCGGCGCGGATAAGCGCCTCTAACTGTTCCGGCGGCGTAGGCCCCACCGTCATCTTCGTGCCGTCATAGAGAACCACATCCAGCGTCTCCACGTTGTCCACCGTCTTGCCGCCCATCAGTCCGTGTACGCCGCAACTGTTGTTGCCAATCATGCCTCCAAGGGTGCAGCGGGAGTGCGTCGCCGGGTCCGGCGCATACGTCAGATGATGCAACTCCGCCGCATCGCGCAGCCGGTCCAGCACGATGCCCGGCTCAACCCGCGCAATCCGCGCCTCCGCATCAAGCGACGTAAGCCCATTCATATACCGCGAGTAATCGAAGACCAGCGCCACGTTCACGCACTGTCCCGCAAGGCTCGTTCCGCCGCCCCGGGGCAGCACGGCTGCGCCGGTGGCACGACATGCGGCCAGCGCCGCTTCCACATCCGCCGCATCGCGCGGACAGACCACTCCAATCGGAATCTGCCGGTAGTTCGAAGCGTCCGAGGCGTAGAGCGCGCGGGAGCCGGAGTCAAAACCAATCTCGCCGCGGAAGTTCTTCCTAAGCAAAGCCTCCAGCGCCCGATGCGCGGCGAAGCCTTCATGCGCAAGCGGCGCAGCGTTGCTGAGAATGGAAAACGAAGAAGTGCCCACGATGGAATGGTAACTCGCCTGAGTGGGGAACCGCGTACTTGACTCCCACGGAGTCAATATCCGGCCTGACCTGGTCGGCCTGACTTGCTGACTCGCTGGCGCGCCTAGCGCGGCTGACTCGCTAAAAGCCGTATAAACAGATTCTCCAATCCATTAGAGAGCGGCAGGATTGCAGGGCAAAAGCACTCTGCGACGGATCTGCGCAGTGCACAATTGTTTGCTTTTCGAGTCCCCCTAATGTACGATGTCTCTTTTCAGGTGTTTGTAGCGTTCAGGGGGCATGCTGTTGACAGAAACACTCGCGAGTTAACGCGGGAATAACCGTGGAAGGGAGATCACGATCATGGAGATGAAGGCGACAGGAAGCAGGGTTGGGTCGAAATTTGTATTACATGGCCGCGCCGGTTCTACCGCACTCACACTCTTGGCGGCCGTCGCACTGCTGGTTTCTGGCTGCAAGGGGGCCATGGATCCCGTGGTGGCCGTCACCGCCGCTCCACAGATTACCAGTTTCAAGGCGACTTCCAGCTCCGTCACTGCGGGCGGCAGCACGACCTTGAGTTGGGTAGTGATTAATTCCTCGGTGCCCGTTGCCATCAGCGGCATCGGCGCGGTCAGCGGCAATACCTACCCCGTCACTGTGGCCTCCGGTACCAGCGTTAAGGTGACCCCGGTGGAAACCACGACTTACACGCTTACCGCAGGCGGCGCCGGCGGAGGCGCATTGGCCAAGCTCACGATCACCGTCAATGGCAATGTAGTGGCAACCAACTGCACCACCACGGGCACCATTTACACCGTCGGCACCGGCGCTACGGTTGTCAACGTCGCATCCGCGACCAATTTCACCACGCCTCTGCTCGTCTGGTTCAATAACTACTTCTTCAGCGGCAACAATAACGCGAATTACGCGACTGACTCGGCGACCTACACCATCGATCTCTGCTCGGATACGACGGCCAATATTGAATCGGCCATCGCCGCCAATACATACGTGCCCAACATCTTCTTTGCCGCCGACGCCTCCGTCGAGGGCGCAAGCTACGCAACCACAAGCATGGAGTACGCGCAGGGCTATCCCATCCTGTTGGGTTACACCGCGGCCTCCGGCAAAGCCAAGACCATCACCGGCATCGCCGATCTGGTCAAGGGACTTACCGGCGCCACTGCCGACATCAGCGCAACCGTCGCGCCCGTCGGCACGAAACCGAGCCAAATGGCGGCCTACACCCTCGGAACCCTCATCACCAGCGGCACCCCTGGCTCCCTGATTGCCAATCCCATCCTCGATGCCTACGGCGCTACGGCGGTCAATATCGTGGACAACATGGCCACCACCACCAATACGATCACCTACAACGCCGCAGGCACCGCCGTTACGGCATATCCGCTCTGGCTCAAAAACCCGACGACGTATGCCAACGACGCCGCTGCGTTTAGCGCCATCGGCGCAAGCGCCGGCGCGCCCACCGGCTTTGCCTCCTTCTCGGATATCTGCAAAGCCATCCCAACTGGCGCAGTCTACGTTCGTTTCACCGGCGCAGATGCGTTGGTCCCGCAGGCCGTCGCCGATCTGGAACTCAATCCCGGAGGCGGCACGGAGATCTACAACCTGATCTATACCGAGATGACCGACGCCAACAGCACCTGGCAGACTTTCATCACCAGCGACTACCAATTCGGCAGTTGCTTCGCCGGCATCTAGGTCAAGAGTTAACAACACCCCGGGTGCCGGGGAGATCACAACTCGAATCGGTCAATCAACCAATCGGTAAATCAGCCGGGTGCCCCCGGCCCCTAGCTTTTGGGGACCGGGGAGGTTACAACTCCAATCGGCCGAGGTTACAACTCGAATCGGCCAATGATCCAATCGGGAAATCAGCGCCCCGGCCACTCTTCCACCACAATGCCAAGATCGTTCAACTGGCGAATCACAGCCTCCACATTGCGGCGGACCGCGGGTCTGTCTTTCGTGGCGGCCAGGGGCGACTCGGCAACCGCGATGACCCGGCCATAGCGCCACGCACCTGTCGGAATCGCGACGATCGCCTGGTTCAGGTCGGAAAGTCGCAACTCAAGCTCCTGGCGGCGCGCGGCCTCAAGCCGCAACAGCGTACCTTGGCCCATCGGGCTGGGATTTGCGTCAGGCTGGAGAATGCGCAGCGTAACCATGTCCGCGCCGACGGCGAGAAATGGATTGCCCCATTGCGACGGCTCGTGCACGTCCACATACATGCTCTTGGTCGGCAGCGGAATCTGCGCCAGTTGCGCGCGCTGCTGGTCGAGCACAGTGGCCGTGGCCTGCGCCTTCTGCTCCGCCTTCACTGCATTTTGCGCAACGCCTTCAACCGCCTGCTGTTCCTTGCGGCAGGCAGCCAGCAGCGCAGGCAAAAGCAGCGAAAGCACAACAATTCTCTTCATAAAGATGCGGGAGGCCACGAAGTAAAGAATAGCAGGAGGCAGACAGGTTCGAGGTATCTGGCCTCTGGTTTCAGTTAAGAGCGTGTTTCAAAAACGAGCGTCGAGTCATGTTCGTGCCGCAAACAGGCTAAGGATTCTGGCGGGCCTCGGCGTCACAGGGAAGCTTTAGGCGAGTGGCAAAGGCTCTGCCGCGCGCGTTCGGTTCTTCGGTCCTGGAAAGAATTCAGAAAAAGATCGCAGCAGCGCCAACCGGCGGTATATTGTCGCCGTAAAAACAAGATGGAAATTCCGGCTTGATTTACCCCCCGTAAAGAGCCGAGAATTCTCTGTTGTCAGAACACAACCGTTCGTAACGTCGTAGGACAATTTATGCGATCAACAGGCGAGTGGCCCGGGTCTGGGAAGCAAGCCACCAAAGATAGTTGGGTTGCCCCCAAGTCTGGATTTTCAGACCTGGGATATCACGCTAACTTCTGGCAACTCCACAATGGAATGGTGCCCCAGGTCTGGATTCTGAGACATGGGATGGCACCAATTTACGCGGTCACAGTACTAACTGACTCACGATTCAACACCCAACACCTTCACAATCACGCGCTTCGACCTTTGACCGTCGAACTCGGCGTAAAACACGCGCTGCCACGTACCCAGATCGAGCCTGCCGCCGGTTACCGGCAGCGTCGTCTCGTGATGCAACAACAATGATTTCAAATGCGCGTCGCCGTTGTCTTCGCCCGTCTGATGGTGTTTGTAATCCGGCCGCGCCGGAGCAACCTCTTCCAGCCACTTGCCGATGTCTTCAATCAGCCCGCTCTCATGATCGTTGACGTAAACCGCAGCAGTAATGTGCATGGGCGATACAAAGCACAGCCCATCCTTGACGCCGCTGCGCCGCACGATCTGCTCAACCTGATCGGTAATATGCACCATCTCCCTGCGCTTCTTCGTTTGAAAGACCAGATATTCCGTATGACTCTTCATCGCAATCCCTCTCAGCAATTATCCTAGGTTTCTGACCGCTGAATTTTGTACCATCTGCGTGTCCCATCCTTTCGCCTTCTTTCTGGCGAAAGGGTAGGAAACCTCGAAACCCAAAAGTACGAATTCACGCGTTCAGAGACCTAGAGACAATCGTGAATATCTCCGACACAGCCGCCGCCGCAGCCTACTCGCAACAGGGCATGGACCTGCTCGCATCTGGCAACCCTCGAGACGCGATCGAAGCCTTTCGTCTGGCTATAGCGGCCGACTCACAATATATAGAGGCCAGCCACGGTCTGGTTCGCGCCCTGCGCGAGGCGGGCCGGGCCGAGCAGGCCATTGCCGCATCGCTAGCGCTCATCGCCCTCACGCCAACCGATCCGCTGGCGCACACGGCGCTTTCGATTTCGCTAAAGGAAGCCGGACAAATTCCCGAGGCCGAGGCGGCAGCCGCGCGCGCCCGAGTCTTGGAATGGAAGATGCAGCTCGCGTCCCCTCCTGACGAAGGCAAGGATCTAGCCCGGTGAAAGGCAGCAAACAGCCCACCGCTGCCGCGCGGCTGCGAAACATGCACGACGCTCTCTTCAAAGCCTACGGCCCGCAACACTGGTGGCCTGCCAACACACCCTTCGAAGTCATCCTCGGCGCATACCTCACGCAAAACACCTCATGGAAGGCAGTGGAGCGCTCGCTGGCCAATCTGCGCGCCGCCGGAGCGTTGACGGTCGACGGCTTGCGCGCGATTTTTGTAGATGAATTGCAACGCCTGATTCAGCCCTCGGGATTTTTTACTCGCAAGGCTCCTGCTCTCAAAGCGTTTGTAGCGTTTCTGGACAGCGAGTTCGACGGCTCACTCGAAAAGCTCGCCGCCGCGCCAACTGCGAAACTGCGCAACCGTCTCCTCGCTCTTCCCGGCGTTGGCCCGGAAACCGCGGACGCAATCCTGCTCTATGCGCTGGGCCACGCTGTTCCGGTAGCCGATGAGTATCTGCGACGAATTGCCGAGCGGCATGGACTTCTATCAGCCACGCGCCGCATCTCCTACGATGCGCTCACCGCGATAACGGAGCAAGCCTTCTCCGCCGATCCAGCCGCGGCCCTGCCCCGCCTTTACAACGAGTTCCATGCATTGACGGTAGCCGTCGGCAAGTCGCACTGCGGCCGCACAGCCCGTTGTGAAGGCTGCCCTCTGGAACGAGATTTGCACGGCAAATCCTAAAGCTGTTAGCTGGAAGCTGACGGCTGAGAGCTAGTAAGCTTGAAGCATCATGAGCCAAACCCCGCAACAACCAAACATGATTCTCTCCCAAACCCCCGACTACCGCGAAACCTACGCCAACAGCGTGCAGGTGCGTGTAAGTGTTTGGGACTTTCAACTGGTCTTTGGTCTGGCATCGAGCGAGAGCCCGGACCAGGTCAACATCCGCAACAGCAGTTCCGTATTCCTGAGCCCGCAGCAGGCCAAGGCGCTATGGAATGTGCTCGGCCAGAACCTTGCCCAATACGAGCAGGCCTTCGGCGCGCTCAAGCTCGAACCGCAGAGCCA
>Ga0182012_10007771_pt1 | contig 10685 bp, 10 predicted proteins | sample 612S2SmetaG_FD_120486 | JGI IMG/M metagenome (GOLD analysis project Ga0182012, IMG submission 120486) | Permafrost microbial communities from Stordalen Mire, Sweden - 612S2S metaG | ecosystem: Environmental > Terrestrial > Soil > Wetlands > Permafrost | place: Sweden: Stordalen | collected...
CTCCCGGCACAGGATGATGCCGGGCTTGAGGCGGGCCAAGACGTCGTATTCGATCGCGAGGTCGGCCTGGAACTGCTCGCGCAGCGTCTGGCCGACGCGTAACGAGAAGATGCGCTGGTAGTTGGGCAAGCCGTCCAGCAGCAAGATGCGATCTGTGATCGCCTCGGCGTGCCGCATTTCGTCAAAGGACTCCGCGCGGGTGTGCTCAGCCAGCTCGGTAAAACCCCAATTGTCCTGCATCTTGGAATGTAGGAAATATTGGTTGATTGCCGTGAGCTCACTGGTCAATTGCTCGTTGAGCAGGCGCAGAACATCGGGATCACCTTGCATGATCACTCCTACGGTCGGAAGGCAGTCATGTTGAGCCGCTGCTGGTGGCTGGGCTGGAGCACACCGTGCCTGGCTTGTAGCAGCACTTTGCCATGCCGGTATCGAATCTTCCAGCAAGGTTTGGCTGGGCTCACTGCGTCGCCTGTGGAAGCCAGGCCAGGCTAACTTAGGTTAGGTACACCTACTTATGTTAGGCTCCACTAATATGGGGTCTGGTGCGGCTTTAGCCCGTTTGCGGGGGGTGTGCTGATGTACGTATGCCTGTGTGTCGGGGTCACGAATCAAACGGTGTCCGACGTCGTCGCGCAGGGTGCGTCCACATCTAAAGAAGTAGCCGCGGCATGCGGCGCTGGTGGCGACTGCGGGCGCTGCAGGCGCACGCTGCGGGCCATCATCGCCGCAAAATCCGAAGCAAAACTCGACACGGCCCAGTCGGTCGGTTAGTTGCGCCGTCTGTCGGTGAAATCCGCCAGCGCTGCGGAGTTGGCCTGGGTGCCCATGAGTTCGGCGAAGTGTGCGCTTTCCCGTGCGGTCGCCGCCGCAATCTCGGGACGGACCGGTTCGAGCATCGTGTGCTTGACCGCCTTCAGGCTCGAGATTGGCCGAGAGCCAAGGATTTCGGCATGCCGGCGGGCCTCCGGTAGCAACTCCTCCGGATCGCACACCCGCCAGACCAGCCCCATCCGCAAGGCTTCTTCGGCGTCAACCCATTCCGAGGACATCAACAGCCAGGCGGCATTCTGCCGGCCCACCAGTTGCGGCAGCAGATATGACGAGGCCGCCTCGGGCGCCACGCCCAAGCTGGTGAATGGACATTTCAGTCGCGCCGTCGACGACATGAAAACGAGATCGGCGTAGCCGAGGATGGTGGCCCCGATCCCCACTCCGACGCCGTTCACCGCGCAGATCAGCGGTTTGGGGAAAGCGCTGAGCGCATCGATCAGTCCGGGGAAGCTGTGTTTTCCGGTGGTGAAGTGCGGGTCGGTGATGCGTGCCTGCATCTCGGCCAAATCCGTACCGGCGCTGAAGCCGCGACCGGTGCCGGTCAGCAGGACGACAGCGACCTCCGGATCGTCGGCTGCGGCCAATAGCGCCTCGGCGGTGGCGTCGTAGAGGGCTTCGTTGAAGGCGTTGAGCGCTTCGGGCCGGTTCAGCGTGAGGGTGCGCACCCGTTTTTCATCGTCTATCTGCAGCATCACGGCTGCAGCCTAACCCGTGCGTGCGGGGTCAGCCGTTGCTGTAGACCCGGGTGGGTTCGATCAATACGACGGCGCGGCGCTCTTCGGCCATGACCCGGTCGTATTGGTCCCAGTTGTCGTGGGTGCCGCCGGCGGCCGTAAAGACCTCGCGGAGCAGCAGCCGGAGCTGGTCGTCGTCCGCCAGCCACGGCTGAGTGTCGTCCGGCCCGGCCAGCTCCGCGTGGCCCTCGACGGTGGCCCACTGCCACCCGTTGCGGAATGTGATGGCCAGCTGTGGCCGCGCACGTAAGTTGGCCAGTTTCACCTTGCCGTATGTCGTGAAGCCCAGCGACGGTTGGCCGGTGGCGGGGTGGGGCAGCAGGCCGACGTTGACCAAAGAGGCCTGCACGGTTGCATCGGCGCGAACGGTGGAGATCACCGCCAGTCCGCTATCTGCCGCCGCCAGTGCCACGGCTTCCTTGAGTGTTGTCATGTACGGGCCTACCCAACCTTGAATGGCGTCCTGAAGACATAGCGGCTGGTTGGCACGGTGTCGATGTTCTCGTTGGCGCCAAACGCGGCTGTGCTGGCGACCATCTGACCCAATCGGTTTTGCAGGTCGTCATCGTCGGCGGCACCGAAGAACGCCTTCAGATCGGTGATCGCCTCCGAGGGAAACAACTCTTCGACGATGCCCGCGATTCCCGGTGCGTCGGGGGTGAGGGCTCGTACTACCCAGTTCTGCGTGTAGCCGAATATCGACTGCGTCTCGATGGCCACCGTTGTGTGGCCACCCTGCCAACGCGTCAGCCAGGTCGCCTGGTCCAGGCCTTCGGGCCGGCGCAGCAGCGCAATGTTGGCTAGCCCCGGTGTGCGAGAACCGGGTTCGACTACGGGTCCACTCAGTGGGATCGACTCGGTAACAAGGTAAGCGGCGAGGTGTTCGCATTCCGCGGCAAGCAGTTTCAGCGCCGCCGCCATTTGGTCCCCATAGCATTGTTGGGTCCAGAGGCTGACCACTGCGGCGGCCGGCGGATCGAGCGTCGTAATCGTCATCAGCGAGTGACGCACCGCGCTGTCGCGGACGTTGACCGAAAGCCCGGCGACGCCCAGGTCCAGCAGTGCGTCGGCGACCGGGCCCCGTTGGCGGTCGCACCAGTCGTCATCTGGGTCGGCGTGCCTCAGCACGGCGATTACCTTCTCCATGTGCTGAACCTACATTCAGCTGGGCAGCCCTTGGTTTGCCGGTGTCGCACTGTTAGCCGACCATGCGTACCTGCTGTTCGCCGCCGACCAACTCTCCAATGATGCCGGCAAGCCGCCCATAGGATTCGTCGCGCCCACTCGAGGAGCGGAATACGAGACCGATCCGTCGACCAGGGCGGGGGGCGGCAAAGCGTGCGAGCCCGAGTGCGCTGCGTGCGGCTTCTACGGGCACCGCGCTCTGCGGAATCAGTGTCACTCCTAAGCCGCCCGAGACGCATTGCACGGCGGTCGCCAGCGATGCGGCCCGCGTGTCGGCAAGTTCGGGCCGCACACCGGCGTTCTGACAGACCTCCAGGGCCTGGTCGCGTAGGCAGTGGCCTTCGTCCAGCAACAGCAGGGGCAATTGCGCCAGTACCGCCGTTGGCACCCGATGCTTGCCCGACAGCGGATGCCCAGGCGGCACGGCGAGTAAGAAATCCTCCTCGTAGATCGGAACCTCGGTGATACCGCGTGCGTCGGCAGGCAACGCCATGAGCGCTGCGTCCAACGCGCCTTCACGCAGCGATGCCAAAAGGCGTTCGGTCTGGTCTTCGATCACCCGCAGTGTCAGCTCGGGCAGGCGATGGGCCAATCCGGCCAACACCGTCGGCAACACGTAGGGCGCCACGGTGGGAATCAACCCCAGCCGCAGCGTGCCCTGTAGCGGATCCGACGCCCCCGCCACGGCGGCGGTGAATGCATCGGCCGCCTCGACCACGGCCTGGGCGAACGGCAATAGTTCCATACCCTCGGTCGTCACCCGGACCCGCCGGGTCGATCGCTCGACGAGGCGAGCATCAAGGCCGGCTTCCAACGCGGCCAACGCCTGCGACAACGTCGACTGACTTACGTTGAGAGTTGTTGCTGCACCTCCAAAATGCTGCTTCGCCGCCACAGCGACGAAAGCCCGCAGCCCGGCAAGCGTCGGCTGAAAACTCTTATCGGTCATACCTCTTAGTGTAGTGGCAAATATCACCTATGCCGCACAGTGCGCTAAGGCACTACTCAAGGCACTATGGACGAGTAACGCCAAATCGTTTGTGCTTATTGAACTAAGGAGTCATATGTCCCTGCTGACAATCGGCGATCAATTCCCGGCTTACCAGCTGACCGCGCTGATTGGTGGCGACCTGTCGAAGGTCGACGCTAAAAAACCCGAGGACTACTTCTCCACGATCTCCAGCGACGACTACGACGGCAAGTGGCGGATCGTATTCTTTTGGCCCAAGGACTTCACCTTCGTCTGCCCGACCGAGATCGCCGCGTTCGGCAAGCTCAACGATGAATTCGAGGACCGCGACGCGAAGGTGCTCGGCGTCTCGGTGGACAACGAGTTCGTGCACTTCCAGTGGCGTGCGCAGCACGACGACCTCAAGACGCTGCCGTTCCCCATGCTCGCCGACATCAAGCGAGACTTGGTCAAGGCCACCGGAGCCCTCAATGCTGACGGTGTCGCCGACCGAGTGACGTACATTGTTGACCCCAACAATGAGATCCAATTCGTTTCGGTGACAGCTGGTTCGGTGGGACGCAATGTCGACGAGGTGCTGCGGGTGCTCGATGCGCTGCAGTCCGACGAGCTGTGTGCTTGCAACTGGCGCAAGGGCGACCCGACACTGAATGCCGGCGAGCTGCTGAAGGCTTCTGCCTAAGCAACGCTCTATGAAGGCCCGCAATAGGGCATGATCGAAGGCGACATGACTGTAGAGAATCTCAAGGCTGCACTGCCCGAGTATGCCAAGGACCTCAAGCTCAACCTGGGCTCGATTACACGCAGCACCGTGCTCAACGAGGAGCAGCTCTGGGGTACCCTGTTGGCCAGTGCTGCGGCAACGCGAAACACAGAGGTGCTGACGGAGATTGGTGCCGAAGCGGCTGATATCTTGTCCGCGGAGGCATACAACGCGGCGCTTGCGGCTGCGTCCATCATGGCCATGAACAACGTCTTCTACCGTGGCCGTGGATTCCTTGAAGGCCAATATGACGATCTGCGCGCCGGATTGCGCATGAATGTCATCGCGAATCCGGGTGTGGATAAGGCCAATTTCGAACTCTGGTCGTTCGCGGTGTCGTCGATCAACGGGTGCTCGCACTGCATGGTCTCCCATGAGAAAACGCTGCGCGAGGCGGGTGTGAGCCGAGAGGGTGTTCTGGAGGCGTTGAAGACCGCGGCGATCGTTTCCGGCGTGGCACAGGCGATCGTCACCTCGCAGGTACTGGCGACGGTCGGCTGATCATCGCTTCGTGACCGCAGCCTGGGTAAGCCACGCGATCTGGTGGCAGGTCTATCCCCTCGGGTTCGTGGGCGCCTTTCCGGCTGATCAGGCACCCGATCCCAGCGAACACCGGCTACGTCGACTGGTGAACTGGTTCGACCACGCCATCGAAATGGGTGCATCCGGGATCGCGCTGGGGCCCATCTTCGCCTCCCGCACGCATGGTTACGACACGACCGATCACTACCGCATCGATCCCCGGCTCGGTAACGACGCCGACTTCGACTACCTCGTTTCCGAGGCGCACCGCCGCGGTCTGCGGGTACTGCTCGACGGCGTGTTCAATCACGTGGGCGTGGACTTTCCGCGCCATCTCGAGGCGGCGAGCAACGACGCGTCGGCACGCTGGTTTCGGGGACGCCCGGGCCGGTGCTCGGATCGTTTCGAAACCTTCGAAGGCCACGCCGAACTCATTGCCCTCAACCATGACAACCCCGAGGTCATTGACTACACCGTCGATGTCATGGCGCACTGGTTGGGGCGCGGCGCGGACGGCTGGCGCCTGGACGCGGCTTACGCCGTGCCACAACAGTTCTGGTCGGCGACGTTACCGAAGGTACGTGAGCGATACCCGGACGCCTGGTTCGTTGGGGAACTCATCCACGGCGACTACGCCGCGGTGGTCTCCGCGGCAGGGTTCGACTCGGCCACCCAGTACGAGCTGTGGAAAGCAATCTGGAGCGGTATCAACGACGGCAACTTCTTCGAACTGGACTGGGCGCTGCAGCGGCACAACGAATTTCTGGGCAGCTTCGCCCCGCTCACCTTCATCGGCAATCACGACGTCACCCGCATCGCCAGCCAGCTCGAAAACCCGGATCATCTGGCCCACGCGCTGGTGATCCTGCTGACGGTCGGTGGCGTGCCCAGCGTGTACGCGGGCGATGAGTACGGGTTTCGCGGTGTCAAGGAGGAGCGGTACGGCGGTGACGACGCGGTACGACCGGAGTTCGGCTCCCCCCCATTGCAACTGGACGCGTTCGGCGATCAGGTGTGGGAGTTGCACCGATACCTGATCGGACTGCGCCGCCGTCATCCGTGGCTACATGCGGCGACGACCACCTCGTTGCAGTTGGCCAACCGGCACTACGTCTACGCGACTCGCAGCGGCGACCCCGCTAGTGACGAGGTACTTATCGTCGCGCTCAACATCGACGATGAGCCGATGAAGCTGATGCTGTCAGAGTTGGGTATGGCGCGCGCGGAGGTGATCGCGGGGTCATCGGCGCCGCCTCAAGAGATCGTCAGCGAGGTAGTCGTCGAGGCCCACGGTTGGCGGATCTTGCGGCCTGTCTAACCGCTGAGTTCTGCCAGCGTCAGCGGGTCGTGCCGGCCGCGGTAATACTTGTCGAGCAGCTCAACGAAGTCGCGGTTGTCGTCGGCCGCTAGGGCGAATAGCGTCATCGACGAGCGCAGCTTGAGGTTATCGGGCGAACCGAAGATCTGCGCGATCGAGCGGTGCTGCACCTGGTTGACCAGTTGGGTGCACTCGCGCAGGCGCGGCCCGAGTAGCTCGTGGTGTAGATAAGCGCGGGCCTCGTGAAGCGATGTGATGCCGTAGCGCGCGGCCATCGGGCTGCTGCCCAACCCGAGCAGCTGCGGAAAGACGAACCACATCCAGTGACTGCGCTTTCGTCCGCCGCGCAGCTCGTCGACGACGCTGGCATAGACCGGGGCCTGGGCATCGACGAAACGCTTCAGATCGAACGGGTCGCCATCCGTTTGCACACGACTACGGTTGCACATATGGCGGCGGTCAAGCGACGGGTGCCCCGAGTCCACGACTTGGCTCCGTTGATCCAGTTCAAACGCCCGGAGTTCAACCGCACCAAGCGCCGACTGGACGCTGCGCTGACCATCGAGGACTTGCGCCGCATCGCCGAACGCCGCACCCCGAAAGCGGCATTCGACTACACCGACGGCGCCGCCGAAGATGAGCTGTCCATCGGCCGCGCCCGACAAGCCTTCCGCGACATCGAGTTTCACCCGACCATCCTGCGCGACGTCACCAATGTGACAGCCGGGTGGAATGTCCTCGGGCAACCGGTCGTGTTGCCGTTCGCGATCGCACCGACCGGATTCACCCGACTGATGCAGACTGAGGGCGAGCTCGCCGGCGCCCGCGCCGCGGCAGCGGCCGGGATCCCGTTCTCGCTGTCCACGCTGGGCACCCGCGCGATCGAAGACGTGGTGACCGCTGTTCCCCAAGGGCGCAAATGGTTTCAGCTCTACATGTGGCGCGACCGGGACAGGTCGATGGCGTTGGTCAAGCGGGCGGCCGACGCGGGGTTCGATACGTTGCTGGTCACGGTCGACGTCCCGGTCGCCGGAGCGCGGAGGCGTGATGTCCGCAATGGCATGTCGATCCCGCCGGCGCTGACCCTGCGCACCGTTCTCGATGCGGCGCGGCGCCCGCGCTGGTGGTTCGATCTGCTGACCACCGAACCCCTGTCCTTCGCGTCGTTGGATCGCTGGTCGGGCACGGTCGGCGAGTACCTGGACACCATGTTCGACCCCAGCGTCACCTTCGACGACCTGGCCTTCATCAAGGCCCAGTGGCCCGGCAAGCTCGTCGTCAAGGGGATCCAGACGCTCGAGGACGCCCGCGCCGTCGTCGAGCGAGGCGTGGACGGCATCGTGTTGTCCAACCACGGTGGCCGCCAGCTCGACCGGGCGCCCGTGCCGTTCCACCTGTTGCCCGCCGTCGCGACTGACCTCGGCAAGGACACCGAGATCCTGCTGGATACCGGCATCATGTCGGGCGCCGACATCGTGGCGGCAATCGCGCTGGGGGCCCGGTGCACGCTGATCGGGCGGGCATATCTCTACGGGCTGATGGCAGGCGGCGAGGCGGGGGTCAACCGCGCGATCGAGATCCTGCAGGCCGGGGTGCTCCGGACCATGCGGCTGCTCGGTGTGACCTGCTTGGAGGAGCTTTCGCCCAAGCATGTGACGCAATTGCGCCGACTGGCCCCCTAGTTGCCGAGCAGACACAGAATCGCACGAAAGCCGCCTCGGGCGATTCTGAGTGCACGGGAACAAACCACGTCCGGTGAGGGTTGAGCGCATCAGACTTAACCTTTGGAGGATGGGATGGCTGAAGCCAAATCCGTGCCGGTCTTGTTCGTCACCGACACAATCGTTTTGCCCGGGATGGTGGTGCCCATAGCGCTTGACGACGCCGCGCGCGCCGCCATCGACGCTGCTCAGGCGAGTGATTCTGGGGAGCTGCTGATCGCCCCCCGGCTCGAGGACCGATACCCGACCCACGGTGTTATCGCGAAGATCCTCCAGGTCGGACGGATCGCCGGGGGCGGCACCGCCGCCGTCGTGCGCGGTGAGCGCAGGGCGCACATCGGGGCGGGGGCTAGCGGTCCTGGAGCAGCGTTGTGGGTTGAGGTGGCCGAGGTCCCTGACGTGCAGGCGAGCGACGAAGTCAAGACCCTGGCCGCGGAGTACAAGAAGCTACTGCTGGCCATGCTGCAGCGGCGTGAGGCCTGGCAGATCGTCGACCACGTCAACAGCCTGACCGACCCATCGGCGCTGGCGGACACGTCTGGATACGCGTCCTACCTGACCGATGTGCAGAAGCGGCAACTGCTGGAGACGGCCGATGTCGGCGAGCGGCTGCGTGTCCTGATCGACTGGACCAGCGAGCACCTGGCCGAGGTCGAGGTCAACGACAAGATCGCCGACGACGTCCGCGAAGGCATGGAGAAGACGCAGAAGGAGTTCCTGCTGCGCCAACAGCTGGCCGCCATCCGTAAGGAGTTGGGCGAGGGCGAACCCGACGGCTCCGATGACTACCGGGCCCGCGTCGAGGCCGCCGACTTGCCCGACAAGGCGCGTGAAGCCGCGCTGCGCGAGGTCGGCAAGCTGGAACGTGCCAGCGACCAAAGCCCGGAAAGCGGCTGGATTCGCACCTGGTTGGACACCGTGCTCGACCTGCCCTGGAATGTGCGAAGCGAAGATTCGACGGACCTGGGAGCGGCGCGGGAAATCCTAGACGCCGACCACCACGGGCTGGACGACGTCAAAGACCGCATCGTCGAGTATCTGGCCGTGCGTACCCGGCGCGCTCAGCGCGGGTTGCAGGTCGTTGGCGGCCGCGGCTCCGGCGCGGTGATGGTGCTGGCCGGTCCTCCGGGCGTCGGCAAGACGTCGCTGGGTGAGAGTGTGGCCCGGGCGCTGGGCCGCAAGTTCGTGCGCGTCGCCCTGGGCGGTGTGCGCGACGAGGCCGAGATACGTGGGCACCGACGCACCTACGTGGGTGCACTGCCCGGCCGCATCGTGCGCGCAATCGGCGAGGCTGGCTCGATGAATCCCGTTGTGCTGCTGGACGAGATCGACAAAGTCGGTTCCGACTACCGCGGCGACCCGAGCGCCGCGCTGCTCGAAGTGCTCGATCCCGCGCAGAATCACACCTTCCGCGACCACTACCTGGATCTGGATCTGGACCTGTCCGATGTCGTGTTCCTGGCCACGGCCAACCTGATCGAGAACATCCCGTCGGCGCTGCTGGACCGGATGGAGCTGGTGCAGATCGACGGTTACACCGAAGACGACAAGGTCGCCATCGCCCGCGACTACCTGCTGCCCCGGCAGCGGGACCGAGCGGCGCTGACCGACGAAGAGGTCACGGTGACCGACGCCGCGCTGCGCAAGATCGCCGCCGACTACACCCGCGAGCCGGGTGTGCGGCAGTTCGAGCGCCTACTGGCCAAGGCGATGCGCAAGGTGACCACCAAGCTGGGCTCCAAACAGGGCGAGCTCCCGGGACCGAAGACGATCGACGAGCCCGACCTGGTCGCCTACTTGGGACGTCCGCGGTTCACGCCTGAATCTGCCGAGCGAACTGCGGTGCCCGGCGTGGCCACCGGCCTGGCTGTTACGGGCCTGGGCGGCGACGTGCTCTACATCGAGGCTGGGGCAACCGACGGCGAGCCGGGTTTGCAATTGACCGGGCAGCTGGGCGATGTGATGAAGGAATCGGCCCAGATCGCGCTGTCCTATGTGCGCTCGCACGCCCAGCAGCTCGGCGTCGACCCCAAATCACTGGACGGGCGGATCCACGTGCACGTGCCCGCGGGCGCAGTGCCCAAGGACGGCCCGTCAGCCGGTGTCACGATGGTGACCGCGCTGGTCTCGATGGCCACCGGACGGCAGGTGCGCTCCGACGTCGGCATGACCGGTGAGGTCACGCTGAACGGGCGGGTCCTGCCGATCGGGGGCGTCAAGCAGAAGCTGCTGGCCGCCCAACGCGCCGGATTGTCAACTGTTTTCATTCCAGCGCGCAACGAGCCGGATCTGGACGACGTGACGGCCGAAGTTCTCGACGCCTTGACCGTCATCCCGATGACGGATGTCGCCGAGATCGTCGCGCAAGCGCTGGAACCGGTCGCCAAGACGGTAACCGCCGCCGCCTGACCTCGAACGTGAAGTTGGCTGCACGTTCCGCGCCGAGCGTGGCCCAGGATTCACTCTGGCGTCACGCTCGGCGTTGAATGAAGGCGTGAACCTGAAACGACGATTAGTGCACCGCGTGCAACGGCTGGTGGTCAATCCGATCGGCCGGCAACTGCCGGTGACCATGCTCGAAACCACCGGCCGCAAATCAGGACAACCGCGGCATACCGCCATCGGCGGCAAGGTAGTC
>Ga0182012_10007772_pt1 | contig 10685 bp, 9 predicted proteins | sample 612S2SmetaG_FD_120486 | JGI IMG/M metagenome (GOLD analysis project Ga0182012, IMG submission 120486) | Permafrost microbial communities from Stordalen Mire, Sweden - 612S2S metaG | ecosystem: Environmental > Terrestrial > Soil > Wetlands > Permafrost | place: Sweden: Stordalen | collected...
AAGCACCTGATCTTCTGGCTTTTTCTGGGTGGATTTGTCTGGGTGATCGGCGATCTCTTTCAACAATTCGCGACGAAGTACCTTGGGATTGGGCGAGCCATTCCGCTTTCGAATACAAACCAGTTGTGGGGGCTCGCCTGGGGCGCATTGGTCTTTGGAGAGCTGGCACATGCCGACTGGACGCACCGGCTGCTGGTTGTGGCTGGGTCGCTGGTGATGATTCTGGGAGCGCTGGCCGTGAGCACTGCCATTGCGACTGAGCGCGAGAATACATCGACAAACATGGCACTGCTGCGCGAATGCTGTCGGTACAACCTGGATTACGATCGTGTTCTGCTGGCTTACAGGGGATCGGCGGCTGATAATGGCGGCGAGATTAACGACCGGCGGTCGTGGTGGGATTATGCAATTGTCGCGGCGGCTGTGGGGGTGTTTGTTTACTTCGGGGTGAATGCTAGAGTGCCCTCGCTGGAGATGGATTTCAACTGGCTCGCGATGTTGGTTGTGGTGCTTGTGGCTAGTGCGCTGCTGGCGGGTTGGGGGCTTTGGAAGGCTACGCGGTTCTCCTAGCGTTTGCTCTCCAATGTCCGGATCGAAATGGACCTGTCATCCTGAGCGGAGCGTACTTCAGCGAAGTCGAAGGACCTGCTTTTCGATTTGCACGAGACTTCCCAGCCCTTATCGCTATAGGCTCGCAATTCGATTCGCCGCGCCACGCCGCTTTACAATGGCTGAATGGCATTGGCGCAAAAGGTTGACCTGGTGGGCGTGGGCCTCAATGCCACTGACACGCTGATTCCTCTTACAACTTATCCTGCGCGCGGGTCCAAGGTGGAGTACCGCAATGCATCCGTCCTGCCGGGCGGCCAGGCGGCTACAACTGTGGTTGCCTGCCAGACCTGGGGGCTGAGCACACGTTACGTTGGCAAGCTGGGTGAAGACGACGCGTCTCGGCTGCATCGCGATGCGTTCGCACGCGCCGGCGTTGAGGCGCAACTCACTATCGTTCCTGGCGGGGTGAGCCCGCAGTCTCTGATCCTGGTGGACGAGGGCGGCGAGCGAACTGTGCTTTGCCGCCGTGATGAACGGCTGCTGCTGCAACCAGCCGACCTGCGCCGCGAGTGGATTGTGAATGCCCGGGCGCTGCACGTGGATGGCTACGAGACGGCCGCGGCAACTGTGGCGGCGGGGTGGGCGCGCGAGGCCGGAATCCCAGTGATCGCCGATCTCGACGAGCTTTATCGGGGTGTGGAAGAGCTCATTGAAAACATCGACTACCTGATCGTGAGCAGGGATTTCCCTTGCCGGCTGATGGACGATTCAAATCTCGAAAGCGCGCTGCGGCGTATGCAATTGCGATTTGGATGCCGGTTGACCGCGGCGACGCTTGGTGAAGATGGAGTACTGGCGTGGGATGGAAGGCAGTTTCATCATCGCGCTGCGTATCGAGTGCCTGTGGTCGATACAACAGGAGCAGGCGATATCTTCCATGCTGGATTCATCTATGGATTGCTGCAGGGATGGGGGCTGGATCGGCAACTGGATTTCTCGTGTGCGGCCGCGGCCATGAATTGCATGGCCAGCGGGGCACGGGGCGGGATTCAGTCTGTGCAGGCGGTTGAAGAGTTGATGGCCTCGACACCGCGATACCAAAACTTGTGCGATGTGCCGGCGGCAGATTGAAGACTCAGTTCAGGCTTCCGGTTGCTTCAGCCATTCGGCAAGCAAAGCGGCGACTTTTTGCGGCTGCTCATAGGCGGCAAAGTGACCGGCATCGGGCAAGAGGTGCAACTCGCATCCGCCCGGTGCATCATTGAATGCCTCCATCTCAGCGGGTGAAACGGCAAGGTCTTCGCCGCCGGCAATGGCAAGGACCGGTGCGTCTATTGTGAGGACCGTCGGCAGCGAGTCAGGCCTGACAGCGAGCCCGGCTTGCACGGCTACGACCGCCTCCTGTGTCAGTGTCATTTGCGCCCGCAACTCGGCCACGATTTCTGGACGGCGCACTTTCGCGGTGGCGCCGATCGAGCTTTGCGCCATCCCATCGAAAAGGGCGGTGGAACCCTCCGCGCGAGCCTGGGTGATATTGGCGGAACGCTTGGCAAGGTTGGCTTCCGCATCGGGTTGAGGCTTGGAACAGACAAAGACCAATCCCTGGATGCGCTCGGGAATCCTGCGCCACAACTCCAGCAGCACATAGCCGCCGATGGAGCATCCGGCAAACACGGCCGATTGCAATTGGAGATGATCGAGGAGAGCAATTACATCGGTGGCCAGTTGCGCCATGGTCAGAACGGGGGCATCCGGGACCCGCGCGAAGGCGCCTACTGGAAGATTCGAGCCCAACTCCGATTCTCCGTGCCCGCGCAGGTCGGGAACAATGGCGCGAATGCCGCCCAGGTTCTCGATGAGTGGGCGCCAATACTCACGATCGAGCGGAGTTGGGTGCAGGAAGACGACGGGCTGACCCGACCCTGTATCGCGAAAACTCAGCGCTGTGCCGTTCGACTGATACGAACCATTCATAGGTTACTAGGAGGATACGCGGTCGGGAGGCCGATTGGCTCCTCGGGGATTCCAATCCAGCAGGCGAGGTAAGCAATGGCAACGATTCCGCCGGAGAAGAAGAACCCGACGACCGTCGCAATGCGAACCAAAGCGACATCCCAGCCATAGGCTTGCGCGAGGCCCACGCAGACGCCGGCAATCGCTCTGCCATAGTGCGGGCGCATCAGCGGCCTGCCGGGCATCGGGGGCGCTGCTGCGATTGTGGCGCCGCAGTTTGAACAGAATCGAGCGCTGTGCGGTAACCCGGTTCCACACCGATTGCAAAATACGGCCATAGTCGAGCCCTCCCAGAATGTCTTCAATCATTGTGTACATACGGAGAAAATTCTGCAACAGTTCCATTGAGCCCGATCGACGTGATCTCGGTCAATGGCTTTCGTGCACTCCCATGTCTCAAACGCGAGCCATGGGGCACCCACATTTGCAAATGATCGCGCGGCTAGACATCATTGCTTCATTTTCCTGAATAGGGATTGCGCAGGTGCTTTCTTGCCGTGTCGGCGCGGGATGTGTTGGGGCCGCTGTCGATGGCGGCACGGTAGTCCTTCACGGCCAACGGACGCTCGCCATTCAAGTCACGGCATTCGCCGGCAGACAGCAGCGAACGGATTTTCAGTTCCGGTCCCACATTGGGAGTACCCGCGGCTTGCTCGTAGGATTGAGCTGCCTCGCCATAGTGACGCTGACCGCGCAGCGCATCGCCCAGGCCAAAGTAAGTCAGTTCCAGGCGAGGGGAAAAGAAATAGCCGGGTGTCTCGTTGGCCTTCAGGATTTCGCGGTAGGCGTCCGCGGCGGCCATGCCCTCGCCGGCATCCTTGCGCAGGTTGGCCTCTTCGAGGTTGAAGAGGTAATCGCGGCTGTATTCGCTCTTGAGCTTGCGAACCACCTGGATTGCTTCCTTGTAACGTCCTTCGCGGCGGAGAAAGAGAGAGATCGTGGTGCGGGCCTCAACGTTGGTGATTGGACCACGGCTGCCGTCGTCGGTCAGCATTTCAAGACCTTTGCTCTTGGAACCGGTGATGCCGGCAAATCCGATGAGGAACTTGAATGGAAGCGGCAGAGCGCCCACCACATACTCATAGACACCGACTACGAGCTTGGCGTCCACATAGTCCGGGTCCAGTTGCAACACACGTGCGTCGTCGTCTTTGGCGCCGGTGGCGAGCTTGAATCCAGCCATGTAGGCGCGCTCGACCATCGCAACATAGGTACACTTGAGCGCCCGGGCAAACCCGCGGGCATAGAGCGCGTCGACGTCGTTTGGATTCTTGCCCAGGCGCCAGTCGGCTTCGTGAATCGCCTCATCGGCCAGGCTGAGGATGCGGTTCCTTTGCGCGGGGTCCTCTTCGGTGGCGTGGCGGCCGGTGAGAAAGCCGTCGTTGGCATAAAACGTTGTATCCAACAAGTCAAGCCGGTAGAGTTCCTGGAAGATGAGGGCATCCAGCAACAGCACAGTCGGCTGCGGGTCGCCGGGGTGCAGGTCGTGGAAGCGCGCGAATCTCTCCACTGCGCCAGGGTAGTCGAGCTGGTAGTAGTGGTCGAAGGCTTCCTTGACCAGAGGATCGTTGTTCAGCGGGTTGGTGTGAACCGGAGATGCGCAGCAGGCGCTCGCCCCCGCCAGGAATGCGATTGCCAACCCCACTCCACAGTTCCAAAGCGATCCCAGTCTCGCGTGTTCGATGACCTGCCCCTTTCCTCTGAGTCTATCGCTGTTGCCAGGGTGGAGGCTCTTGCTTCGCCCAGACCGCTTCGCCCTCTGGAAAGGCTGCTCAAGACGCATTCATCCGAAAGAAAAAGGAAAGCGACCTACTTTTGGCGTTACTTGATTACAGAAAGCTCTTGAAAGTGCTTCTCGCAATTCGCCATTTTTGTGCGGCGTCTACAGGTCGCCGTTTAACCCCCGTTTTTTTCTCTTTTGGCAAGGATTGGTGCAATGAATCGAAAAGAGTTGCTGCGTTTGTTGCTGAATCAGGCTCAGTTTAATGGATTCGAGTTCCGCCGCTGGTTTCAATCCGATGTTCGTCCCGTCTGGCCGGGCGCTGAGGGGGCTGTTGCCCTTCTGGCCGAGGAAGGACGTCACTTTACTCTGCTCTTCTCTCACGAATTCGCCTCCTGCTTCTGGCGGACTGGGGCTCATATGAGCTTCATGGTCCCTGCCATCACCTACCCCAGGGTCAACTCCTCTGGCGAAGTCGTCCAGGTCACGCGCAAACCATTTACCCGGCGCACCATCAAGCCCGATGTGTGGAAGTATCACCTGCAAAAAATGGCCGTCGCGGATGACCCGATTGAGTACCTCTGCCGGTTCCTGCCGGCGGCGGATCAGGTCCTGCTGCATGACAGTGATAGAGAGCTGGTTGCCGCCCACGGTTGAGCCCGGAGTGTCCGCCCCGTTGAAGCACGGTTGTCGCCGGAGCGGACACCAAGGCCCTGTACCAAATTAATCAGGGCGCATCTTCTCCGCTTTTGCCGTAGGATTCAGGTATGGCCTTCTCGGAGCTTCTGAATGCCGCCTCCGTCCCGGCAAGACCCCACGCTATGGACGAGGCCCGCAAGCGGCTCATCGTCGCCCTCGACGTATCCGACGCAGCTGCAGCAACTGTTCTTGCTGCCCGGCTTGAGGGATCCTGCCAGTGGTTCAAAGTGGGGCTGGAGTTGTTTGCCGCGGCCGGTCCCGCCGTTCTGGAGCCGCTTCTGAAACGCGGACATTTCATCTTTCTCGACCTCAAATTCCATGACATTCCCAATACAGTCGCCGGGGCGGTGCGCTCTGCGGCCTCGCTGGGCGTGCATATGATGACTCTCCACGCGGCGGGAGGCCCAGCCATGCTGGCGGCGGCCCGCGCCGCCCTAGAGGGCATCCAGAACCCGCCGGAGCTGCTGGCTGTCACCGTCCTCACCAGCATGGACACGGCGCAGACCACCGCGATTGGCGTTGATCGCTCCCCTGTCAGTCAGGTTGAGCTGCTGGCCAAGATGGGCCTGGAAGCAGGCATTCGCGGATTCGTATGCTCTCCTCAGGAAGTTGGAAAGTTGCGCACCATTACCGGGCCCGAGGGCGTTCTGGTCATTCCAGGAATCCGGCCTGCAGGCGCGGGAATCGGCGATCAGAAGCGCATAGCTACCCCGGCTGAGGCTCTGCGGGCGGGAGCCAGCTACCTGGTTGTGGGGCGGCCCATTACACAGGCGCCGGACCCGGCCGAAGCTACTGAGGCGATTCTCAAGGAGATGGCTGCGGCGCTTTGAGGTGAACCCAACAGAAAAGGCCCGGCGCGATGCCGGGCCTTTTCTTACGCTGCGACCTGAAGCAGCGCTTAAAGCTTCTCGTAGAAATCGCACACAGAGCACGAGATGTAGACGCCGCCGGGGATGCCGCGCTCACGGTCCTTTACGCGCTTGACGATGCGCGTCGGCTTGCTGCACTTGGGACAGTCGGTCGACTTCGTCGTGTCCATTACTTTCTTGCGGTCACCTGTTTTTGCAATCTTGGCCATCGGTGGGGTGTTTCTCCTTTTGGGGTTGTCTCTGCACACACGCGCAAAAGAGCGCGCGGCTTCAACGTCGCGGTCTGACGCTCCCCTTCCGGGCTTACCCCTTGCCCGATGAGATTGACGGGCGTGAGAATTGGTCTCGAGGGAATGCTTGACAGGGAGCTTGACTCGCTCTCACCAGTTTACATGAAGCCTGTCTGCATCGCCTGCGACAGGCTAGTTGGCTCCAGCGGCAGAAGCCACTGTAGACTGCAGCATCTGCGGTTTGGCCGCCGGCGGCTGCGTAGCTGGTTGTGTGGCGGGCTGCGACCCATCTGCTGGTGCAGGCTGCGTATTCGCCGCCGGAGTTGCATCCGGCACCCCATCCGGGTTCGCACCCGGCTCTAATTCCGGCTTCGACTTGGGAGGCTGCACCGGCCGCATCACTACCTGGTGGTCCATCGACGGGGTGTCGCTGGGCAGCTTTTCACCCGGATTGCGCAGGCTGGGAGGAGCCGCCGGAGCCTGAGTATCTGGGTCGCGCTGGACATCGCCTACCTTGGCAACGCGCTCCGTTCTGTCGGCTTCGAGCGGTGTGCCGTCGGTGCGCATCAGCCCCTCAACCTCGTCCCTGGTGAAGATCACCGGGGACTCGCCCACCTTGGCAACTTCCAGACGAATGACGCGGTTGCCGTTGATGCGCACAAACTGCACATCCTTGGGCGGCTTACCGTAGATCCACTCCTCAAACGGCATTTGCCCTTCCATCTCGCGCGATTTGTTGTCCGGCTGCCCCATGGCGAAGAGCACCATATCCGTGCTCATGCCGACCAGAACTTGATGGTTCAGAATCGCGTCTTTCAGCTTGCCCGGCAGCGTGTCAGTGAATGCTTGAATGGGCGTCTTCACATCGAACGAGATCAGCGGCGCCAACAGCGCCTTCACCTCGGCGCCCGTGAGTTCCGGGACGTGTTCATGGAAGGCCAGAGTGAGACGCGCGCCAACAGGCTCAGCGTCGTTTCCCTGCGCTATGACGGGATTGGTATCGGGACCCATGCCGATCTGGACATGGCGGAGAAAACGGTGCTTCGGGTCGGGCCCGCCGTTCAGATCGAAAATAATCTTTGTGCGGTCGATCTTGACGTCCGTCAGCACCACCCGGTCGCCGGGTTTGGCGCACAATCCCTCAGTCGTTGCCATGGCTACATAGGAATCCCCTGCCGGCTCGAGGTTTCCGTTTGCGGCCAGCGTAAGCCCCTTGTGCCCGCGTGGAAAGGGGCGCATGGCAAATCCCTGCTCGGCCTGCATAGTCCGCATCAGATCCAAACGCGTCTTGGGGTCCAGTTCAGTCTTGGTAAGGGGCACCTTTGTTGGCGTGATCTGCTGATAGCGCCGGTCGACCGAGGACGTTGTTTTCCCTGTAGAGTCGTTGGTGACTGTGCCTGTCTTTGTATTGACGGTGATCTGGGCCGAGGCCGTGCAGGCCAGCGACACCGCCGCGATGGCGCACGCCGTGACCGCGCAATGGAAACGATTGACGCGGCGGGGGTTCGCGGTTTTGCGGCTTGCCGGCCGTTTCTCCTGAAGCGGGAACTGTGGAATCATGGGAGCCTCCCATGCAAACTGCATTGGCCAAACGATAGCCCGGATTGGGGACAAAAGGCAAATCGGGACTGGGCCGGCCTTTCCTGCTAAGATGCCGAAACTTGGAAAAGCGCGAGCATTTTCTGAGTAACTTCTGAGTTGCCGGTTACTCGCGACCCGAACTCGTTCCCAACCATTAAGGGCGGGCAATACGGGTGCCAAAGCGCGCATCTTTGGGTGCCCGACGAGCCTCCACCGGGACCTTCAAGAAACATGTTGACGGTAGGATGAAGGGAACCATACTCTGACGCAAGTTCCCTTCGGGATTCATCCCGTCGGCCGAATCTTGCCCTCCGAGCACGTATTCACCCCTTGCTTTTCGGCTTAAATCCCTTTTTGAACAGCTGCTTCCTTCATAATTGCCGAAACTGAGGCATTTTTGCGTTGGATGACGCTATCTATTCAGGAGGTTCTCCATGAGAGCCGGAAGATATTTGCGGGTCCTGGTGGCCCTTTGGCCTGGACTATTCGGCCTAACCGGGTTTGGACAAACAAGTTCGGGTACATTACCCGTCTATCCGGGAGTCGATCTGGTCTACTACGGCAACCAGCGGCAGTTGGAATACGACTTCGTGGTTGCGCCGGGGGCCAGTTCGAAGCCCATCCGGCTTCAATTTGCGGGAGCCAAAAAGCTCGATCTAACTACCGATGGAGATTTGACGGTTTCAGCAAGGAGGTTTCGTTAGTCCTTAAGGAGGATCCCGTGATTCGAAGGCTTAGTGTAAGTTTGCTCACGATAGTCGCGATCCTGTCGGGCGCGGTCATCGTTTCCCAAGCCCAGCAGCAGTCCTTGCTGACGCGCCATGTGCGTGAGGTGACTCTCAATGGGCAGGCGCCTCTGCTCGGGCGTCTGCCCGCAACCCAGTCCATGCGCCTGGTTCTTGTTCTGCCGCACCGCAATGAGGCGGAGCTAGACGCCTTCCTGAAGGAACTCTACGATCCTTCCAGCGCGTCTTATCGCAAGTTCCTCACGGTGGAAGAGTTCACCGCAAGGTTTGGCCCCAGCCAGGAGGATTATGCCGCGGTGATTCACTTTGCGGAAGCGAATGGTTTGACCGTGGTTGGGACCTCCCGTAATCGCATGAACTTGGATGTGAGCGGCCCGGTGGCGAACATTGAGGCAGCCTTCCATCTGACCATGGGCGTCTACCAGCATCCCACCGAGAACCGCACCTTCTTTGCGCCAGACCGGGAGCCCACACCGGACTTGGCGGTCCAGTTATGGCGCATCGCAGGCCTCGACAACTATTCGACCCCAAAACCCGCTCTCGTGCGTCGCGATGCGAGCACGGCGTTGCCCGCTCTCCTGCGTAGCGATGCGAGTGTTCTGAAGGTGGAGCCCGAAGCCACGACCGGCACCGGCCCTTCCGCCTCGTACCTCGGCAGCGACATGAGGGCGGCATACTACGTAAACGGAAATGGCTCAGCGACTCTTACCGGCGCCGGACAATCGCTTGGGCTGTTCGAGTTCGCCGGTGTCGAACTGAGTGACCTGACGACATACTATAAAAACGTAGGCCAGACCAATAACGTACCCATCACGCTCAGGTCCGTCGACACCCAGAGCACAAGTTGCGCCGAAACAACCTGCGACGATACTGAACAAATCATCGACATGACCCAGGCGCTAGGCATGGCCCCCGGCCTATCCAGCCTTGTGGTGTACATCGGAACGGGCGCTTTATCGGGGCAAACACTCGACGACGCCGGTATTTTCAACGCCATGGCCACGGCCAGCCCGCTGAACGCTCAATTGAGCTGCGGGTGGGAGTGGACCCCCGCGGACTCCTCAACTGACGACGTCTACTTCGAAGAGTTCGCCGCGCAAGGCCAGAACTTGTTTGTCGATTCCGGCGACGACGGCAATTGGAGCCACGCGGAATTTGTTTGGCCCGCGGATAGTGTGTATATTACGGCGGTGGGCGGGACGGTCTTGACGACAACCGGCGCTGGCGGCGCCTGGGCCTCGGAAACAGGCTGGGCTGACACCGGCGGTGGAATTTCGCCGGACGACTTTCCGATTCCATCGTGGCAGGTGACCACGGCGGCTGGCTGCGCCGCATGTTCCCAAACCTACCGCAATGGTCCAGACGTTTCGGCGAATGCAGATTTTAGCTTCTACGTCTGCGCCGACCAAACGACTTGCACCGCGAACCTTTATGGCGGCACCACCTTTGCGACGCCCATGTGGGCTGGCTACATGGCTCTGGTGAATGAACAGGCAGTCCTTAACGGGCACCCCGTGCTTGGTTTCATCAATCCGGCCCTTTATACGATTGGTTTGGGCGCGGACTATGACATCGATTTTCACGACATCACCAGTGGAGGCAGTACCCTTGGGACAACCGTCGGCTACGACTTGTCGACCGGCTGGGGCAGTCCCAACGGAAGGGCCCTGATCGACGCACTTGCCGGATCGCCGAACCCAGCCGCCGTGCTGACGTCACCCACGCCGGGCACCACGCTGACTTCCAACACTGTAAAGTTCACGTGGTCGGCCGGGAGCGGTGTCTCCGCGTACGATCTCCACCTGAGTGCGGTCGCGCCTGGGGGCTATGACCTCTATTTATCGGGTCATATAACAAGCCTTTCCACGACCGTGAGCGGGCTTCCGTTCAACGGACAGAAGATTTATGCGCGGCTTTATTCAATTATCAATGGAGCCACGCAATACAACGACTACACCTACACCGCGGAGACAGTACCGACCAGCAAGCTCACCTCCCCAGCTCCGGGTTCAACGCTGACAGGCGCCAGCATAAAGTTCACGTGGTCTGCCGTGACCGGGGTTTCAGCGTACGATCTTCATTTGAGCGCCGTCTCGCCCGGGGGCTACGACCTCTATGTATCGGGTCATGTAACCACCACTTCCGCGACCGTGAAGGGGCTTCCAATCAACGGGAAGAAGATCTATGCACGCTTGTATTCCATCGTCGGTGGGGTCACGTATTACAACGACTACACCTACACCGCGGCGTCGTTAGCTACGCTCAAATATCCGGC
>Ga0182012_10007774_pt1 | contig 10683 bp, 13 predicted proteins | sample 612S2SmetaG_FD_120486 | JGI IMG/M metagenome (GOLD analysis project Ga0182012, IMG submission 120486) | Permafrost microbial communities from Stordalen Mire, Sweden - 612S2S metaG | ecosystem: Environmental > Terrestrial > Soil > Wetlands > Permafrost | place: Sweden: Stordalen | collected...
AAGGCACGAATCAAGGCAATGACAGCGAGCAGAGCGTGTTCGGAACTGGCGTGCAAAATAGGGTACCGGATGCTGGATTCGGTCCGTTCCAATTCGGGCGGGGCGGGTAGTCTCGTTGACGCTTTGATCGTTGCATAGAGAGCGTGGAATGAAGCTTGCCAGACTGCCGCACCAGAGAACCTGATCGGGAAGGCCAAGACGAGAAAGCCGTCAAGTTAGACAATACAAGTATGACTTCCCGCCGTGAGCTCTTCCCGCTGTTCCTTGCCGGTGCTCTCCCATTCAAGGCCGCAACTTCGCAGCCGCGCCCGATCATCCTCGAAGCATCCGATGGAGTCAAGGTCTACGCCTGGCACTACGCCGCCTTGGACAAAACAAAGCCCGCGATTCTCCTCTTCCACCAGGCCGGGTCGAGCCACGCCGAGTATGCGCCCATCGCTCCCCGTCTGGCCGCGCTCGGTTATCATTCGCTCGCGCTCGATCAACGCTCCGGAGGCCGAATGTGGGGGCAACCCAATCGAACGGCCAGCGAACTCGGCAAGCAAGTTGACTATCCGGAAGCGCTGCCGGATTTAGAAGCGGCGCTGGAATGGGCGCCGCAACGGGGCCTGCCGCAGCGCTCGATCGTGTGGGGCAGCAGCTATTCGGCCGCGCTGGTTTTCGTTCTCGCGGCCCTGCATCCCAGCTCCGTCGCGGCTGTAATGGCGTTCTCGCCGGCAGAATATCTGGGCGGCGACCATTCCGTCAAAGATGCCGCGGCAAAGTTACAAGTGCCGGTGTTCCTCACCAGTGCGCAGGATTCCAAGGAGATTGCGAGCGCGCGTGCGATTGCCGCAGCCGTGCAAGGGGGAAACGCGACTCAGTTCGTCCCCACCAAAGGCGGAGTGCATGGCTCTTCCACCTTGCGCGTGGACCGGAATCCGAAAGGGGCGGAGGAGAACTGGAACGCGGTCGAAAAGTTCCTGGCTGGATTGCCGGGCGGCCACTAGTCCAATAGACTATCGCTATGACCGCGTACCGATCCGTCCTCGCCGCACTCTTAGTCGCTTACTCCCTTTCCCTCGCGCAGGCCCAGGACTGGACGATCACGCCCATCCACAAATTCCTGGGAGCCCCGTCTGACGGGAGTGAGCCCAACGCTGTCGTCGGGCGCGGCGGATTGCTGTATGGAACCACGCAATTTGGCGGAACGCCGAACGCCGGCACGGTGTTTTCCTTGACACCGCCTTCCGCGAATGGCGAGCCCTGGATCGAGACGTTGCTCTATGAGTTCACCCCTGAAGATGGCGGAATTGAACCCTACGGTCTGGTGGCTGGCCCTGACGGGGTGCTCTATGGGTACGCAGAAGGAGGAACTTCGCATCAGGGCGTGGTGTATTCCTTGACGCCGCCGTCCGCTCCGGGAGATCCATGGATCTATGAAACGCTCTACAACTTCCCCGGAGGTAGCGGCGGCAGCAGCCCATTGGGTGAACCGGCTGTCGCCCAGGGAGGCGTGCTTTATGGAACCACGTTCTACGGCGGCACTTCGAAAGCGGGGACGGTGTTTCGTTTGACCCCGCCATCCGCACCTGGAGGGGCGTGGACGCACACGGTGCTTTACAGTTTCGTGGGGGGAGTGGGAAACCCGCCCGTTGGGGTTGCCATCGGCCCAGGCGGGGTGCTCTACGGCGTGGCCGCGGATGGATCGGCGCTGAACGGGGTCGTGTTCTCGCTCACGCCGGGCGCAAGTTTCTGGCAGTATTCCAGCATCTACACATTCAGCGGCGGCAGTGACGGCGGCCGGCCTTCCGCAGCCCTGGTCCTGGGGGGCGGCGGCGTCCTTTACGGCACGACAGGCAACGGCGGTGCGAACGGTGGAGGTGTCGCCTTCTCGTTGACTCCCCCAACAGCCCCGGCGGATCCATGGCGGGAGGCCGTGTTGTACGACTTCCCGCCCTATACCGGCATCTCCGGACCGGCCCCAGGTTCCCTCGCGATCGGTGCGGGTGGAACCCTTTACGGCTGCACGAGTGGATCGGGTGGCGCCATCGACAATGGATTCGTGTTCCGGTTGATCCCGCCAGCCGCGCCCGGCGCGACCTGGACCGAATCCCCGCTGTACTCCTTTCCACCCGGCGCGAGTGCGCCCACTCCCGGCGGAGTGATTGTCACAGAAAACGGAGTGGTCTACGGGCCGGCCTACGCTCAGTCAAAGGATGTCGGAATGGTGTTTCAGTTGAAGCCCTGATTCTTAGCGTGAGAGCTTTCAGACCCCGGCGACACTCACCTAAGACAGACGCCTGCCCAAAATGCAATATGTTGCAGTGGATTCGCCCTACGGGATAGTGGGGCAATCGCCGCAGATCCGCCAGATCCGCAGGCAAATCGAAAAGTTGGAAGGTTCTCTCACCCCGGTGCTTTTGCTGGGCGAGAGCGGCACGGGCAAAGAGGTGGTGGCGCGCGCGCTGCACACCTCCTGCGGGCGCGGGACGCTCGTCCCTATCGATTGCGGCTCGCTGGTGGGCCCGCTGATGGAGAGCGAACTGTTCGGGCATACCCGCGGGTCGTTTACCGGAGCGACCGAGGGCAAAAAGGGGCTCATCGAGCTCGCCAACGGCGGCACGGCCTTCTTCGATGAGATCGGCGATCTTCCGCTGGAATTGCAGGTAAAGCTGCTGCGATTGCTGCAGGAGCGGGAATATCGCGCGGTAGGCTCGCTGCTGCGCCAGAAGGTTGATATCCGCGTCATCGCGGCCACGCATCGGGATCTCGCGCGTGAAGTCGATCGCGGCGCCTTCCGCCAGGATCTTTACTACCGTCTCAACGTGATCACCATCCGGATGCCAGCCCTGCGCGAACATAAGGACGACATCCCGCTGCTGGTGGAGCGCTTTCTCGCCAAGTCCGGCGGCCGCTATACGATGACTCCGGAAGCCATGGACCTCATCATGAAGCACGATTGGCCGGGCAACGTGCGCGAATTGCACAATGCGGTTGACCGGCTGGTGGCCATGGCGCAAACTCCGCTGTTGCTTCCCGACGATCTGCCGTCGACGGTACTGCGGCAGGGCGCGGAATACCCCATCCACCAGGCTGCCGCGGCCATCGCGGGGACGCGAAATTCGCAACAAGCGGGGCCGAAACTGATTCTTCCGCTGCATGAGGTCGAAAAGCGCGCCATAATCGATGCTCTGGAGCAGACAAGGGGCGATCGCACGGTGGCGGCGATGATGCTGGGAATCGGGCGAACGACGCTTTATCGAAAGCTGAAGGAATATCAGCTTCCGGCGGTGGATTAATACGTCTTCAGAAAAGCGATCAACTCCTGCTTGTCGCCTGGTGGTAGCTTCAATCTGAACTCGCGCCGTTTGATCGGGCCTGGATCGAGGGTCGAAGCCTTTCGGCACAGCATCGCCCCTTAATTAACCGCGCCGGATCGAAGCCACTCTTCCAATTCCGCCCACCCGCCGTGGCCGAGCGAACTGCGGTACCGGACACGCTGGAGGCGAAGGCACCTTGATAGAAGCCGCCCACCGCGGCGGGCAAGCGCGTTGCAGTCCGCGCGGGCTGGTTGACGACCCGCCCTCGCCTGCGTTCCGGCAATTCCTCTTGAACTGGTTCGGCAGCAACAGGGTTTCATTCATCGAGCGCCTAAGAACGGCTAACAACCTGACCCTGGAGGAGACTGCGGTGGCCAGGCAACTGATCCAGCGCAATCTGACGTGCGGGTACAGCCATATCATCAGCGGTACCTGGGTTCTGGGCGATTTGGAAGCCGTACCTCTGCTGCGGGCCATGCTCGATGCGGAGCCGGATGAAAGCCGTCGTCTGGTGATTTCCGGTGCGCTCTGGAAGCTAAACAGGGACACGATGTTCATCGAGTGCCTAGATCGAGCGAAGAAAAGTGGATTGTCGTCAGTGTATTTCCATCTGCAGCAGATCCTCTGGCTGAATGACGAGCGGCCAATCGATTTCCTGATCGATCTGCTGCCTCCAGAGGATCAGGACCCGAGGGAGCGCAGATTGCTTTGGCTGAGAGATCTTTGTCGGCACACGCCCCTTCGCGGGATGACCATGCGGATGGTTCTCAAACACAATACGCCCCGAAGCGCCGGGTTGTCGGCGCTGAGCCTGTTAAACCACCTCGAGACAGGACGCCTTATTCCAAGAAAGGAGCAAAGGCCTCCTTCGTATTATCGAGAACGGAGAAATGACCCGGTTTTTCGCGAGATGATGCTGCAGTCAATACACAAATCCGTCGCCGAGATGCACCTGGGGCATTGATAAGAACCTGGGCCTAGAGTTGCTAGTCTGGTGCTGGGGATTTGGCTCATTGGACATCGCGATCGACGCCACGTACAGCGTGGGGCGCAATCTTTCGGGCGTCGGCGTGTACTCGCGCGAGTTGATGCGGGAACTGGCCACGCAGCACCCCGAAACGCGGTGGAGGTGGCTCCACCGTCCGCACCGGATCGCGCGAGCCTTCGAGGAATCGGTCCCGGCGAACGCGCGGCGGGGTTTGCTCCTCGACACCGTGCTCTGGAGATCCGAGCGCCTGTTCCACGGCCTGAATCAGCGGTTGCCGGAGACACGCTTTCCACTGCAGGTGGCCACGTTCCACGATCTATTCGTGATCACCGGCGAATACAGCACGCCTGAGTTCCGCCGCCGGTTCACCGAGCAGGCGCGGCGCGCGGCGAAGCAGGCCGACCGGATTATCGCGGTTTCCGCGTTCACCGCCGAGCAGGTAGTGACAATTTTGGGAGTCGAGCGGGCCCGCGTGGTTGTGGTTCCGCATGGAGTGCGTGCGCTGACCATTCCCGGGGTGGCGCGCGAGAAGATCGTGCTCCATGTGGGCGCGATCCAGAAACGCAAGAATCTGGTGCGGCTCGTGCGGGCATTTGCCTCGCTCCCGGACTCCTGGCGGCTGGTGCTGGCGGGTTCTGCCGGTTACGGCGCCGAAGAAGTTTTCGCGGAAATCGAGCGGTCCAAGTGCGGCCAGCGGATCACCGTGACGGGCTATGCCAGCGCCGGGGACTTGGCGAACTGGTACGCGCGGGCGACGATCTTCGCGTTTCCGTCTCTCGATGAGGGGTTTGGGATGCCGGTGCTGGAAGCGATGTCCGCCGGCGTTCCCGTGATTGCCGCGAATTCGTCGGCGGTGCGAGAGGTGGCGGGCGATGCCGCGATGCTGGTTGATCCGGAAAACGAAGAGGAACTGGCCACGGCGCTGAAACAGGCGGCGGACGACGAAGGTTTACGCAAGCGATTGATTTCCGCCGGGCTCGAACGCGCCGCAGGGTTTTCGTGGAAACGCGCCGCCGATCAGACCTGGGCCGTTTATCGGGAACTACTCGGCCGTGGCAGTGATTTTTAGGGCCTTCAGGAAACGTTCGTCCTGGGCGGTGAATTTTACTTTCCCAGCGGATACCAGTGCGGGTTGTTGGTCGCCGTCCGAAGACGAATTTTCAGAGTCTTCGCGGCGATTGAAGCCGATGGTAGCTTCCAGTACCAGGAACACATCGAACCCGTTCCGGCGGATTTCACCGATAGCTTCGGCGATCCTGTCGGATTCGGAGAGCGAGTCGTTGATTGCGTTTCCCAGGTCGTGCATCAACTGCTTCAAGCTATCGTCCATTTCGGGCCCCTTTCAGCGTGAGCTCCAGCCACTTCTGTTGATGCATTCTGAATGCCGTACGTTCCAAAACCTTCCCCTCGAAAACCGGGGTATTCCCCGTAAGCTCTCAGCAATACACCCCTCGGTGATACACAGTGGCCGCGCATCCGTTTTCCCGATTGTATCGGTCGGTTGGAAGAATCACAATATCCGGCGAGCATCAATTCATCTTTTTGATCGACCGTTTAGTACGGAATCCTAATAGGCTCAGAGGCCCATATTAAGATAGGGACGTGCCTAAACGGGATCTGATCAAAGAAGCGGTACGTCAGTCTATCCTGTTCACGCGGCATGTGGTTCCGGCGACGATCAAGCCGGCGCGCACGCTTTGGAATGAGGTGATCGGGTTCATTTTCCTGCTGTTCGCGGCGGCGTTCGGGTTTGCGGCGGTGCAGGCGGGGATGAATTACAAGGGCGACACCGGAGAATTGATCAAGCTGATTTTTGCAGGGATCGTGACCGTCATCATGGCGTTCTACGGCATCTCGTCGTTCCGGAAAGCCCGGCGCATCTCGCGGTCGTGAACGTTTTGGAAAAGCCCGGCGAATACCCGTACACGCGCGGCATCCATCCCTCGATGTACCGCAGCCGTCTGTGGACGATGCGGCAGTACGCGGGCTTCGGCACGGCCGAAGAAAGCAACCGCCGATACCGCTATCTACTGGATCAGGGCACCACGGGACTTTCCGTGGCCTTCGATCTGCCGACGCAGATGGGGATGGATTCCGACCATCCGCTGGCGGCGGGCGAAGTGGGGCGCGTCGGCGTGGCCATTTCCTCGCTGGCCGATATGGAAACGCTGCTCGGCGGGATTCCGCTGGACCGCGTTTCGACGTCGATGACGATCAACTCGACGGCGGCAATCCTGCTGGCGTATTATGTGCTGGCGGCGCGGCGGCAAGGCGTGGATGGCGCGAAGCTCACGGGGACTATCCAGAACGACATTCTGAAGGAATACATTGCGCGCGGAACGTACATTTATCCGCCGCGGCCGGGCATGCGGATCATCACGGATCTATTTGCCTGGGCGGCGCGCGAGGTCCCGGAGTGGAACACCATCTCCATCAGCGGCTACCACATACGCGAGGCGGGGTCGACGGCGGCGCAGGAGGTGGCATTCACGCTGGCGAACGCCATTGCTTACATCGAGGCCGCGCTGGCGGCGGGCCTAGAGATCGATGACTTCGGGCCGCGTCTTTCCTTCTTCTTCAACAGCCACAACAACTTTCTGGAAGAGATCGCCAAGTTTCGCGCGGCGCGGCGGCTTTACGCGCGGTTGATGCGGGAGCGGTTTGGCGCAAAGAACCCGCGATCGCTGATGCTGCGGTTTCATGCGCAGACAGCGGGATCGACGTTAACGGCTCAGCAGCCGGATGTAAACGTGGTGCGGACGTCGCTGCAGGCGATGGCGGCGATTTTGGGCGGGGCGCAATCGCTGCACACCAACGGACGGGACGAAGCGCTGTCGCTGCCGACGGAGGAATCCGCGCGGCTGGCGCTGCGGACGCAGCAGATACTCGCGTACGAGACGGGCATTGTGAATACGGCCGATCCTCTGGGCGGGAGCGAAGCGATCGAGCGGCTGACGGATGGAATTGAGCGCGCGGCGGAGGAGACGATCCAGCAGATCGACGCGATGGGCGGGACATTGCGGGCGATCGAGACGGGTTGGATTCAGACCCAGATTCAGAATGCGGCGTATGAATACCAACGGAAGATCGAGGCCGGCGAACAGGTGGTGGTGGGGGTGAATCGGTTCCGGACGGGCGAGGGCGCGGGGATTCCGACGTTTCGCCTGGACCCGGAACTGGAGCGCGCCCAGGTGGAGCGGGTGCGCGCAGTACGGGCGGGGCGATCCGCCGCGACGGCGAGCGCGGCGCTTCAGCGGCTGACGGAAGCGGCATCGGGCGAGGAGAACCTGATGCCGCGGATCATGGCCGCCGCGGAAGCGTGGGCAACCGTCGGCGAAATCTCGTCCGCTATGCGGACGGTGTTTGGGGAATACTCAAACTGAGCGCATTCGAGTAAGCCGAGAGCGGGAAGATGTAATGGACCTTCGGCTTGCGGAGGCCGAGGGCGTGCATCAGACGGCCGACATGATCCTGGTCATAGCGGATGTTGAAGCGCTTCTCGATGGCTTCCGCGAGGCGCGCGGTGGTCCAGCGGTCATCCGGGAAGCCAAAAACGACAGCACCACCCGCATGAATTCGAATGATCTCGGTTTTTTGGTCTTGGGTGAGCCGGCTGGGGCGACCCGTTGCACGGCGGCGACGCAAACCTTCGACGCCTTTGTTATCCAGGGCGCGTTGCCAGCGTGACGTAGTGGTCCGGCTAACGCCGAACTTTCGCGCGACCCGGGACTGCGATGATCCATTGGCCAGCTCCCGTGCTGCTTGAAGCCGGCGGTATTCCATTTCCTCGCGTGAGAGAGAACCGTTTTTGGTCTCCATTAAATCGCGCGGATTAGCGATTGGCCAGAGCAATTTCAGAATAGCATAAAACAGATGTGGTGTGGAATGTTTTTTTAGGGGAGCCGCGTATCCTTCATGGCCGTGAGCAAAGCGGCCTGGGTGCAGCGTTTGCAGGCGGCGAGGCAGATCTGCCGGGAGCAGGGGAATTGGATCCAGTGCGAGTTTCCGCCGCGCATGTGAAGTTTGGGGCTGGCGATGAACAGATCGACATCATTCAAGACCACGTGACGGACGGATTCTCCGTGGACGGTTTTCACGAAGTCCGGGGATTGCTGGACGAAGGGTTGGATATCGAGCGCCTTTTCCGACGGCCAGGCCAGGAATGCGGCTAACGCGGCCATGGCGGCGACCAAAACGGGGACCCGGAAAACGCGGCTGGAAGGCGGGCGTACCTTACGCTCCAGGATATCGGGCGGGGCGGTGACGCGGGTTAGGGCGGATCTAAGCAGTTCTTCCATGGAGTTTCTTTTCCAGAAGCTTGTGGGCGCGGTTGAGGCGCGAGGCGACGGTGCCGGCCGAGATGTTGAGAACCTCGGCGATTTCCTCATACGACAAGTCTTCCATATAACGCAACAATACTGGGACGCGCAGAGTGGGCGATAACTTCGATATTGCTTTGCGGACGGATTCCGCGGTCTGCCGACGGATGGCGTTTTTCTCTTGCGAGGCCGGACGAGAGAAGGTGAAGTCCAACAGACTCAGCCAGGGCTTGCGGCGGCGCTGCTCGTCGATGCAGGCGTTGGAGACGACGCGGTAGAGCCAGGTTTCGAATTTGGATTCGCCGCGGAATTCGTGGAGGCGGGAGTAGAGCTTGAGAAAAACGTCCTGGGTGATGTCGGCGGCGCGGGATTCGTCGCCGGAGAAGCGGAGGGCGAAGGAGTAGATGAGGTCCTTGTACGTTTCCAGTGCGACCTCGGCTTGGACCATCTTCTTATTTGGACGCGGTGACGGCGGATTTGCTTCCAAGATAATTGCCCGCTCCGATGATGACGGTGGAACCAATGAGGACGGCGAGGCTGAGGGCGACGAGGAGCCGGGTGCGGCGGCCAGTGCCCTTCCACTCCTTCAGGGCGATTCCCCAGAGGGTACTGAAGATGATGATGCTGGCCATATGGAGGGTCCAACTAGAGAATTTGTAGACGCCCATCTGGGTTTCGCCCATGGTGTAGAAGAAGAACTGCAGGTACCAGATGGTTCCGGCGAGGGCGCTGAAGAAGTAGTTGTTCAGCATGGGGTACGAGCGGTCGAGGTATTCGCCGCCGGAGCCGTTGCGGATGTGGAGGATGGCGCACCAGACGAAGTTGGTGGTGAATCCGCCGAGCAGGACGACGACGAGGACGGGCAGGCCTTGCCAGAGATAGGGGGTTCCGTGGATGAGGGTGAGCTCTTTGATGGGATCGCCGGCGGCGAGACCGAAGGAGAAGCAGGCGCTCATGATGCCGCAGAAGGTGGCGATGAGGAGGCCTTTTTTCAAATCAAATTCCTTGATGGCGACGCGCTTCTGGGCATCGGACATTTCGCGCTCCTTGGAGAAGCCGGCGGCGCCGGCGAGGGCGATGCCGCAGAGGCAGACGAAGATGCCGAGGAGGATGAGCGCGGGGATGTGCTGGTGGCGGACGAGGGGTGGGACGAGGGTTCCGAAGGCGGCCGTGTATCCAAGGGCGGTGGCCATGCCGAGGGACATGCCCAGGTAGCGCATGGTGAGGCCGAAGGTGAGTCCGCCGAACCCCCAGAGCAGGCCGAAGAACCAGGTCCAGAAGAGAGTGGGGGCGGCGGTTTGATGGAGGACGAGGAGGAGATCGCGCGTCATGAGAGACGCGAGCAGCCAGGGGACGATGATCCAACTGAAGAAGCCGCCGACGAGCCAGAAGGTTTCCCAGGACCAGCGTTTGACGGGCCGGAAGGCGACGTAGAAACTGCCGGAGGCGAGGCCACCGAGCCAGTGGAAGACTACTCCCAGGATTGGGTTCATGTGGGAATAGTATATGCGGGCGCGGTTAGTTGGGAGGCGAGTTATCGGGCTGGTAGTGGGCCAGGTAGCGGAGGCAGAGCAGGAACAAAGCCAGCATGAGGAAGAAGAAGACGCCCTGCAGGAAGGGGCCGCGCTTGTGCTTCCAGAAATCGCGCAGGCGCTGCGGGAGCGGGCGTTTGCGGGGATCCGGCTTGCCGGGAGCGTAGAAGCGGACTCCGCATGCGCGGCAGCGATAGGGATGCTCGCCTAACCCGGCACGTTCGGCGTCGCCCGATTCTTTTTGACGGGAGGGCCGGACGTCGGTTGATGCGCAGGCTTTACAGGCGAGATCCGGCATTCATTGTCGGGACTCAGTATATGACATTCGTGGGATGGGAGGTCAGTGCAGGCCTACGGCTTCTAAATAAGTCGCCCGCAAAACGGAGTGCGCGGGCCGCTTTACTTGAATGCAATGAGGGTGCCCGACGCACCCTTTGCGGGCTGCACTGAACACAGACTGAGGTCTGTGCTACCGGCTCGGGTGGGGAGTGGGAGGGGTGAGCTAGCTGAGGGCTTCTAAGTAAGTCGCCCGCAAAACGGAG
>Ga0182012_10007775_pt1 | contig 10681 bp, 9 predicted proteins | sample 612S2SmetaG_FD_120486 | JGI IMG/M metagenome (GOLD analysis project Ga0182012, IMG submission 120486) | Permafrost microbial communities from Stordalen Mire, Sweden - 612S2S metaG | ecosystem: Environmental > Terrestrial > Soil > Wetlands > Permafrost | place: Sweden: Stordalen | collected...
CGGCTTGCAACGGGTGGTGGAGGATCGGCTACGCGCGGCGGGCGCCAAACGCGCGTTCATGCGCAACCCACTCGGCGTCGGCATGGCGGCGCCGACGTTGCTGCAACACGCCGACGCGCAGCAAATGCGGCAGTTCCTCCGTCCGATGTTCCAGTGCGTCGAGATCTGGTGCCAGCTGTTCAGTGAGCCAGGCGCGGGATCTGACCTCGCCGGCCTCGCTACACGCGCCGTGCGCGACAACAACGCCTGGGTTGTCAATGGGCAGAAGGTTTGGACCAGCCTCGCCCATCAGGCGAGGTGGGGCATGTTGCTCGCCCGCACCGACCCCGATCTGCCCAAACACCAAGGCATCACATTCTTCGTCCTGGACATGCAAGACCCCGGAGTGGAAGTTCGGCCCTTGCGCCAGGCCACTGGTGACTGTGAGTTCAACGAGGTCTTCCTCGACAATGTGCGCATTCCCGACAGCCTTCGGATCGGCCCGGTGGGTGGCGGCTGGAAGGTGGCCAACACCACCCTCACCAGCGAGCGCGCCGCTTTGTCCGGCGCGGGCAGCGGCGCGGCTAATCTGGGCGGCGGCACGATCGACAAGCTGGTCGAGCTTGCCGTGGCCAACGGCCGATGGGACGACCCGGCCGAGCGCTCCCGCGTCGTCTCCCTCGTCGTGGAATCCCGGCTGATCCGTGCGACCAACCAGCGTTTGCGCGCCGAGCTCCGGTCCGGGCATAACGTCGGGGCGAAGGGATCGATCACGAAGATGTTTCAGGGGTTGCACAACCGCCGACTGCAACACGCCATGGTGGATATCGGCCGCGCGGCAGCCGTAGCATGGGATCCGGCCGACGAGGACACCGCTGCTCGCGCGAATGGTTTTCTTCGCGCACAGGGCAACACGATCGAAGGTGGCACGACCAACATTCTCAAGAACATTGTGGCTGAGCGCGTGCTCGGGTTGCCCCGCGAGCCTGGGTTGCCATCCGATACCCCGTGGAAGGACATCCCGCGCAGCTGAGAGGCGTGGAGATGCGGCGCCGCGGGGGATCGACAGTAAGTCATTGCTATCATAAGTGCAGTTTCAGGAGTGCGGAGGATTGGGCATATGGCGGATCATCGGAAGTTCCCGTATACGAGCTTCCCGACGGGCTGGTATCAGGTGGCGTGGGGGGACGAGATCACCGACACGCCGAAACCATTGCGCTACTTCGAGACCCCTTTGGTCGCCTTTCGTGGTGAGAGTGGCCGGGCGCAGGTGTTCAACGCCATGTGCCCGCACATGGGCGCTCACTTGGGTTGGGGCGGCACGGTAGTCGGAGACGGCATCGAGTGTCCTTACCACGGGTGGCAGTTCGACGCGGAGGGAAAGAACTGCCTGATTCCCTATGCGGAGCGGCCCAACCGGACCAAGATCCGCAAGTGGCACGTCGAGGAGGTCGGCTCACTCGTCCTGGTGTGGTTCGACCAGAAGGACCGCGCGCCGTTGTTCCCGCCCGTCGAGGTGCCCGAGTTCGCCGACACCGAGAACTTCTTGGCCCCCGCCGAGACGCGCAAGAACTACGAGAACGTCTTCCTCAAGCCACAGTTCATCACCGAGAACCTCGTAGATGCCGCGCACCAGAAGTTCGTTCACCGCGCGGCCGAGATCCCCGAGATCTACAGGTGCGAGGCTGATGGTCCCACCTTCCACGTCGACTCGACGATCATCTTCGGCAACGGCAAGAATAAAAAGACCTGGCTGACGCCCGATGGCAAGCCGCTCGCCGCGGCACTGCGCACCACCAGCGCCGGAGTGGGCATCGCCGTCGCCCGCTTCGAGATCGACGGATCGGTGCACATCCAGTGCACCACGCCGGTCGACCACGAGAGGTGTGACAGCCGCCAGACGGTCCTGGTGCCGATGAACGAGGTCGAGGACGGCAGGCCCACCGAGAAGGCAATCAAGCGATTCCACCACGAGCTCATCCAGTTCGAACGCGACCTCGTGATCTGGGAGCACCAGGAGTACGTCCATCCCGTGCCCTACCCCCACCTGGAGCGCGACCGCTTCCGTGCCTTCCGCAACTGGACGTCGCAGTTCTACCCCGAGGCCGAACCGGGACACTTCGGCAGATACCGGACCGATGACACGACAGAGGCCATCCGACCGGTCGCTCAGACCTCGGCCTAGCCGGCGAGCAAATACTGTTTACCACCCCCGTTCCGTTCGCGCGGCCCGGGAAGTGGCGATTTTCGGCCCCAAGCTTGCGACGCCCTGCGCGATCTCCCCTGGCGACGAAAGTCGTTTGACCAGACCGTTCCGGCGGCAGATCAACCGCGGGCGGCTCGGCGACGCGTTGACGCAGCTCGGCGAAAGTTACTCTGCGAGGATGCGGATTGCAGCGGTTGCTGGATCGATCTTGCCCTCGGCGGTCGCTTCAACGAGAGCTGCGAATTCGTCCTCTGAAATCCGCTTTTCAGCGCGCCGAACGGCGAGTTCTTGCACAGCGGCGGTGAGGTCGCGGAGTCGCCGTCGCCGTCGCCGCAATTCGAACTCGTCGCCGCGGGTCAGGTACGTGCGATGGTCTGCGATGGCCTGCCAGAGAACGTCCAGTCCCTCGCCGGTTTGTCCGACACACCTGATTATGGGAGTCTTCCAAGGTCGCCGGGCTCCCAGTGCGAGCGCGCTACTCAGGTCGAGAACCGTGTCGTCAGTGCCGGGCCGGTCGGCCTTGGTAATTGCGAAGACATCGGCGATTTCAAGAATGCCGGCTTTACTGGCCTGGACGTCGTCTCCCCAGCCCGGATTGATCACGACGACAGTGGTGTCAGCCACAGCTCCGATGTCGATCTGAACTTGTCCAACACCGACGGTCTCGACGATGAGCCAGTCGAAGCCGAAGGCTTCCAATGCCCGCAGGTACGCCGGCACTGCTGTGGCCAAGCCGCCGAGTTGACCGCGTGTGGCCATCGATCGGACATACACTCCCGGATCATGGGTATGCTCCGTCATCCGGATTCGGTCTCCGAGCAGCGCACCACCGGACAGTGGACTCGATGGGTCGATCGCCACCACCGCGACGGTTTGGTCGGCCCGGCGCACTGTCTTGATTAGCTCATTGGTCAGCGTCGACTTGCCCGCCCCGGGCGCGCCGGTGATGCCAACGACGTAACTCGTCGCTGTGCTGCCGAGTTTTCCTATCGATTCCTGGCCACGTGGATCGCCGGCCTCGATCCAGCTCAACACTCGGGCCAGCGATCGCCGATCGGAATTCAGCAGTCCAGCGACGACCGTGTCGCCGCGGGCGGCCTTCGTCATGCGTCCCGGCGGCGGACCATGACGGTCCGCCGGAATTCCAACACCAGAGTGCCGAGCTGGTTGTGGACCTCATCGCAGGTCAACAGAAGGTCACCCGCCTTGTCCGGCTTGGCTATGTGCTCGACGACGGTGAGCGTGGGGGTTACTGTGTCCCCGACGCCGACCGGGCTGCGAAAGCGTAGGTCAGTGATGCCGATGAGGCCCAGCACCGCGTCGTGGAGCAGGTGCTCCGTTCCGGCGATCGAAATGCCTAGCAAGGCAGGTCCATAAAGAATTCGTCTGCCCATCGGGCCGGTGCGTGCGGCTTCCGCGTCATGGAACAGAGGATTGATTGCACCCATTATGGCCGGCAGTAACGCAACTTCGGCATCGGTGATCGTGCGGGCGTTACCGATCAGCACCTCGCCGACCTCGAGGCTCACTGGCCTCACCGGTCTGGCCTCACCAAGAGCTGCACACGCTGGGCCAGCTCGTCCAGTGGGGACCGGACGCCGAAGACGTCCGCGACACCCATGTCGCGCAGGACCGACGCATCCGCTGGCGAAATCGTGCCACCGACGACGACGGGGATCTCGTCCTGGAGGCCACGGCGCGATAACTCGTCCAGAACCTGCTGAGTAAGAGCGATATGCGCGCCTGACAAGATCGAAAGTCCGATCACGTCCACATCCTCGTCGACCGCCATCGTGACGACATCGGCCGCTCTGCGGCGCAGACCTGTATAAATCACCTCCATGCCAGCGTCTCGGAGCGCATGTGCGACGACTTTGGCCCCACGATCGTGTCCATCCAAGCCAAGTTTCGCCACGAGGACGCGAGACTTGCGGACAGCCGGTTCAAAGGACTGAGTATTCACAGCGCGGGCTCCTTGAATTCACCGAACACGCCTCGAAGGGTGTCCACCATTTCCCCCAGAGTGGCATCGGCCCGCGCGCAGTCGATCAGCACCGGCATGAGGTTGTCGCTGTGCTGCGCCGCAATCTTGAGCCTCTCCAAAACCTTGGCGGTCTTTTCCCCGTCGCGTTGAGCACGCAACGCATCAAGCTGAGCCCGCTGCCGATCGCCCACCGTGCGGTCGGGTGCATGAACGACGAGTTCTGGAGGTTCGGCCTGACCCTTGTGGATGTTGACGGCCACGATCGGCTTTTCACCGCTCTGTTCCCGCCGCTCCTGGTTGTACGCCGAGTTTGCAATCTGTCGTTGCATATGACCGCTCTCGATGGCGACAACCGAGCCGCCCATCTCATCGATCTCGGCCATCTTCGCCAAAACCATCGCCTCGATCTCGTCGGTCATCTGTTCGACGAACCAGGAGCCGCCGAGCGGGTCCGACACCGCCGTGGCGTCGGATTCGTATCCGACGATTTGCTGGGTGCGCAACGCAATGCGGGCCGTATCTTCGGTCGGGATGTCGAACGCTTCGTCATACCCGGCAAGCAGCATCCCTTGGCATCCTCCAAGTACGGCGCCCAGGCAGCCCAAAGTACCGCGAATGATGTTCGTTTCGGGTTCGTGAACTTGAAAGTGGGTTCCGCCCACTGAGGCGGTGATTCGAAGCAGCCACGACGCCTCTGCCTTGGCACCGAATCGGTCCCGCAGCAGCCGCGACCAGATGCGTCGGGCAGCGCGAGTCTTCGCTGCCTCCTGCAAGAAGTCGCCGTAGTAGTAGAACTGCGCCGAAAGTCGGGTGGCGATGGCGTCGATCTCCAAGCCGCGAGCTTGCGCGTACTCGAGGTACGTGACTGCATTGGCGAAGGCGAACGCCACTTCCTGGATGGCATCGGCACCTGCATCCCGCATGTCTGGGCCCCGAATTACCAGCGGATAAAACCGCGGCATCTCCTTCGCGCAAAACTCCAAGATGTCTCCTACCATCCTGATGCCATGCGCGGGGGGATAGATCCATGTGCCTCTGGCTACGTAGTCCTTGAGGACATCGGTGGTCATGGACCCATTGATGCTTGCGGGGGTGACGCCCCGCTTCTCCATCGCCGCGAGGAATAGTGCCAAAACGAATGGGGCAGTGGAGTGCGCGTTCAGCGAGATACCCATTTTTTCCACTGGAAGTCCCGCAAACATTCGTTCGAAATCGCGCACACAATCTACAGCGACCCCGACTCGACCCACTTCGGGAACCGCGTCCGGCACGTCCGAATCCAAACCCACCTGCGTGGGCAAGTCGAATGCTGCGCTGACGCCGTTATTGCCATGAGAGAGAAGAAAATTCCACCGCTCGTTGGTGCTTTCCGCATCCCCGAAACCCGAGTACAACCGCATCTGCCACAGACGGTCGCGATACATCGCGGGATATACCCCGCGGGTATAGGGAAACTCACCCGGAAGTCCGATATTCCTCTTGTATGCATCGACATCGATGTCGTCGTCAACCGGTGAGTACAGCACCCGCAGTGGCTGGCCCGTCAGTGACGGTCGGGCTTTGACTCCTGAGAGTTTCTTCGCATTCGCATTCTCCCATCGCGTTACGTCGTCGCTGAGCGTCGTCTCGTCCATGGACATGTTCACCTGCTGTTGATGGGTTGACGGTCTTCGCGCGTGCGCCGATGAGCTTCCCTGAGCCATGGGACGTCGTTGAATGAGGGTTCGGGGACGACCGCGACGCGATCGAGTGACCGCAATGCCGGCAGTGCCTGGTTCCGTCGGCACTGCCGGCATTCGGGTGGGCAACCACAGTCGTGAAGGCTCAAGCTCTGACCGCGGGAGAGGCTGGCTGTGGGCGTGCACGCCGGACACATCCCGACCCCATTCCACTGCGGTAGGTAGGTTGGCGCATCTTGCACCTGAGGCTCGCTTCCTGGCGCAGACCCTGCCGATTTGTCCCGACACGAATCTGGAACCATGCCAGCATAAAAGTAAGTACTTGCTCAGGTCAAGCTCACCACCGTGCACGCGGCACACCACGGTGGCACCCTGCGACGTTGCGGAGCGCTGACCTGCGACCCCTTCAGGGTGGATCGAGGCTAAAATTTCATGACGGTTTCAGTGACCAAAGGTACTGCAGCAAACCCGCCGCTGGAGCACAGCGGCTCCAATCGCTGGCAAAGGCTCGTCAAACCGCCGTCAACGAGTACAAGCCATTGATCAAGCGCTGCGCTTTGTGCTCGACCTGTGATGCCCAGCTGCGCGCTCGTGCTTTCTCCAGCGATACGGTGGACCGCCGAATGAACATGCGCCGGCGGGGGCGTAGAAAATCGAAATTCGTTGCGGCACCTCGCTATAGGGCGTACTTTACCGTTAACCCTCCATATTCGGTTCTGCCGTATTCCTCGGCGGAGGGCAACCTCCTTAGATAAAAATAGAAAAACTCGATAGAAACGCGGACAACGTCAGAATTTGCCCGGTCGTTAGGTACTCTTGCAATGCCGTTAGCTCATACACCGTTAATATGATAGCTACAACGGACGCTATAAGGAGCAAACCTACAATTGGCTCGATGACTTGAGTTACTTCGAGACTTAACGAATTGAGTGCCTGTTCCGCATTCACATTCACGCCCTGCAGAAACGACGCGATGGCCGCCTCGATGCTGGCATACGAGAAGGCACCTGCAGTCAGGCGCTGCACAAACTGGTCGTTAAACGCCGCAGCCTGCGTGGCCAGGGCCTGGTAATTCGCGGCGTGTTGCGAGAACAGGTGCGCGATACCCGTCGACACCTCGTCGGCGGCAGCGGGCACCACCGCGACGGTCGGGGCCGCCGCTACCATGTGCGCCGCGTTGACGTTCGAGGCGATGGTTGCCACATCCGCTGCCGCCGCCGTCATCATCTCTGGGTCCGCGATCACATACGACATGTCTGTCCTCCCACCCGCTCGGTAGCGAAACAATCGGTGGAATGAGGCATACGTGCCTCCCGCGTTTCGCAATGGCTTCACCCACCATGGGCTCCCAATGCCCTTGAGAACATCGGCCATCATGCTTAGGTCCGCGTGGAGGGGGTCGTAATTTCACCCGCATGCCCGTGGTGCCGGAGGCTCAGCGGAACTCCGCCGGATCCGAGCCATTTCGTGACAGTGACGATTTGGTGCTATTGAGACCAAGCTGGGCGGAAACGGGCCGATCAATCAACCAGCCGTTGAATAGCGAGCAGATCTGGACGGCTGTCAGGTAATCGCGGGCGCCGGCGCCCGGCCCCACTTAGCGTGGCTGCCGCCCGGCTCCGCACCACGGGAGCGACCTTCGGCGCAAGGGGCGAGGCCTGATGAAAACGGAGTACTTGACTTGACATAATGTCGCTTATCGGCACAATTTTCTATCGAGGTCATCATAGGTGAATACTCGCGATGACATGATTTCAGGCCTGACCTGCATGTACGTCCGGCGGGTCCGTCGCGAAGCAACGTTAATTCAAGCGTCTCGGTCATCGAGTTGGCTGGCAAGTCGCCGACGCTTTTCTCCACTCAGATAGAAAGCCGTATCGTGGGCAATACGTCACTGTGACGAATTACATTCGTGGCGCACCCAGGATTGGTACTCGACATTCTGGCGGTCCGGTGTGCCCAGGATCCGCGGTACATCGGAGCCGTCTCCGGTGTGGCCAATGACGGGCGACGGCGTCCAATGGTTCCAGCCGAAATCCAAGACAGACGTGAATTTCGCTACCGCCCGTCGGCCCGGACCTCGACGTATCCAGCCGCCGAGAAGTCCTGGTCGAAGGCAAGGGCTTCGCGCATCCGCCGGTCACGCATGACGCGAAAACTCGTCGCGTCCACGTAGGAGTACACCCGCTCATCATGTTTGCGCAGCCAATCCCAAGCCGCCGCTTCTTGGTCCTCCGTGACTCGATGTACGACGAGGCGCTCAGCTTTACCGAGGATGTCGAGCCGATCGAGAAACTCCAGCGCTGTCCGATGACTATCTTTTCGGCGCAGGAAGGTCCAGGTCTCGCCGGCTACAAGGTTGGTGGTGAGGATCTGCTCATTCCGCGCTAGAGCACCCAGCATTGCCAAAGCATCGTCGTGTCGAGCATCCTTGGGCAGCGCCCACGCCACCCACCAACCGGTGTCGGCGAACTTCACCGGCCGTAGACAACGTGGTCGATCTCGCCTGGTTCCACCGAGATGTGGCCCGCGCCGAACCCGGCTAGCGAGCGCCACAGGTCCTCGTCGGACTCGCCTACCGGTGAAGAAAGGACGGTGCCAAGGCCCAAGCGGATCAACTCAGACTTGGAGATACCGCGGCGGCGTGCCTCCGCGGCGGCGAGTACGTCAAGCTCCTCGGGAATGGTGATAGTGATCGTCTTCACCAGTCCATCATACATAACAACCGTTACTCTGACTACATATAATGAGACTATTCGTCACTGTGGCGTAATGGGCTGTGCCGCATGGCAGTTCTCGGCATCTGCATCTGGCCGAATCATAGATCGGCGCGACGACCGTCCCACCGGCCACGACATGTCCGACTCCTTTCTATCGAAAGCCGCGGTTCGTCAGAGGGCGTCGGCCGCGGCGCGGCCCGCGGTGCGACCGCTGAACAGGCAACCGCCCAGGAAGGTGCCTTCCAGCGCGTTGTAGCCGTGCACCCCGCCACCGCCGAAGCCGGCGACCTCCCCTGCGGCGTACAACCCGTCGATCGGGTTGCCGTCGAATCCGAGGGCGCGTGAGGACAGGTCAGTTTGGATGCCGCCCAACGTCTTCCGGGTCAGAATGTGCATCTTCACCCCGATCAGCGGGCCTGCGTCGGGGTCCAGGATTCGGTGCGGAGCCGCGGTGCGCCCGATCCTGTCGCCGATGAACCGGCGCGAGTTGCGGATGCCCTGGACCTGGGCGTCCTTGCTGTACGGGTTGGCTATCTGGAGGTCGCGGGATTCGATCTGGGCGCGGATCAGTGGCGGATCCAGGAGGGGCTCGTCGGTGAGCTTGTTCATCCGGGCGACGAGGTCTTCGAGGTCCGTCGACACCACGAAGTCCGCGCCGTGCTCCTTGAACGCCTCCACCGGCCCCGGCGCCCCCTTACTCAGCGCCCGTTCCCGCAGGAATGCCTTTTTGTCTTTGTTGGTGATGTCGGGGTTCTGCTCCGAACCCGACAGGGCGAATTCCTTGCCGATCATCTTCTGGGTCAGGATGAACCAGGAGTGGTCGTATTGGGCGATGTCGGGCGTGGTGCGCAGGTAGCGCAGCGTGCCCAGGGTGTCATAACCCGGCAGGTAGGGCTGCGGGAGGCGGCGGCCGAGTGCGTCGAACCACATCGACGATGGGCCGGGTAGCACGCGGATGGCGTGCTTGGGCCAGATCGGGTTCCAGTTTTGGATGCCTTCGGTGTAGTGCCACATGCGGTCCCGGTTGACCAGGCGCACCCCGGATTCGGCGGCGATATCGAGCATCCGGCCGTCGACGTAGGCGGGCACCCCGGTGATCATCGACGTGGGCGGGGTGCCCATCCGGGCGGGCCAGTACTTGCGCACGATGTCGTGGTTGGCGCCGATGCCACCGGTGGTGATGATGACGGCTTGGGCGGACAGTTCGAATTCGCCCACCGCCTCGCGGTTGGACGGGGCCCCGCGGACCGCGTCGTCCGGCGCGAGGGTCGTGCCCCGCACCCCGGTGGCGATGCCGTTGGTGAGGATCAGCTCGTCGACCCGGTGGCGGTGATGGAACGTGACCAGTCCGCGCTTCTCGGCGTCCAAGGCGGAGTTGACGAAGGGTTCGACGACTCCGGTACCGGTGCCCCAGGTGACGTGGAACCGGGGCACGGAATTGCCGTGGCCGTTGGCGCGCAGGTCGCCGCGTTCGGCCCAGCCGACGGTCGGCAGGAACCGGAAACCGTGGCCGTGTAGCCAGTCGCGCTTCTCCCCTGCCGCGAACTCGACATAAGCCCGGGCCCACCTGGCGGCCCAGAGGTCTTCGTCGTCGAGGCGATCGAAGGCGGCGCTGCCTTGCCAGTCGTTCCACGCCAGCTCGAAGGAGTCCTTCACACCGGAGCGTCGTTGTTCGGGGCTGTTGACCAGGAAGATGCCGCCGAAGGACCAGAATGCTTGACCGCCCAGGTTGGCCGCGTTCTCCTGATCGATCACGGCGACTTTCTTGCCGCGGCTGGTCAACTCATGCGTGGCGACCAGTCCGGCCAGGCCCGCGCCGACGACGATGACGTCTGCGTTCATCGGTCGTACTCCTTTCGACGAGTCCGGTAAGCCACATATCTGATACATGAATGAATTAGATACGTCAGCGTATGCGATACTGCTGGAGATGACAACAAAGACATCCGCGGCGCGGCCGCCACGGGGTGCCCCCGCCCCGGTGCCTGCACCGAGGGTGACCAAGCGCCGCGCGGAGACCCGCGCCAGGTTGATCGAGGCAGCGTATAAAGTGTTCGCCGACAAGGGGTTTGGCCAGGTCCGAATCGAGGATGTGTGCACGGCGGCCGGCTAC
>Ga0182012_10007777_pt1 | contig 10680 bp, 10 predicted proteins | sample 612S2SmetaG_FD_120486 | JGI IMG/M metagenome (GOLD analysis project Ga0182012, IMG submission 120486) | Permafrost microbial communities from Stordalen Mire, Sweden - 612S2S metaG | ecosystem: Environmental > Terrestrial > Soil > Wetlands > Permafrost | place: Sweden: Stordalen | collected...
CGGGATATACCTCGCGCGGGTATAAGCCGGCCGGCCCGAAGACGATCGCTCGGGGTCTCACAAGGCTTGATGGTTTCATCGCAGGCTGGGAAATTCGTTCCGCGGATGTGCGACTCCGGTAGCTCCAGAGGCTGGGGATGCGTTCGACGGCCTTCCGCCGCCTCCGGTTGGGGTCGGGCGCGCCGATGTTGCGACGTTGCTGGCGGAATACATGGGCGGCGGCGATGCGGTGGATGTGGTGGTGTTCTCGGCGCCGCAACTCTCGCTTTTGGAGATGCAGATGCTGGCGGACCGGCTGGACGGGCGGCACGTCGTGGTGCCGTTGCTGGCGGTGACCAGCCCGCAGGTGAAGCCGGACGCCGACCGCATGGGCCTGACTGCTCGGATCGAGGCCTCCGGCGCGATGGTGCTATCGGGCATGTGCTTCTACCAAAGTTATGCGCGGGAACTGGCCGAGGCGAATGGCTGGCGACGGCTGGCGACCAACTCGGCGAAGCTGACCAACATCCTGGGCGGCTACGGCTATGCGCCGGTGCTGCTGTCGATGGAGCACTGTGTGGACGCCGCCTGTTCGGGACGCATCGCATGATTTTCGTGGCGCGGGCGGCGATGGGGCGGACAGTGCGCGGGCGGGCGTTGGTGGCGCGCGACGGGTTTTCGGCGCGCTATGACCTGGACCGGATCGCCGGCGTGTTCTCCCGGCCGCAGCACGCGCTGTTCGGCCGGTCCTATGTCGGTCTGGTGCTCATCCTGGACCGAGCGAAGGGCGGGGTGGCGACGGCGTGGATGCTGCATGAGATGGCGGCGCGGGGGGTCGTCCCGGCGGCGTTGGTGTTCAACTCGGTGAACCCGATCATGGTGCAGGGGGCGGCGTTGGCGGATGCGACGATGATGTCGGGGTTCGATGTCGATATCACGCGCGTGGTGGCGGACGGCGCGCTGGTGGAGGTGGATGCCGAGGCGGTGCCGCCGGTGCTGCGGATCCTCTGACCAACCCTCAGATCGTCAGGCCCGGCCGCCAACTGTCGACTCTATCGCGGCCGGACGCAGGCGATGCGGCGGGCGGACGTCACAAAAAAGAGCAGCACCCTGTAGGATGCTGCCCTTTGCCGAGAGTGTAAGGCTTTCCGACAGGGGGGGTCACGCGCGGCGGCGGCGGACCACACCGAGACCTAACAGGCTGGTCGCGATCAGCGCGAGCGATGCTGGTTCCGGAACGGTTGGGGGGCGTGCCGATCTGCACGATGGCCATGGTCCCGGAAAAGGTACCGGAATGTTCATCGTAGACAGTTTCCGAGACGCCGTTCGGGTCGAGCCCTTCCCAGCCGACGAAACCGCCGGTGTAGTTCGAGGTGGGACTAAAGACCGAAAAAACCGGGGAGCCGTCGAACGTGCCACCGCTGATCGTGGCGGTGAATGTCACGCTGAAGTTGCCGACATCCGAGCATAAGGACGGGCCTACAACACAGGCCGCGTTGGTATAGCTGGACGGCGTGTTTCCCCATTCGTCATCGTAGTCGTATGCGGTCAGGTTGCCGGGGGGGGGGTGCCAGCGGGGGCGCCCGGTATTGATCCCCAATCGAGATATGTCGGTCCGCCCGGGGCGATATCCGACAGGGTCACGGTTTGGCTTACTCCATAATTCAGCGTCCCGGGCTGGTATCCTGTCAGCACCATCTGGGCGTTGGTCAGAGTGCCGCCGCTGGTATTGGTGAAGATCAGCTCGGGCGTATCGTATGCTTGGTCGTCATACGCGCCAACGATTGTCGCTACGGTCGTTACATAGGCCGCTTGCTATAGCAGCAAAACGGCCGCCGCCCCGGTGGCTGCCAGCAGAGTGTGCTTCATGAGTTCCCTCCGTTCATTCCTTCTGGTGTTCTGCTCATCGCCAAGCTGGTTGCTGTGTTGGTCACAAACGGCAAAGCGGCACGGTGTATGACGCACATTCCGTGCCACGTCTCAATTATTAGTAAAATCAATCAGATATTGACGTAGGAGCGACGCTGCGAGCGAGGAGTGTAAAATTTACCGACGCCCGAACCGCAACGACTGATAGGCGCTAGTACGCCGCAGCGTTTCGACAGGTGCTGCCACGAACTCGCCAGTTGCCTTCGCCCGTCCGGGCGCCGATCTGAAGGGCCGACCCGCGGTTAAGCCGCCGACCCGAGGCGCTGCACGAGGGCCTTGGCGAAGTCGCTGGTGGAGGCCTTACCGCCGAGGTCGCCGGTGCGGATTTTTTCCACGTTCAGCACGTCGTCGATCGCCTTGCGCAGGTGCTTGGCCTGGTCGGGCAGGCCGACATGATCCAGCATCAGGCCGGCGGCGAGCAGCAGGGCGGTTGGGTTGGCGATGCCCTTGCCGGCGATGTCGGGGGCGGAGCCGTGCACGGCCTCGAAAATCGCGGCTTTTTCGCCGATATTGGCGCCTGGGGCGGCGCCGAGGCCGCCGACCAGGCCGGCGATCAGATCCGAGAGAATGTCGCCGAACAGGTTGGTGGTGACGATGACGTCGAACTGCCACGGGTTCAGGACGAGTTGCATCGCACAGGCATCAATGATGCGGTCATCGCACTCGATCCGGCCCTTGTATTCCTCGGCGATCTGCTGGCCGGTTTCCAGGAAAACGCCGGTCAGTGCCTTCAGCACGTTGGCCTTGTGCACCAGAGTGACCTTTTTGCGCCCGAGCTTCACGGCATGCTCGAAGGCGAAGCGGACGATGCGGCGGCAACCCTCGCGCGTGTTCACGCCGGATGACATCGCCACGGCATGCGGGTCGTCGCCGATCGGGATGTAGTGTTCGAAGGCGACGTAGAGGCCTTCGAGGTTTTCGCGCACCAGGATCAGGTCGATGTTGTCGAAACGGCCGCCCGGGACCAGCGTCTGCGCGGGGCGAAGGTTGGCGTAGAGAAGGAATTCCTCTCGCAGACGGACGTTGACGGAGCGGTAGCCGCCGCCAACCGGCGTTGTCAGCGGGCCTTTCAGCGCGAGCCTGTTGCGGCGGATGCTGTCGAGGGTGGCCTGCGGCAGCGGATCGCCGGCGGATGCGATCCCGGCGAGGCCGCCTTCCCGGCGTTCCCATTCGAACGGGGCGCCGAGTGCGTCGAGCACGGCGATGACGGCATCCATGATTTCCGGCCCGATGCCGTCACCGGGGATGAGGGTGGCTGGGATCTTGTTGCTGCCGGGGGCGGTGCTGCTCATGCGCGGGCTTTCGTCGGGGTGGTGCCTGCTTGAACGTATAAAGCGGCAGGGCCGTGGATGATACAGATCAAACGCGCGCCGAAATGGGGCCGATGGGGCGTTTTATGGCGTTTGCTGCCGGGGAAAGCAGAACGGGCGGCTGGGTGTGGCGGCGCGTCAGGCAGTTCGGGACCGGCCGATCGGGCTGCGTTGGGGGGCCCGGGCGGACTGAAGGACGCGAAGCTGGGCGAGGGCCGGACCGATCGCGCTTTCCAGGTCGGGCGGGACGGAGCCGGAGAGCAATTCGTTGGCGCAGGTGCTGAGCAGGGCGGCGCGGCGTGACGCCTCCTGGCGTTCTGCGGGGGGAAGGCCGGCGATGTTGGCGGTGAATTCGATGGCGACGTCGGCCATTGCGGCGGCCCACTCGGCCTGGATCTGCTGGTCCTGGAGGGCAAGGACGGGCTTGGCGGATTTTGCGAGCGGTTGGCCGTTGTGCAGGCGCGCCTGGGCCTCGACGGTGCGTTGCTTGGTCTCGGCGAGGGTGGCGAGGATGGCGGCTTCCTGTTCGGTCTCGACCGGTTCGGGAGCGGGTGTGGGTACAGGGGCCGGTTCGGGCTGGGTGAGGGCAGCCTGGATTGGGGCGGCGCGGGCTTTTTCCAGCGCGCGGCGGTTGTGTTCGGCGGCGCGGTCGAGCGCATTGGCGTTGCCGCGCAGGCGGAGGGCCAGCGGCAGGGGCAGGCTTTCGTCCATCGAATGGCTGAGCGCGCTCATGGCGGCGAGGCCGTAGGCGATGATCTGGCCGATGCAGATGAGTTCGGCGTCGTTGCGGGCGGTGTAGGCGTTGACGGTGGCCAGTGCCGCCATGCGGGCGATGGCGAGGTCTCCACCGCTGGCACCGAGGAACACGCGGGCGAGGATGGTGACGATGAGATGCAGCAGGACCTGGGAGGGGTGGATGGGCGGGTCCTGGGATGAGATGGGGTCCGCCGGGACGGTTTCTGCCGGCGGGTTGGGGAGGGGGATGGTTTCAGTCATGCCCGGGCCTTGGGGTGGTTTGGGATTTCTTGCCTTATGTTCGGGCGGATGTCAAGATATTTTTCCTAAATCGTTTGGGTGCCGAGGGTCCGCCGAAACGGTGATGGTGCGGGGTGGCCGTAGGTTTTTAAGCGGGACGGTGCCAGGCAACGGCATTGATCCGGCCCGCCGGCGGCGAAGGCCGTGCATTCGTCGCGGGGTGGTGGATTGCCGCGCCGCCGAGAGGCGGCTCGCAATAACAAAATAGTTTGGGGCCTGGGGTGCAGAGACCGCTGGCAATTACTTTTACTTCGATGGCATCCTCTATCTCGCGTCGAGCCCCGGGAGGGCCACCTGCGCAGGCGGTTCGGCGGTGGTCGATGGATGCGGAATCGCCTTAACCTGCGATGGTGAGTACGAAAATCGTTTCGATCATTATATTGGAACGGGTGGCGTAAGCCGCCCGTGGTCCGCGGCGGTTGGAGGTTCGGCGGCCCATGGAAATCCGGATGGTGGGCGCGACAGGGATTGAACCTGTGACCCCTCGCGTGTGAAGCGAATGCTCTACCGCTGAGCTACGCGCCCATCCGTTCTGCGGAGGCGGGGTTCCTAGCCGGTCATCCGGCATATCGCAAGACCGAAATCCATTTTTCCCGCGGCGTGGCGGTGGCCGGAGGATCGCCCGGCCACCGGTTCGTCCGACGCTAACGCATTTCCACCGTGAGTGGACATGCTCTGGCTTATTTTCGCGAGCAATTTCATCAAACTGAGGATCGCTTCGCGATTCAAATCCGGCTGATATTGGTCTAGCTGTTTGGGCCGCGTTCCATCGATATCGGCTGCCAGCGGCGCAGGTCGGACTTCAGCAGCACCGCGGGATTGACGCAGCTCATCGGCCACTTGCCGTTCAGCACCAGCGCCAGTTCCCGCCCGACATGGCGCTTGCGGGCGGGATCGAAGCGGGCGGAGGCGGAGGCGGTGTGCGCGGACAGCGTCACATTCGGCATGCCGAGGATCGGGTTGTTGTTGCCGGGCGGCTCGATTTCCAGCACGTCCAGGCCGGCATGGGCGATCCAGTTTTCCTGGAGTGCCTTGATCAGGGCGGACTCCTGCACTGTCGGGCCGCGGCCGGTGTTGATGAAGATGGCGGTCTTCTTCATCAGGCGAAAATGTTTCTCCATCAGCATGCCTTCCGCTTCCGGGGTGGCGGGTGCGTGCATCGAAACGAAATCGGACTGCGAGAGGACTTCTTCCAGGGTCGAGGGGAGCACGCCGTGCTCGACCATGACGAGTTCCTCGATGAACGGGTCATAGGCGATGACACGCAGGCCGAACGGTTTCGCCCGCTTCGCCACTGCTCGGGCGACATGGCCGAAAGCGATCAGACCGAGCGTCAGGCCCATCAGGCGGGGTATTTGCAGAAGGGCGGGGCGGCCTTCGCGCCATTTGCCCTCGCGGACCATGCGGTCCTGCTCGATGGTGCGGCGGTGCGCGGCGAGCAGCAGCATCATGGCATGGTCGGCGACTTCCTCGATAAAGGTGTCGGGGCAGTTGGTGACCGGCATGCCGCGCGCGGTGGCGGCGGCGACATCGACGCTGTCCACGCCGACGCTGCCCAGGACGATGGCACGGCACTTATGCGGCAGGCCCTCGACGACTTTTTTGCTGAAGCGCATGCCCTTGGCGTAGATCACGTCGGCATCCTGGGCGAATTTGATGAAGCCGTCCTCATCGGTCGGGCCTTCGACGATTTCGGCGTCGATGCCCTCCAGCGGCTCCATTTCGTAGTCGTAGCCGCCGCCGGCGGTGGTGAAGCTGGCCCCGGCGGGGGTGGCAACTTTGTATTTGGCCATTGGGAGTCTCCTTGGGACGTTTCGGGGAAGGTGGTGGAGTGGTGCCGCGATAGGTGGCCCGGACGAGCCGGGCCATGACGATGTGTGTGTTGGCGGGGGTGTCAGGTTATGAGTGTTAGGGGTGGCGTAGCGTTTCGGGCCATGACGGTTAAGGGTGGGTAGCGCTTCGGGTCAGTGCTTTGGCGGGCGGGCGCGGACGGCTTTTTCGTTGATGTCGATGCCCCAGCCGGGGCCGGTGGGCAGGATGAAGTCGCCGTTCTCGATCGTTGGGACGACGGTATAGAATTCGTCGCGCCAGGGGGCGCTGTCGATGTCGATCTCCATCACCCGGAAGTTCGGCACGATGGCGCTGAACGTGGCGCTGATGGCGCTGCACAGATGGCCGTAGAAGTTGTGCGGGGCGACGTTGATTTCGTAAACGTCCGCCATGCTGGCGATTTTCGCCGACTCCAGCAAGCCGTTCCAGATGACGTCGACGATCGCCACATCGGTGGCGTAATGATCGAGGAATGGCTTGAACTCGCGCCGCCCATGTAACGTTTCGCAGGACGCGATGGGGCAATGGGCGCCGCGCTTGATCTCGGCGAGTGCCGGGGCGTCATGGGTGTCGATTTCCAGCCATGTGAGGTTGGCGCCGGCGACGGCCTCGGCGATGCGCTTGAAGCCCTCGGTCTTGAAGTTGAAGTTGATGTCGAGGTGAATGCCCATGTCGGGGCCGACGGCTTCGCGGATCACACGCAGTTGTTCGGTGACGCCGCGGGTCAGCCGGTTGTCCCAGTTCAGTTCCGGCCAGCCGGCGGTGCGGCCGAAGCCGGGCACGTAGGAGGCGAGTTTGCCGTCGATGAACGGCAGGATATTGGTTTTCAGCGCCTTGAAGCCGCGGTCGCGGACTTCCTGGGCATGGCGGGCGAGGTCGTCGTAATTACGCAGTTCCGGCACGCCCATCAGCGCGGCGCTGCGCACGCGGTAGGTGCCGAAATGTGACCAGTAAACAGGGATACGCTCGCGGATCGGGCCGCCGAACAGGGCGGCGACGGGCACGTTGTAGGCCTTGCCGGCGACGTCGAGCAACGCGTTCTCGATCGCGGCGATGGCCTGCTGGTTGAGACCGCCGCGCGACTGGCGGGTGAGGACGTGAAGGTGCTGGGTGACCTGTTCGAAGCGGGTCGGATCACGGCCGATCAGGACGGGCGCGATACCCTTGATGACGTCGGACAGGCCGGTGCTGCCGAAGCTTTCGTTGAACTCCGACCAGCCGATGATGCCGTCGCTGGTGGTGATTTTCAGGAATGAAAACATCCGCCAGCCGGCGTCGGCCTGGAGCGTCTCGACCTGCGTGATTTTCATGGCTTCCCCCCGGCCGTTCGATTTGACGCGATGATTGCGCTATCACGTCCGGGGGGATTCCAAGCACGGTCTGCCGGCCGGGGCAAGCTTCAGGCGGTCATATCCCAGAACGGCGGGACGCCATAGTGGTCGTAAACGCGACGGTCCCACTCGCGGTCGTTCCAGTTGGCGGTAGCCTCATCGGTGTAGGACGGCGCGCCTTCCAGGACATCACGATCGATATCGACGACGAAGCCGCCGACTTCGGTGTTGTAGGTCAGCTTTTCCCAGGGAAGGGGGTAATAGCGGTCGCCGATGCCGAGGAAGCCGCCGAAACTCAGGATCGCGTAGGCGATGCGGCCGGTGGCCTTGTCGATCATGACGTCGTGCACGGCGCCGAGTTTTTCCAGCGCGGTGTTGTAAACCGTGGTGCCCTGGACGCTTTTCGCTGCAATCAGATGGCCCGACGGGTTGGTGGTGTCATCGAGGCTGGCCATTGGTATCTCCTTTGGTTGTAAGCGGATGAAACGCGCGGGGCCGTTGTCGGTTACCTGGCAGGAGGCTGCCATGCGGTTGAATCACGTGGTGTTGGCCGTGGCGGGATGAATGTCTGTGCGCCTTTGCCCGAACGATGCGACATCCCGTTCCCTCGATGTTCACTGCGTAAAGCAAGGATGTTCGGGCGATGTATCCAGCACTATGCTGAACGATGGAAATCATGGGAGCGAAAGACAATGAGTTGGTCCGCTCAACAATATGTTGCGTTTGAGGACGAGCGGACCCGCCCTGTCCGCGATCTGGTCGCGGCGATTCCCGGCAGCGACGCGCGGTCCGCCATCGACCTTGGCTGCGGGCCTGGCAACTCCACAGAGGTGCTGGCGGGGCGGTTCCCTGATGCCGTCGTGACGGGGATCGACAGTTCTGCCGACATGATTGAGGCGGCCCGCAAGCGGTTGCCTGGATACCGCTTCGAGATTGCCACGATCGAGGGTTGGCACGCGCCGGAGCGGTTCGATGTGATCCTGGCGAATGCCGTGCTGCACTGGATTCCTGATCACGCCGGATTGCTGCCGCGTCTGGTTGGCAGGCTGGCGGCGGGAGGCAGTCTTGCCGTGCAGATGCCCGACAATTTGGGCGAACCAGCGTTGCGGCTGATGAGCGAGGTGGCCGGGGAAGGTCCGTGGGCCGGCAAACTGGCCGATGCGGCCGGGGCGCGAACGAGCATCGAGACCGCGGCCTGGTATTACGACGTTCTGCGTCCGCACTGCGCCCGCGTCGATGTGTGGCGCACGACCTATCACCATCCGCTGGCGGGCGGGGCTGCCGCGGTGGTGGAATGGTTCAAGGGCAGCGGGCTTCGACCGTTCCTCGATCCGTTGGACGCCGAGGAGAAGGCGGCTTATCTCGGATTGTACCAGGCGGCTATTGCGCGGGCCTATCCTGCGCTTGGGGATGGGACGGTGCTGCTGCCGTTTCCACGGCTGTTCATGGTTGCGACGCGGTAGGCTGGCTGGCGCCTGGGGCGCGCTCAGGCTGCGCCACCGCGGGGCCGCGCAAGCACGCGTTCCGCCTGGGCAACGATGCGTTCGACGATTTCGCCTGCCGTTGGGATGTCGTGGATCAGGGCGCAGGCCTCGCCGGCGATGACGGCGGCCACGTCAAAGTTGCCTTGTTCGCGCGCTGCCGCGTAGTCGTGGGCGACGGCTTCGGATGTTGCCTCGAGTTCGGCTTCATGGCCGAGCCAGCGATCGGCGTGCTGATTGCGCAGCACCCGGCCGGTGTATGGATCGGGCCAGCGGTTCCGGCGCGACAGGTCGAAGACGATCGAGCGAACGGTCTGCCCGCCTGTCGCCGCCGCGATGCGTCGTTTGGCTTCGGGGTGGCCGTCAGCCTCCTGCGAGGCGTAGAAGCGGGTGCCGATGAGGACGCCCTCGGCGCCGAACATCATGGCGGCGGCGAGGCCGCGTCCGTCGGCGATGCCGCCCGCGGCGACGATGGGGATAGTGGGGCAGGCGTCCACCACCTGGGGAAGCAGGGTGAACAGCGGTTCGGACTGGCCGTGGCCGCCGGCTTCGGTGCCTTGGGCAACGATCACGTCGGCGCCGGCGGCAGCGGCCTCGCGGGCCTGCGTCACGGTCTGCACCTGGCAGATCAGCTTTGCACCTGAGGCGTGGATGGCGGGGGCGAAGGGGTTTGGGTCGCCGAATGAGAGCATGACCGCGGCGGGGTGACGGGCCAGCACGCTGTCCAGCAGGCCTGGGCGTTTGGCGAGGCTCCAGGTGATGAAGCCGCAGCCGATCCGGGCGTTGCCGGCGAGCGCCCATTGCCGGTCGATCCAGTTGCTATCGCCGTAGCCGCCGCCGAGCAGTCCGAGGCCGCCGGCATGGGTCACCGCCGCGGCGAGCCGGCCGCCGGAGACCGCGTCCATGGGGGCGAGCAGAACAGGGTGCTCGATGCCGAGTGTCTGTGTCAGCCGGTTCCGGATGGGCATAGCTGTTGGGGCCTGTGTTGACGCGTGGATTGCTAAAGGACTGCATCGCCCTCTTACGCCGCTCGTGCGCTGTATGGGCCTGGCTCGCAAGCGATTGCCTCGGGTTACCGGACGCACAAGAAAAATGGAACCGCAAATCACGCAGAACACGCAAAGGGCGTCCGAGCGTTACGGCCCAGGACGATACGTTTGATCTCATGGCGCGGCTTGCGGAAGTTTAGCAGCCGGCAGGGATGCGAGCCTATCGCTTTCAGATGATTCAGGCACTGCGCGCGATTGAGGCAGCCAATTATTCGTTTATACTGGAGATATTCCTGTCCTCGCAGGTACTATTTGCGTGTTCTGCGGTACCGACAACAGTACGAGGGATTGATTCCCACAAGAATCAAACAGGCCTTGGCTGCCGCGATTTGCGTCATCACCCATTCGATCCGGATTGGCGATCAAATACCGACCCGTTCGCCGGGCATCAAGTCCTTGGCGATGCGGATGGGGCGATCGGGTGCGTCGTCGGTTACGCCGGCGCCGCGCCAGTGTCCGATGCCGCGAAATCAACCCTCTCGTAAAGTTCCGCCACCGGTATCGCGATGCCGATTTCCGGCAACGACAAAGGATCGCCCGCGGTGGCGGAGGTGACGGTCCATTGTTGTCCGGCTGCCGTGCGCTCATGAATCGTCAGGCCGGCGCAGGTGGATTCGGCGATGACATAGCGCCGGATCGAATCGACGGCGGCGTATTCGCGCAGCTTAACGATCCGGTCCATATGGCCTGATGTTGGACTGACGACCTCGAACACCACGACAGGGTTGGGAACCAA
>Ga0182012_10007778_pt1 | contig 10679 bp, 10 predicted proteins | sample 612S2SmetaG_FD_120486 | JGI IMG/M metagenome (GOLD analysis project Ga0182012, IMG submission 120486) | Permafrost microbial communities from Stordalen Mire, Sweden - 612S2S metaG | ecosystem: Environmental > Terrestrial > Soil > Wetlands > Permafrost | place: Sweden: Stordalen | collected...
ATCACCACCGCCGGTACGGGCGGCGACCTCGATGTTCTTGATGAGCCGGGCGAACTCCTTGCCACGGCGTGCGTCTTTGACGGCCTTTTGGTGTTTCGTGGTGGCCCACTTGGAATGGCCGCTCATCGTCTTCCTATCTCAAAGTTTCTTGGCCAGACGAGTCTACGTGCCCGGTTGCGCCGCCAGACTGCAGCCACCGACGGCTTCCACTTGCGAAATGCTTCGCCAGTCGCAATTTCGCGGTTCTAGGCCCGGCCCTTGACGATGTCGACGAATAGCTGGTGGACGCGGCGGTCGCCCGTCATCTCCGGATGAAACGCCGTCGCCAGCACCGGGCCCTGCCGAACCGCGACGATGTGCCCAGCGGCCCGGGCCAGCACCTGCACGCCGTCACCGGCCCGTTCGACCCACGGTGCGCGGATGAACACCGCACGCACCGGCACGTCAAGACCGGCGAACGCGACGTCGCCTTCAAACGAGTCAACCTGCCGTCCAAAAGCATTGCGCCGCACAGTCATATCGATCCCCCGCAGTGGCAGTGCCTCGCGCCCGTTGGTGCCTGCGTCGAGGATCTCACTGGCCAGCAGGATCATCCCCGCACACGCGCCGTAAGCCGGAAGCCCGCCGGCCAGCAGCGCCCGCAACGGCTCCAACAGGTCCAGATCGAGCAGCAGGTGACTGATTGTGGTGGACTCTCCACCGGGGATGACCAGACCGTCAACGGCTTCAAGCTCACCGCGCCGGCGTACCGGCAGGGCGTCGGCTCCGGCTTCGCCTAGCGCTGCGAGGTGCTCGCGGGTATCGCCTTGCAGCGCCAAGACTCCGATTCTTGGAGGAGTCACCGCGCGCTCACTGCGCCCTCACTGGCGTCACTGCTGTGCGGGAAGGTATCCGCGTGCGAAGCGGGTCAGGCCCTCCTGCATGACCGCCGCGACCATCTCGCCGTACTGATTGAAGATTTTGCCCTGGGTGAGCGCACGACCGCCGCACGCCGACGGCGAGGACTGGTCGTAGAGCAACCATTCGTCGGCCCGGAACGCCCGCATGAACCACATCGCGTGGTCCAACGACGACACCTGGAGATGCTCGCGCTCCTCGATGTGTGTGACCTGCGCGGCTCCCAACAGCGTGAGGTCGCTCATGTAGGCCAGCGCGCAGATGTGCAGTACCGGGTCGTCGGGCAACGGATCACGGTGGCGAAACCACACCTGCTGCTGGGCGGCCTTGCCCGGTAACAGCTGCACGCGCTCGTGCGGCACGATGCGGACGTCCCACTCCTCGAACTGACGGAATCCCGCCTCGTCGAAGACGTTCATCGAGGTCAACCCCGGCAGCCCGTCCGGCGGCGGCGCTGTCGGCATGGGGTCCTGGTGGTTGATGCCGTCCTGATCGCTCTGGAATGACGCCGACATGCTGAAAATGGTTTTGCCATGCTGGATGGCGCTGACTCGCCTGGTGCAGAACGAGCTGCCGTCGCGCAGGCGTTCGACGATGAAAACCGTGCGCGCCTGCGGATCCCCGGGCCGGATGAAGTACCCGTGCAGGGAGTGCACCAGAAAGTTCGTGTCGACGGTGCGCACCGCCGACACCAGCGACTGGCCCGCGACGTGGCCGCCGAAGGTGCGCTGAAAGTTGCCCGATTGGGGGCTGAAGACGCTCCCGCGATAGATATTGACCTCGAGTTGCTCGAGATCGAGGATCTTCTCGATCGCCACGAGAAGTTCTTACCAGCCGCGCTGGGCCAGGCGATGCGGCTCCGCGAGCTGTTCCACGTTGATGCCCACCATTGCCTCGCCCAGGCCACGCGACACCTTGGCCAGCACATCGGGGTCGTCGTAGAACGTGGTGGCCTTGACGATCGCGGCGGCGCGCTGGGCCGGATCTCCGGATTTGAAGATGCCCGAGCCCACGAACACGCCCTCGGCGCCGAGCTGCATCATCATCGCCGCGTCGGCCGGGGTGGCGATTCCGCCCGCGGTGAACAGCGTAACCGGCAGCTTGCCCGCTTGGGCCACCTCGACCACAAGGTCGTAGGGTGCTTGTAATTCCTTTGCCGCAACGTACAACTCGTCCTCAGCCAACGAAGTCAGCCGGCGGATCTCGCCGCCGATTGCCCGCATGTGCGTGGTCGCGTTGGAGACGTCGCCAGTACCGGCTTCGCCTTTAGACCGGATCATCGCGGCCCCTTCGCTGATTCGCCGCAGCGCCTCACCGAGATTGGTGGCCCCGCACACGAACGGCGCGGTGAATTTCCACTTGTCGATGTGATGCGTGTAGTCGGCCGGGGTCAGCACCTCGGACTCGTCCACGTAGTCGACGCCCAGGCTCTGCAGGATCTGCGCTTCGACGAAGTGCCCGATGCGGGCTTTGGCCATCACCGGGATGGTGACCGCGGCGATGATGCCCTCGATCATGTCCGGGTCGCTCATCCGCGCTACCCCGCCCTGGGCCCGGATATCGGCGGGCACCCGTTCCAGCGCCATCACCGCGACGGCACCGGCACCTTCCGCGATGCGGGCCTGCTCCGGGGTGACGACGTCCATGATGACGCCACCCTTGAGCATCTCGGCCATGCCGCGTTTGACCCGCGCCGTGCCTGTCTGATTGGCCTGGTTCGACTGCGCCACTACCTTCTTCTCTCCTTCAATGCCAGCTTCAGTCTAGTGGTGAGCAACAATCGAGTTTTCCGGCACTTCCGGATGTCAGCGGATAGCTTGCAGCACGTGGCTATTCCGCGCCTCGGCGTCAGCGTCATTGTCGAGCACAGCATCCGCAAGTTGGTTGGCACGGGGCAGGAGCTCGCCGAGTTGCAACGGGTACACCTGCTCGCCGGCCGCGACCAGCTCGGCAATGTCGGTTGAGTCACACCAGCGGGCACCGTGGATGTAGCGGCGTTCCAACTCGGTCCGCCCGGCGACTGAAGGCTCGAACCGCCGGGTGCGATACACCAGATAGAACTCCTCGCTGTCGATCAGCGAGCCGTTGAACTCAAAGACTTTGTCGCGTCGCCAGACGGGTCCGACCAGGTCAGCCGGCTTGACCAGCAGACCGGTTTCTTCGGCCAGCTCCCGCACGGCGGCCTCGGCCAAGCGCTCACCTTGGTGCACTTCGCCGCCGACGGTGAACCACCACCGTGGCGCGGTGCCGTCGGTGATCGCGGGATCCGATCCGCACAGCAACAGCACCGCGCCGGTGTCGTCGAGTAGCACCACCCGCGCGGAAGTCCGGTGGTTGAGCACGCCTGGCCCGCCGACGTCTCCGTACGCTAACGCGTGCGGCCGCTCGACTATCTCGAAATAGCTTGGCAACGCGGCTGTTCCACCGAGCCGCAGGGCGCGCACCATGGGTCGCTCGCGCAGCGCAAGAGTGTCGCGGACCGCATCGTTGTGAAACCGGCGGCCCAGCAGCACCCGGGCCTCGGCGTCGGCCATCTCGGCGATCAGGGCCGCCGGCACCGACGCCGGATCAACCATCGCCAACGCTGCCGAAAGTTCGTTTTCGGCGGCGTCCCGCGAGTGCCGGGGTGCGCACTCGGCTGCGTCGGCGAGCGCAGCCAGCCGCCTCCCCTCTGCAGCACCGCCGTATACATCGATCGCGACCGCGCGCGCCACCACCGCGCGACGGGCCAGCGCACCGTCCAGCGCCTGCCAGGACAGGTCGTAGCGGACGTGCAACCGATCCAGGCGATTGGCGGTCTGATACCCCCAGGCGCCGAAAGCCAACAGCGCCACGATCAGCAGCGTGATCGCCACAATCAGCCACGTCATCAGCTGGCCACCTGAACCTTGGTGCCAGACCCGGCGACCGTCTCGTATACCCGCAGGATCTGGCTGCCCACCACCGACCAGTCGTACCTGCGGACCGCTTTGGAACCGGCGGCCACATAGCGTTCCCGCAGGACGTCGTTCTCCAGCATCGCGATCAGCGCGTCGGCCAGTGCGGCGCTGTCGCCGACCGGGACCAGGCGTCCAAGCTCACCGTCGCGCAGCACGCGGCGAAAGGCGTCCAGGTCGCTGGCCACTACCGGGGCGCCGGCCGCCATCGCCTCCACCAAGACGATGCCGAAACTTTCGCCGCCGGTGTTGGGCGCGCAGTAGATGTCGGCGCTGCGCATGGCGGAGGCCTTCTTGGCGTCGTCCACCTGGCCCAGAAAACGGATGTGTTCGACCAATCCGCCTGCCTGACTGCGTAATTGGTCTTCGTCGCCGTGGCCGACGACCAGCAGCTGCAGATTCGCGAAGCGCTCTACCACCTTCGGCAGCGCGTCGAGCAGTACGTCCATGCCCTTGCGCGGCTCGTCGTAGCGTCCCAAGAACAGCACCGTCTTGCCCGGCCGTGGATATCCGTCCAGCCGCGGCGCCGAGGCGAACGACGTGACGTCTACCCCGTTGGGGATCTCCACCGCGTCGGTCCCCAGTGCCTCCATCTGCCAGCGCCGGGCCAGGTCGGACACCGCGATACGGCCGACGATCTTCTCGTGCCAAGGCCGCAGAACTCCCTGGAAGACCGACAGCGTCAGCGATTTGGTGGTCGAGGTGTGAAATGTCGCCACAATCGGGCCCTCGGCCAGCCGCAGGGCCCACATGGACAGGCTGGGCGCATTCGGCTCGTGCAGGTGCAGCACGTCAAAGTCACCCTGCGCGAGCCACCTTCTGACTCTGCCGTGGACCGCCGGACTGAATTGCAGCCGCGCAATCGAACCGTTGTAGGGAATCGGGATCGCCCTGCCCGCGGAGACGACGTAGTCGGGCAGCACGACATCCGGCGAAGACGGCGCCAAGACGCTGACCTCATGGCCACGGGACAGCATCCACTCGGCCAGCTGCAAGACGTGCGACTGCACCCCGCCCGACACGTCGATCGAGTACGGACACACCATCCCGATCCGCATCAGGTATCCCTGAGCCGGGCCTGGCGGGCGTCGGACAGATCAGCAAGCCACTGCGGCTGCAACATATGCCAGTCGGCGGGATGGGCGGCGATGTTTTGCGCGAACTGGTCGGCCAGCGCCTGGGTGATGGTGCCGATGTCACCACTGGTGCAGTCCAGCGCCGGGTGGATCGAGAATCCCCAGCCTTCTCCCCGGGTCTCGTCGTCGAACCAGCAGTGCACCGGACACAGCACCGCTCCGGTTTCGAGTGCGAGTTTGGCCGGACCCGCCGGCATCCGGGTGGGTTCGCCGAAGAAATCGACTTCCACGCCGGTGCGGGTGAGGTCGCGCTCGGCCATCAGGCACACCACACGGTTGTCGCGCAACCGCTCGCACAGCAACTCGAAAGGTGGCCGTTGGCCGCCGGACAACGGCAGCACTTCGAAGCCCAGGCTCTCGCGGTAGTCGATGAAACGCTTATACAGCGATTCGGGTTGAAGTCGCTCCGCGACGGTGGCGAAGGTACCGTGCGTCTGCACCAGCCACACCCCGGCCATGTCCCAGTTGCCGCTATGCGGCAAAGCCAGCACGACCCCGCGGCCGGCAGCCACGGCCCGTTCCAGATTGTCGATCCCCGAGAACGACGCGTCGAGCTGGCGGGCCAGTGCGCGGTGGTTCATCGTCGGCAGCCTGAACGCCTCGCGCCAGTAGCGGCCATAGGACGCCAAAGAGGCGCGCATCAGCGAGTCGGGCACACCTGCAGGTGGCACGCCGATGACCCGGGCCAGGTTCTTGCGCAGCTGGTCCGGCCCGCCGTTGCGGGCCGCATACCGGGCTCCGCTGTCGAACGCGGTGCGCACGGCAATTTCTGGCATCGCCCGCACAGCCATCCAGCCGGCCGCATATGCCCAGTCAGTCGCGGTACGGGTCACCCGGCGGCGCGGTGCCCCAAGCACGTTGAGGCCCGCCTTCAGACCCGGGGTGGCGATCACGGCTCGCCCGTTCCTACCAAGGGATCGGCCGCGCCGGGCGAGGTCCGCACCGCGTACAGCCGCTGGCCGCACGTGATCACGCTGGCCGCCGCCAGCAGCCACATGGCCACTGGCAGCGCCGGCGGCCATGCAAGGAATGGAAAGTCGCACACAGCGGCACCGGACAGCACGATGATCAGCCGTTCCGGCCGTTCGATGATGCCGCCGTCGCCGCGCAGTCCACTGGCTTCAGCCCGGGCCTTGATGTAGGAGATCACCTGCGAGGTGACCAGGCAGATCAAGGTCGCCACCACCAGCAGTCGATCCCGCATTCCGAACGCGATCCACCACAACAGCCCGCAGAACACCGCGCCGTCGCTGATGCGGTCACACGCCGCGTCCAGCACTGCACCGAATCGGGTGCCGCCGCCGCGTTCCCGGGCCATCGCCCCGTCGAGCATGTCGAACAGCGCAAAGAACCCGACCACACACGCGCCGGCGAACAGCCTGCCGATCGGGAACAACGCCAGCGCGCCTGCCAACGACGCGATGGTGCCCACGATGGTGACGGCATCCGGCGTCAATCCCAGCCGCAACGCCGCCTTGGCGACCGGACTGCTGATCCGCGCGAACGCCGCCCGGGTCAGGAAAGGCGCCTTACTCATGTGCGCCTCATGTCTGCTTCGCCCACTCGGTCGCCAGCAACTGACGAGTGTCGCGCAGCAACTGCGGGATCACCTTGGAGCCGCCGATGATGGTGATGAAGTTCGCGTCACCGCCCCAGCGCGGCACCACGTGCACATGCAGGTGCTCGGCCAGTGAGCCGCCCGCCGATGTCCCCAGGTTCAGACCGACGTTGAAGCCGTGCGGCCGAGACACGTTCTTGATGACACGAATCGCCTTCTGGGTGAACGCCATCAACTCCGCACTCTCTGGATCAGTCAGGTCCTCGAGTTCGGAAACCCGCCGGTAGGGCACCACCATCAAGTGTCCGGGGTTGTATGGGTAGAGATTGAGCACCGCATAGACGAGTTCGCCGCGCGCGACCACCAGGCCGTCCTCGTCGGGCAGGCGCGGAATGTCGGTGAACGGCTCTTCGCGGTCCGCCTTGTCGCGCTTCATCGGCGCTTCGGCCAGGTAGGTCATCCGGTATGGGGTCCATAACCGCTGCAGGTGGTCGCGTTCGCCGAGGCCCCGGTCGACAATAGCGTCATCGGCGCGTTCGGCGCTTTCGTCGTCTTTCACAGTCACTCGCCGCGGTTTACTTTGACCAGCTCGGCTGTGGGAGCCGCATTCTCGCGGTCGGCGATCCACTTCACGATGGCCGCGACCGCGTCATCGCGAGCCACGCCGTTGATCTGAGTGCGGTCACCGAAACGGAAGCTCACCGCACCGGCCTGCACATCACGATCGCCGGCCAGCAGCATAAACGGCACCTTCTGGTTGGTGTGGTGCACGATCTTCTTGGCCATCCGATCGTCGCTGGCATCCACCTCTACCCGCACCCCGTGCGACTTCAATTGTGCAGCAACACCTTCCAGGTAATCAAGGTGCTCATCGGCAACCGGGATGCCGATCACCTGAAGGGGCGCCAGCCACACCGGGAACGCCCCCGCGTAGTGCTCGGTGAGAATGCCGAAGAACCGCTCGATAGACCCGAACAGTGCCCGGTGGATCATCACCGGGCGCTGCCGGGTGCCGTCGGCGGCGGTGTACTCCAGGTCGAAACGCTCCGGGAAGTTGAAGTCCACCTGGATGGTCGACATCTGCCAGCTGCGGCCCAGGGCATCGCGGGCCTGAACCGAGATCTTCGGGCCGTAGAACGCGGCCCCACCAGGATCGGGGACCAGCTCCAAACCTGACTCACTGGCGACCTCGGCCAGTGCCGCGGTCGACGCCTCCCACACCTCGTCCGACCCGACGAACTTCTCCGGGTCCTTGGTGGAGAGCTCCAGATAGAAGTCCTCCAGCCCATAGTCGCCCAGCAGGTCGAGTACGAACTTCAACAGCGACGCGAGCTCGCCGTGCAGCTGCTCGCGGGTGCAGTAGATGTGCGAGTCGTCCATGGTGAATCCGCGCGCCCGGGTCAGTCCGTGCACAACGCCAGACTTCTCGTAGCGGTAAACCGTGCCGAACTCGAAGAGCCGCAACGGAAGCTCGCGATAGGACCGCCCGCGCGAAGCGAAGATCAGGGTGTGCATCGGGCAGTTCATCGGCTTGAGGTAGTAATCCTGGCCCGGCTTGCGAACGGTCCCGTCGTCGTTGTATTCGGCGTCGAGGTGCATCGGCGGGAACATGCCGTCGGCGTACCAGTCCAAGTGGCCCGATGTGTGGAAGAGCTGCGCCTTGGTGATGTGCGGGGTGTTGACGAATTCGTACCCGGCCTCGATGTGCTTGCGCCGCGAGTACTCCTCCAGCTCCCTGCGCACAACGCCGCCCTTGGGGTGGAAGACCGCCAGGCCGGAACCGATTTCGTCGGGGAAACTGAACAGGTCCAGCTCGATGCCCAGCTTGCGGTGGTCGCGGCGCTGGGCTTCCTCGATCAGCGCGAGGTGGCGGTCCAGCGCCTCCTGCGACTCCCAGGCGGTGCCATAGATGCGCTGCAGGCTGGCATTTTTCTGGTCGCCGCGCCAGTAGGCCGCCGAACTGCGAGTGAGCTTGAAGGCCGGTATGTGCTTGGTGGTCGGGATGTGCGGTCCGCGGCACAGGTCGCCCCAGACCCGCTCCCGGGTGCGGGGATTGAGGTTGTCGTAAGCGGTCAACTCGTCGCCGCCCACCTCCATTATTTCGTCCATGTTGTCCTGAGCAGCGGACTTGTCGTCGACGAGTTCAAGCTTGTAGGGCTCGCCGGCCAGCTCGGCGCGAGCCTGGTCCTTGGACTCGTAGACCCGCCGGTCGAACAGCTGTCCGTCCTTGACGATGTGGCGCATCCGCTTTTCCAGTGCCACCAAGTCTTCCGGCGTGAACGGCTCGGCCACGTCGAAGTCGTAGTAGAAGCCATCGGCGATGGGTGGCCCGATCCCCAGCTTGGCTTGCGGGAACAGGTCCTGAACGGCTTGGGCCAACACGTGGGCGGTCGAATGCCGGATCACGCTGCGGCCCTCGTCGGTGTCGGCCGCCACCGGGATGACGTCGGCGTCGGAGCCGGGCACCCAATTCAAGTCGCGCAGCTTGCCGTCGGCGTCGCGGACTACCACGATCGCGTCGGGCGCGCCCCGCCTGGGCAAACCCGCCTCGCCGACCGCAGCGGCCGCGGTAGTCCCGGCAGCAACCCGGATCGGGGCTTGCGGCGATCGCAGACCCGGCGCAGCCGGGCGCTGCGGGTCGCCGCCGTCGGCTCCTGGGGCGTGTTGCACGGCGGCGCTCATCGAGTTGGTCTCCAACGGTTGGGGTGTCTGCAGGATCGCGACCATGCTATCGGGGCGCGCCCCGATGAACCCAAGCCGATGCGGGCCGCGCCCCCTCAGGGCTGGCCAGGCTTGAGCCTGACGAACAGCGCTTCTGCTTCGGTCAGCAGGGTGTCACCGTCACTCAACCGGCCGGACACGAAGATTTTGCGGCCGTCCACCCGGTCGATTCCCGCGTCGATCTGCAGCTCTTTTTCGATCGGCACAATGCTGCGGTAGTTCATCTTGAGGTAAGCGGTGCGCTGGTAGGGCCCGCCCGTGAGTACTGAGGACGTCAGCCCGAGGACCGTGTCGAACAGCATCGCCACCGAACCGCCGTGCACGGCGCCGTTGCGTCCCAGATGAAACCTGGCGAATCGGGCCCAGCCCTGGATGCGGCCGTCGTCGGTCTTACGCGTCGAAACCGGGATTGTCAGGATGTTGCCGCGCATCGGCAGGTCCATCCGGCGGCCCGACGGCGACTGCCATTCGTCGGCGTCAAACGGGCTCAGTAGTAACGACACTTTCTCCAATAGGTCTGCGGCCTCGCTAATCACCGCATCGGGCGCGTCGACGGCACGGGCGTGATCTTGCAGCTTGCGCACCGCGTCGATGAACCGGCCGTAGTCAGGCCCGCCCTTGCTCGTCGGATCGGGCGGATTGAACCCACCCCCAGGGTGCCCGGCCTGTTCTCCTGTCACCAGGACACGGTATTCCAGCCGCGAAACGGCAACGACCGTCGGGCTTACTCGGGCGAAACGCGTCGTGGAATGCAGTTTCGCGGCGTTGATTACCGGGTCCCGGCAGCCGCCAGGGTTTCGAACTCCTCGCCGGTCAGGGTGATCTCGGCGGCGGCGACGTTCTCCTCCAGGTGCGCCACCTTCGACGTGCCGGGGATCGGCAATATCACCGGCGATCGCTTCAGCAGCCAGGCCAGCGCCAGTTGCGACGGCGTCGCGCCATGGTCGGCGGCGATGCGTTGCAGCGGGCCGTCGGCGGCGGCCAGCGGGCCGGCGGCCAGCGGGAACCATGGAATGAAGCCGACACCCTGGCTGGTTGCGGCGTCAAGCAGCGGTTCGGCGCCGCGTGCCGACAGGTTGTACATGTTCTGCACCGAGACGATCTCGGTAATCTGCTGGGCCGCAGTGAGCTGATCGACGTCGACCTCGGACAGACCGATGTGCCGGATCTTGCCTTCGTTCTTCAGCGTGAGCAGCTCACCCACCTGATCGGCCAGCGGGAAGTTCGCGTCGATGCGGTGCAGCTGAAACAGGTCAATCGTTTCCACGCCGAGACGGCGCAGGCTCATTTCGAGTTCCTGACGCAGGTAGCTGGGATTGCCCAGCGGGACCCACAAGTCCGGGCCGGTCCGCAACAGCCCCGCCTTGGTCGCGATCACCAGCCCGTCGTAGGGATGCAGCGCCTCGCGGATGATGTCCTCGGATATATAGG
>Ga0182012_10007779_pt1 | contig 10679 bp, 7 predicted proteins | sample 612S2SmetaG_FD_120486 | JGI IMG/M metagenome (GOLD analysis project Ga0182012, IMG submission 120486) | Permafrost microbial communities from Stordalen Mire, Sweden - 612S2S metaG | ecosystem: Environmental > Terrestrial > Soil > Wetlands > Permafrost | place: Sweden: Stordalen | collected...
ACCCCCCAGCACGGCCTCGTCGGGTCCACAACCTCGATGCGCAATCGCGGCATCGACAACGCCACGTCGCATAAGTCGGCGGCGTCGGGCGGCAAGGGCGGCATCAAGACGCCGTACGGCAAGAAGAACCTCGTCTAAGGAGCCTAACGATGCCTAAAATAGCAAAGAACGGTGGCAGCAGCATCTTCGGCGGGTTGCGCAGCCCAATGGCCGCGTCCGAGAACTCGCATAGGGGCATGAAGGTGAAGCTGAAGCCCGCGATTGCCGCCAATACCATGCGCGGCGACATCAAGACCGGCGCGGCACCTGTCAGGAGTGCGCAAACGGGTGGTGCTGTGGTAAAACCGTTCTAGCAACTGGGAAGGAGCTATAGCGGCGGTGCCTTATGCCTACCAGACATACGCTGCCGCCGCTACCACCCTTGCCTCTCGCCTTCAAGACCCTTCGATCATCTACTTCAACCAGCCATCTCAGCTTCTGAACAACGTCATTGAAGCAGCGAGGCTGTTTCAGGCGCTGACCGGCTCCTTCAAAGCAAAGATCACTTTCGACACCCATGCAAACCAGGTCTATTATCCTCTTGGGTCTGCTTCTGCTGCTCTGGCAAATACCGCGACTGACGTTGAAGTAGCACAGAATGTACTCGCCGCGCTTCTGGAGCCTCCGCTCACCGGCTCCGGCTCCGGCTGGGTGGGTACAGGGCAATTCACCTTCACTCAGCTCCAAACCGCGCTTCAGAACCGTCTGAATCGCTTCATTGGCGAGAGTGGCCGCCACGTCATCCAGCAGAGCGTCAATGGTGCCGACCCGCCCATCCCGCTTGTGACGCTGCCGGACAGCGTGACCGACGTGCGCCGCTGCGCTTATGTCCCGCTGCCTATAGCCGGCGCGTCGCCTCCACTTCCTGCCTACCCCCTTGGCCGCATAGACGAGTGGGGCAATCAGGCTTATGACCCAGGAGGCAGCCGGACGCCGCAACAGCCGCTCACGTACTCGGTATACGGGACGCCGCCGCTCACACTACGCCTCGATCCGCCACCCGCGAACGCTTACACACTGGACCTGCTTCTCGTGACGGCCGGGCCGCAGGTGAATCTGAACCCTCGGGCGCCTGTCGTACTCGGCATACCAGACGACGTATCCGCCGCTGTCAAGTGGGGTGTCATCGCCGACCTGTGCGGCACTGACGGGCCGTCACGGGATTATGCGCGCGCCGCTTACGCCGAGCAGCGGTACGCCGAGTACGTGCAACTCGCTCGCCTGTACCCCTCGGTGCTGACCGCCGAGATCGCCGGTACCTCTTGTGGCGTCGGATCTGTCTTTGACATGGACTTCTATCAGCCTGACTGGCAACAGACTACCGGGCAGCCAGGGTTCGTAGGTATGTGCGGGCGGCATCTGGCGTGCATAGGTCAGACGCCGGATGACGGCACCGCAGGCAGCAACCCCGGCAACAACTACCCTGTGACGCTGTGGAGCGTCGCCAATATGCCAGTGCCCGGCGCCGCGGACCCGACAGGCGCAGCTACATGGCTACAGGTGTCGCGCGACCAGATAGATCCTGTGCTTGACTACGCGCAGCATATAAGCAGCTTCCAGATGGGCGGGGCTGAGTTTGATGGCACCAGCCGCCAGTATCAGAACCTGATCGCATCGGCTAAAGCGCAGAACAGCAGACTGAGTGCCGTAAGCTTCTGGCGCGACCGTATGGAACAGAACGCGAGCCGAAGCGATATAGAAGTCGTTAGAATGTAGCGTATGAAGCACCTTCTGCATTTCTTTCACAAGTGGGGATACTTCACCACCGACAGAGAGAACGAGTTTGGCAAACCGACAGTCTGGCGCCAGTGTTACCACTGCCATCAATCACAATGGTGGATGCCGTTATCGGGACTATGGTCATCATTGGAAAAGAGAGATTTCAAGGAAATAAGTTAAGTGGCCTTTCAGCGAATCCCAGGTAAGCTCGCTATCTCGGGAATGGACCTGCACCACCCGCCCGACCTGTTGCCCGAAGGCAAATGCTCGCTTCTCCTGAACCTGCAACCCGACCTTCTGACAGGCGCTCTTGCTCTCCGTCCGTGCCCCGCCGCCCTCGCTACTACCGCTTCGGACCTCCCGGTCCATTCGGTCGTTCGTCTTAACGACCTGGTGCCCGAAGCAGCCGCGCCCTTCTCGCGGTTTGTCGGATCGGGCACCAAACTTTACTCAGGCTCCGGCGACGCACTCTCTCAGCTCGACACGGGCTACAGCGGCAACCCTCTTGCTTTCGTACCCTATCGCCCGGCGCAGTCTCCCGAGTCCTGGCTCTATGTCTACGACTCGCTGAAGCAGCAGCGCTACAAAACGGACGACACAAAGCAGAATGTAGGCATAGCCTCTCCGGTCTCCGAACCATCCAGTGCCCGTATCCAGCCGCTCTACAAAGTTATCGAGGACGGTACCGATTCGTCCGGTCTCTGGTCCGGCGGCACTACATCAGGTGGCACCACCAGCGCGGCATCTGTTGTCAACCGGGTACCATCGGGCGCCACTGTGGCCGCTATTATGTACGACTCCGGCACCTTCAATAACATGGCCTGCGTCTCGCCTTCCGCGTCTTCTTATGCCTGGATGACTGCTGGATCGCTTGTCGAGATCGACTCTGAAGAAGTCATTATTGAACAGGCGTTTCAGCCGATAACCGCGACTACCGTGGCCGCGATCGCTTACGATACCGGTTCCACGGGTCTTTGCACTATCGTACCTGCCGTACCCGTCCCTGGAATGCAGCGCAATATGATGCTGGAACTGGGCAGCGGCACTTACGTGCGCGTGCTCTCGGTCACGAGCGGACCAGACGGATCGTATTCGTTCCGCTGCAATACTGGCGGCACTACTATAGGCGCCACTAACGCCATCACCGGTATACCCAGCTTCAGGGCGTGGCTTGTCCTGAATCATGCCGCGTCGGCCACCTTATCCGGCAGCAGTATTCAATTCACGTTTACGCCTACCGTGGCGGGCGGCGCCATGCAGGATATTGTCGCTACGAACCCGGCCCTCGGCAGCACGGCCAACCTGTCGGTAGTCGGATCGTCTACCACGAGACCGGTGCAGAACGAAGACTACATGCATCTGTCGGTCGGGTTCGACGCGCCGCAGTGGGTAACCGAGATACACGTGCTGCTGGACGTAGACGAAACCACCAATGACTTCAACCATAACTACTACTACTATGTGCTGCGGCAGGGTGATTTTCAGCTTTCGCAGTCGGGCGGCGTCACTACAGGCAGCACTACCGTACAGGATCAGCTCACGGCTATCGGCAACAGTATCGCCACGCAGCTTACATCGTCCGAGAACGTGGACCAGGGACCGCCGCAGCCGCCCTATCCGCTTCCCGAAGTATTGTCAGGCGCGCCGCCTGCGCCGGGGCAGCTCTCTACAGGCTCGCTCGGGTGGCTGGAGGCCATGTTCAAGATCAACGACCTGACGCGCGTGGGCAACGACGCGACCAGGACGCTTGCGAACGTGCAGAAGATCGGGATCTACGTGTTTACGTCGGGCGGCGTCGTAAATATGTACTTCGGTGGCTGGTGGGTCGGCGGCGGCTACGGGCCGGACTGCAACTTCAATAGCTATGGTAACCAGGGTACGCCAATTCAGTGGCGGTACAGGTACCGTAACAGCCTGACCGGGGCGCACTCGACAGTGAGCCCGGAAACGAGGAACGGTGAAATCTTACGACGACAGGGCATCAACCTCATAGCGACGGCGTCTCCCGACGATCAAGTGGATTACGTGGACTGGGAAAGACGCGGAGGGACGAACCCTGACTGGCACGAGGTTGGTAGTCAGCCTATCAGCGTGGGTTATACCTTTCTCGACAACATCACGGAAGCAGCCGCTCAGATCGGCGACCCCTTAGAGGTAGCAACCTACCAGCCGTGGCCGGTCACAGACGTGCCGCACTCAGGTACCGCTACTGTAGTCGGTACCTCTGTGGTATGGGCGTCGGGCGACCACTTTAATACACAATGGCTGCGCGGCACCGAGATTATTCTCGGCGGTAACACGTACAGTGCGTACGCGCCGCCTGGCAGCACTACGCAACTGCAACTGGCGCAGAACGTAACACCGCCGTCGGGCGTATTGCCTTTCTCTATTCCCGAAGCCACTTTAGAGAGCCAGCCGCTCTATGGCGCATGGCTCGACGAAGCCAACAATCGCGTCTGCGCTGTGGGAGACCCACTGAACCCCGGCCTGATGTACTTCTCTAACTCCGACAACCCAGATGGCGTATCGGACTCCGGGTATATAGAGATCACGAGTCCGAGTGAGCCTCTCCTGAATGGCTTCTACGCGGAAGGGAGCAACTATGTTTTTACTAATTCTTCGCTGTATCGAGTGGAGTCTACTCCCGGCGCCACTAATCCTTATGCTTCTTATCGTCTCAGCGGCGTGGAAGGACTGGCGGGTCCATGGGCATTTGACGCGCAGCGGCGTCTTTTATTTTATTGGGGTCCTGACGGTATCTACGGTTATGCTTTTGGCCCTGCCGCAGACAACCTGACCGCCGTGGACCTGTACCCGCTGTTTCCACATGCCGGGCAGCGGATGGGTAGCCAAACGATCCCTGGAGTGCCGGTCAGCATAGCGGGCCAGACGGTCTACCCGCCGAACTACGCCTTACCGTCGCTGCTCCGGATCGGGTATGCCGAGTCGTTTGTATACGCTACATACGAGAATTCGAATGGCGGCATCGAGACGCTGGTATACAGCCTCGCGGCAAAAGGCTGGCGTAAAGACACCTACTCGCCGGGGCAGGCGCTGTTCTGGCTCGAAAAGGGTATCCCGAACCCGGCGCTCCTGTGCGGCGGCTCGGACGGCAACCTGTACGCGATCAGCAGCAGCGCTACTGTGGACCCAGGAGGCGCTGTCTCATGGACCGTACTGCCTCGCGTTATGGACGCGGGCGACTCGCGCGCAGTGAAGCAGTGGGGCGATCTGATGCTCGACTACAGCTCCGCGTCAGCCATAGGGCTTCAGGTGCTGTGGGACAACTTACTGGTGTCGGGCGTCAACCCCGGCCCCGCCGCTACCGGCCTCACTACTCGCACGCATACCCTGATCGACCTGTTCGCGCCACCCGACACGAACGATACGCCAGTCATCCACTATAACTTCACGGCGCTGATCGCGGGCACGGGGCCGGTCTTCCTGTATGAGTTGCAACCCTCATACCTGCCGTTGCCCGAGATCACTACCGCCCGCGTCACCGACTGGAGTGGCAGCGGCGGCCTGCACAACAAGTTCGTCCAGGGTGTGCGGCTGCACTTCAACACTTTTGGCCTCACTAAGAACCTGCGTGTGCAGTTCGACGGATACCAGACGGGCGCAACGCTTGCGGTATTGGCAAACGGCGAGCAGACGCTGCCCTTCAGCTTCCCGGCGCCGTTCAAGGCTCATATGATGCGACTGGTCCCGCTCGATGACGTGCCCTGGGAGATATGGTCGGACAGCGACTGGATCTTTCAGCCGGAACCGGAACCGGCAAACTACTGGATCACGCAGCCCACGGCGCTCGGTCAGGCGGGATACCTGCACTCGCGCGAACTATGGATCGCTTACAATTGCGGCGTGGTCGGTGCTGTCATCAGCGTCATTGTAGACGGTACATTGAGCCAGATCGCGACGCTGAAGGCCACCAGCGGCCCGGCTAAAGTGTACCTGCCGACGCCACCGCTCAAGGGCCGGTACTGGCAACTCACGGCCACCGGCACGGGGCTTCAGCTCTACGAACGTGACATTGAGTTTCTGGTCAAGCCGTGGGGCAGCACGGGGCCGTACGCCCGCGTGAAGCCGTTCGGAGACGCATCCGGTGGCGGCGGCGAATCCGGCGCGCTGATCTGATCCTGAGTGATCCTGAGATGCCGGATACACCAAAGAAAGCGACACGGCCTCCCGTAGGCATAACGCCTTCCATACCTATCGACATTCAGCGCGCGCTGCGCAACATAGCACAATTCGCATTCGACGCGCAGGACAAGGCGGATTCGGCTCATACGGCACTGGCGGGCAAAGTCTCGAAGACGGAACCGGACCTGCTGGAGGTGTCGCAGTTCGTCTCGCGTCAGGTGCAGGCGGGCGGCAAATATCCTCTTAGCCTCACCGGCCTGCCCGGCCGCGCCAGTCTGAACCAGTTCGCCTATATCCCCACGGTGCCGATGCTGCCGCTCAGGTCCAACTCGCTCGCGGCCACGGGGCAGGCCGTTATCTACAAGGGACAACTTTACGTCTACAACACGCTGATAGGGAGCACGGGCGCGAACCCTGTCAACCCAGGCGCGGGCAGTTCGCCAGGGCAGTTCGTTCCCGTAATAGCCCAGCCGTCCTATACGCAGGTTACGCAGTCCGGGCTCGCCGCGCTGGTCGCGACGCTTGGCGCCACTAATGCCGGTCTTCTGATCTGGGTCACGGATTATAACCACGTGCTCGAATGGACCGGCAGTGGTCTCGTGTGGGGTCCGGGCGAATCAGGCAGCGGGTACTTCCAGGGGTTTGCCGTCGCTCCCACTGGCAACGGCTGGCATGCCTGCGACGGTTCCTTCGTAAACTACCTGCGTTCGGACGGTACGCTGGGCGGCGCCGTGCTCCCTAACACAGTCTCCAGCGCGGCCTACATGAAGTACGGGTCGGCTTACAACTCCACAATCCAGGTGGCCGATGTGCCCCTGTTTACAGGCTACTCGGCCCCGTTGCAACTCGTATCCACCTACGCGGCGAGCGAATTCACAGTACAGGCTCCTTACGCGCCATCCGGTACGATCGGTCTACCGGGCGACCCTGTACCTAACTTCACTGCGTTACTATACTTTAGGATGTAGCGTATGAAAACACTCCCGCGAACGGCTCTCTTTATCGCGCTCACAGTATCCTTCGCGTCAGTCGCCTCGGCTCGCGGTCGCGCCTCCGGCTATTGTCAGCAGGGCGGTCAGACAATTCAGGTTCTCGGGTACGTGTCAAGTGCCGCGACGCCTGTGCAGGCAAGCTACACAGGGAGCGGCTGCAACGTCCTCGTGCTTTACAGCAACGGCAACGGAACCGGCGCGACCGGGCCGAGCGGTATTGTCAGCACTTCAGGTACCGCTGTGACCTGGCAGGGAGGCAACGTATTTAACGCCAACGGTCAGTGGGCTGGGCTCGCAATCACCATCGCGGGTACTCCGTATACAGTGTCGTCCTGCGGTAGCAGCAGTAGTTGCACCCTTACTTCTTCGGCGGGCACGCAGACTGGCGCCGCGTACAGCATGTCGTCCAGCACGCCAGCGGCTATATTCAGCGACAATGCGGGTACTGCTAAATCGAACCCATTCAGCGTCTCCAGCGCAGGTTACTGGTTCTACTATGCCGACAACGGCTCCTACGCTAATCAGTACAGCGGCACGGCAATCACAAACACTTTTACGAACGCCGCGCTGCCTCTCTCCGACCCGTCTAACCTGCCCAATGTGATTCGCTGGAACTCCACGCTGGGCACCACGTTTGCGCAGCAGTGCGCTGCCGCCAGCATCGCGCCTTATACGGCTATTGTAGTCGATACACTGGCCCCGGTTGCTACTACTTTTACGGCGTCATGCTCGATCATTGTAAATCCAGGCGGTGTGATCCAGCCCGCCAGCGGACAAACGGTCACTTTTTCTGTGGTTTCCGCGCCACTCGCGACTATTTGCGATATGTCGCTGGGAGGGTTGTGTATCGTATCCAGTGCCTCGGGCATCATTTATCCGGAATGGTTTAATTCCGCTACACCTATCCAATCCGCTGTTACAGCAGCTAACGGAGCGTCATGGGTGTTGATCCCAACGGCTTATGCGGGCTCGGATACTTATCTTGCGTCCGGCAACAAGAATGTCATAGACCTTCGCCTCAGTGGCTTAGGCGTGTACCAATACGTTCTGCCTGCTCATGGGATTACAGGCTATCCGCTGGGTAACGACCTCGCACTTGAGGCAGATGGACCGGCTGATCTGCTGTTGCTTCATGGGGACCACGGCACCGCGGTAACCACAACTGCAACATCCATCAATCCCGGTACGCAGAACATAACCGTTGTATCAACGGCCAATTTCTCAACTACAGCCGGGTATGTCCATGTGGATTATCAGCAACCGGCTTTCGAGTCCTGCACGCTGAACTCGATCACACCACCAACGACAATGAATATTACCTGCGCCGGATCTCATAGCGGGACGGTAACGGTTGACCAGACAGGGACTACCCAACTGAATGGACACTTCGGTATGGAATACAATGCCTGGTGTCCCGCCAGCGCACCGGCAAACGATCATTGCCCCACTTTTTTAGGCACTCAGTACCAGAATACTTTTGCGTGGCCTGCGGCATCTTCAGACACCTTTCCGCTGAACGCTTTTCAGATCTCAGCGCCAATCACCGGTATGACAAGCGGGGCTTACCCTACAGGGCCGGCCGATCTGGTGATAAGAAATGCGTCATCCGGTAATAAGTTAAATATAGAGACATCGACCGGTTCTTCGGCTCTTAACGTGACCGACACGGGGGTTAATATCTTTCTGGGAGCCGGAGGTCAGAATATTTTAAATATTAATGGAACGATCTCCTCTACTGCATTAGGTGGCGTGGGAACACAGTCAAGCGAGGTGGCTCCGAATGGCAACTTTGCCAAAGCAATTATGGCGGACAATGCGGGACGAGCTTTGGCCGTTATGTCTCAGTCGTATCTTCCCACCACCAACGGGGCAACATTTCTGAACTTTGGGACACAAGTGGCATACGCGACAGTCGTGAATGGCGGTACTCCTGTCGGCCATCCTTATGGGATGCCGTATGGAGTAGACGTTGGTTATGGCATCGGGACCAACTTTACCGGTCTCAGTGCCTTCCCTTATTCGTCTTCGAACAATGGGGCGATGGTGTACTGCTCGGACTGTAAGAACGTCGTGGACAACTCCGCGGTAGCGGGAGCTGAATGCAGCGGATCTGGTTCTGGTTCGGTAGCAAGAAGGCAGAGCGGCCACTGGGACTGTAACTGAATGGCTACCTCACTCGACAACTTCATCCAGTCGCTGCAGACGCTGACTTCCGGTCAGGGGCAGTCGGCGCTGACCTCTGGTCAGGGATTGCTGCAGGGCGGCGGGGCCGCGCTTACGTCAGGTGTTAATGCGGCCGATCCGGCTTTGAGCTTCCTGTCGCAACTGACGGCCGGCGACCAGGGCGATGTCAGCCAGGCCGCCCAGCCACAGATAGACTCCATCACGCAACAGTTTGACCAGATCAGGAACATGATAAGCCAACAGCCGAGAGGTGGCGGCAAGACGACGGCGCTGGCTGAAGCTCCGTTTCAGAAGAGTGCGGCGATCACAAGGACGGAGGGCGACATGCGGACGAGCGCGGCATCCAGCCTTGGGTCTCTGGGTACGACCCTGGCGGGTTTGGGCCTTGGGCAGGAACAGGTAGGTCTGGGGCAGGAAGGCATTGGGGCTGGTCTCGAAGGTCAGGCCAGCAATATTGCACTCACCAAACAGGGGCTCGACTACGGGCAACCCAGCACCTATAGCCAGTTCTTACAGGGGGTCACGGCACTCATATGACCGATCCACTCGATGCAAACAGTTACGTGAGCGGCAAGCAGAGCGACGAGGCCAGAAAGGTAGGCAAGGTGCGCGACGGCGGCGCTTTGGGTCGCGTAGCAACTGGCACCGGCAGCAAGGGGCTCCAGGCTGCGTCCAGCGCTATCGACAAATACCATAAGGGCGGCAAGGTCAGGAAGACAGGGCTAGCGAGGCTCAAGAAGGGCGAACGCGTACTCACAAAGGGTCAGCAGAAGCGGCTCCTGAAGAAAAGTAAGAACGGACGTGCCGGTAAAAGCAAACGCGGAGGTAAGTCGCGCTGATGGGACTGCTGACTAACCTGATTCAGATGAAAGATCAGAAGGACCAGCAGGCGAAGCTGGGGTCTATCGAGGGTCTAAGGACAGTGCTGACAAACCCGGACGCGAGCCCGGAGGCGCGCGAGTGGGCTCAAGGCAGCCTGGTTACGCTGCTCGATCAGGAACTGGGCGGGGGTAGTGGGCCTAAAGGCAAAGGTGGCAAAGGTGGTAAGGGCGGCAGTGGTGGCGCGAGTGGTCAGAAAGAAAGCATATTCAAGTCTCTGATCGGCGGTCTCGGCGGTCAACTCGATAAGCTGAACCCGGCACGACCGGCTGCGGGTACACGTACCGAACTGGGTCAGATCAGCGCATCACGGCCACAGAAGCTCACATTAACGCCCGAAGAGAAAGAGGCGTTACGGGCCAAACAGACTGCTATTGAGGAACAGGAAGCAGTTAAGAAGGCCACCGACATCGAGAATGCGAAGAACAGCGCGGATCAGCAATCGGCCACTACGGCGGCTACAGGGTTGCGCGAAGTACGCAAACAGGATTTGAAAGAAGCTGGCATCGAACCGTCCGATCCGCGCTATAGCGAGTACCTGTTGAATGGTAAGTTGACTGAGCGCACCCCTACCTCGCGAGACGACGCGTTTCAGGCTTATGCGGACGCCAACAGCAAGGATGTGAAGTCGCTTACCGCTGCTGAGAAGATCGCGGCGGTCAAGGCAGCAAGCAGCAAAGACACCAACAAACTGCCTGGCGCGCTGGGCGAGCTGGCGGCGGC
>Ga0182012_10007780_pt1 | contig 10679 bp, 10 predicted proteins | sample 612S2SmetaG_FD_120486 | JGI IMG/M metagenome (GOLD analysis project Ga0182012, IMG submission 120486) | Permafrost microbial communities from Stordalen Mire, Sweden - 612S2S metaG | ecosystem: Environmental > Terrestrial > Soil > Wetlands > Permafrost | place: Sweden: Stordalen | collected...
AAGCCCGATCCCAGGGGGAAGAACGGCACAAAGGCGATGCCACGTGCCCTGCATTCCTGCAGCACCGGCTCAGCGGATCGGTCGCTCAGGTTGAAGGCGTTTTGCACACAGGAGATTTCAGTGCGCTCCAACGCGAGCAGCAAGTGCTCGCGGGTGATGTTGCTCAGACCAATCCCACCGATCAGTCCGTCATCGCGGGCGGCGATCATGACCGAAAGGCGGTCGTTGAAGCGTTCGTCTGGCGGGTCACCGTCCATGATTCGCAAATTCAGCACCGCCAGCTGGTCTGCGCCCAGCGTCCGCAGGTTGGCCTCGATGTCCTTGCGGTAGTCGGCGAGGTCGAGAGGCAGCCAGCCGCCGGTACCGTCGCGGCGGGCGCCTACCTTGCTGACCAATGCGAGGTTCGCCGGATAAGGGTGCAGGGCTTCGCGGATCAGTTCGTCGGACACGTTCGGCCCATAGAACTGCGCGGTGTCGATGTGTTCGACACCGAGTTCGACGGCGCGCCGCAACACAGCCAGCGCCTCATCACGATCCCGCGGCGGCCCGAACACCCCGGGACCGGTCAGTTGCATTGCTCCGAAGCCGACACGGGCGACTGAAAAGCCACCGAGCGGAAAAGTCTGCATTGCTCAAGGCTAGCGTCGAGGAGTGGACACGTTTCATGCGCTGGTAGCCCGTCAAGACGGTGACCGGATAACCGCGTCGGTCGAGACGCTGCGCCTGTCCGACCTGCCACCCGGTGACGTAACGATCCGGGTGCTGTATTCGAGCGTCAACTACAAGGACGCGCTGGCATTGACACCCAACGGCGGCGTCGTCGGAAACTATCCCATCGTGCCGGGCATCGACCTCACCGGCGAAGTCGTCGAGTCGAAGTCACCCGACTTCAGCGTCGGCGACAAGGTGCTGGCCCATGGGTACCAGATCGGCACCGGCCACCACGGCGGCTACGCCGAGTACGCGCGGCTGCCCGCCGATCAGGTCGTGTCACTTCGCGCGTTGAGCCCGCACGATGGCGCCGCGATCGGAACCGCCGGCTTCACCGCCGCGATGAGCGTGCAGGCGCTGATGGACTGGGGCATCGCTCCGGACGCCGGACCCGTCGTCGTCACGGGTGCCTCCGGCGGTGTGGGCTCGGTCAGCGTGGATCTCTTGGCGGCCGCCGGCTACCAGGTGGTGGCCTCCAGCGGTAAGGACAAGGCCGCCGCATTGCTCAAAGAGCTGGGCGCCGCAGAGGTGATCGGTCGGCTGCCCGCCGATCCCGACGCCAAACCGCGGCCACTGGCCAAGGCGCGCTGGGCGGGGGCGGTGGACTGCGTGGGCGGCGCGACGCTGGCCGATGTGCTCAGCGCCGTCGACTACGGCGGGGCGGTGGCCGCCAGCGGTCTGACCGGGGGTGCCGCCCTCAAGACCACCGTGATGCCGTTCATCCTGCGCGGCGTGGCACTGCTGGGAATGGACTCGGTGCTGTTGCCCATCAGCCCACGCCGCGAGCTCTGGGCACTGCTGGGTGACTCGTTGCGTCCGCGTCACCTGGCCGCGATCACCAGCGATGTCGACGTCAAAAACGTCATCAGCGTGATCGACCAGGTGCGCGACGGAAAGTTCTCCGGCCGGGCAGTGGTACGCGTCGCCGGCGGATTCTGAGCCGTCAGTACGCTGTTCGACCATGCGCGCGATACAGGTGACTCGGCTAGACGGTCCAGACGCGGTCGAGCTGGCCGAGATCGACGAACCCAAAGCCGAAGAGGGCACGGATGCAATAGTGGTCGACGTGCACGCGGCCGGCGCTGCATTCCCGGACGCGTTGCTCACCCGCGGCCTCTACCAGTACCGGCCGGACCCGCCGTTCGTGCTGGGCGCCGAGATCGCCGGGGTGGTCCGATCGGCTCCGGACAATTCTCATGTGCGTTCCGGCGACAGGGTCGTCGGCCTCACAATGATCACCGGCGGGATGGCCGAGGTTGTGGTGCTCTCACCCGACCGGGTGTTCAAGCTGCCCGACAACGTGAGCTTCGAAGCAGGCGCAGGCCTGCTGTTCAACGACCTGACTATGTACTTCGCGCTGGGTGTGCGTGGCCGCCTGCAGCAGGGCGAGACGGTGCTGGTGCACGGGGCAGCCGGCGGGATCGGAACGTCGACCCTGCGGCTGGCATCGGTGCTCGGGGCATCCCGGACCATCGCGGTGGTCAGCACCGAAGAGAAAGGCGAGGTCGCCACGGCCGCCGGGGCCACCGACGTGGTGCTGACCGAGGGGTTCAAGGATGCGGTCAAGGAGTTGACCGACGGACGCGGCGTCGACGTCGTCGTCGACCCAGTCGGCGGCGACCGGTTCACTGATTCACTGCGCTCGCTTGCGCCGGGGGGACGGCTGCTGGTAATCGGCTTCACCGGCGGCGAGATTCCCACCGTGAAGGTAAACCGGCTGCTGCTCAACAACATTGACGTGGTCGGCGTTGGCTGGGGCGCTTGGACGCTATCGCATCCCGACGCGCTGGCGCAGCAGTGGGCCGGACTCGAGCGGCTGCTCAGCTCGGGTCAGCTGGCTCCCCCGGAGCCGGTGGTCTACCCGCTGGAGGCGGCCGCCGCCGCAGTCGCATCCCTGGAGAATCGCAGCGCCAAAGGGAAAGTCGTCCTGCGCGTCCGCGATTAACGGGAGCACGCAAGCCATGAAACAAGCTGTGCAGCACGAATACGACCGAATCCCCTATCTTGTTGCCTTCCAGAATAATTCCGGCGTCAGGGATGTATACGGCGGGCTTGCCGAGATCACCGTGCTGGAAAGCTATCTGCTCAAGCCGAAGGAGAAGCCGTCGGACACGGTGCTGGTGTTCATGCACCCGATCGGTGGCGGCGCGTACCTGCCGATGATCAACGCGCTGGCCCGGGCCGGCCAGCACGTCATCTACTGCAACAGCCGGTTCCGTGGCACCGATTCGGCGCTGCTGATGGAGAAGGTGGTCGAGGATCTCGGCGAGTGCATCAAAGACGCTAAAAACCGGCTGGGCTATCAGAAGGTGGTGCTGGGCGGGTGGAGCGGCGGTGGTTCGCTCTCGGTGTTCTACCAGCAGCAAGCCCAGCACGCGACCATCACATCCAGCCCGTCCGGCGACGGTCCCGACCTGACCTCACTGGACCTGCCTGCGGCCGATGGCATCATGCTGCTCGCCGCGCACATCAGCAGGCACGGAACGCTGACCGAATGGCTGGACGGTTCTATCCTCGATGAATCCGATCCCACCAAACGCGATCCGGAACTGGATCTGTACAACCCCGACAACCCCAACCAGCCGCCCTACAGCCAGCAGTTTCTGACCCGGTACCGGCAGGCACAGATCGACCGCAATCGGCGCATCACCGCGTGGGTTCGGGAGAAACTCGCCGAGTTGAAAGCACAGGGTCGCCCTGAAGACGAGTTCGGATTCGTCGTCCACGGCACCATGGCCGATCCGCGCTGGCTGGATCCCACCGTCGATCCCAACGAACGCACCCCCGGAACCTGCTACCTGGGCGATCCTCAAGTGGTGAACATGAGCCCGGTCGGGTTGGCCCGCTTCTCGACGCTGCGCAGCTGGCTGTCGCAATGGAGTTACGACGACGCCCGCGGTGACGGGGTGTCCTGCGGGCGCGATATCGCGATCCCGGCGCTGGTGATCGGTAACCTGGCGGACGACGCTTGCACACCGAGCCACACCCGCCGGCTTTTCGAAGCGATCGGGCACCCCGACAAAGAGATACACGAAATCCCCGGCGCGACGCATTATTACGCGGGTCCCGACCAACGCGATAAGCTGCGGCGGGCCGTCGACATCGTCAGCGACTGGCTGGTCCGCCACGACTTCGGAAGGCCGCGATGACCGCACATAAATCAGTGGGCGCGCTGGACGGCATCAGGGTGCTCGAGCTGGGCACCTTGATCGCAGGCCCGTTCGCCGGCCGGCTGCTCGGCGACATGGGCGCCGACGTCATCAAGGTGGAGGCCCCCGGCGCTCCGGACCCGTTGCGAACATGGGGCCAGGCCGAAATCGACGGGGAGCATGTGTTCTGGACGGTGCACGCGCGCAACAAGAGGGCCGTCACACTCGACCTGCGCCGGCCGCGCGGCCGCGAGCTGTTCCTCGATCTCGTCGAGAAATCCGACATTGTGGTGGAGAACTTCCGCCCGGGCACCCTGGAGAAGTGGAACCTGGGCTATGACGTTCTCAGCCAACGCAACTCGGGCATCATCCTGGTTCGGGTATCCGGCTACGGACAGACCGGACCCGACGCGCACAAGGCCGGCTACGCCTCGGTGGCTGAAGCAGCCAGCGGGCTGCGGCACCTGAACGGCTTCCCCGGCGGCCCGCCGCCCCGGCTGGCGCTGTCGCTCGGTGACACTCTGGCCGGCATGTTCGGCGCCCAAGGCGCTTTGGCCGCCCTGCACCGTCGCACAGTGACCGGACGTGGCCAGGTTGTCGACGTCGCGCTCACCGAGTCATGTTTGGCAGTGCAGGAATCCACCATTCCGGACTACGACGTCGGCGGCGTGGTGCGCGGACCGTCGGGCACCCGACTGGAGGGCATCGCACCATCCAACATCTACCGCAGCGCCGACGGCTCATGGGTGGTGATCGCCGCTAACCAGGACACTGTGTTCGTTCGCCTGTGCGCGGCGATGGGCCGCCCAGAGCTGGCCACCGACGGCAGGTTCACCACCCATGTCGCCCGCGGCCGCAACCAAGACGAACTCGACGAGATCATCGGCGCGTGGGCCACCGAGCGGCAACCAGGCGAGATCATCGAAACGCTCAGCGCTGCAGGCGTGATCGCGGGGCCGATCAACACGGTCGCAGACGTGGTCGACGACCCACAGCTGCGGGCCCGCGGCATGCTGGTCGAGCACTATGACGAACGGCTCGACCGCAACGTTTTGGGACCGGGCGTGGTGCCCATGCTCTCGGAATCCCCGGGTGGCGTCCGCAGCGCCGGCCCAGCGCATCCGGGTCAGCACAACGACGACGTCTATATCGGGCTGCTGGGCAAGACCGCCGAGGAACTTGCGGAATTGCGCGCCGAGAAGGTGCTGTGAACCGGTACCAGCGCCGCATAAAAGGAGTTGAGCATGGATTTCACTCTGCCAGAACACCTTCCGGGGTTGCTTGCCGAGATGGACGCTTTTATCGAGCGTGAGATCGCCCCGTTGCAGGCCGAGAACATGCAGTACTTCGACCAGCGTCGCGAGCACGCCCGCACCGACTGGGACAATGACGGCATCCCGTCGCGCGAGTGGGAAGATCTGCTCGCCGAGATGCGCAGGCGGGCCGACAGGGCGGGCTGGCTGCGCTACGGATTGCCGGCATCACTTGGCGGACGCGACGGCACCAACCTTGACATGGCCGTTATCCGGGAGCACTTGGCGCACCATGGCCTCGGTCTGCACAACGACTTGCAGAACGAGTCGTCGATCGTCGGGAACTTCCCGCAAGTGATCATGATGGAGCGCTTCGGCACGGATGCACAGCGTAGTGACTGGTCAGAGGCATTGATCACCGGACAGCGCTCGATGGCGTTCGGCCTCACCGAGCCGCAGCACGGCTCGGACGCGACGTGGCTGGAAACGCACGCCAAACCTGACGGCGACGACTGGGTGATCAACGGCTCCAAGCGGTTCAACACCGGGGTTCACCGCGCGACCCACGACTTGATCTTCGCCCGCACCTCCGGTGAGCCTGGACAAGCCCTGGGCATCACCGCGTTTCTGGTCCCGACCGACACGCCCGGATTCAGCGTCCCCTACTACTGGTGGACCTTCAACATGCCCACCGACCACGGCGAAGTCGAGTTGACCGATGTGCGGGTGCCCGCCGACGCGGTGCTCGGCCAGGTGGACCGTGGCCTGGAGGTCGCGCAAACGTTCCTGCACGAGAACCGGATTCGCCAAGCGGCCAGCAGCCTGGGCGCTGCTCAGTACTGCATTGACCGTGCCGCGGACTACGCGGGCAAGCGGACGGTCTTCGGCAAGGCGCTGTCGGTCAACCAGGCCGTGCAATGGCCACTGGCCGAGCTGCAGACCGAAGCCCAAATGGTACGGCTGCTAGTCCAATACGCGGCCTGGCACTTGGACCGTGACCACCACATGCAGGTGTCCGACAAAGTGTCGATGGCCAACTACCGCGCCAACAGACTGGTCTGCGACGCCGCCGACCGCGCCATGCAGATCTTCGGCGGTCTCGGTTACAGCCGGCACGAGCCGTTCGAACACATCTACCGCCACCACCGCCGCTACCGAATCACCGAGGGCGCCGAGGAGATCCAGATTCGGCGGGTGGCGCAGCGGCTGTTCAAGTTTGGCCAGAAGTGACCGTCAATGAGCTGGCAGAACTGTCGCACCGCCTGGCCCGGGTGCTGCAGACGGCGCTGGACACCAGCATCACGATCGAGAATCTGCGGGCACTCACCGGTGGCGCGAGCAGAACCACGTGGGCGTTCGAGGCCGTCACCGGCGGCCAACGCCGGCCGCTGATCCTGCGCACCGGCCCACCCGACGACGTGCACGCCGGCATGGAGCTCGAAGCCCGCGCGCAGACCGTTGCCGCGGCAGCCGGCGCACCAGTCCCGCACATTTTGGTTGCCGACGATTCGCCCGCTGCGCTCGGCAATCCCTTTTTGATCTGCGACGAGATCAAGGGCGAAACCATCGTCCGGCGCATCCAGCGGCAGCTCGACGGTGCCGGCGGCCATCCGCGCGCGGGGCTGCTGCGCCAGTGCGCGCAGGCGCTCGCGGCAATCCACCGGGCCGACCTCGGCCAGGTGGAGGGCCCCGGACTCGATCACCGGGACCAACTGACCGAATGGCGCGAACGACTCGACGCCATGGGCGACACCACCGCGACGTTCGAACGGGCATTCCGCTGGCTGGCCGCGCGTCGGCCCGCACCGACGCCCTCGGTTCTGGTGCACGGCGACTTCCGGATGGGAAACCTGATCGTCGACGGATCCGACCTGGCCGCCGTTCTGGACTGGGAGCTGGTCCATGTCGGCGAGGCATACGACGACCTGGCCTGGTTCTGCATCCGGGCCTGGCGGTTCGGCGCCCCGGCCAGGTTGGGGGCCGGCGGTCTGGGCAGCATCGAGGAGTTCCTCGCTGCCTACGCCGACGCCAGCGGCACCAGAGTCGATCTGGTGGAGTTTCGCTGGTGGCTGGTGCTGGCCACGCTGCGCTGGGGGGTCATCTGCCGGTACCAGGCCGAGCGTCATCTCAGCGGCCAGACCCGTTCGGTGGAGTTGGCGGCAATCGGGCGTCGGGTGTGCGAGACCGAGTGGGATCTACTCGACCTGCTCGAGGAAGAGGCGCCTGGCGCATCCCCCGCAGCGGTCTACAGAGATGGCGGGCGATCAAATCCGCCCAGCAACCCCGTGCATGGGCGGCCGACGGCGGCCGAGTTGGTTGCGGCGGCCGCCGAATTCCTCGAAACCGATGTCCGGGAGTCGACCAACGGTCAAGTCAACTTCCACGCCCGGGTGGCCGCCAACGCTTTGCGCATCGTCGAGCGCGAACTACTCGACACAGGTGGCTCGGATGCCCGCGCGGCGATTGCCGGCCTCGGCTTCGCCGACGAAGCCGGGCTGGCCGCCGCCATCCGGGCCGGCGAGCTCGATGGGTCCGACGACCGGCAAGCCGCAGTCACCGATTGCCTGCGGACCCTGGTGCGACAACGGCTGGCGGTTGCCCACCCCGGATACGGCAGCAGATAAGAGCCGATCCCCTGCAGAAACAGTCTTGGTGCGGGTAGCCCGGTAAGACCGGCTCGTTACCAGTAGCATCTGCAACGTGCCCGAGCCCACAATCGCCCTGCGGATCCTCGTCTACAGCAGCAACGTCCAGACCCGCGAAACAGTGATGCGGGCGCTGGGCAAGCACCTGCATCCTGATCTGCCCGAGTTGAACTACGTCGAAGTCGCCACCGGCCCCATGGTGATCCGCACGATGGACGAGGGCGGGATCGACCTGGCCATCCTGGACGGGGAGGCCGCGCCGACCGGCGGCATGGGAATCGCCAAGCAACTCAAGGACGAACTCGGAACGTGCCCACCCATCGTGGTGCTCACCGGTCGCCCTGACGACGCGTGGCTGGCAAACTGGTCCCGCGCCGAAGGAGCGGTGCCGCATCCGCTCGACCCCATCGTGCTGGGCCGCACAGTGCTCGGATTGCTGCGCACTCCCGCTCTGTAGCCGGCCACCAAAACGCGTTTGGACGCGCGAGACCGCAACCGGGGGGATAGCATCACCCCGGGCACGTACATTAGCCATCCCGACGCTATGTTAAACATCACCGTGACGGGAAACAGACCCATTCCGTCACGGCAGCCCAGCCACCGCCCGGCCGCCGCACTGGCGGCCCCGACGAGGGACCATGGAGCGAGTTGAACGCCTACATACCCATCCTTGTGCTAGCAGCGCTCGGCGCGGCGTTTGCCGTCGGCTCGGTCGTGATCGCGAGCCTGGTCGGCCCGTCCCGTTACAACAAGTCCAAGCTCGCCGCCTACGAGTGCGGAATCGAGCCCACCGAGACTCCGGTGGGCGGCCCGCATGGGACACCCGGGCAGCGGTTCCCGGTGAAGTATTACCTGACCGCAATGCTGTTTATCGTCTTCGACATTGAAATTGTGTTCTTGTATCCCTGGGCGGTCAGTTACGACTCGCTAGGGACGTTCGCGCTCGTCGAAATGGTGGTGTTCATGCTCACGGTTTTCGTGGCCTACGCGTATGTGTGGCGCCGCGGCGGCCTGACGTGGGATTGAGGTAAGACGTGGGCATAGAAGAACAACTACCCGGCGGCATCCTGCTGTCGACGGTCGAAAAGGTGGCCGGCTACGTCCGCAAGAACTCGCTGTGGCCGGCGACGTTCGGGTTGGCATGCTGCGCCATCGAGATGATGGCAACCGCGGGGCCGAGGTTCGACATCGCGCGATTCGGGATGGAACGGTTCTCGGCGACGCCCCGACAGGCCGATCTGATGATCGTGGCAGGGCGGGTCAGCCAGAAGATGGCGCCGGTTCTGCGCCAGATCTACGACCAGATGGCCGAGCCGAAATGGGTTCTCGCCATGGGCGTGTGCGCGTCATCCGGCGGGATGTTCAACAACTACGCGATCGTCCAGGGCGTCGACCACATCGTTCCGGTCGACATCTATCTCCCCGGCTGCCCGCCGCGCCCGGAGATGCTGCTGCACGCCATCCTCAAGCTGCACGAGAAGATTCAGGAAACGCCGCTGGGCATCAACCGGGAACGCACCATCACCGAGGTCGAACAGGCAGCGCTGGGGGTCAGGCCGACAATCGAGATGCGTGGCCTGCTGCGATGAGCTCACCGGATCACGACCCGAAACAGGCTGCCATCGAGAACAACGATGCCGCCGGATCCGCCGCAGCGGAAGTGATCAACGTTCGCCGTGGCATGTTCGGTGTCACCGGCTCCGGCGACACGTCCGGATACGGGCGGCTGGTGCGCGAGGTCACACTCCCGGGCAGCAGCCTCCGGCCATACGGCGGCTACTTCGACGAGATCGTCGACACCCTCGCCGACGCGCTGAAGCGCACGGACGTCGACCCGGACGACGCGATCGAGACGGTGGTGGTGGACCGCGGCGAACTCACACTGCATGTGCGCCGGGACCTGCTGCCGCAGGTCGCCCAGCGCCTGCGCGACGAACCGGAGCTGCGTTTCGAGCTGTGCCTGGGTGTCAACGGTGTGCACTACCCGCACGAGACCGGCCGGGAATTGCATGCCGTGTACCCGCTGCAGTCGATCACCCACAATCGGCGGCTCCGGCTGGAAGTTGCTGCGCCGGATGGTGATCCGCACATCCCCACGCTCTACGGTATCTACCCGACCAACGACTGGCACGAGCGCGAGACCTACGATTTCTTTGGGATCATCTTCGACGGTCATCCGTCGCTCACCCGGATCGAGATGCCCGACGACTGGCAGGGGCATCCGCAACGCAAGGACTACCCGCTGGGCGGCATCCCGGTCGAGTACAAGGGCGCGACGATACCGCCGCCCGACGAGCGCAGGGGATATAACTGATGACCGACACCGAAACCCGGACCGTCCTCGTCGGCGGAGGCCAGGACTGGGACAACGTGGTCCAGGCCGCCCGCAACGCCGATCCGGGCGAGCGCATCGTCGTCAACATGGGCCCCCAGCATCCGTCCACCCACGGCGTTCTGCGGCTCATCCTCGAGATCGAGGGAGAGACGGTCACCCAGGCCCGGTGTGGAATCGGCTACCTGCACACCGGGATCGAGAAGAACCTCGAATACCGCTACTGGACCCAGGGCGTCACCTTCGTGACCCGGATGGACTACCTGTCACCGTTTTTCAACGAGACCGCCTTTTGCCTGGGCGTGGAGAAGTTGCTCGGCATTACCGACGAGATACCGGAACGCGTCAACGTCATTCGCGTGATGATGATGGAGCTCAACCGGATATCGTCGCATCTGGTGGCGTTGGCCACCGGCGGCATGGAGCTCGGCGCCATGACCCCGATGTTCAGCGGGTTCCGAGGGCGCGAAATCTGCCTCACACTGTTCGAATCCATCACCGGGTTGCGGATGAACAGCGCCTACATCCGCCCCGGCGGCGTCGCGCAGGATCTGCCGCCGAACGCGAAGACCGAGATCTCCGAGGCCCT
>Ga0182012_10007781_pt1 | contig 10679 bp, 8 predicted proteins | sample 612S2SmetaG_FD_120486 | JGI IMG/M metagenome (GOLD analysis project Ga0182012, IMG submission 120486) | Permafrost microbial communities from Stordalen Mire, Sweden - 612S2S metaG | ecosystem: Environmental > Terrestrial > Soil > Wetlands > Permafrost | place: Sweden: Stordalen | collected...
CCAGCGGACGCTCGTCGTTATCCTGCATCAGCACGCCGCCGCTCACGTTCTTCAGCACCCAGCGCTGCTTCAGGGCGGTAATCTCCACCAGCCGCAGGTTTTTCTTTTTGGCAAACAACTCGCGCGCCTCAGCGGTAAAGCCCGGAGCCGCAATGGCCTCCACAAACAGCTTCGCCATCTCCTCGGCTGCTTCGCCATCCACCACAAGGTTCACGCCAATCACGCCGCCAAAGGCCGAGACCGGATCGCACTCCAGGGCCCGCGCATAGGCCTCGCGCAAGTTCGCACCGGTGGCCGTGCCGCAGGGGTTGGTGTGCTTGATGATGGCGCAGACCGGCTCAGTGAACTCCTGCGCCAGGTCCCACGCCGCCTGCAGGTCCACAATGTTGTTGTAGCTCAACTCCTTGCCCTGCAATTGTTTGCCGTTGGCTACGCCCAGCCCCGTGCCGTCGCTATACAGCGCCGCCTGCTGGTGAGGATTCTCGCCGTAGCGCAGGTCAAAGGCCTTGTCGAAGTGCAGACGCAGGGTCGCGGGGAATCCTTCGGGCTTGCCCAGGTGAGAGATGTCAAAGTGGTTGGCCTCGTCAATGGTGATCTCGGCCAGCGCGTTGGCGATCGCCGTGTCGTAGGCGCTGGTGGTAGCAAAGGCCTTCTGCGCCAGCTTCCACTTGGTCTTTAAGCTGAGCTCGCCGCCCGTGGCTTCCATCTCCGTGGCCAGCGCGTCGTAGTCTGCCACCTGGGTGACGATGGCAACGTCCTGAAAGTTTTTGGCCGCCGAGCGCACCATCGAGGGGCCGCCAATGTCAATGTTCTCGATGATCTCCTCAAAGTGCGCGCCGGGCTTGGTGGCCGTCTTTTCAAAGGCGTAGAGGTTGACCACCAGCATGTCCACCGGCTCAATGCCGTGCTCTTTGACGGCCGCAACGTGGGCCGGATTCGAGCGCACGTGCAGGATTCCGCCGTGCACCTTGGGGTGCAGGGTCTTCACCCGCCCATCGAGCATCTCAGGGAAGCCCGTCAGGTCGCTGATATCGCGCACGGTCAGGCCAGCCTCACGCAGGGCGCGGGCGGTGCCTCCGGTGGAGACCAGCTCCACGCCCAGTTTGGCCAGTCGGCGGGCAAATTCCACCAGTCCGCTCTTGTCGGTAACGCTTAAAATGGCACGTTGAATTTTCGCCATGATTTCCCTCGCAAACGCCGGCCCGCCGGCTGAAACCGGGGGCGGAGATGAGTGAAGCGGCCATCACGGGCCGCTGGTTTTTCCGGGGAGCCGCCGCGGCGGCCTGCCAGCTCTTCCTGCGGGACTAGAAGTCTTTCCGGGCGCGCGCCTTCAGCTGCACCTGGCCATCCTGCACCTTCACAGTGTACTCGACGGCCTGGCATTTGTACTGATCGCGGATCTGGTGGGACTTTTTCTGCACGAAGGCGGCAAAGGACTCAAATGCGCCCAGGGGCTGTCCGGCGGCTTCGCGGGCGCGCACCACGGCCTCGTAGAGCGCCACCACTTCAATGGTGTCGGTAGTAAACAGAACGAAGCTCTCCGGCTCCAGTTCGGCGGTCTTGGCTGCGGGCGGAATGTCCTCCACGTGGCCAAAGCCGCCCACGCCCAGCAGAGTATCCTGCGGACGCCGATAGCCCTCGTCCTTGATGCGCCCCTTGCGCCGCCACAGATCGCTGAAGACGGCATAGCGCTGCGTCAAGCCGTTGAGCTTGTAGCGCTGCGAGAAGCTCATCCGGCCGTTCTCCGAATACCGCTTGATGAGCGTCTGCACCCTGCCCTCGGTGTCCAGGGGAGGCTTTTTCGCACCGCCGGCAAAGAAGATGTCGTACTCAATCTTCAGACGCCGGAAGGAGTCCTCTAACTGCGCGAGTTCTTCGTCAATGGTCACGGATGCGATGGTCCTGCGGCACGGCGGCCAGTGTGGCGGCAGCCGTCGCCTGATTTCATCGGACTATAGCACATGATTTGTGGCACATGGCGTCCGGCGCGCCACGGCCCGCTCCACAGCATGAGACGGGCCTGGACGCGCGCTGGATCCCTACCGGGCAACGGCCGGCACGGCCATCTTCTTCACCATGGCCAGCACCAGCTTGCGGTCACTGTCATTCAGGTTGGAGGAGTAGCGGCGGATCTGCGAGAGAAACCGCACCTCCTCCTCGTTGAGTTGCGGAAGACTTTTGCCGTTACCGCCCTCAGAGGGCGTCTCTGCAAAGAAGTGACCGAGTGGCATATCGAGCGAGCCGGCGATCTTGGCTAGCGTATCCAGCGATGGCACGGTATGGCCGTTCTCGACCCGGGAGAGATAGCAGCGCAGCAGGCCGGTGCGCTTCTCAATGTCTCCCTGGGACATTCCCTTTTGCATTCGGAAGTTGCGGATGGTTTCACCAATGTTCATTTTTGTCTTTTTCTCTCGCGCGCGTGAACGCGAAACTGCCGAAGTTGGGGGGAGGACTGCATGGTAACCATTATGCCAACCCCTGCGCAAGAGATTTTCTTACAAAATTACCCTCTGAGGGGCGAACGAAGTACCGGAAGTACAGTGCCCTGATTTCCAATATCTCTGCCTGAATGGACGATGCCTGGATGGCCCTGCCTCAATGGACGGTGACCCCTTAACGAACCGATACACCCCGCCAGATGCTCGCTAAACGCCTGGCCAGCTACCGAATATTCGCTCCGCAGCCTGGCGGCGGCAGGCGAATCCGCTCTCCACATCGCCGCCAATCAGCAACCGCTGCGCCAGCCTGCCCAACCCTCCCAGGGGTAGACGGTACCGTAACTCGTCGCGCATCAGGGTGCCCCCGGGGATGGCCTCGAAGCGATGCTCGTGATGCCAGAGGGCGAACGGGCCGTGCAGTTGGATGTCCACAAACCGGTGCGGACGTTCCCACACTTCAATTCGCGTCGTCCACCAGAAGGGAACGCCATGCCAGCGCAGGTCGTAGCGGATCAGGGTTCCCTCGACGACGGGATCGGGCTGCATGCTGCGAATGTGAAACCTGAGCCACGGTGGTGTGATCCGTCCCAGGTTCTCAGCGCGGGAGAAATAATCGAAGACCTCGTTCAGCGGACGGGGGATGCGCTGCTCGGTGCGAACGATGAAAGGCTCAGCCACCCCGGCTACCGCGCCCGCACCGCCGAATACAGCCTCTCCGCCAGCCCGATGATGCTCAAGGCCACCATCAGATGAATCACCTGGATCATGCGCAGGTTGTGAAACGTCAGCGGCAACTGCATGAAGCCGACGGCCGGCAGCAGCAGGCTGAGCACGATGCCGATGGCGCCCGGCACCAGGGCCTTCTTCATCATGGCAACCACCGAAAGCGTAAAGACCAGCACGGAGATCAGCATGCCCATGCCGATGTGCGCTCCCAGCAGTGGTTCGTGTCCGGCCCACAGCATGGCGCCCAACACAATTGAGATCAATCCGCACACACGTACCAGCATGATGAGAGCTTTCATCCGTCACACCTCAGAAAAACAATATGGAGATTAGTCTAACCGCTTGATTTAGATGTGCATGAAGCAAATTCGACTCGCCGGAAAACTCTTCCGCACACCCAAAAGAAAACGCCAGCCCCCTTTTGGTGGAGGCTGGCAGAAGGTTACCACGCGCTGGTTCCAGAACTGCGGTTCCAGAACTGCGGCTTAAGAACTGCGGTTTTAAAACTGAACGCGCAGTGCCACCTGAATCACCCTCGGTCCGCCGCCGCCCAGGCCGGGATTGCCCTGGGCCACGTCCGGCGTCTGGCTGAACTGGCCGAAGCTGCTGGAGCCGAAGCTGGCGCCGGGCTGCGCGAAGTTCGGATGGTTGAAGATGTTGAAGAACTCGGCGCGCAGTTGCGCCTTCACCCGCTCGGTGACCTTCGTCGTCTTCTCCACCGAAAAATCGGTGTTGACGAATTTCGGCCCGAAGACTGAGTTGCGCCCCAGATTGCCGAAGGCACCGTCGGCCGGCTGCGCAAAAGCGTTCGGGTTCAGGTACCCGGTGTTGGCGTTCCAGTGCGACAGAACCGGGTTCACGCCGGGCACGACATCCGGACGCTGGTTGTAGTGGTTGTAGCGTCCGCTGTTGTCGTAGCTGTCCACAATCAGAATCGGGCGGCCCGTCTGCGCCGTCACGATGAGGCCGAGCTGCCATCCCGTCTTCAGCCGCTCGGGACCAAAGCCCAGGCTCTTGACCGAGTAGCTGGCCGCGCCGGTAAAGCGCTGCCGCGTGTCGAACGTCGAGGGACCGCGCTCAGCGCGCAGATTGAAGGAATCCTGCGGCAGGGCAGCTCCGGTGGTGAACTCGATGGCGTCGCTCGCGTCGTCGAGGCTCTTGCTCCAGGTGTAGTTGGCAAAGCCGCTCAGGCCGCGCCAGCTGCGCGTCTTCAACGTGGCCTGCAGCGCGTGATACAGGCTGCCTGCGTTGGTGGCCAGCGTGTCAATGGACTGATAGTTGGTGTTGGGGAAGTTGCCGTACGCGTCGGTCTGGTTCACGTCGTAGACGCGCGCCAGGTGCGTGCCCTTGCTGCCCACGTAGCCCAGCTCGGCCGTGGCCTCCTTGCCAATGGCACGCTGCACGTTCAGGTTCCAGCTCTGCACGTAGGGAGTGGTGAAGTTGCGCGAGGTCACGAAGATGTCATACGGTCCGCCGCTGACCGGCGTAAACACCGGACCCGAGCCGCTGGCCCAGGCCGAACCATCAAAGCTCAATGGCAGCACCGGCTTCGGGCCGATCGGGTTCGTCGTAATGCCGGCGACGTTGGTGTAGTTGGCGATGATCACGTCCTGCGGAATGTAGTCGTAGTACAGGCCGTAAGCGGCGCGCACCACCAGCTTGGGTCGCACCTGCCAACTGATTCCGACGCGCGGCGAGAAGTTCGTCCACTTGCGCTCCCACGCCGAGTTGACGCCGCCCGTGCCCACCATGTGCAGCAGTCCATCCGGCCCCAGGTTGCTGAGCTGGTTGTCTTTCTCGGAGAGTGGCCCGAAATACTCCCAGCGCAGGCCGAGGTTGGCCGTCAGGTGGCGCGCCACCTTGTATTCATCCTGCACAAACAGCGAAGCGCCGTTGTTGAGGGTGGTGCGCTGCGTGTTGCCCGTGTAGGCGGAGGCGTAGATGCCGCCGGTGAAGAACGAGTAGAGATCATCGGCCACCGAGCCATCGGTGTACACATCCAGCAATCCGCGCTCCAGATTGTCGTTGTAGCTCGACACCGAGACGTGGCGGAACTCGCCGCCGAACCTGACGATGTGTTTTACGCCGTTGATTGTGAAGTGGTCCAGGAGCTGATAGGTCTGGCTGACACGTCCGCGAGGAATGCTGTAGGCGCTGGCCCCCAGATTTTCCAGGTCGCCGTTGAAGTCAATCTCCGGCAGGCCATTCTGTCCCGTGCCCATGTTCAATCCAAGCGAGGCCGGGTCCACGTTGCCATCGGCCGCCGTAAAGCTGGTGCGGTAGCGGCTGTAGCCAAAGCGCAGCTCGTTCAGCTTGTTGGCCGAAAGCGTGCTCAACAGACTGAGCGAGACCACCTGCACCCGCGTCGGCGAAAGCTGCGCAAAGTCCGCGAGGCGCGAGCCGCCGCCATAACTGGTTCCGCCCAGCGGATAGCGCTGATTGCCGCCGCTGAAGGCGTAGCGTCCACTCAAGGTGTTGCGGTCGTTAATCTGGTGGTCAACTTTGATGATGAAGCTGTCCAGGTCATTCTTGTCCGGCACCGCAACCTCGGCCGTGCCGTTGCCCGTGATGGGATCAATGCGCGTGGGTGATGGATAGTATTTGTTGATCAGGCTGATGAGCGCCGGGTTGATGGCGCCGACGCCGCCGGCTTCGGCCACGCCCGCGGCGATCTGCGCCGGGGTGGGCACGCCCAGCAGAAAGTCGCTGGTCACACGCTCGCGCTGCCCTTCGTAGGCGCCGAAGAAGAACGTCTTGCCCTTCACGATCGGTCCGCCCAGCGACGCGCCGAACTGGTTGTTCTTGAACGGGCTGTGCGGCTCCTCTGTGCCATCGGAGAAGGTCTTGGTGTTGAAGTAATTGCGCGCGTCAAGAGCCGAATTGCGCAGGTACTCAAACACCGCGCCGTGGAACTGGTTGCCGCCGCTCTTGGTGATGACGTTGACCGCCGCGCCGCTGTTGCGTCCGTACTCCGCCGTCGCTTGCGTCTGCAGATTGAACTCCTGGATGGCGTCAATCGGCAGCAGGCTGGCCGGTGCTCCGGTAATGCCCACCTGGTTCAGCGCCGAGTTGTTGAAGAAGGGATCGTTGTTGTCCGTGCCGTCCAGCAGGTAGTTGTTGCTGCGGTCGCGGTTGCCGTTGATGTTGAACTGGCCGAAGCCCTTCTCAGTGCCGGCCACGCCGCTGCCTTCCACGGTCACGCCGGGAGTCAGCGCCACCAGCTTGCCGAAGTCGCGTCCGTTCAGCGGCAGGTCAATGACCAGTTTGTTCTCGATCACCTGCGAGAGCGTGCTCGACGAGGTGTCCAACTGGTTGACCGTGGCCTCCACCTGGATCGTCTGCTCGACCTGCTCCAGCTTGCCCAGGGTAAAGTTGACCGCCGTTTCGGTGCCCACATCCACCTTCACCGTCTGCCGCGCCAACTGGAGCCCCGCAGCAATGGCCGTCACCTCGTAGTTGCCGGCCGCCAGCTCGTGGATGGCGTAGCCGCCGTCACTGGCCGTGGTCACCGTGCGAGCCTGGCTGGTCTCCACGTTACGCGCCGTAACGGTGACCCTGGCCAGCGCGTTGCCGCCGGGGTCCTTGACCTCGCCGCGCAACCCGCCGCGGTAGCTCTGCGCGCTGAGCGCGACCGACAGGCCCAGCACCAGCAGTAGAAGTGCAATCTTGCGGATATTACTCACATGAACGCGTTTCATAATCTTGATGGCTCCTCGAATTGTTGCTCGAATCAAAAGTCTTCAATAAACCGCAATGAACTCGTCTAGTGCGCTTTGGCCGCAATCTCCAGCCGTGCCGGCACCTTCACCGAGTAGCGCTTCACAAAACTGCCCTGGTTGATGGCCAGCCCAAGCCGTCCGCGCGAATCAATGTAGAAGAGCGGCTGGCCCACCGGAACATCGCTGAAGGTCTTCACAAAGGGAATCGCCAGCGCCCGCCCGGCCAGGGTGAACTTCACCGTCTCTCCCACCTTGTAGCCCAGCCCGGCAAAGTCCTCGCGCGTGATGTTGGTGACCAGGTTGCCAAATGGCCCGTCGGTGCCGATGACGGAGGCCGCAATGCCATGCACGTTGATGACGGGCTTGACGACGTTCAGCCGCACCAGGGTCTTCAGGTCAATCGCCTTGCCCACATCGGATGGGTTCTCACCGCGCGCCAGATGCGCGCCCACGGGGCTGAAGATGTCCCGTCCGTGGAAGGTGCTGGACAAGGCGCTGCCGATCATCCACTTCGGGTTTTCAATGTTCCAGGCCGCGTCAATGCCATCATTCTGGTCCACCAGCGTGATGTCGCCGTTATCCGGCAGCACGAACCACTGGTCGCGCTTGCTGTGCGCCACAATCGCCCGCCGCGTGCTGCCCACCGTGGGATCAACGACAACCACAAAGACCGTCCCCGCCGGATAGTAGGGCGTGGTTCCGGCCAAATAGCGCGCCGCCTCCAGAATGTTGAAGGGCGTCACGTCGTGCGTCAGGTCCACGATGCGCAAATCCGGGGCGATGCCCAGCATCACGCCTTTGCAGATCGGCACCGAGTCATCCACGTGGCCAAAATCGGTCATAAAGACCACAGTGCGCGTGGTGGACGCAGCGCTCTGCGCCAGCAGCAGCGCGGAGCAAAACAGCAGCACAAACATCAGCGGGAGAAAGCGGCGGAAACCAGGTCGCACGATCAAGTCCTTTCAACGGGCGCCACAAGACCGGGGCGCTATGGCGAATCATTTAAACAGCGGATCGAAGCGGGAAGCGGCGGCGGGCGTCCATCTGACCTTGCGAAAACCAGCTCTGCGAACAAGAAGACGTCTAGCAGAACAGCATTACGCCCAGGAGCCGCAACACATACCGCACTAACACGGGCGGCTGCACATTCGACAACAACACTGGGTGCGGATTGACAGGTAAATCGTCATGAGGATTCTTTTGGGCTCGCTCCCGACAATCGTATTCTCACTGGCCAAAGGTTGTCGAGCGTTTCCCGGGGGCGTGCGCTACACTTCGCCTATGCGCTTTCAGTGCCAGCCCGGCTGCATCAAATGCTGTGAGCAGCCCGGCCACATCTACCTCAGTTCCTCGGACGTCGCGCGCCTCAGCCGTCATCTCAAACTCACCCAAGCGGAGTTCCATCGCCAATACGTCTGCGGCACAAAGGGACGCGAGCGCCTGCGCAAGCCGCGCGCAAAGCAATGCCCATTCCTGCTAAGCGATGGCTGCGGCGTGCACGTGGCCAAACCCTTGCAATGCAAGGCCTTCCCCTTCTGGCCGGAGATTCTCGACAAGGCCAGCGAACGCCGCGATGCCGCGGCCTATTGCCCCGGCCTGGGCAAAGGACCGCTGGTCAACATTCGTGTGGCACGCCGCGTGGCCAACCAAATGTTGCGTGAGTATCCTGACATCTACCAGCCCGGCGAGGAGTGACGAATCGCAAAGAAAACGCCCCGCCGCCTTCGGGATTTCTCCTTCCGGCTGCGGGGCTGTTTTTGCTTTGCGCGATGGCTGAACCCAGCCCTCTCGCTTACGGCTTCGGCAGCGTTGCCAGGTCAATCACAAAGCGATACTTCACGTCGCTCCTCACCATGCGGTCGTAGGCTTCGTTGATCTTGCTGATGGGGATCAGCTCAATGTCGCTGACGATCTTGTGCTCGGCGCAGTAGTCGAGCATCTCCTGCGTCTCGCGAATGCCGCCGATGAGCGATCCGGCAAGGCTGCGCCGGCCATAGATCAGCCCACTGGCTGGCAACTCGGCGGGCTTATCGGGCAGGCCCACCAGGGTCATGGTGGCGTTGCGCCGCAAAAGGTTCAGGTAGGCCAGGTAGTCGTGGGGTGCGCTCACCGTGTCCAGGATGAAGTCAAAGCTGCCAGTGTGTTTCTTCATGTGCGCCGGATCGTTGGAGAAGACAACATCATCGGCGCCCAGGCGGCGGGCATCGGCCTCCTTGTTCTTGCTGGTGGTGAACTGCACCACGTGCGCGCCAAAGCTGTGTGCCAGCTTCAATGCCATGTGGCCGAGTCCGCCCAGCCCCACCACGCCCACCTTCATCCCCTTGCCCACCTTCCAATGCCGCAGCGGAGAGTACGTGGTGATGCCGGCGCAGAGCAGCGGCGCCGTGGCCGCCAAATCCAGCTTGGGAGAGATGCTGAGGGCGAAGGCCTCGGTGACGACGATCTTGTCCGAGTAGCCCCCATAGGTCGGCACGCCATCCTCAGTGGAGTTATAGGTGAAGCTCGCGCCCTTCTGGCAGAACTGCTCTTCGCCATCCGCACAGGCAACGCACTTGCCGCAGGAGTTCACCATGCAGCCCACTCCGGCCAGGTCGCCCTCCTTGAACTTCTTTACCGCCTTTCCCACTTTGACAACCGTGCCCACAATCTCATGTCCGGGCACCATGGGGAAGGTCGAGCCGCCCCACTCGTCGCGGACCTGGTGCACGTCGCTGTGGCAAACCCCGCAGTATTGAATTTTGATGACGATGTCATTCGCGCCGGGATCGCGGCGCTCGAACGAATATGGCGCCAGCGGCGCCTTGGCTTTCGAGGCGGCATAGCCCCAGGATTGAATCATTACGGTTCCTCCAAAAGGCGGCTTCGGCGTTCAACCGCGCCACGCTGCCCTCTGCTATTGGATAACTCCGGCGTGCCTGAGGATACAACTCCTGCGCCTGCCCGACTTTGCCCATGGGCGCGGAGGGTGGCGCAGATGTGCTTTTCGGATGCAAAATACCGCCGTGCGGTCTAGGATCAACGATTATCAGTTTTGCCATCATTCTGTTTGTTTCGGAGGGACCTTGTGCTCGTCGCAATTGTGAAGGAAGCCCGAGGGGACGAAACCCGCGTGGCGCTCATGCCGGATGCAGTAAAGGCGCTGACAGCAAAGGGGGTTAGCGTCTCCGTCGAAGCTGGCGCCGGAACTCAATCCGGGGCCAGCGACCAGGATTATCAGGCCGTCGGAGCCGTCATCAGCACCGACCGCGCAGGCTTGCTCGGCTCGGCCGACGTGCTGCCCGTCGTCAACATTCCGCCCCCTGAGGATCAGCAAAAACTCAAAAGCGGCGCCGTGGTGATTGGTTTCCTGCGTCCGCTGGATGACCCGTCGGCCCTGGATGCTGCGGTTGGCCGCGGCGCAACCCTGTTTTCCATGGAGCTGGTGCCGCGCATCACGCGCGCGCAGTCCATGGACGCACTTTCCTCCATGGCGACCGTGGCCGGCTACAAGGCGGTCATCATGGCCGCCGATCATCTGCCCAAGCTCTTTCCCCTGCTGATGACCGCTGCCGGCACCATTCCTCCGGCCAGGGTGCTGGTGCTGGGCGCAGGCGTCGCCGGATTGCAGGCCATTGCTACCGCCCGCCGCCTGGGCGCCGTGGTGGAGGCTTACGACGTTCGCGCCGCCGCCGGTGAGCAGGTCAAATCCCTGGGCGCCAAGTTCATTGAGGTGGACCTGGGCGGTCTGCAAACCGAGGACAAGGGCGGCTACGCCAAGGAGTTGAGCCCGGAGGCCCTTGAACTGGGTCGCCAGGCC
>Ga0182012_10007782_pt1 | contig 10676 bp, 9 predicted proteins | sample 612S2SmetaG_FD_120486 | JGI IMG/M metagenome (GOLD analysis project Ga0182012, IMG submission 120486) | Permafrost microbial communities from Stordalen Mire, Sweden - 612S2S metaG | ecosystem: Environmental > Terrestrial > Soil > Wetlands > Permafrost | place: Sweden: Stordalen | collected...
TCCGGCGCCGGAGCAAAGACGTTCTGGCAGTAGTCGCACTTGAACGTGACCATATCCGGCTTGAGGCGCATCGGCGCACCGCATGAAGGACAGTTCATTGTGGCTTTCCACATTCTGCGCAAAACTTCGCGCGTTGAGGAATCGGTTGTCCGCACTCAATGCAGAACTTCGTATCCGCGCTTGTCACCGGAGCGACAGCAGCCGCAACAGGCCCCGTCGCAACCGGCCCTGCCGCGGCCGCTGTGCTGAACGTCGACCTGAGCGAATTCGACAGCGTTTGCGCCACTGCCGCGCCCGCGCCCAATCCCATGCCCATCCCGGCCGCGCCGCCCTGGTTAGCCGCCGCAATATCAAGCGATTCCGCCGCCTCAAACTGCGTAAATTTGCCCAGGTCCCCCACCATGTTCATCCCGATCCGCTGGTCGAGGATCTTCTGCAACTCATCGGGAAGCGAAATATTCTGGACCACGAACGTATTCAGCGCCAACCCCAACGCCGTAAAACTCGGCTTGATCTGCTCGATGACCTTGTCGCCCAGCGCGCCCTGCTTCGCCGTCATGTCAAGGAACGACAGATCGCTGGTTGCAAAAATCTCGCTCATCCGCCCAACGATCGTGTCGCGCAACTGGCCTTCCAGATCTTCCACGCGGTAGACCTCGCGCGTGCCGCTCACCTGGTTGAAAAACACCTTCGGGTCGGCGGTGCGATAAGAGTAGATGCCGTAGCAACGCAGCCGCACTGCGCCAAACTCCTTGTCGCGAATCGTAATCGGTGTCGCCGTGCCCCACTTCTGGTCCATCTCCAGGCGCGTCGAGAAAAAGTAAATCTCTGACTTGAACGGCGACTCAAACGCCTTGTCCCAGTTCATCAGATCGGTCAGCAGCGGCAGGTTACGCGTGTTCAACGTATAAAGGCCGGGGGTGAAGACATCTGCGATCTTGCCTTCGTTCACGAATGCCGCCATCTGCGACTCGCTCACCGTCAGCTTTCCGCCGTTTTCAATCTCCAGATCGCGCATGGGAAAGCGATACGCCAGAATGCCGTCTTCCGGCTCATTCCACTCGATGACCCGAATGAATTGCTTGCCAAGAAACTGTCCAAGAGTCACGTGCATCTCCATGGGGGGTATCTAAGGCGCAACTATAGCACAAGGTCAGGCCAGCCCTGACGGAACAAATCGCCCGCAGCAGCGCGCCCGTTCTCTAATTCCAAAGGGGGATCCCCCGGCTCTGCCGCGGTGGCAGTAGAACTTTGAGAATTCCGGGAGTATACCTCCCGCTGTTGCTTGCGCTTTGGCGAAGCCGATTGTTTAGCAACCCTGTTTCTGTTGCGGTTGCTTTTGCTTTTCACCGGTTGCGATCAGGCCCCTTTGAGGGGCCAGCAACCGAAAGCCTCCGGCTCTGCCGGAGGATCCTTACTCCCTGTTCCCTGCTCTTCGCCCTCAACGATTGCGCTGAAAAACAATACTCGAAGTGTCGCGCGCATCCACCAATCCGCGCCCCGGAATCAGCTTCAGGCTCATCCGTGTGTTGGCATACTGCACCGTGTACATGTGCGAACCGGCATCGAACAGTTTCCACCGCCCCATCGTTCCGCTGGCAAACTCCAGAGTGCCGTTGGCCTCAAACTTCGCCGAGGTGTCCTCGTTGTCGTGAACCACCATCGGCGTATACGTGCCCACGATCAGCTCGGTCGGGCTCGGCGCCGGATCAAACTTTACCGCCCCCGTCGCCGTTACCGCGTAGTCACCGCCCATGCGCACCAGCCCCCCGCTAGGCGGCATAACGGAAAGAATCAGACGCGTCGGCACCTTCAGATTCCCTACCATCTTGGTCGAGTTTGAAGAGGCAAGCGACGAGATGGTTCTCTTCTCCACCCAGGAGCGCTTATCGTCGCTCAGCTCGATATTGAGTGACGAGCGCTGCGCATTCCCCAGCAACCCCATCGACTTATAGTTCACCACAATCGTCACCGCGCCCGGACCGCCGGTCAGATAGAAGTAGTTGTTGCCCACAAAGTTGTCCACCGTGCCGTCGTTCTCGCCCGGCTGCAGCGGCGCAGGGTGGTGGGAGTCGAGCGATTGCGCGTGCGCCCCTGCTGAAACGGCGAAGACCGCGGCCAGGACCAGGGGAAATGTCCAGCGCAAGATGCGGGAAACCGGGGAAGCGATCATACCCGTAGCTCCTTTTCAGATTTTCGCGATGATCCCTTTGGCGATTGGCGAGCAATCATACCATGCCAAAATTACGCTTGTACCCGCATTTCTATAAGCTGCTTCTCTAATCCCTATTCCCTAATCCCTGTTTTTCACCAACTATGCAGCCACTCCTCATCCCGCCCAATCCGCACCGGCGCGCGGAACAGCTCACTCAACCGCGCCTCTGTAAGCAGCTCCTCGCGCGGTCCGTCCCCCACAATCCGCCCGCCCCTCATCAGGATCACGCGCTCAATCTCCGGCAGAATATCGCCCAGGTGGTGCGTCACCAGCACCAGCCCCGTTCCCTCCTGCGCCAGCCTGCGCAGCGTCTCGCGGAGTTCGCGCTGCGCCGCCAAATCCAGCGCGTTCGAGGGCTCGTCCAGCAGCAATTGCCGCGGCCTGTGCACCAGCGCCCGCGCAATCATGATCCGCCGCTTCTCGCCTGCCGACATCTGGCCCACCATCTGCCCCGCCAGGTGCCAGGCCTCCATCCGCTCCAGCGCTTCCCGCGCCCGCTCCCGCATCTCGGCAGTCACGTGTAAATTCGGCCATAACGTCGACGCCGAAAAGAAACCCGCGATCACCGCGTCCAGCCCGGTGGTCACCGCCGTCCGTTCTCCCGGCAATTCACCCGCCGGCCCAGTCGCCACCACTCCAAAATGCCTTCGCAACTCGGTCAGATCCCACCGCTCGCGCCCGAAGATCCGCACCAACATTCCTGATCGCACAATGGGATACACCTGGCATGTCATCGCCATAATCAGCGTTGACTTCCCGCACCCGTTCGGCCCCAGGATCGCCACATGCTCCCCGGCGCGCACCGTCAGGTTCACGTCGTGCAGCACCACCCGCTCGCCGCGCGCCACATTCACATGCCGCAATTCCAGAAACTCTTTGCGCCCAGCCAACTCCGCCTTGTCCGCGCCGCTCTTCGTCATCCCAACTCCAGCTATCAATCCCCAACCTGCTAGATTAAATGGATTGGTCCCCATTCAAGATATGTCTCAGGCCTCCCAATTCCTCATCCCCCGCGGCTTCCGCTTCGGCGCCACCACTGCCGGACTCAAAAAGAGCGGCCGCCCCGACTTCGCCCTCATCGTAGCCGATCAGCCCGCCAGCGCCGCCGCCGCATTCACCGCCAACCGCGTCGTCGCCGCCCCGCTCATCCTGGACAAGCAGCATCTTTGCGCCACCGGCAGCATTGTCCGAGTCGTAGCCATCAATGCCGGCAACGCCAACTGTGCCGCCGGAGAAGCCGGCCTCGCCGCCGCGCGCGCCACCTGCGATGCCGCCGCAAGCGTCTTCGCCTGCCCCGCCGAACAGATTTTCCCCTCTTCCACCGGCATCATCGGAGTCCCGCTCCCGGCAGAAAAACTCATCGCCGCGCTGCCTGCTCTCTCCGCATCGCTGGGCTCTGAATTCGACCACTTCCAACAGGTAGCGCAAGCCATCCTCACCACCGACACGGTTGAGAAGACCGCGTTCTCCTGCCTCGAAGTCGGTGGGAAAGAAGTCCGCATCGCCGCCCTCTGCAAAGGCTCCGGCATGATCCATCCCCAGCTCGTGCCGCACGCCACCATGCTGGTCTACATCCTCACCGATGCGGACCTCTCGCCCGCCGTCCTCGACACCTACCTCCGCGCATCCATCGAAGTCAGTTTCAACCGCATCTCCGTCGACGGGGACACTTCCACCAACGACACGGTCCTGCTGCTCGCCTCCGGAGCCAGCGGCGCGGCAGTCGGCGCAGGCAATGCTGAATTCGCCATAGCCCTCACCCAGGTCTGCACCTCGCTCGCCCGCCAGATCGTTGCCGACGGTGAAGGCATCACCCACGTCGTCGAACTCCGCATCGACGGCGCGAAGGATGACGCCGACGCCCTCAAAATCGCCAAAGCCATCGCCCACTCTCCGCTGGTCAAGACCGCGTGGGCCGGCGCCGATCCCAACTGGGGACGCCTCGTCGCCGCCATCGGCTACTCCGGCGCGGCCATCGACCCCAACCGCATCGACATCCGGTTCGGCGACATCCCCATCTGCCTCAACGGCGGACGCGCCCCTGAATTCGATGAGGTCAGCGCCCATGCCTACATCGCCCAGCCCGAGTTCGTCATCAACATCCAACTCCATCAGGGCCAAGGCAGTTGCGTCTTCTGGACCACCGACCTCACCGTCCAGTACATCCACATCAACGCCGATTACTCCACCTAGCCGGCAACCGGTCGCGGTGCTTCACGCTCCTCTCCATGGAATCCGCATTGCATACGAATCCAATACGTCGGTAACACTCGATCCCCGTTTACAATCACAATTACTGGAGAGCCGCCACAACCGATGCCCCCTGAAACCAGGACAAATGCCGCGCCCACGGCCGGATCAACGTCCGTCCATAATGGATTCTCGCTCATCTCCAATGACAAGCTGATCGCCCTCTACTCCCACCTGCTCAAGTCCCGCATGCTTGAAGAATCCGCCCGCATCCTATTACAAGCAAATGATTTCAACACCGCCATCTACGGCGCGCTGGGCCACGAAGCGTCTGTCGTCGGTGTCGCCATCGACCTTGGCCCGAAAGACACCATCGCCCCTTCCCACTTCGATTGCACCACCAGCCTTCTTCGCGGCGCGTCGCTTGAAAAGATCGTTGCCTGCCTCAGCGCCCGCGCCGCCAAGACCCGCCGGCTCAGCCTCAAACGCGCCGTCGCCGCCGCCGAAACCAACCGCAAAAAGAAGAACGGCAAGATCGTCGTTGCCTTCGCCGCGGAAAATGCCGCATCCCACGATGCCTGGCATGAGGCCATGCATGCCGCCCGCACCCGCAGGCTGCCCATGATTTTCGTCTCCCACCTGCGCCACCCCGGCAAGTTTGAAAGTGCCTCCGTCCACGCCGAGGTCGAAGACGTTGCCCTCAAAACCAGGGAATTCCACTTCCCCGTCATCCCCGTCGACGGCAATGACGTGGTGGCCGTCTACCGCGTAGCCACCGAGTCCATCACCCACGCGCGCATGCGCCATTCGGCCACACTCATCGAGTGCCATCTCTGGGATGGCGACGACCCCATCCTGAAAATGGAGAAGTACCTCAAGCGCAAAGGCCTGTTCACGCCAAAGCTCAAACGAAATATAGCCGCCGCCTTCACCCGTGAACTCGACGCAGCCCTGCGCGCTGCCGCAAACAAGCGCAAATAATCCTGCCCACTAAAATGTGAAGAGTTGTTACCGCGCCCGAGGATGCGTCCGGTCGTACACCACCGTCAATTGCGACGTAGTGAGCTGTGTATACCGCTGCGTCGTCGACAGCCGTTCATGCCCCAGCAGCTCCTGAATCGCGCGCAGATCCGCTCCTTCTTCCAGCAGATGCGTGCCAAACGCATGCCGAAACGTATGCGGATGCACATCTCCTGAAAGCCCGCGCAAGACTGCGATACGCTTCACAATGCGCCCCACGCTGCGTGTGGTCAATCGCGCCTGGCTCCGCGCCTTCGTCAGCCCACGCAATTGCAGATTCACAAACAACGCCGGCGTCGCTGCTCGCTTATCCCCGCCCACCGCGGCCAGCAGCGCCGACCGCTCCGCAAGATACGCCCGCAGCGCCTGCGCCGCGGCATCGCCCAACGGCACGTATCGCTGCTTTTGTCCTTTGCCGCGCACCAGCACCGCCTCGTTAGCCCAATGAATGTCGTCCAGGTTCAGCCCCGTAAGCTCCGCATTTCGAATCCCGCACCCGTACAGCATTTCCAGGATCGCCTTGTCTCGTGCCGGCCAGCTCGCCGCATCCTTGCTCACCGAATCGACCACCCGATTCATCTGCTCAATCGACGGCACGCGCGGCAAATGCTTAGGCAGCCGCGGTGTCGCGACGAGTGAAGCCGCGTTCTGTTCCACTTTTCCCGCGCGCGCCAGCCACTTGAACCAGCTTCGAATCGCCGCCAGCGCCCGCGCCGCCGACGCCTTTGAAAGCCCGCGCTCATACAGCGTTCCCAGATACGCGCGAATATGCGTGTGCTCAATCTGGTCCACGCTCTGGCTCTTGCCGTAGTGCTCCGCGATGAACGCAGCAAACCCATGCAACTCCCGCTGATACGCGCGCAGCGTGTGCACCGATGCCCCGCGCTCGTTGGTCAGCATGGTCAGATACTCGTGCACCAGCGAGGTCAGCGACACATCGACGCCGGCGGCCAGCCCACTCATGCGATTTCCTTGCGCGAACCCGCACGCGGCACAAGACGCAGCCCTGCGCTCTTCTCCTGAAGCGCCTCAGCCTCTTCCGGCCTCCGCGTCGCGCGCGGATGATGTTCGCGATGCACCGCCTTCAGCCGTCCCAGCGCCAGGTGAGTATAGATTTGCGTCGTTGAAATATCCGCGTGGCCTAGAATCAGCTGCACGCTGCGCAGGTCCGCGCCATGTTCCACCATGTGCGTTGCGCAACTGTGCCGCAGTTGGTGCGGGCTGGCGGTTCCGCTTGCCGTCTTCACCAGGTGCCACACCCACTGCCGCGTCAACGGCATCCCACGCAACGAGAGAAACAGGCTTGTGCCCTGCTCTCGCTGCACATGCACCCTGCGTACCGAATTAATGCGGGCCAAATGCGGCCGCCCCTCGCGCAGATACTCGTTCAGCGCATCGACAGCGGAGCGCCCCAGCGGCACAATGCGTTCTTTGTCACCCTTGCCGCGCACATGCGCGCGCCCCTCATCCAGCGCCAAATCGCCCGTCGAAAGCGCCGTCACTTCGGAGACTCGCAGCCCGCCCGCATAAAGCAGTTCCAGAATCGCGTGATCGCGCAGCGCCGTAGCTCGTGCCTGTGGATGATGCGCGGCCATTCCGCTCCGCTCCAACATCTCCGCCACCTCCAGCTCGGCCAGCGACTTCGGCAACACCTTCCACGACTTCGGCGACTCGATATTGATGGTCGGATCGTGATGGATTCTGCGATCCAGCAGCAGCCATTTGTAAAAACCCCGCAGGCAGCTCAACTTGCGCGCCACCGACCGCGACTCGATCCCGTGGTCGCGCAGATGCTCAAGGAATGCAGCTACATCCTGTTGCGCCGCCGTCAACAGCACACCATGCCGGCCTTCAATGAATTCGGCGAAAGACTTGAGGTCGCCGTCGTAGGCCTCGCAGGTAAGAGGGCGCAGCCCCTTTTCCACGCGCAGATACGCCGTGTAGCCCTTCATGAGCGGAAGATTGCGTGCACTGTCCACACCATCGATTATCCGCGTCTTCAACCCGTCCGAACCGCCTGCGCGTCTCTTACCGAACCTCGTTCATCAAGGAATCAACTTCATCACCCCGCCCAAAACTCAATGTTTGTAATAGTTCGTGCACCTCTCATCAAACCTTCATGTGCAAAATCACCCCATCTTGAAGGAGAATGATATGCGGGCGAAGTTCCCCCCGCATTGAGGAACGATTGACACCGACACACATCGATATTCACAAATGGACGGCCCCGGGAGTTCGATCGGCTGGTTTTCGACAGCAATCCCAGTGTGGCCGTCTTCGATTGCGATGGAACGCTCTGGAGCGGCGACGCGGGCTTGGATTCATGCCAGACTTTAGTCCGCCCAGGTGCTGCGACAGCTTTTCGTAGAGCGTCTTTCTGCCGGATTTGGGAAAATCACAGGGTACTTGCAGTCCCATTTCGTGTGACTTAAGTTCTCATACTCGTCCATCCGAATATTCCTCCTCACGTGCTTGGCGGCTCACGTTCTGGAGTTTCTTGGATTGACTCCCTGAAATGTCAAACCTCCACTGACGCCCCGTCAGTGCCGGAGGATGTCCCGGATTTGGCTAGAAATTCATCACGAATCGAAAAACTTTCTCATTGCCGCGTCAGTGCTTATTGATTCTGAGGATGAGGAGATTCTCCGGCCTCGCCGTCGGCATTGGAGCCGTCGCCAGTCTGGAACATGGCGATCGCTTCAATCTCGACGAGCAGTTCCGGCCGGCACAGCTTGGCCTGGATGCCTGTTGATGCAGGAAGGGGATCGAGGCCCTGCTCGCGAAAGAATGCACTACGTTCTTCGTTGAAGACCTCGTAGTCCCGGTCAATGTCTCTCAGGTAGCAACTGGTGCGCACGATATCGTGCCAGGTACAGCCTTCGCTTGCGAGAAGTCCAGTGATGTTGGCGAAAGTGCGGCGGATCTGGCCACGGAAATCGCCGATATGCACGCTGTTCCCATGCTCATCAATGGAAGCAGTTCCGGAGATAAGCAAAATGACAAGGCCATTGAGATCGATCCTCATTCCACGCGAGAAGGCGCTCGGCTTGGCGTAGCTGAATGCCTCGTTGAGGACGTCGTGGTTGGAGATCGCGCGTTTTTTCACGGGAGAACCTCCCAAATTTCTCGCTATCTCTGCAAGTGTATTCATCGGCAAATCTCCTGACAGTCGGTAATTCGTATGAAAGATCTCATTTTGAACCGAATACCTCTCATTTGAAGGGCCAGTCCTCCATCTGGCCGCCCTCCCGCGCGCAGCGTCTCAAGTTGGTCGGCCGCTGCAGACTTGAGCAACTCGACAGGCTTACGCTGAGGTAATGGGACCAGCAATGAAGAAGCCTAGCACAAAGGCTGGTCGGACTGGAAAACTGCGCGATTGGCAGTCTGAATTGAGTCGCAGTGCGAAGGGTCCGGCGCGAACAATGTGATAACCTTTTCGACCTACTGCAATCAGAGACCTGCGGTCGTTTCGATCTCAGTCGATTGGAGCAGCGTTTCGATGAGTGGGAGAAGGATGATTCAGAGACGGGATTTTCTCAAGGGTACTGCCGCGGCGGTCATCTGCGGAGTCGGCCAACACGGCACGACAAAGGCATTTGCATCTGATGCAGCCGTCACATATGACGAGTCTTCCGTAATACTCAAAGGTCGCCGGCTCTTGATCTCCTCCGGCGAAGTGCACTATCCGCAGTCAACGCGAGCCATGTGGCCAATAGTGCTGAAGCGCAGCAAGGCACTGGGCCTGAACACGATTGCAACTTACGTGTTTTGGAACTTTCATGAGACGAGCCGAGGTGTCTATGACTTCTCAGGCGAGCGAGACCTGGGTCACTTCCTCGATCTCTGCCAGCAGAATGAGCTTTCTGTGTTTCTCCGCGTTGGCCCCTACATCTGTGCCGAGTGGAATTACGGCGGCTTTCCGCCGTACCTCCGCGATGAACCTGGCATCACAATTCGCACCATGGACCGGCCGTACACGGCGCGCGTTGAGGAGTATTTCCATCGTCTGGCCGAGGTTGTTCTGCCTCGCCTGGCATCGAACGGCGGTCCCGTCATTCTCTTGCAAGTGGAGAACGAGTACGCGAACGTCGCCAGGCGCTACGGGGAAAATAGGCAGCAGTATCTGCGATGGATCGTGGAACTCGCCCGCCAGGTGGGCTTCGCCACTGTTCCCACAACCACCTGCGAGGGTGGCGCACAAGGAGCGATTGAAACGTCAAACGGGTTTGCGATTCCCGCAGAGCGAATTGCCGCGGTCCGCAAATCGCATCCTGGAACGCCGCTGCTTTGGACGGAACTGTATCCGGCATGGTACCAGGTGTGGGGCGGTCGCATTGCTCCGGCCCGCAGCCCGCGCGGAATTGCAGCGGCTATTCTGGACTTCGTGAGCCGCAGAGGATCGGGCTGGAACTACTATCCCTGGCATGGCGGCACCAACTTTGGCCGCAATTCAATGTACCTTCAGACGCCCACTTATGATTTCCACGCCGCTCTGGATGAATATGGATGCGTGACTCAGTCTGGTATGTTTCTAGGGCGCTTTCATGCAGGAGCATAGCGCAATTCTTTTTGAAGGCGCGCGCAGTGAAAACGTCGCAAACGCTGAGCGAACAGTGACCTGGCAAAGCAACGCGGGCGTGCTTCAACTCGTGCAAAAGGGTTACGATGCGGCTGCTTCACATCGGAGGCCCGCCGAAACGGCAAACGTGCAGGTTCGTCTGCTCGACGGCAGTGGGAACGTGCTCTTCGACCTGGACAACGAGTACGAGACAGTCACGAAGACATTTTCCACCTCAGAATGGAAATCAGTCACTGCGAATGAAGAGCAAGCGCCGGTCTGGCAGGTCTGGGACGAGCCATTGCCCCCTGACCGCAAAGACAATGGCACCATTGCGATGGACCCGGTGGAGCAACTGTCGTTGACAAAGGATTCAACAGATTATTGCTGGTACAGCGCTGAGCTGCATGTGAATCAATCGGGCCAGCAGGAGATCGTTATTCCTTATGGCGGCGATTTTTTCTACGTATACATTGACAGTATCCTCGCAGGTTCTTCGAAACTCCCACTGCAGGAGGATCGCGGCGCCATTACACCCGACGATCCTGCGCATCTGCGCATTGTGGCAAACGTCAGCGAACAAAACAAAGAGCACGGTTTCAGGCACTCCTTTGTCCTGCCTTCACTGGCCGCCGGCGATCACCGTATGGATATCCTTGCGGTTGCGCTTGGAATGATCAAAGGCGATTGGCA
>Ga0182012_10007783_pt1 | contig 10676 bp, 10 predicted proteins | sample 612S2SmetaG_FD_120486 | JGI IMG/M metagenome (GOLD analysis project Ga0182012, IMG submission 120486) | Permafrost microbial communities from Stordalen Mire, Sweden - 612S2S metaG | ecosystem: Environmental > Terrestrial > Soil > Wetlands > Permafrost | place: Sweden: Stordalen | collected...
GATATCCCGACTATTGGAAATCGCGTGGGCCCTAAAAGAATGACGATGGTAGCGCCTCTTCCATGGCGTGATTAACGTCCAACTCTCAAGGCGGAATTGAGCCGCTTCACGCGTCAATCGTCACGCTCGCCGTGGCCTTGGCCTGGCAGAGGAGGATAATGTTCTGCGATTTGTCCGTTTCGTCGAGGGCATCTTCGACTTCCATGGTCACGGAGCCGGTCACGAGCCGGTTCTTGCACCGGCCACAAATTCCCGAGCGGCATTCGAAGTCGGGGGTAAGGCCAGCGTCTTCAGCAATTTCGAGCAACGTTTTATCCGGATCCAGCGGAACAGACTTTCCGGAGCGCAGAAAGGTCAATGTTGGCTCACCCGAATCGTCTGCCGTAGAAATTGAAGCAAGCATGCCACGGGCAACGGGGGCTGATGCAACCGCAGCATCTGTTGGTACCGCTTCCGCTCGCTTGGCCGCGACGAACGCTTCCGACTTAATTTGCTCCTTCGGCACGCCCAATTCGCGCAGTAACTGGATGGTCGGCTCCATCATGCTGGCGGGCCCGCAAATATATACCGGGTGCATGGCGAGATCGGGGACGGCCTCGTTTAACAATTTCGCGGTGATGCGGCCCTGCTTGCCCATCCAATCGGTGCCCTCGGCCCGTGTGAGTGTCACATGCAGTCGCAAGTTGGGGAAACGCTTTTGCAGTTCTTCGAGTTCCTGACGGAAAATAATATCGTTGGGCGTTTTGGCGCTATAAACAAAATGAATATCACCCTTCCAGTTTTGTGCAGTAAGGTTGCGCAGGATGGACATCAGCGGTGTGATGCCAACGCCGGCGGCGATGAGCACAATGCTGGAAGCCTCCGCGCCGCTGAAGGTAAAGCGACCCGCGGGCGCGGTGACATTGACCACCTGGCCTTCACGGAAGGTCTCATGCAAGTGTCGTGAGCCGTAACCACTTTCTTCGCGTTTCACCGTGATCTCGCAGTAGTTGGACTGCGTGGGCGAGGAGGCGATGGTGTAGGTGCGCTTGACTTTTTTGCCATCAATTAGCAGCGAGACAACTAAATACTGCCCAGGCTGATGTTTGAACGGCAACGGATGGCCCTCCGGATCGGCAAAGCGAAAGGTGCGCACGTCGGGAGTTTCCTGGACAATACTGACTACGCGTAAAGGGCCCGACCAGATTTTCGGGGTGGTGGTCGCCGCTGGTTGCGCCACTTTAGGTTTACGGAAGGATGGGACAATTCGGAATCCAAGTAAAACCGCCAGCACAGCGGCGAAGGTCAGCGGCAGGCGCACGTCGGCTTTTACCTGCATGTAAAAATGAATCACGCCCAAAATCGCCACAAGGTAAACGAGCTTGTGCAGTGCCCGCCAGCGCGAGCCGCCGAGGCGTTTAATCATCGCGTTCGTGGAAGTCACCGCGAGCGGCACCATCAGCAGCAGGGCCGTGATGCCCACGAAGAGATATTTGCGCTTGAACATTTCCGCCAGCGCAGTGGAAACACTGAACGGGTGGTCGAGACTGAGACCGAAGAAAATCAGAAAATGCAGGCTACCGTAGAAAAACGCATACAACCCAAACGTGCGGCGGGAAAAAATCAGCCAGTTCCAGCCGGTGATTTTGCGAATGGGCGTCACCAGCAATGTCAGCATCAAAAAAACCAGCGTCAGCATCCCAGTGGTGAGGATGGCGAAATTGACGGGGTTGGCACCGAGGTTATGGTTGAGCGCGTCCCAACCCAGCAGCGCCAGCGGCACACCGCCATTGACGAGCACGAGAAATTTGGCGAAGCGAATGTCTTTCATCGTTGTCGCCCGGTTAGTGATTCACGCGCAAGTCCATCCCGGCGTACAAGGACGCCACTTGGTCGGCGTAGCCATTAAACATCAGGGTGGGGCGGCGGCCGGATTCGCCGATGCGCTGCTCCGTGGCCTGGCTCCAGCGCGGATGGTCCACCGTCGGATTCACATTGGCGTAGAAACCGTATTCGTTCGGGGCGTAGAGGTTCCACGACGTCGGCGGTTGGTCTGCGACCAACTTTATTTTGACAATGGATTTGATGCCCTTGAAGCCGTATTTCCACGGCGTGACGAGGCGGATGGGTGCGCCGTCTTGCGGTGGCAGCGCACGGCCATAAATTCCGCTGGCAAGCAGAGTGAGCGGGTGCATCGCCTCGTCCATCCGCAGGCCCTCGACGTAAGGCCACTGCAGCACATCGGCGTTTTGGCCCGGCATGCGTTTGGGGTCGAGCAGCGATTCAAAGGCAACGTACTTGGCGTCGCTGGTTGGCTCGACCTGCGCGAGTAATTTGGACAGCGAATAACCCGCCCAGGGAATCACCATCGACCAACCTTCGACGCAGCGCATGCGGTAGACGCGTTCTTCTGGCGGGCTGATTTTGAGCAAGTCGTCGATGCTGTAAACCTTCGGATTGCGCACCAGCCCTTCCACCGACACCTGCCAGCCATCGGTTTTAAAGGCCGCCGATGCATCGGCCACCGCTTCCTTGTCCGTCGAAAATTCGTAGAAATTATTGTAGTGGGTGATGTCTTTAAACGGCGTCTGGGCATCCGTCGCATGAAAACCGGAGTCGGCATTGGTGTCGGCGGACACGGTCTGCAGACCGGCGATCGCCGGCGTGTCCACCGTGGTGGTTCCGACGTGGTTGAGCTTGCGATAGACCAGTCCAGTCGCCACCGCGCTGGCGGCGACGACGCCGGTTTTTATGAAATTCCGACGGCTGAAATAGAGCGACGGAGCAGTAATTTCTTCGCGCAAAATTTTATTGGGCTCTTTCATCGGAAGCGGATTTGAATTATTATAAAAGGAGGGAGAATAGCGTCGAGAAAATCTGAATGCGGTTGGACGGTTTTGCAATTAGGTCACCAGTCCGGTTAAATCTTTGGGCGATGCCTTGCTGACCAGCGCAAAGACTTGGTTTCCATCTTTCCAGACATAGCTGTTCCAGCCATGGGCAGAGACCCAACTGTGGTCGGGATAACCCTGGGGCAAATTGGCCGCTCCATTCAAAACAAATAAGTGAACGAGATGGCCTTGGTCCATGAAGCAAATGACACTGACGGCGACGCCGTCAGTGGTGGGTATTCTTTCGCAACCCAGGGGTGGAATGTCCGCCAAAGACTTCGGCAGAGTTACTGGAGAAGGTGCGCCAGTGTTTTTTAACCAGGCCTGAATCTCCGCCACATTGGTGGAAGGGTGGTCGAGAGTGGAGATGCCGTCAGCCCACCCGGCCAGGCGGGTCGGCAGCCCTGAAGCCACGCTCATGGGAACCGTCGGGCTCGGACTGGAATTGAAATAACGCAGCCCGATTAAGCCGAAGCCAAAAACGGCACAGGCCGCCAGGGCTAACCAGCGCCAGGGGAATGTTTTCAAGCGCAGGGGCTGGGCCACTTTAACCATGGCCAGCAACGCCTGTTTATTGTTTCCATGGACCGGATGTTGACCGATGAGCGAAGCAATCGCTTGATCACGCTGGCGCTCCCGCTCAAACCACGCCCGCAATTCCGGGTCGCGTTCGGCCTGTTCCAAGGCTTCGCGAAAACTGGGGTCGGTGGCGTCTTGGCCATTCGGGCGGTAGGCGCTGAGTATTTCTTTGGCGGTTTCGTTATTCATTTCAGGCCTCTTTTTCAAAGGGGGTGATTTTTGGTTTTTCAGAGGAGTTGCGATCCATTATTTCGCGTAGCTGGTCTTTGGCCCTGCGCAAACGCGACATGACCGTGCCGATTGGCACATCCATAATTTCCGCAATTTCGCGGTAGGAATGATCTTGCAGGTAAAAAAGCACCAAGGGGGCTCGAAATCGCTCTTCCAACCTGTCCAGCGCCGACCAGACCAGCTTTGAATCCAAGTCTTGACCGACTGGATCGTTGTTTGCGCGAATCGATGGGCTGGTCGCAGAATTATCTTCGCTCAATTCCGTGCAAGGGTGCCGGCTGCGATGGCGGACCTGGTCGAGAAACTCATTATTCACCACCGAAAACAACCAGGTCTTGGCCCGAGCCGAATCACGCAGGCCGCGTCCTTGTCGGGCCCATTTCAAAAATGCATTTTGGGTAAGGTCTTTGGCCTCGCTGTCATTGCGCGAAAGTGAATAGGCAAACCGGCACAATGGCTCATACCATCGGTCAACCAACTCCTTAAAATGTTCATCGAAGGTCATCTCATTACCTGTGACGCTGAGAGAGGCGGTTTATTCCCGCAATGGTTGTTTGGCTGTTGATTAACCACAATAGTCTGGGACTTGCTTAATCGCGATTTTAAATTTTTTCATCAATTAGGCAATTCGTCAAATAGAGTCACGACTGTGCCCTATTTCAGCCAACCACCGACCACTTGTACCGGCTCCAAATGGTTTTCTTCCGTGATCCAAATCGCGATGGCTTTTTCACCCGGCCGGGTGGCGGCAAGCACGAGCGGAGTTTCCTTGTCGCCCAATTTTACCGACTGGAGGGAGAGAACGACAAAATCATGATGCAGCGTTAGCCCGCTATTTTCACCCGCCCGCACGGACGTATCGAGGTCAAAGCCCAGTAGCGCCACATGGGCTTCCCATATTTTGCCAGTGGCGACGGGCAAATAGGTCACGGCAAGATTACGTTTCTCGTCCAACTTGGCGCGGAGCAATCCAGCGGCGGTTTTGGACGCCGCTGGCACCGGGCCGCGCTGCCATTCCTGGCCGTTGAGAATAAATTCCGGCGTGTAAACAGACGAACTGTGCCAGGAGGCGGCAAAGGCATATTGCCGCGCGGTGTATTCCGGATTCGCGTAACGGTCGGGCCAGCCGAGATTATCCCAATAGGTCACATGGAAATTAATCGGGACATAATTTTTCCACAGCCCGGCATCCTGCGTGAGATTGGACAGCCACGCTTCGGCTGGCGGGCAACTGCTGCAACCCTCGGAGGTGTATAGCTCCAGCAAACTGACACGTTGCGGGCCGCTTTGCAGGACCAGGTCTTTCGCCCCAGCCGAAGCGGCCATGGCAAAAGCTATCAACCGTAGCATCCAGATTTGAATATATTTGCGCATATGCGTGGCGGTCGACCCGGACTATGGAGAGGTGCTACTCATTGGAGCCGACGTGCCCATGGTAGGCGCCGGAGAGGCCATTGAAGGAGTCGTACTCATCATCGGTGCTGGGGTCATCATCGGGGCCGAAGTGCTCATCGCCGGCGCGGCAGCAGCCATCGAAGGGCTAGTGCTCATGGCTGGCGAGGCCATCGGAGCCGTGGAACCCATCGCTGGGGCAGCGGTCATCATCGGAGCCGATGTGGCCTTGGTGGGCGCAGGCGCGGCCATTGAAGGTGTCGTACTCATCATTGGCGCGGACGTCATCATTGGGGCCGGAGTGCTCATGGCCGGCGCGGCAGCAGCCATCGAAGCGCCAGTGCTCATGGCTGGTGTGGCTATCGGAGCGGTGGAGCCCATCGCAGGTGCAGGAGTCGCCATCGGAGTTGATGTGCCCATGGCCGGGAGCGGGGTATTTTTTGAACACCCAGCCAGCAGCAAGGTGGAGACGGAAAGAACAAGGATCGGGGGCCAGAATAGCTTTTTCATAATGTAGTTTTTTGGAAGTTGGTTTCGTGGAATTCGGAGTTTGTGACGCTGCTGGCGGCAATTTATTCCTCAAAAAATAAATCCATCGCGTCGAAACTTTAAAATGGTTTCCGCAGGTCACCGAACGTTAAGAGTTGAGCGTTGGCGACCGGCGGTTTAGATTCGCGGCATGGTTACCATCACTGGGGAATATCTCGGCGACTTGCATTGCCGGGCCGTGCACGGGCCGTCGGGCGCGGTCATGGAAACCGATGCGCCGAAAGATAATCAAGGCCGCGGTGCGGCGTTTTCGCCGACAGATCTTTGCGCCACCTCGCTCATGACCTGCATGGCGACCATCATGGGCATTCAGGCGCGGACCATTGGCTACGACCTCACGGGACTCAAAATGGAAGTCCACAAGGACATGACCGCCGCGCCGCCACGCCGCATCGCGCGGCTCGAAGTTATTTTTAATTTTCCCAAGCCGGCGGATGAATCCACTCGCACGCGCCTGCAACGCGCCGCCGAAACCTGTCCCGTCCATTATAGTCTAAACCCCGATGTGAGCATTCGGACAATTTTCAAATGGCCCAACCCATGAGCGCGCAACACTCTAGCAACTTGGTCGCCGCCTTAAGCATTGCCGGTTCGGACTCCGGCGGCGCGGCGGGTATTCAAGCTGATTTACTCACTTTTGCCGCTTGTGGAGTTTATGGCACGACCGCCATCACGGCGCTCACGGCGCAGAATCATGTCGGCATCACCGCGGTGCAAGCTTCGCCGGCGGCGTTTGTGCGCGCGCAGATTGATCAGGTACTGGCGTATTATCCGGTGCGCGCGATTAAAATCGGGATGTTGCTCAATGCGGAAATTATCGAAACGGTGGCGGAGTTTGCCTCGTCGAATAAACTGCCTCTGGTGGTGGACCCGGTGATGATTTCCAGTTCCGGCGCCATGTTATTGGAGCCCGCCTCGCTGCAAGTATTCACGCAAAAATTGCTGCCCAACGCGGCGCTCATCACGCCAAATTTCGATGAAGCCGCCGTGCTCTTGGGCGGCAAGCCCGAGACCACACCCATTGCCATGGAGCACGCCGCCATCGCCTTGGCCCGGCTGTTCGGTACCGCAGTATTACTTAAAGGCGGACACTTTCCCCTCGAGCCCGTGCTTGATGTACTAGCAGGGCCGGAGGGCGTCCGCACTCGCTTGCGTGCCACGCGCGTCAAGGGAGTTGATACGCATGGCGGCGGCTGCCGACTCGCGGCGGCTATCACGGCCTATTTGGCGCAGGGCTTGGGTCTGGTGGAGGCCGTTGAGCATGGTCATGCCTATTTGCAAGGTGTTTTTACGGCACCGCCCCTCGTGTGGAAGGACCGGGCCATCCTGCGGCAGAGTTGGTCGCAGCCCAAAAGTTCCTGACGAAACTCTGACAATTTTGGGCGAGATATTCGCGCAGGCTTCTGCTATGTTGACGCTGTTCCCCATTCCGGGGAGCTTGGTTCGAAGAAGTGTTTTTCGACGGGGTGGCTGCTCAAAATGCCCCTTCGAGCTATAGACGCTTCATCCCCAAAAACTGCTCGCTTAACCCCGTTCAACCCTGCTTAATCGCCCGTTTAATATGAAGAAAATCCTCCTCCCCATCATCATCGCTTGCGTATCCGCCCTGCCCACGCAGGCCCAAACTGTCCTCACGGTCGACGTGAGCGCTGTCTTCAACAATTTGAAGGAAGTGCAAACCGAAATCGCCAAGCTGAATACCGCCGCCGACGAATACCGCACCTATTTGCAGGACCGCGTGACCAAGATCCAGGCCGATCAAAAGAAGGTCGATGATCTCGTCGCCCAGTCTTCCAATGAAGCCATTCTCCAGGATTCCCGCGACCAATACAAAAAAGAAGCCATCGCGCAGAATCAGACCCTCAACCAGGAGAAGTCTGACGCCCAGCAGTTCCAGACCCAGAGCAACGGCGTGATTCAGGAACGCCAGGACGGTCTCGTGAAGTCGGAACTCGAGAAGATCCGCACGGTCGTCAAGCAAATCGCCGCCGACAAGAAGGCCTCGATTGTGCTCAATGCTTCCAATCTGAACATGGTGAGCGCGGTACTGTTTTCCTCCTCGACGGTGGACGTCACCCAGGACGTGGTGACCAAGCTCAATGCGGACTATGCAGCGGCTGCTCCGGCTGCTGAAGCGACCAAGCCCGCTGCTTCGGCGGACACCGCTAAGAAGATGTAACCTTTCCCGGCCTAGCCGGAAAATTCGTCAACGGCGCCGTGCACATACTTTGTGCCGGCGCCGTTTTCATTTGCACTCTTTCCGTGCTCGGCTAAATTTTCATTCCCAATGCGCGTTGCCTACAAGGTGGAAGACTTGGTGCGCCTCGTCGGCGAAGGCCGGGTCGAGGGGCATTCCACGCATTTGGTGGCCGGCATTGCCGCGCTCAAGCAGGCGCAGCCTGGTGACCTCGCCTTTCTTGGCAACCTGAAATACAAAGCTGACGTGGCCGCCAGCCGCGCCAGTGTCATTTTGGTACCGGAGGACTTCGAAAGCCGTCCGGCGGAAGGGCAGGCCTTTGTCCGTTTGGCCAAGCCCTCTCTTGCTTTGGCTCGTATTTGCCGGGAGATTGAACGCTTGCTTTGGCCCAAGCCTCCCGCCGGGGTGCATGCTACTGCGGTCGTGCATACCAGTGCGCAGGTGGATGCTTCCGTCCATGTGGGCCCCCTGTGTGTGATTGAGGCTGGCGCGCAAATCGGCGCGGGCACGGTACTCCAAGCCCAGGTTTATGTTGGGCGCGATGCGCAGATCGGACCGGATTGCTGGTTGATGCCACATGCGTCGGTGATGGAGTATTGTCAGTTGGGCCGGCGGGTGCGCCTCCATGGCGGTGTCGTGGTTGGCTCAGATGGTTTTGGCTATGATACCAACAAAGGCATTCACGAAAAAATCCCTCAAATTGGCCGGGCCGTCATCGAGGACGATGTGGAAATTGGCGCCAACACCACGATCGACCGCGCGCGCTTTAGCGAAACCCGCATTGGTGAAGGATCCAAAATCGACAACCTCGTCCAAATCGCCCACAATGTCGTGGTTGGCAAACACTGCCTGATCACCGCCCAAGTGGGCATCTCCGGCAGCACAACTTTGGGTGACTACGTGGTCATCGGCGGACAGGCCGGCCTCACCGGCCACTTGCACATCGGCTCGCAAACCATGATCGGCGCGCAAAGCGGCGTGACGCATGATCTGGAGCCTAAGAGTTACGTGCGCGACAGCCCGGCCATGCCTTACATGATTGCCCAGAAGGTCCATGTTCTCAAATCACGCTTGCCGGATTTGTTCAAGCGGGTTGCCTCATTGGAGGAAACCATTGGCCAACTCGGTGGGCCGACCTCTGGCCCCCTGCAGTCGCCACCCAGTCTGCTGCGCAAAAAATAACAAAAATTAGATTAAGTTAATCACCCCAAAATAAGACCTAATTCAATTCGATGGCATCAAGTCTGCTGTGAGTGTCTGTCGCATGCGCCAGTGCTCCCCATGCAAACGGCCAAATCGCAGGGCGTGACCATGGGAGTTCGGCTTCCACTATGTCTTGCCAAGTAAGGAAAAGCCTTTATTTTTTACGGAACCTCACTTTCAATGTCTATTCGCCGCTATCTTGAATTCATGCATCACCGCAGGGTGCTTCTGCAAACGGCTTTCGTGGTGGTTTTGACCTCGTTTTACTTCTGGTTCGTGCAAAGCCAGGAGAGTTTGTTGGATAACAAGGGCACTTGGATCGAGAATATTGAAAACTACATGATGCAAGTGCGGCTCCAGAAACGCCCCCCTCTGGCGGCACCCACGGATGTAGTCGTTATCGCCATCGACGAAGGCACCTTTGAGGCTGATGCTGAACTGCTCAAAGATAAACAGGACCCCGTGGCGATGCGCGCCACGATACCCGAGCTGGCTTATTTTGGCAATGAAACCAAGCCATGGCCGTTTGACAACAACTTATGGGCCAAATTGACGAATCGCTTGCTCGACGCCGGGGCCGATTTTGTGGCGTATGACTTTGTGTTCAAGCGGAATCCCCCGGGCGGCGAAGCGGGCGATGCCGCTTTGGCGGCGGTGTTTGCCTCGCACACGGACAAAGTGGCCATCGGTTCCACCATTGGCGGCAGTCAGGACGGGAAGCGCGAATTGATGTCCACACCGGACCCCCTCTTTATCCCGAAAAAGCCTGGCGATATTGTTGGTCTGTCCAATCAGCAAGTTGATCCCGACCGGATGGTTCGCCGCATCGTCCATGTCCGTAACATTGGGCCAGCCTCGCGCACCGTCTATGTTGGCACCAGTGACAAAACCTCGCGCCTGCGCAGTGTGAATGAATACTCCCTGAGCTGGCTGGCGGCCCATAGTTGGCTGGCGGCCCATCCATCGGCGGCTAAAAACATCGACGAGGATGCCTATCAGGCCACCCTGTTAAACTACTATGCGCTGAACGATCCCATTAAAACGATCCCCTTGTGGGAATTGCTGGCCGATTGGGACACCGTCTACGACCATGGCGAATATTTTAAGGGCAAAACAGTATTTATCGGACCCACGGCCGAGTTCCGCTTTCAAACCCGGTTTTTTGACACCCCGGCGGATTTTCAACCGGCGGTGCAGATTCAGGCGACGGCTTTTGCCAATCTTATCCATGGTGATTCGTTGCGCCCGGCGTCGGATTTGATGGTGCTGATGCTGGTGCTTGGGCTGGGGGCGATGGCGCTGATGGTCTCGTTGTGGATGCGGGCCGTTTTGCTTAAATTATTTCTCTTTTTTGCGCTCGGCGGCATCTTTTTTGAGGCCACCCAGCATATTTTTACCGCCTATAATGTAATCACGCCCATCGCGGGTGCCGCCATCATCCTGCTGGGCTGCGGCGCTTTTGGCACGCTTTACGACTACCTCCTCGAACAATACGAGCGCCAGCGCACGCTCGACACCTTCGAAAGCATGGTTTCACCTGGTGTCGCCGGCCTGGTGCTCAGCCACCGGGGTGACTTGGAAAAGCGCCTTGGCGGCCAGCGGCAGGAGGTCGTGGTGTTGTTTGGCGATATCCGCAACTTCACTAAAATGAGTGA
>Ga0182012_10007784_pt1 | contig 10676 bp, 8 predicted proteins | sample 612S2SmetaG_FD_120486 | JGI IMG/M metagenome (GOLD analysis project Ga0182012, IMG submission 120486) | Permafrost microbial communities from Stordalen Mire, Sweden - 612S2S metaG | ecosystem: Environmental > Terrestrial > Soil > Wetlands > Permafrost | place: Sweden: Stordalen | collected...
GGACATCAGGCGGGCCTGGAGCCCGACGTGGGAGTCACCCATCTCCCCCTCGATCTCCGCCCGTGGGGTCAGGGCGGCCACCGAGTCGATGACCAGCACGTCGAGGGCCCCCGACCGGATGAGCATGTCGGAGATCTCCAGAGCCTGCTCGCCGGTGTCCGGCTGGGAGATGAGCAGGTCGTCGATATTGACGCCGATGGCCTTGGCGTAGACGGGGTCCATGGCGTGCTCGGCGTCCACGTAGGCGCAGATGCCGCCGTTGCGTTGGGCTTCGGCCACCACGTGCATGGCCAGGGTCGACTTACCCGACGACTCCGGCCCGAAGATCTCGACGATGCGGCCGCGGGGGAGGCCGCCGATCCCGAGGGCGAGGTCGAGCGCCAGGGCTCCGGTCGGGATGGCCTCGATGTTCATGTGGAGGTTCTCACCCATCCGCATGATGGACCCCTTGCCGAACTGCTTCTCGATCTGGCCCAGGGCCATGTCGAGTGCCTTGTCACGTTCCATGTCGATCATTCTCCTCGATGTAGGTGCTCTCTCTTGACCGGGCCGACCCTACGGAGAAGGTGTGACACCGACCGGTCCGGACCGGGATCCGGGGCTGCTGACGACGGAGTTGCGGGCTGACGGACGCACTCTAGACCCGAACGCATGTTCGATGATGGATCCCCCGGGAGGTCGGTTCCATCGCCCCCAAAAGCGCCGCCTTCCCCTCCGGCGGGAGTAGCCTCACCCCACGATGCCGGACAACGACTCGCCTTCCGGGCCCGGACCCGAGGGCACCACCGGTCCCGTCCCGGGGTCCGACATGACCGGGATGACCTCGGCCGTCGGGCCGGCCGCCGGGGCCCCGGCCGTGCTCTCCCGCCAGGATCTCCGCAAGCAGGCCAAGGGGAACGGGGGCTCCTCCCGCACCTGGTGGTTCGTCCTCGGCGGGGTGGCCGTGGTCCTGATCGGTGTGGTCATCGCCTATGCGGCCACCCGGGGTTCGAACAAGGTGACCCGGGCCGCCGCCGTCGTCGTCACCACCACCGTTCCCGCCCGGCCCGTCGCCACCTGTCCCCTGACCGGGGCGGCCGCCCCGGGCGGCGTGGTCCCGCGGCGCCCGGCGCTGGGCATCAAGATCGGCAACTACCCGGGGGACCGGCCGTCGGCCGGACTCAACCAGGCCGACATCGTGTTCGAGGAGCCGGTGGAGGGAGCGATCACCCGCCTGCTGGCCGTGTTCCAGTGCCGGGGCGCGGCCCTGGTCGGTGACCTCCGGTCGACACGCGAACCCGACGTGGCCATTCTCTCCCAACTCTCCGACCCGCTGTTCGTCCACGCCGGGGGGATCGCCCCGGTCATCGCCCTTCTGGCCCAGGCCCCCCTGATCGACGACAACCTCTACACCGGTAGCCGCGGATCGGCCATCATCACCGAGGCCAGCCGCGTCGCCCCGTACGCCACGTTCGTCAACACGGCGGCGTTGTGGGCGTTCAACCCCACCGACACCACACCACCGGCCCCCATCTTCCACTATTCGGCCAAGCTGCCGGCCGGGGCGGTGCCGGGCTCGGGGCAGAGCGTCCACATCCCGTTCTCGTCGGTGTCCGACGTGACCTGGACGTGGAACCCCGCCCGCGGCTACCTCCGCTCCTACTCCGGACAGCCCGACGTCCTCCTCGACGGGTCCCAGACCACGGCGGCCAACGTGGTGATCATGACGGTGCAGACCACCAACGGCCCCTGGGTCGAGAACTCCGAGGGCGGCCTGGAGGTCCAGGTGCAGGCCACCGGCACCGGCCCCCTGCTGGTCATGCGGAACGGGGCGGCCATCGCCGGCACCTGGAGCCGGTCCAGCCTGACCCAGCCGGCCGCACTCACCACCTCCTCCGGGGCGCCCATCACCCTCCAACCGGGCAACACCTGGGTGGAGCTGGTGCCGGCCGGCATCCCCGTCACGCCGACGGGCAGCGCGGCCACCGGTGCTGCGGCGCCGACGACCACCGCCCCCTGACATCGGGCCGCGCCGGGCGGAGCGGCCGTCGCACGGACCGGGTGGGCGCTATCCCGCGGTGACGGTGCCGAGCGACCGGCGCAACAGGTCGAGCGCGGCGATGGTGGCGTACTGACGGACCCGGTCACGGTCGCCGGGCACGGCGAACCGGAAGGCCTGGGTCGGATGGCCGGGCCGGGACAGACCGACGAAGACCGTCCCGGGGGGTTGGTCGTCCTGGGGGTCGGGTCCGGCCACCCCGGTGATCGAGAGCCCGACATCGGATCCCACCACCGACCGGACCCCGTCGGCCATGGCGCGGGCGGCCTCCTCCGACACCACGGGTCCCTCGGGGACCCCGAGCACGCTGAACTTGACCTCGGAGGCGTAGGACACCACCGACCCCCGGAACCACCGGCTGGCCCCGGGCACGTTGACCAGCCGGGACGAGGCCAGACCGCCGGTGAGCGACTCGGCCAGGCCCAGGGTCAGGCCGCCGGCGGTCACGGCCCGGGCCACGGCGTCCTCGATGGCCTCGTCGTCCACGCCGAACACCACATCACCGGCGGCGGCGGTGAGGATCGTCCGGATCTGTCGCTCCTCGTCGTTGAGGAGCTCGGCCGCCGTCGAATCGTCGTCGGCGCGGACCGTGACCCGGACCTTGATGCCCTCGATACCGCTGGCCAGAAAGGCGATGGTGGCGCCGCCGGCGGGGCCGGAGGCGTCGGGGCGGGGTGCGTCGAGCGAACGGATGTGGTCGGCCAGGGTCTCGGCCAGGCCGGACTCGCTCATCCCCCAGGTGCGGATGACCCGGCTGGCGATGACCCCGGTGGTCTCCCCCCGGTCGGCCATCCGGGCCAGCAGGTCGGGGACGATGCCCCGGTCGAACATCTCGGCCATCTCGTAGGGCACCCCGGGCACGGCGTAGATGACCTTGTGCCCGACCGGACAGATGAGCCCGGGGGCGGTGCCGTTGGTTTGGGGGATGAGGGTGGCCCCTTCGGGCACATCGGCCTGGCGCAGGTTGGAGTCCGGCATCTCCCGGCCCCGCGCCGCGAACATCGTGCGGATGGTGGCCACCACCGCGTCGTCCCGCCGGAGCGGCACGTTCATGACCTCGGCGATGGCGTCCCGGGTGATGTCGTCGTGGGTCGGTCCGAGGCCCCCGCACACGATGATCCCGTCGCTGCGGGCCAGTGCCGTCCGGAAGGCCAGCACGATGCGCTCGGCGTTGTCCCCCACCGCCTGGTGGAACTGGGACGTGACCCCGACGGCGGCCAGGTGCTCGCCGAGCCACCGCGAGTTGGTGTCGGTGATCTGGCCGAGGAGCAGTTCGGTGCCCACGGCGACGACCTCGATGCGCATGGGGTTCAGGCCGCCGGACGGCCGCCGGCGGCGTCGACCCCGGAGGGTGTCGCCGGGCGCACGGGCCGGCGGGCCGCCCGCCGGCCGTCGACGAAGTACTGGGCGCCGGTGAAGACGGTCATGGCCGTCGCCACCCAGATGGCCGCCGCCAGCACCCCGGTCCGGTCGGCCAGGGGTGGGGCCAGGCACATGCCGATGGCCAGGTCCTGCAGCAGGGTCTTGATCTTGGCGCTGTTGCGGGCGGGGATGGAGACGCCGTGGCGGCCCACCACCGACCGGTAGATGCTCATGGCCACCTCGCGGACGGCGATGATGGCGACCGGCAGCCACCAGACGATTCCCTTGGCCACCAGGGCGACGAGGGCGCCGAGCACCACCACCTTGTCGGCCAGGGGGTCGAGGAAGGCACCGGAGCGCGTGGTGCCCTGCTTGCGGGCCAGCCACCCGTCGATGCCGTCGGAGAGGGCCAACAACCCCCCGAAGACGAAGGTGAACCAGCTGGCGCCCCACAGCATGATCAGGGTGATCACCACCGGTGTGGCCAGCAGACGCAGGACGGTGATCCCGTTGGCCGGGGTCAGGAGGGCGGACGGTCCGAAGGTGGAGCAGCTCCGCACGGACGCGCCCGGGGCCGATGCCCCCGGGGTGAGGGTGCCGTCGCTCATGGGGTGGGCCCCACCGCGGCCGGGACCCGCCGTCCGGCCGGGGCGTCCGGGGTGTCCCTGTACCCGGCCACCAGGTCCGGACCGTCGGCGTCGGTGACCACCAGATCGGCGAACGACCCCACCGCCAGATCCGCCGGCACGGTGACGATCCCGTCGATCTCCGGGGCCTCGCGGTAGGTCCGGCCCTCGCCGGGGCGGTCCACCAGCACCCGGACCGGGCGGCCGATGAGCGACTCCCGCCGGGCCGCGGTGATGGCGTCCTGAAGTTCGGTGCACTCGTCCAGACGTTCCGCCACCAGCTCCGGGGGGACCTGGCCGTCGAGGCCGGAGGCGTAGGTCCCGACCTCGTCGCTGAAGGGGAAGAACCCCACCCAGTCCAGTCGGGCCTCCCGGATCCATGCCAGGAGGTGGTCGTGGTCGGCCTCGGTCTCCCCCGGGTAGCCCACGATGAACGACGACCGGAACGCTGCGTCGGGCTCGGCCTTGCGGATCGATCCGATCCGGTCGAGGAACCGGTCGCCCTCCCCCCAACGGCGCATGCGCTTGATCAGGGGCCGCGAGACGTGTTGGAGGGAGAGGTCGAAGTAGGGGACCCCGGTGGCCAGAATGCCTTCGACCAGAGCGTCGTCGAGGGTCGAGGGGTAGAGGTAGAGCAGGCGGGTCCATGGGACCTGCGCCGCCACCGCCGCCACCAGGTCGACGATGGGTCGTGTCGAACCCGCCGTGGCCCGGGGGCGGACGCCACCCGCCTCCGAGCGGTCCGAGCGGTCGAGGGCGAACGACGAGAGGTCCTGGGCCACCAGAACCACCTCGCGGAGGGTCCGGTCCGGTCCCCCCAGTTCCTCCACCTCGGCGAGGATCGACGCCACCGACCGCGACCTCTGCTTCCCCCGGAACGAGGGGATGGCGCAGAACCCGCAGTTGCGGTCACAGCCCTCGGCCACCTTGACGTAGGACCACGGGGCCGCCGCCGGCGGCCGGGGCAGGTTCAACAGGTCGAAGGACGGGACCGGGCGGTCGGCATCGGGTCCCCCCGGCTTCCGGACCAGGGACACCGGGGTGCCGGTGGGGACGGAGGTGCCGGTGGGGGCGGCCGGCGCGGTCAGGGCGGTCCCGAACGGCGCCACCAGGTCCACCTCGGGCAGGGCGGCGGCCAGTTCATCCCCGTACCGCTCGGCCATGCACCCGGTGACCACCAGGCGGGCACCGGGCCTCCGGGCCTCGGAGAGGGCCAGGACGGTGTCGATGGACTCCTGACGGGCCGCCTCGATGAACGCACAGGTGTTGACCACCACCAGGTCCGCCGCCTCCGGCGAGCCGGCCGCCTCCAGACCGTCGACGGTCAGGGTGCCGACCAGTTTGTCCGAGTCGACCTGGTTCTTCGGGCAGCCCAACGTCTCTATCCAGAATCGTTCGGCCACCAGGACAATCTACCGGGGTCCGGGGGTGGCGCACCGCCGCCTTCGGACGGCCCCGGCGGCGGGCCGCGGCCCGGGCACGGCCGGGTGGACAGCCCGACGGAGCGGTCCCCCGCCACGACCGGTGTCCGGCACCGTCGGAACCGTGTCCCCAGGGCGCCCCGGTGGGGTGCCAGCCCCTCCGATGAGGGGTCGGCACCACGTTGATGAAGGTTCGTCTGTCCACGATGTCCTGGGACATCACAACAGCGGAGAGGGAGGGATTTGAACCCTCGGACCCAGTTACCCAGGTCAACTCATTAGCAGTGAGTCCGATTCGGCCGCTCTCGCACCTCTCCTTCACCCTTGGTCTATAAGTTGGTCTATATTTCCACGTGTGGACGACAAGACCAAGACCTCGAGACGGCCCAAGGCTACAGGAACGATCGAGCAGCGAGGCCCGGGCAAGTGGCGGTTCCGCGTCTTCGTCGGCACGGACCCCGTGACGGGGAATCCTCGCCAGCTGTCCAAGACCGTCGAAGCACGGAATTCGACGGAGGCCCAGCGCAAGCTCCGGACCTGGCAGCAGGAACTGGAGAGGGCCGCTACACCTGTAGCGCCGGCCTCTCCGGCGATCACCGTGCGCACCCTCATCGACGAGTGGCTACGGCACAGCCAGACCCGCGGTCGGGCACCCAGGACCCTCCATGACGCCCGTAGGTCGGCCGAGACCGTGATATTTCCCGAGTTCGGTGATCTCCCAATCACCGACGTGACCCCACGGATGCTTGACGAGTGGTACCGAAAGCTTGCAACCGGCGAAGGTCGGGCCCAGCCGTTGAAGGCCACCAGTATCCGGAGACACCACGCCATCATCTCAGCATCCCTCAGCCAGGCGGTCCGTTGGGGGTGGATCGACCGCAATCCGGCCGAGCGATCCCAGCCCCCCTCGCTCGAGCGTGTGGAACTCCAGGTGCCAACGCCCGAAGAGGTGCGCCAGTTGCTGGCCGCGGCCCAGGCCCGAGGTCCCCGTTGGGGGATGCTTCTGACCCTGGCAGTGCTGACCGGTGGCCGCCGCGGCGAACTCTGCGGACTCCGATGGATCGATGTCGAGGGCGACTCCATCCGCTTTCGCCGCTCCATCTACCGGGCCGGGGAGGAACGAGGCGAGAAGACCACCAAGACTGGCCGTGAGCGACGAATCGCAATAGCCGGCGGCGGAATGGCCATCCTCGAAGACTGGAGGATGACGTGTCAGCAGGCGGCCAAGGCTGCCGACGTCGAGCTTGTGGATGACGCCTTCATTGTTTCGACCTTTCCTGATGGGAGTCGCCCGGTGAATCCGGACACCCTCACGTCAGTTGTCCACAAGCTCTGCGTAGAGCTCGAGATGTCCCACGTTCACCTGCACTCACTGCGTCACTTTGCGGCCACGGAGATGCTGGGCGCCGGAATCGATCCGCGCAACGCCGCCGAGGTACTGGGTCATGCCAATCCCTCGCTGACGCTCAGTTTGTACGGACACGCCACCAATGAACGACAACGGCAGGCCGCCGCAGTGCTCGGGAGAACATTTATTGAGCCTTCGCAATAGCAATAACTTTCTGTCCGGCGCTCACTCGATTCCACTTGAGAGCCCGTGTTACCCAGGAATTAATACTTGGGACAGAGCAGTTCTAAGCTCGAGCAACGGATGAAGCAGAGATCGAGTTCTTGATTAGTTTGACATTATGATCTCCGTCGGCGTCGGAGCGTACGTGGACTCTTGGTACCCTGAACCGGCTATTGCGCATAGCAGCGGCGACCCGCACGATATCGAACGCATTTCTGTAACCGACTCATCCTGAGCAGTTGGTCCGGCAGTCCATCGCTTCCCATTGAAAATTGCTGTGGGTGTTACTCCAGTTGTCCCACTCACCGCTAAGCAAAATGTTATTGACGTGCATGACACAAAAAGCAGTTGCTGGCCTGGTATGACTGAGCGCAAGTCGGTCCAATTGGTGCCGTTATAGACGAACACGTGGGCAGCGGAGCCGACATCGCCGCTGGCTACGCAAAAGTTTGGCGAGGCGCAAGACAGAGAATCAACACCCGGTAAGTTGGATGAGGAGAGCGAGCTTGATATCTCGTTGGGACCTGTCCATTTCCCATTTTCGTAGATATACGCGTTCCCGGCTAGGTCCCCTGCCAGACAGAATCCGCTTCCCACGCAAGAGAGTGTGCCCATGCTTTCTCTGGCGTCGGAACTCGGGTCCACCGTTTGCGGCGCACTCCATGAGCTGCCGTCAAAAGTGGCGGCCACTTGACCACCGACCGCGCCGCAGAAAGTGCTGGTTGCACATGACACCGTTAGGGACACATTGGGCGCTACCGCCATCATTGGCCCCCATTTCCCTGACCGATAGAACCACACGTTTCCGGCTTCATCAGCGGCAGCACAGAACATTGAGGATGCGCATGACACAGAATCCAGCGGCTCTTGTTGATCGAGTTGGATGGCAGGACCCCATTGGCCGGAGCTGAAGATATACGCGTTTCCAGCAAAGGACACAGCGATGCAGAAGTTGCCTGAGACACACGACACATTATTGGCGCCTTCACCATTGATATCGATATCGACCGGACTGCTCCATCCCGAAAACCGTTGACCTGAAGGCTCCGACGAGCCAGGTTGAGTCGAGGTTGCAGGGACGGCCGCCGTAACCCGAGGTGATGACTCTGAACTGCTACATCCGGAGAGCAGTAGGGCCAGCATTACGGCGCTCCCGATACTCAGCCACGCGATCTTGGGCCCGTCTAGGCGGACACTGACGCACGAACATGTTTTCTTCAATGTGCCATAGCCCGTGCTTGAACCGTGACCTGACGACATCCTTTTACCACGCCGCCACCTAGCTACTTGATCCGTTCAGCCACTTGGTTCCTGGCGGGGGACCACAGTTGGCGTCTGTCCAACTATTCACTGCGGACCACGCAGGCCCCGTCTCGACCGCCGAGGCCAGGCCGCCAATCAGCCCGCCTAACGGATCAGAGGCATCCTGACCGGCGCTATTGGCCTCCTGCTGAAAAGCCTGCTGGATCTGGGCGACTTGGGGTTCGATGGACGACGGAGCGACCGCTTGGAGCTCGGCGAAGAAGGTCGCTAGCTGCGAGGGGGCCGTCAGAAGCGAGACAATTCCGCTGAGTGGGTCCTGAGACATGTTGTTGTCGGAATTCCGAAATTGATTGCGCAGCTGTGTGCCCTTTTGAAAGAAGGTTTGGCAGTACGCGGCTACCGAATTGGTGCTGTTTGAACACCCTCCCAGAATGCATGCCGACATCAGCACGGCGAGCGTTACGGAGATGACGGCAATGGTTGTTGGTCGGCCGTACGTCTCGGATGAGTCGAGATCAGGCATTAAGCACATCCTGTCGGCAGATTGAAGAGAGTCGGTCCATGATCTCCTCTAGGTCGCCTTCACCCCGCTCGGCTATCCACTGTCCATCTCTTAACTTCAGCTCCGCACCAACCGAACTAACCCAGATCTCACCCCACATCTTGTTCTTGGGTCGAATCACTAGGTCAGGACCTACATGGCCGGGCACATTTGTGACCTCCGACATCTCGATGTGTGCGACCTCCGCGAGCGGCATCGACGCTACCATCATTGCACGGCCATCCGGACTTAATCTACCCCCTGCGCTACTGCCTTTCGTAATGGCAATGAAGATATTTTTGTTTGTTAGGAGAAGCTGGCCTATCCCTTGGCAGAGAGGAATGAAAGTGCCATTGTCCTTATCCGGAATTCCTTTTATAGGGTCGACAAGGACAAATCCTCGCAGCTGGCCCCACCCATGGAATTGTAAGGTCTCGGATGGCCTCGTCCAGAGGCGCTTGGTTGATTCCACAAGCACACCCAAAGGACTCTCGTATCTTTTGCTTCCAAGCGGTGGCACATCGAAGAAGTCCGAAGGAGGCAACCCCTCAGCTGAATGCTCGCGAAAGGCGGTCGCCTTTTCGAGCTGACGTGCCACCTGAGCCTTCATGAGCGCTTTCTTCACAGCGTTCCCACTGGCTTTCGCAAGCAGAGCGGTCGGGGTAGTGCTCTCGCTTGTAAAGTGGGACAGCGGAATTTTGTAGGACGCAAACCTGCCTTCAGGAGGATTGGCGAGGGCGCTGGCAGCCACCAATTCACCCATTTTGGCCCTCCTCTCCTCGTCAAGCTCGACAGGACCAGCCAGGTACCACCGTCCGATACTTCTGACGATGTCCTGTGCCACTTGTGACGTATTGATCCTTGAGGAGAATTGAAGCTCTATAAAGTACGGCTTCACACCAGTAGTCAATGAGCGCCTGATCTCGAAACGGATGGAAGGTGGTGATTTGCGTCCTCCATCCGGACTCCACATTACAGATGCGATCCACGGAAAATAAAGATGCGTAGTCATCCCTTTGCCATGGGACTTTAACCCGTGATACACCTTAGATGCGATATGGTCGGTTATTTCGAAACCGAGTCCCCAGATGGCTGCATTGGTATTATTCCCAGCGTCCCAAGTGACTTTGTCATAGTTCTTTGAGACGACTACTATACGCTGACCAGAAACCCAAAGTTGACCGGTCAAATGTGATGACCCGTTTCGAAGACTCAGCTTGCCATCTCGGAGTTCTCGCAAAAAAATGCCGTGGACTTCATACGATCGAATCGACTCTCCGTCCGCCGCTTCCCATGTGGGCTCCATTCCAGCGTTGAGAACCGGATGGAGATCGCCGGCCCGTTCGCCTGGACGAAGAACTGCGAAGACCCTGTAGTTGCTTGGTTTACTCGTCGCATGCGATTCGGCAGACATTGCTTCCTTCCCCGCCAATAGCGAATCTGGCAAAATGAGCATGGGCAAACGAGTCCACCTATCCATCGATGCGAATCGCAGCCGGCTTCAATGTTCTGTTCAACACGTGTTCATATTTTGGGCTCGCCTTTGATGGGCTCATGGGCTGCCTGTGTCCGCTCCCCTCTCTCAAGGCGTCACCGAGACACGTTGTATCACCGTGCCCGAGGAGGTGCCAGCGCAACTTCAGTGAGGAAGAGCCTCCGCTATTGGGACCTGAGACAGCGGCCGGCCATCCGGACCAATCTCAGTCCACGCGAAACGGCGAATGATGGCCCTTAGCCCCAGTTCTTCACGGCGCCCATTGTCAGCAACCTGATCCGACGATTCCAGTCCGTCCGTCATGCCGAGCGCCGTTCACGGCACTGCCACGCGGTGTTGTGGCACGCCAGGGTGCTCGGA
>Ga0182012_10007785_pt1 | contig 10675 bp, 11 predicted proteins | sample 612S2SmetaG_FD_120486 | JGI IMG/M metagenome (GOLD analysis project Ga0182012, IMG submission 120486) | Permafrost microbial communities from Stordalen Mire, Sweden - 612S2S metaG | ecosystem: Environmental > Terrestrial > Soil > Wetlands > Permafrost | place: Sweden: Stordalen | collected...
CGTCTTCATGACGCCCCTGGGCTGGGGGTACGCCGGGATCGTATGGGGTTACGCGCTGGCGTGGTTCTTGGTGAACGACCGCGTCAAGCTGCTTGCGTATCGCATTTTCGATTCGCCCAAGGCCGCGGCGGCGGCGAAGGCAGAAGGCATCGCTGCGAGAGCGAAGGTGGAGGCGAAGCCGGATGCCAAGGCTGCGTCGGCGCCCGAAGCCAAGGCGGTCGCGAAGCCGGACGCCAAGGTCGCAGCCGCACCTGAAGCCAAGGTGGAGGCGAAGCCGGACGCCAAGGCGTCACCAGCGCCCGAAGCCAAGGCGGAGGCCAAGCCGGATGTCAAGGCAGCACCAGCCACGACCGCCAAGGCGGAGGCAAAACCGGACGAGAAGCCTGCGCCAGCGCCTGAGGTCAAAACGGAGGCGAAACCAGATGCCAAGGCTGCACCAGCAACTGAGGCCAAGGCGGAGGTGAAGCCGGACGCCAAGGCCGCAGCGGCGCCCGCGGCCAAAGTCAAAACACCGACCGATTTGACGCCGAAGCTGGTCGAGCGAGTCCATGCATTGTACGAGGAACTCGGGCGCCAGGACGTCCTAGCGGTACAGGAATTGGAGCGAGCACAAGAGACCTCGAAGGAGAAGACCGTTCCTTAGGGAGCGGGTGGCACGTGGCGTATCGCAAACACCGGCGGTTTCAAGCGAAGGCCGCTCGTCCATCCAATTCACGAACAACTCGCGAGGGCTTTAAATTGAAAATCAACTCGAAGGATTTCCGCGTTCCGTCCGGCAAAAAGGTGGAACTCGATGAGTGGCCGACCACAGTCGATCATTTTTTCAAATCAACAGAGCAGTATCATGAACTGCTGGCAGCGCATGTCGAGGGCTTGAGTTCGCGGCAACAGCTTCACTGTGCGTCCGGCCGCTACGCATTGCTGCTGATCTTTCAGGGTATGGATTCCGCGGGCAAGGACGGCGCCATTCGCCACGTCATGTCCGGAGTGAACCCGGAGGGTTGCGAAGTCTACAGCTTCAAGCAACCGAGCGTCGAGGAACTAAAGCACGATTTTCTCTGGCGCACCACGTGCCGGCTCCCCGAACGCGGGCGAATCGGCATCTTCAATCGTTCGTATTATGAAGAAGTGCTCATTACGCGTGTTCACCCCGCGATCCTGGATACTCAGAATCTGCCGAATCGCTCGCGCAATACGAAGCATTTCTGGCGCGATCGGTATCGTTCCATCGTCGAATTGGAGGCGCATCTGCATCGCAACGGCACGCAGATCGTCAAATTCTTCCTTCACCTATCGAAGAAGGAACAGGCCAAGCGCTTCTTGGAGCGGATCGATGAGCCCGACAAGAATTGGAAATTCAGTGCATCGGACATTCACGAGAGAAAATACTGGCAGCATTACATGCATGCGTATGGGCAATGCCTGGCCGAAACCAGCACGCATCACGCACCCTGGTATTCGGTTCCTGCGGACGACAAGGACAATGCCCGATTGATCGTGTCGCAAATTCTCATGGATGCCTTCGATGACCTCAAGATGGCCTATCCCAAGAGCGCGCCAAAACGGCTGCGCGAATTGCAGGCCATCGGCAAGCGACTCCTAAAGTCAGCCTAGACGATTGAACAAAGTGAACCGTGTCATCGGGGCAGAGATCGAGACGCTGCAGCGCGAAACCTTCGGATACTTCGAACACGAAGTCAATTCCGCCAACGGGTTGGTGAGCGACAAGACCTCGCAAACCTCGCCCGCCAGTATTGCCGCCACCGGCTTCGCGCTCGCGGCCTACCCGGTTGGCGTCGAACGGGGGTTCATCCCGCGGGCCGCCGCCGTCGAGCGTACGTTGAGAACGCTGCGTTTCTTCTCGACTAGTCCGCAAGGTCCGGAACCTGATGCTACCGGATATCAGGGCCTCTATTATCATTTTTTGGACATGAAAACCGGACGACGCGCCTGGCGGTGCGAGCTGTCAACGGTCGACAGTGCGTTCTTGCTTGCGGGCATGTTGACGTCGGCCGCGTATTTTGATGCGGGCAGCGACGAGGAGGGGGAAATTCGTGCCCTAGCGGACGCGCTCTATCGACGCGCCAACTGGCACTGGGCACAAAACAACGGCGTGACGTTGACCCACGGCTGGAACCCCGAAAGCGGTTTCCTTCCGTATCGTTGGGAGGGCTATGACGAGGGGCTGCTCCTTTACATGCTCGCGCTCGGCTCGCCGACGTATCCGCTGGTCGGCGACGGCTATGCCGCGTGGTGCTCGACGTATCAGTGGAAGAAACAATACGACTACGAGTATCTGTATGCGGGATCGTTCTTCACGCATCAGCTCTCGCACATTTGGATTGATTTTCGCAATATGCAGGATGGCTTCATGCGCGACAAGGGGATCGATTATTTCGAGAACACTCGCCGCGCGACCCATATACAACGACAATATGCGATGGAAAATCCCCTCAAGTTCAATGGCTACGGCCACCTTTGCTGGGGAATCACGGCCAGTGATGGCCCCGGCCCCGATACCATCAAGATAAACGGCGTCGAGCGGCAGTTTTTCAATTACATCGCTCGGGGAGTACCGTTTGGGCCCGATGATGGAACCATCGCGCCGTGGGCGGTGGTCGCCGCGCTGCCGTTTGCGCCCGACATCGTGCTGCCGTCGATCGAGTATTTCATTCGTGAGCTCAAACTGAAAGCAAACAATCCCTACGGGTTCAAGGCGACGTTCAACGCTACCTATCCGGTAAAGCCCGGCAATCCGAGCGGGTGGGTGTCGCCGTGGCACTACGGACTCAATCAGGGACCGATCGTGCTGATGATCGAAAATTATCGGAGCGAATTGCTGTGGCGACTGGTGCGCCAGTCCCCCTACATCGTCCACGGCCTGGGGCGAGCGGGTTTTCGCGGCGGCTGGCTTCAAGAGCTTGCACCTGCGTTCCGTTCATAGGGTCCCACCGCACAGACCGACGACTGGGGTTGCCATATGCTATGGACCATGAGTGAGTGACCATGAACGAAGATTTGGTGAGCTGCCGGGACGGGATGCGGTTGATATTCTCAATGAAAGATATGGCAGCGATGAGATCACGCACGAGGAACTGGGCTTCATGAAATCTGAAATCGCCAAGGGATAGGAACGAATTCGGATGGGAAACGGGGCGTGAGGTGCAGAGTGGTCGAGTGCCGTTCGCTCTAGGAGCGTCGCAAATGTTTCACAGCACAAAGGAATTGGGAAAATATTCTATTGCGGCGACGGATGGCGCGATTGGAGACATCACGGATTTCTACTTCGACGACGAAGCGTGGGCCGTCCGCTATCTGGTGGTCGATACCAGCGCTTGGCTTCCTGGTCGCCAGGTACTCATCTCACCTTTCTCCATAGAGCATTCGGATCACGCGGCGCGTGCATTCTTCGCCTCGAAAGAGCAAATCAAGCACAGTCCCAGTATTGACACTCAGAAGCCGGGGTCGCGCCAGCACCAGATTCGCTATCTCGGTTATTACGGCTATCCTTATTACTCGGTTGGATCCGGGGTTTGGGGTCAAGGCGCCTACCCGGGAATGATGCTCACCGGCTCGGCCTATGGCATGTCAGATGCGGCTTACAGTCGGGTTCGGGCAGCCAATGAGCGGACCGCAGGCGAAGCCGAAGAGCAACGGCGGCGTCAGGACGAGGATCCTCACCTGCGCAGCTGTAACGTGATGACACAGTATCATGTACATGCAACAGACGGCGATATCGGCACGTGGACGGGTTCCTGATAGACGACCAGAGTTGGGCCCTTCGATATCTCATAGTGAACACTAGCAACTGGTGGATTGGTCACCAGGTGCTCGTCGCGCCGGGTCATATCGGGGAAGCAAGCTGGTCGTATTCAAAGGTCACTGTCAGTCTCAGTCGGCAAGAGATCAAGGAGGGTCTCCAAACGATATTGGGCCAAAACTATTCGTTCCGCAGTCCGATGGCGTAACCAATACATCGACAACCGAATGTAAACCGGGTCGGCCGCCCATGAACCACCGGTCTTAGCACGCGGCGCCGTTGCATGCGGTGCGATCACGCAGCGCGGCCAGCCCGAGGTGTTGTCCAATCGTACTGCGCGCCACTCGCGTTGGGGTTAGCCGCAATCCGGCCGCGGTGCCGGAACAATACAAGCCGATTATTCTTTCGCCCCCAGATCGCATTCTCGCTCTTCGAGTCAGCGCCCAGTCATCGCGCATCACGATGAAGTGTCGATCGCTCAAATGCCCATGCGTGCTATCCCTGCACTCGCGACCGACTACGGGTGGGTTTGTTTTTGATGCACAGACTCACGGTAGAAACCGGTTGTTTTTCCCGAGCGCCACGCATGTCACACATCGCAAGCCACGGATTGTAAACGGGTTCCTGCTCCGTGAAAAACATCAATATTTCCCGAGAAAAATAGCGCCGACGATGTGCTTTTGGACACTAAAAATTTGCTCCATTTCTGCAGGAAAAGCGGGTATTTCTCAAGTGCCAGAAAACATTCTGAGATCAGTGGGTTATCGGAAGGACGCTCTATAATTCTCGACGAATCCTACCGTATGTTACTGCAGCAAAAGCAAGCCGACCCCGACTAATGATTCATGAGCGCCTCCCGACAGACGCGGACGACAAACCACTGGCGGATTGCGCATCTTGCCAGCGTTCGGCACCGAACAGACCGGGAAGCCGGCAAAGGTGCAAGCTGGCGGTTGTCATGAAACCGCCGCCCCGTTACTGTTTTCTGCGCCACGCAGTCTTGCTCGTATTGGCAGCTGGGCTCGGTGGGGGGCTGGGCGTGAAGGCGTACGCCGAGCCGTTCGAGGTACCGGTAATCTCGAATCCCGCGACCGGCGCGCATCTGGTGGGGAAACTCATCTGGCTCGATCTCGAGACCACCGATCTGTCAGGCGCCAAAATCTTCTATCGCTCTTTGTTTGGTTGGGATTATCGTGACTATCACTCGTATGGGGCAAACTATACGGTGGCGCTCGCGCAGGGAAATCCCGTCGCGGGTTTGGTGCGCCGGCAGATTGTGAACGATACGGAGCGGCGTTCGGCGTGGCTGCCTTTCTTCTCCGTGGCGGATGTCGGTGCGACCTTCGCTCAGGCGCTGAAAGTGCGTGCGCTGGTGCGCTCAGAGCCGGAAGATTTTCCGCGGCGCGGCCGGCAAGCACGCTTGACGGACCCAGAAGGGGCGGCTTTTGCACTCGTCAATTCATCAAGCGGCGATCCTTCGGACGATCCTAACCCGAGGGCCCTCGGTACTTGGGGCTCGCCGTCTCTGTTGGCACGCGACCCTGCCGCTGAGGCCGTCTTCTATCAGGAGTTGTTCCGCTACGCGGTCTTGGGTGAGCCCACCCACGCGGGTTTCGAGCGGATCCGGCTCTCCGCAGGAACGCATGAGCGCGCGAGCGTACGACGGTTGCCCAGTGGCGCCGATGCGCTGAGCCCTCAGTGGTTGAGCTTCGTGCGTGTTTTCAGTACCGTTGGCACGAGCCGGCAGGCCGTGAAATTGGGCGGCCATATCCTGGTGGCTGCGACCCCGACAACCAACGGCGCGACTACGGCTATTCTCGAGGATCCGACTGGTGCGGTATTCGGGGTTTTCGAGCTGCCACCGGAAATCGTCAATGTCACAACCCCATGACCTTACTGTCTCCCGGGTACGACGTAACCCGGATCGACTCCGGTCGCAGACGACCTGTGAAAGTCCCAAAACAGATTTGGAGAGGCCGATGACGGAGGCCGTCCTGGCTTAAGATGCACCACGGGCAAGCGGCATGTGCGTTCGCGCACAGACGAATGGACTGACCGTGGTGCAGGTTACGACAATAACTGTACTAGAGGAGAGCATCGCATGCTCCGCACCGCGAAGGATCTGGAAGGATGCACCATAGAGGCAACGGACGGCGCGATCGGCAGCGTGGAAGATTTTTATTTCGACGACGATCAGTGGGTTGTCCGTTATATCGTCGTGAAGACCGGCAACTGGTTCTCGAACCGACGCGTTCTGATCTCTCCTCTGTCGATCCGGCAGGCGGGTTGGGAGACCGGGGTCGTCCCGGCGTCGCTCACCATGGAGCAGGTCAAGAACAGTCCCTCGATCGATACGGACAAGCCCGTTTCCCGCCAATATGAGAAGAGTTACTATGACTATTACGGTTATCCGTACTACTGGGGTGGGATGGGCATTTGGGGAGCCCACCCGTATCCAAGTATGATGATGCCGTCGCTCAGCCACAAGGCCGGTGAGGCGGAGATCGCACGTGAGCAGCGCGAGAAGCAGGACCCGCATTTGCGCAGCTGCGATGCAGTGAGCGGCTACCAGCTGCGTGCCTCCGATGGCGAAATCGGTCATGTTCGCGGTTACCTCATCGATGAGAAGTCCTGGGCTATACGTTTTCTCATCATGGACACGTCCAATTGGTGGTTGGGCCATCAAGTGCTCGTTGCCTCGGAATGGATTGCGAGCGTCGATTGGGCGCGATCGATCGTCACCACGGAGCTCACCCGTCAAGCGGTGAAGGAATCCCCCACCTTCGATCCAGAACTGCTGCTAGACGCCGCCGGAGAAAAGTCGCTTTACAGCCATTACCGGCGGCCCGCCTATAGGGAACACGCCGTGAAACGTGAGTTGGGCGCCTGACCCATGCATCAACTGCTCGGAGCGGCCAAGCCACTCGGGTCCGGCGCTGCACCAGTTAAGATGGGCTCACCGAGAAAGCCGCTTGGCGAGGAGCTTGGATATGTCGCTTCAGCTTGAAGAGTACATCCCTGGCACCATCTGGATTTGCCGTTACCCGGTCAGCTACATGGGCACCGAATCTGACGCTCGAATGACCATGATTCGGCTGCGTGACGGCCAATTGATGCTGCACTCGCCTTGCGCGATCGACGACCAGATCAAAAATGTTACTCGGCGATAGGGCGCCTGATGGCTGGCATTGGGAACTAAAACTCTGGTGAAAGGCTGTGTTCCATATGTGGAACAACCCGAAGCCGGCGCCGGAGTTTCAGTGGGGCTGGCGCGACAAAGCGGTCTCTCACCTGCGGGGCTGCATGCACGTCTGCGCAGTTCCGGACCTACCTCGTCGGGCCAAGCGGTATTTCACTGTCGATCATACCCTGGGATCCGGCCCCCCACCCTGGGGTGAAGCGATCCAGTTCGTCCTCTTTCGCGGCGGCATTCTCATGAAAGCCGACTTCTTCCATGTGCAACCGGCGACGTGGATTCTCACGGACCTTATCGAGAATTTCGCACCGGCGCGCGTACGCTCTCCATGTTACCGCGCGCTAGTGCGAACGAGTGGTGAGGCCGACCCAGATGGGAAGGCACCCATCGACATGCGAATTACGTTCCTTGGGAACAGAGCTGCTTTACGCGCGGCAGTCGGGCTCATGATAGCGTGGCAGCCTGAGCGGGTGATTCTCGCGCACGGTCGGTGGTATGAGCACAATGGGGTGCGGGAATTGCGCGACGGGCATTCCGATGGATGCTGTGAATCGCACTGGCGCGTGCGAGTCGAGGACTCGTGCGGACCGCCGGTGATCGACGCCATGCGGCGATGCGGCGATGCGGCGTGGCGATGGCAACGCACCGCCTGCGGTTACCCTACACCGTCGGCCTCGTGATTGCCGGCATTGCTCTGTATCTGCTTTCCTTCCGCTCCAAGCTCCAACTGTCCAAAGAGCTCATCTATTTCGTGTTCCTGCCGCCTCTTGTATTCCAGGCAGCGCTCTATATTCATTGGGATGAGCTCAAGAAAGATCTGGCAGTGGTCGGATCGCTCGCCACGCTGGGGCTGGTGGCGGCTGCCGGCATTACGGCGACCGGGATGCACTTTGCTGCACAATGGCCCTGGAGCAGCGCGAGCGTATTTGGCGTTCTCATCGGGGCGACCGACCCGGTCTCTGTGATAGCCACGTTCAAGGAGGCCGGCGTGACGGGCCGCCTTCGATTGCTGGTCGAAGCCGAGAGTCTTCTCAACGACGGCACCGCGGCCGTGCTGTTCATGGTCGCACTCGGCATTGCGGAAGGCACTGGTGCCGATGTTTTGCATGTCGGTGGGAGGCTGATGCTGACGATCGGAGGCGGCGTGCTCATTGGTGTGGCGACCGGGTACGCCCTGATGTTGCTCGCGGGACGTACGACAGATCCTTTAGTCGAATTTACATTTACTACGCTCGCGGCGTACGGATCATTCTATTTCGCCGAGCATCTCCATTGCTCCGGCGTGCTTGCGTCACTCGCCGCGGGGTTGGTATCAGGAAACTACGGGCGACGCGGATCCATTTCGATAGCCAACAGGCTGGCGCTCAAATCGTTCTGGGATTATGCGGCGTTCGTGGTCAATTCCTTGGTATTCCTGCTGATCGGTACGGGCATGACACAACAGAAATTCGGCCACAACCTATGGCTTCCCAGTCTCATCGCAATCCTGCTGGTGACACTGGGCCGAGCCGCGGCGATTTACCCGGTCTGCGCATTGTTCAATCATACAGCGCTCAAAGTCGACCTGCGTGACCAGCACGTTTTGTTTTGGGGCGGGCTGCGTGGAGCGTTAGCGCTGGCGTTGGCGTTAGGGTTACCCGCGGCGCTCCCCCTTCATGATCAAATCGTTACCGTGTCTTTCGCAGTCGTCGTGTTTTCCATTTTTGCCCAGGGGTTGACGATGACCCCATTTCTAAGGAAGCTGGATCAGCAGCGGCAACCCAAGCTGAATCCGATCGAGGTCCCCGATAAACTATAGCGAGTCAAGTGGTTGGAGCGATTCCCTCGCTCGCGTTCGAGCTGCACTTCGTACCCGGTTCAGCCTGGAGGCGGATCGCGCCGAGGACGCCGACATCGTTGCTCGCATCCGCGCGGACGTGCCTTTACACGGCACCAACCTTTGAGTCCCCGTATTCGCGATTTTCATCGCTTCGATCGGTCTCAATGCATCATCGGCGCCATACTCATCCCCCCGCTGATGGGTCCCATCATGGGGGTCGGTTACGGCATCGGAATCCGTGATGTTGCACTGGTTCGTCAGGCGGGAAAGAATCTCGCACTCGCGACCCTCATCGCCCTGGTCACCTCCGCCTCCCGCTGACCTTGACTTAATCGAGCGTATGCTCCGCGACCACCTCGTATAATTCATTAACGCCTATGATTCAGCGGAGGACGGCCGATCTGTCTGGCTGCATCCACCACACTTGAAATATCGTCGTGGTGACTGTGCTCAGTCGGTCTCTGCGATTGGGCTTGCCGGTCGTTTGACTCACCGGCCCACTCTCGAATGGCGTCGCTCTCGCTCTTCGGGGGATTTTTTTGCATGTCCTGCTCCTTAAGTTCGCGATGACCTCAACCTAAATTGGTTCTCCCGGTGGCTCTGCCTGCGATGTTGCTGACTACACTTTGGCGACTTCGGACCTCATGATGCCCAGCTGTTCACGCGTGATTTCACCTTTGGCATACCTTTCCTTGAGAATGTCAAGCGCGTCCTTTCCGGGCAGCTGGCCGAACCTCTGGTGCGCCCGGTAGGAATAACCCCAGTTGCCGATGCTCGAAAACAGCAGGAAAATAAAACCGAACCACAGAAACCAACCCCAGCCAAAGTACCAATCGTTCCAATACGCGTGAGCCATCTAATACCCCTCAAAAACGCAGGCCTATCGGGCGTTCATTCAGCGCGACCAATTCGTCGCTCAAAGGCTATTCCGCATTTCGCTTTCGGTATGTGCGCTAGCATGCCGAGAGAGTAACAGCTTGGCGGACACTCTCTTTGAGAGTAGCGAACGTGACATATGTAGAGATCCGTGTCCGTGCGCTGCCGTACGTACGGTTACTGCGATCGTAACGCCGCCAATGGTGGTGTTCCCGAGTGGTGTGGAAGATTGCCCCTGTCCACCGGCCGCTTCTACCGCCTGCATTTGCTGCCCATTCACGCTTACCACGAACTCCTCGTCGCGATACGAGAAGCATGTCGGCTAGGGGGTCGCGTACTTTTCTTGCAGAAAGTAGCGGTTTATCTGCTGCATCGCAGTATTGATGATGCGGTTGCGGGGTCGGGTTGAAGGCGTAGCCTCCGTGTTTTGTTCGCCGGGGGGCTGCGCATGGATTCGCTGCTTTGGGCATACCGCGTCGGTTCGAAGTGCCCGCCGCCATCGGCGGCATCGTACAGCATGACGTGTCCTCGAGCCGATTCGGCAAGGGTGGGATGGCCTGCTGCGCGTGGCCGCCACGATCGATGAGGGGTGGCGCTTCGACAGCGACATTAGGCGGGCCAGAAGCCGCGTCGCGCACGGCAGCCAGTTGGTCACAACGCGCTGCGGTCCAATCGAGCACCAGGAAGTCGGATCAGGCTCCCGTTGCTGGCCATTCATGGCAGCGGTGGTGGCTAACACCAGGGCACCCGGGTGATCGCCATGTCGCGCTTCGGTTACCTGCGCACGCCAATACATACCGATGCCTCGGCGGCAGCGCAGGCGAATGCCCATTGTGTGCCTGCTCGATGTCGTAGGCGTTCGCCGGGCCGCCGTCATGGGCGGCTCGGCCGGTGCGCCTTCAGTGCTGCAGATGGCAGCAGTGGTATGCGCCGCCAGCCCCCGTTACGTCGCTAACGTCGCGGGCAGCAATCGGTCGTATTCTTTTTTGACCACTGAATAGCACTCACAACTTCGCTTCTCCAA
>Ga0182012_10007787_pt1 | contig 10672 bp, 3 predicted proteins | sample 612S2SmetaG_FD_120486 | JGI IMG/M metagenome (GOLD analysis project Ga0182012, IMG submission 120486) | Permafrost microbial communities from Stordalen Mire, Sweden - 612S2S metaG | ecosystem: Environmental > Terrestrial > Soil > Wetlands > Permafrost | place: Sweden: Stordalen | collected...
CCCATTGCCGACTTCGGCGAGGCCGTGCAATTGGCTCCCGGAACCTTCACCACCAGCAGCGATGGGGTCGGCCTCGGCCAATCCAAAACCTACTTCCGCGGCTTCCCAGACGGTGACTACGACATCGACTTCGATCGCTCTCCCGGTACCGCCGCCACCATCGGCCCCGCGCCCTTCGGCGGATCCATCCATCTGCTCTCGAAAGATTTCCAACCCCTCCAAAACATTCGCGGCCAGTTCTCCGGCGGCTCCTTCAACACCTACCTCTACGATGGCCAATATGACTCTGGCCCGTTCGGCCCTGGTCACAAATTCAACATCGACATGGATGTCCACCATCTCCAGTCCGACGGCTACCAGACCTTCAACTACCAGACCTACAACGCCGGCGCTATCAAGGTCCTCTACCAGCTCTCCAACTCCACCACCATCACCGGCTTCTCCGGCGTCATCTGGGTCGACGCCAACACCCCCAACTTCTCCGCCACCCGCTGCCAGATGTACGGCGCCATCGCCACCTCCAGCCCCTCCACCACCTACACCTGCACCGGATCGCTCGCACCCTTCGCCGACTCGGGCATCAACTTCCTCCTCACCAATAACTCTGACCCCGTCAACTACCTCGACAACAAGTACAACTATTACCACGTGCCCACCGACTTCGAGTACGTCGGCGTTCACAAGCTCTTCTCCCACGGCATCGTCCTCGACGTGAAGCCCTACACCTACAACTACGACAACTCCGAGAAGTACACCAACGCCACTCCCATCACCGAAGCCACCTCCATCAACGGCTCCACCACCTACGCGCCACTCGGCCTCGCCATCAAGCCCTGCGACGCCGCAGTCCTCAAAAAGGGCGTCCTCGCCATCCCCTGCGGCGTCGACAAGTACAACAGCTACCGCAAGTACGGCGAGACCTCAGAAGTCGATCAAGTCTCGAAGTACGGCGTCCTCAAGGCCGGCTTTTGGTACGAATGGGCCCGCACCAACCGCCACCAGTTCCCATCCGACCCGCTCCAGAACTGGAAGGATCAACCCCTCGGCAACTTCAACGAGAAGTTCAACACCAACTCTTACCAGCCCTTCGCCGAGTACCAGTACCACGTCACCAGGCGCCTCGACATCGACGCCGGCGTCCGGTTCTCTTACTTCACCATCGCTACCCAGCAGTTCGCAGATGACGGCAAGACCATCGGCGGCCTCGGAACCAACAACCCCGCGACCTTCATCACCAACGGCGGCAGCTACTTCGCCACCCTCCCTTCCGCCAACGCCAACTACCGCATCAAGAAGAACTGGTCCGCCTACTTCCAGGCCGCCCGCGGCAGCATCGTCCCCGCCTCCAGCGTCTTCGATTACACCCAGGGCCTCAACGGCAAAGTGATTCCAGTAGCCCAGCTGCCCAAGCAGCAGCTCAACACCACCTACCAGGCCGGCACCGTCTTGAAGCTCAAGCGCGCCACCTTCGACGCGGACTACTATCACATCCGCTTCCAGAGCGGATACGTCTGCAACCCCACCACCTCCGAAGGAAATGACCAATCCTGCACCCTGCAGCCCAGCTCCATCACCGAAGGCGTTGAAGGCGAGAGCAATCTCTACTTCGGCAAGGGCATCAGCCTGTATCTCAACGCCACCTACGGCAAGGCCTACTACGAAGGCTCGCTCGCTGCGACGGCCACTGGCGCCAATGCAGCCACAGCGCCCGTCCTCGTCGTCCAGACGCCCAAAGGCCAGGACGTGCAACAAACCCCCACCGACACCGAGACCGAAGGCATCACCTACCAGCACAAGGCCTTCGACTTCGGCCTGTTCAACAAGCGCATCGGCACCTTCTACATCGACAACACCAACAGCAGCCTGGACCTCCACAACCAGTACACGGTCAATCCTTTTGACACGACCAACCTGTTCTTCAACTACACCATCCGCACCGGCGGCCGCTTCGATCAAACCAAGATCCGCCTGAGCTTCAACAACCTCTTCAATGAGCACAACGTCACCGGCAACACCATCTTCAACAACGCCAACGTCGCCACGCTCTCGCAAACGGTCAACGGCGTCACCTACACCTACAACGATCCCTTCGCCACGCTAGGCCCCACACCCTACAGCGGCGCCGACAACATCACCATCCTGCCCGGCCGCAGCATCCTGGTCACGGTAATCTTTGGCTACAATCCCCGCAGACACTAAAGCAGTCCGCACCACCCAGGCCCCATCTGCGGCGCAAGTCTCGCGCCGCAGATGGGGCCTTCTTCTTTGCCTCTGCGTGCGTACCCTGCCCAGCAAAGGCTAGACGTCCGGCCTTGCGACGAGTTGGCAGTGCTATCGATAGGCAGTGCCAGGCAGGCGTTGTACCGGATTCAATCGGAAGCTGAGACCCGCACTGATGCCATAAGGCCGCAACTCTCCGTATGAAGAAAAATCAGGCCACCTCTGGTATTCGAAGTCGAGCACACGGATAGTCAGCCGATCGTTCAGAAGGTAATCAATCCCCGCACCCGGCGCGTAGGTAAGAAACGTTCCCTGCGCGTAGTGGAATGGAAGAGTGATCTTTCCGGCCCCCACGAGAAACTTTACATACGGCCGCAACGGGCCCTGTCGAAGCATCACGCGGGGCCCCGCAAGGTAGTTCGTCTCTGTTACCTGCTCGAAGCTGTTGAATCGCAAATAGCGTGCCTCGCCCTGCAACCCAACGCGCCAGGTTGGATTCAGATCGACAAATAAAACCCCGCCGCCCAGCACCTTCTGCCCGTAGTCTGCCTGGAAGGCTGAGATCCCTCCCCCGATCGCGACGTAGCTTCCCGGACCTTTGGCCGTCGGAATCGCCTGCCCGCCCGCTCCGAGACTCAGCAGACACCAAGTCAGGCACAGCGCGATCGCCACCCGCACTCCGTACCTGGTCTCCATCCCGCACCTGGCCTCCATCGCCAAACTCACTTCGTCACCGTCAACGTCATGGTCTGCGATATCGTTGCGCCGCTACCCGTACCGGAAGCTGTCACCTTGAACGTATACGTCCCGGGAGGCGTGCCCGTGACCGTCAAACCAGAGCAGCCCGTGATGAGCGAAGTTCCCGAGACGATCAAAAGCAGCATCAGCAAGCCGCCTGTCCGAATTGCCTTCCGTCGCGATCCCAGCCCAATGCATACCAGGCACGGGATGAGGCACAGGAACACGCCGGAAAACCGTCTCTTCCCAAGCGACACGGCCGCGCCCGCGCCCAGCGGATCTCCCGTGTCTACGACCAGTTGTACTGTAGTTGTTCCATTGGCGGCCAGCTTGGCCTGCGGCGAGCTAAAGGTGCACGTCGCGGCATCCGGCAGTCCCAGGCAGCCAAACTGCAAGGTGTCGGAGAATCCCGACAGAGACGAAAGGGTAACGCCCGTCGCCGCATGCTGCTTGCTTTGCATCGTTAGGGTCGAAGGACTGACCTGCATCACGAACTGCGTCGCAATCCCTCCCGAGATAGTCGTCGCAAGCGAGCTTGAGCCACCGTACGCGGAATCACCGCCGTAAGTCGCAACAATATTCTCTGTAGGCGCAGACAGCGTAACGTTCAGGGTCGCCACGCCGATCGCATCCATCTGCGTGCTTCCAAGTATGGTCGAGCCAACCGTAAACGTCATCACGCCCGTTGGCGCTCCCGGCCCGGACCAGGTGACGACCGAGATCAGGGTGATCTCAAGTGGGTTACTGGGATCGGTCGCAGTGCTTGAAAGCGCCGTCGTCGTCGGGCGAAGTTGTACGGCTTCGACCAGCGCCGAGGAACTGCTCGCGAAGTCATTCGGGTCCCCACCATAGCTCGCTACCAGCGAATGATTCCCCGCGCTCAGCGATGGAATCGTGAGCGAAGCCGATCCGTTTCCATTCAGCGTGGCCACGCCCAGCACGTTGTTGCCATCGCTGAAGGTCACGGTCCCGGTCGGCTCTCCCACCCCGCTATTGACCACGTTCGCGGTCAGCACAATAGAACGAAGTGTCACGATCGGGTTAGCCGTCGACACCAGAGCCGTCGTCGTCAACTCCTTCACCACCACAATCTGTGGCGTCGAACTCGACGCCCCGATACTGCTGTTGCCACCGTAGTTCGCGACGATGGAATGTGCCCCCGGCGCCAACGTAGAGACAGTCAACGTCGCAACGCCATTCGAGCTCAGACCTGCGCTCCCGATGGAAGTCCCGGCATCGGTGAAGTTCACCGAACCTGCCTGCACCACACCGCCGTCGCCAGTCACCGCAGAGGTCAAAATCACCGGCGTCCCGTAGACAGCCGGGTTCTGGCTCACCCCGAGTGTCACCTGTGTGGTTGCGCTCTGTACGGTCTGGGTCAGGGAGGCCACGCTCGCGGAGTAATTCGCATCTCCGCTGTAGCTCGCACGGATAATATCCGACCCAACCGGCAGCGTTGCAATCTCGGTTGAACCCACTCCTGTTTCATCGAGCGTCACCGTGCCAAGCGTCAGCGCGCCGTCGCGCAGAACGACGGTGCCGGACGGCACCAGCGCGCCAACCCCCGTGACCTTGACCGTGAGCAAAACCGCAGCCCCAAAGATAGATGGGTTCACGCTTGAATTCAGCACCGCAGACGACGGTAGGACAATCTTCTCGTTCAATATGGCGGACGCAGATGCGGCATGATCCACGTCGCCCGCGTAGTTCGCCGTGATCGCGTGGGCCCCGAACGCCAGGGCAGTCGTCGTAAACGTTGCCGTCCCGTTCGCGCTCAAGGGAGAACTCCCGAGCACACTGCCCCCATCAAGGAATTCGATCGCACCCGCTGGCGTAGGTGTTCCGCCCGAAGTCGTCGCCGTGAACGTCACACTCTGCCCAAGTGTGGATGGATTTCCGCTACTCCCAACCGAGGTCACGGTCGGAGTCAGTTGGACGATCAGCGCGAAAGGGACAGAAACCACCGGCGCGTTGTTTGCGTCCCCTGAATAAGTTGCCGTGAATTGATAGCCCCCCACTCCGAATGCGAGGTTGGAAAACGAAAAGCTGCCGTCGGCGGAGACGCTCTTCGCAGACACCGTGACCCCGCCGTTGCTCAACGTCAGCGTCCCTGAAGGCGCTGCGCCGTTGCTACTGAGCGTCGCCGTCAGCCCAAACGTCGTTCCAGCATTGACGGCGGTATTGGGCCCCGTCAGCACCAGCGCAGGAGTCGCCAGTACCACGCTATGCTGTAGCGCCGCCGAAGTGCTGGCGTTGTAATTCCCATTGCCCCCGTAAACCGCCGTGATGATCCCGGTCCCAACGGCCAGCGCCGTGGTCGAAAACGTCGCGACGCCCTGGGCATTCAGCTGCGCCTGCCCAATGCTTACGCCGCCCTCCTCGAAGGTCACGCTGCCCGTTGGCGTCGCAGTATTCGTGCTCACGATGGCCGTGAAGACTGCCGGTTCGCCGGCAAGGGTCGTCGTCGCCGTTGAACTCAGAGTAGTAATTGTCGCCGTCGACAACACGACCTCATTCAGCAGGGCGGACGTGCTCGCCGCATAGTTCGTATTCCCCGCATACGACGCAACGATGAAGTGGGTCCCAGCTGAAAGTGTCGTGAGAGGCAGAATTGTGTCGCCCGCACTATTGATCCCAACCGTTCCATACACGGTCGCACCCTCGCTAAACGTGACATTCCCGCTCAAAACCCCGCCGTTGGTCGAGCCGCCCGTTGCTGCCACCGCAACACTCAGGTTCAGCGTCGCGCCGGTAGAGACCGGATTAGTGCTCGCCACTAGCGTCGTCGCCGTCGGTATCTGCTGGATGATCTCTGCGAGTGCGGCGGAGCTGCTGCCCGCGTCGTCGGTATCCCCGCTGTAAACAGCCACGATCGGATAAGTCGCCGGGGAAAGCGTCGAGAGCGCCAACGTCGCCGTCCCATTCGAGTTCACGTTGCCGTTGCCAAGCACGGTCGCTCCACTCATGAACGCAACCGTACCCGTCGGCACCAGTCCATCCGCGCTCGTAACCGTCGCGGTAAACGTGACGGTAGTTCCAACCGTCGCCGGCGAGTTACTCGAGCCGAGCGTTGTCGTTGTGGCTGCCTGCTGAATCACTTCGCTGAAGGTCGGGGAGGTCCCCGCAGCGTTGCTCGCGTCCCCCGAGTACTGCGCCGTAAGGCTCCGTGTCCCCACCGCAAGGCTCGAGGTAGAGAAGGGCGCGACCCCGGCACCGTTCAGGTTAGCGCTACCAATCGCTGTCGCTCCGTCATAGAAGGTCACCGTGCCGGAGGGCGTTCCGGTCGCTGCCGTAACCGTCGCATTCAGCGTAACGCTAGCTGTTATGACGGCAGGGTTCGGAGAGGCTGTGAGCACAATCGTTGCAGGCTGCTTCACGACCTCCTGCACCGCAGGAGAGACACCCGCCGCATCGTTGGCGTCACCCGAGTAGCTGGCTGTGATTGCATTCGATCCCAGGGGCAGTGCCGCGGTAGTGCATGCCGCCATGTGGTTCGATCCTTCCGCTACGCTGATGCAACCCGCGATCGCAGTCCCGTTGTTCAGAAAAGTTAGCGTTCCCGTGGTGTTGTTGCCGCCGGCGGAGATCGTGGCCGTGAACGTTACAGAGGTGCCGATCAGGCTCGGATTCTGACTGGACGCGAGCGATATCGTGGTGGGCTGGACAGTCAGCACCTGGCCGGAAAGGTGAATGATTCCCGGGCTGTTGCCTGCGTCCGAAGCTGCGGTCACGGTGCCCAGAATGTGCATTCCAACACTCGTGGGCGCAAAGTCCACGCCGAAGGTACACAGGTTCCCGACTGTGTTGAACGTGAGAACAGAACCGGCATTGCAGGTAGTGGTTGCCAGGTCCAGCTGAGCGTTGACGAACGTAGCCACCCCGACCGTCAGGTTGGCGTTCCCATTGTTCACCAGCCCCTGAATCTGCGGCGCAGATAGCTTACCCACGCGCATCACCGGGTAGGCCGGTAACGTGGCGACCGATGCATGAATCTCACGGACACGGTTATTGAACAGGTCCGAAAAAAATAGGTCCCCACCCTGGTCGAAGACCAGTGAATAAGGGCCATACATGCCAGCCAGGTTGGCAGGTCCGCCATCACCGCTGAACCCTTCCGCGCTTCCACCAGAGATCGTCTGAATGTCTTGGGTAGCGATATCGATCTCCCGGATGCGATTATTCCCGGAGTCTGCGATGTAGATATTCCCGGCCGGATCCAGCACCACAGCCACAGGCGCGTTCAAGAGAGCCAGGCTGGCTGTGCTGCCATCGCCGGAGTAACCTTGGACGCCCGTGCCTGCGATCGTGCTGATCCAGCCAGTGCCCGCGATCACCACGCGAACGCGCTGGTTAGCCGTGTCGGCGATATAGAGTGAGCCGTCCACCCCCACGCTCAGGTCCCACGGCCCGTTGAGTTCCGCGTTGGTCGCAACAATTTGATCGCCGTTGTATCCCGGCGCACCCGTCCCCGCGACGGTGCTCATGATTCCCGTCGCTGCGCTGATCTTCCGAATCGCATCATTGCCGGTGTCCGCAATATACAGATCCCCCGCAGCATCCAATGCCACCCCTTCCGGCTTCGAGAGCGAGGTGGAGATGGCCGGGCCGCCCATCGCCGAATAACCACTCACCTGCGGCACCCCGGCGACTGTAGTGATCACACCGCTCACCGCATCGATCCGGCGGATCACATCGTTGTTGCTATCGGCGAAGAAGAGATTGCCCGCGCCATCAAGAACCAAGCCGCCAGGGAGGCTGATCATTGCCGCGACCGCCAGGCCGCCATCGCCTGAAAATCCCGAAGTTCCATTGCCCGCAATCGTTGAAATCAGCCCGGTTTGCGCATCCACCCTTCGAATCCGGTTGTTATTGGAGTCGGCCAAATAGAGATTCCCATTCGCGTCGACTGCAACTCCCATGGGAAGAAAGATCGGAGCGTTCGTTGCAGCCACGCCATCCCCCTGGTAGATCCAATCCGTCACGCCCGCCACGGTATCAATCTCTCCAGGGCTCAGCACCGCCAGCGAACCCGTGCCCATTCCCGTCAGCAGCGTGGTTCCGAGAACCTTGCCGCTATTGCTGAGCAGCACCACCGCACCACTGCGGATCCCCGGATACCTGGGCTCGAAGGTGACCATGACACTGCATTGCTGCCCCGAGCTGTAGCTGGTACCCGCGCTACAGGTGCCTCCGTTCGCTACAAAGTCAGCGTTCAAAGCACCCAGCGTTAGAGCCTGTGGAGCAGCCGCGACGCCTCCGGCAATCATCGTTATCTGTACGCTGACACCCTGCGAGTTCAGACCAACCATCGTGCTTCCCGAAAACACGTAGGAGGCCTGCGCCACGGCTGAGGCAGACCCGATCCCGAGGTTGATCAGCAGGAAAGCCAATAAAGCTCGCGAGAAAATTGAGACCACAGGCCACTCCTTGTGATGGCATGCCAGCCCGTGCGGCTCGAGGGTGGCCTGCGGATTCCCAATACCGCAGAGCTTGATGTGGATTCGACAAAAGAGTGAGCCGATGTAGGACATTTCCACTGCTCCGATTCGCGCAGTGATTGCAGGGAATCACGGCTCGCTTTGACGCTATCTATTCAAAGAGGACTTAGCGGGCCATGCCGACCTCCGCTGGTTGGCGGAGATCAACGCGTGCTCGTGTTGTACCTATCGGCGCTTATGCGGAAACGCTTAGGCTCCCGCGCAACTGTCCAACATCCGGAATATGGCAATATGAACCGTCGCCGGTGTCGAGGCTAAGGAGGTGAACGCCTGAGGTGTTCCGACCGGCACTGCGGCGGACTTTCACTAGCCGACGACTGTGGATGGAATGACACCACCGCTCACCGCGGTCCGGGGACAGGTGACCCAAATTGATTCACCGTCTTCCATAGACTTATTAATGAACATTGACAAAGATTTCCTGCCGCACGATACTGTCCATATCCTCTGTTGTGGCTCGGAGCCCCTTATGCAAGTCCATCTCGCGGATGCAGAGGAAGACAGTAGCCGCCGCATGGGGCTCTTCGGAGCCTGCTCCTCCAATATGCTCAACATGATCGGTGTGGGTCCGTTCCTGAGCATCCCTCTTGTTCTCATCGCCGTGCATGGTTCCAAGGTCCTGCTTGCCTGGACCCTCGGTGCGGTCATCTCGCTCTGCGACGGTCTCGTGTGGGCGGAGCTGGGTTCTGCCATGCCTCTCTCCGGCGGCCCTTACTTCTACCTCCGCCATGCCTTCGGTCCTCAAACGTATGGCAAAGCTGCAAGCTTTCTTGTCCTTTGGAGTTCCGTCCTTACCGCTCCGCTTCTAATCGCCTCGGGAGCAGTTGGCTTCTCTCAATACCTCCATTACCTCTGGCCGGCCCTTCACGGCGCCGGTCTCAGCCTGGTCGCGATGGCCGTCTGCCTCATCAACGTCGTCTTGCTCTATCGCAGGATCACCACCATCAGCGCAATTTCGGTCGGCCTCTGGGTGCTGGTCATCGGCACAATCCTTTGGATCATCGTTGGCGGAGCCCAGCACATCCCGTCCGCCCTTCAAGGACAACTAAGCGGCAGATTTCCAGTTGCCGATGCAGCATTCTGGAAAGGCGCCGGCGCCGCGACCCTGATCGCCGTCTACGATTACGCCGGCTACTACAACGTCTGCCTCATTGGCGGCGAACTCAAGCGCCCGTCGCGCACCATCCCCTACTCGATCGTTATCTCCATCATCGTCATAGCGTTCCTTTACATCACGATGAATCTCGCCATCTTAGGTGCGCTGCCGCTTCAACAAAGTATGCACTCCAACGCGATCGTGGCTGACTACATGGCAGTCGTCTACGGCGCCGCATCCGCAAGAGTAGCGGACATCCTCATCCTCGTCGCCTCCTTCGCGTCAGTGTTTGCGATCCTTCTCGGCTTCTCCCGCATCCCCTTTGCGGCTGCAACCCAGGGCGAATTCTTCGGGGTCTTTGCAAAGGTTCATCCCACCAAAAACTTCCCCCACATCTCGCTCGTCATCCTCGGACTCTTGTCCGCATGTGCCTGCTGGCTCAGCCTCAGCACCCTCATCACGCTGGTCATCGTCATCCAGACCCTCGTCCAGTTTCTCGCCCAATGCGTCGCAGTCGTCCTCCTGCGCAAACAGCACGGTCAAGGGCAATCCCGCACCTTCCGCATGCCGCTCTACCCGCTGCCGGTAGCGATTGCCTTCATCGGATGGCTGTTCATTCTCATGTCCAGCGGTCTGCGAAATATCTTGCTCGCTCTTGCAACATTGTTCGCGGGAGTAACAGCGTTTCTTTACAAGTCTCACCAGGAACAAGCATGGCCGTTCGGAGCATTATGAACAAGTCGTTTCGCATCGCTGTCGCAGGCGAAATTTATGTAGATCAGATCTTTACCGGGTTCGACCACATCCCCGTGCTGGGAGAAGAAGTCTTCGCGGAACAATATCGGCGTGAGGCCGGAGGTGGGACAGTCAACACCGCCTGTGCTCTCGCCCGGCTTGGGCACGATACGTCCGTCTTCGGAGTGTTTGGCGAGGACGAAGAGGCGTGGCTTCGTTCCCGGCTCAGGTCCTTTGGCGTTGCTTCGGAACGAGCGTGCTCCTCCCCTCTGCCCAATGGCCTTACCGTAAGCATGTCCACAAGATCGGACCGCAGTTTCCTGACCTATGCCGGTGCAAACGCAATCCTGACAGACTACATCTCTCTGCCTGAAACCATTGCAGC
>Ga0182012_10007788_pt1 | contig 10671 bp, 9 predicted proteins | sample 612S2SmetaG_FD_120486 | JGI IMG/M metagenome (GOLD analysis project Ga0182012, IMG submission 120486) | Permafrost microbial communities from Stordalen Mire, Sweden - 612S2S metaG | ecosystem: Environmental > Terrestrial > Soil > Wetlands > Permafrost | place: Sweden: Stordalen | collected...
GCTCGAGCGCGACGCGTTCCTCACGGCGGTCGGCGGCGCCGACGTCCCTGTCATCGGAAACGTCGATGCGGCGGACGTTCGCATGGAGGACCGAGCCGACCTTCTGGCACGCACGCCGCTACTACAGGGGATCGGCCTGAGGGCCCTCAGGGAGCTCGCTCAGAGCGCGACGGTGCACGACGCGGCCGAAGGCACGCCGATCGTGACAGAGGGCGAGATCGACGACAGCTATCACGTACTGCTCAGCGGCCGGGCCGCCGTGACCGTCTCGGGCGAGCGGCGCACCGAGTTGCTCCCGGGTGACGGGTTCGGCGAGATCGCGGTGCTCCACCGAGTTGCGCGCACGGCGACCGTGCTCGCACTCGAGGATTGCACCCTGATGACGGTGCCGGGCGACGACCTGCGCATCGCCGTGGCGACACGCTCTGGCCGCCTTGCCGAAATGGCGGGCGCGCCACCACCCGATGCCTCGGCCGGGGCAGCTGGAAAGTAGGATCGGTCCACCGCGCCTACCGTGGCGGCTTCACCCGTGCAGCGCATCAATCCATCGCAGCTCGATCACTAGGAGGAAAGCCGTGTTCAAGACCGTCGTCGTGGGGGCCGATGATTCGAGCACCGCACGCGAAGCCGTCGCAGTGGCCGCCGACGTCGCCAAATCCGGCGGCAGCGAGCTGCACATCGTCACCGCCTATGACCCGAAATCGGTGCGCCTCGATCACCTGCCCGAGGACGTTCGCTACGCCGCGCAGCACCCTGCCGAAGCCCTGCTGCGCAGGCTCTCCGAGCTCGTGCGCGAGCGCGGTCTGGAACCGATCGTGCACGCCGCGGAGGGCGATCCGGTCGACGCGATCGTCGCCGTCGCCGAGAGCGTCGACGCCGACCTCATCGTCGTCGGTAACAAGGGTATGAAGGGAGTCCGGCGCGTGCTCGGCAGCGTTCCCAATTCCGTCGCCCACAGGGCACCGTGCTCGGTGCTGATCGCCGACACGACCGCCGCCGCTTGAACGCCTTACGCGTGAGGACGCGCGTCGGGAACGCAGCGCTGCACACCGGGCTCGCCGCACTGCACTAGCATCGCGTCCTCGATGCGCCGACGCGCCTGGCAGAAACGCAAGCGACTGCTGCTCGCGGCGGTCACCGCGGGCACCGTCGCGCTGGGCCTGCTCGCCTACGCGACCGGGCTGCTCTACCCGCTCGAGGCGCAATCGGTCGACGCGCGATTCGCCATCCGCGGGGATCGCCCATCGCTGGTGAAGAACTTCGTGATCGTCCAGATCGACGAGGCGACGTTCAACTACTTCCGCGATCACCCCCCACTCGACGGCTACTGGCCGTTTCCGCGCCGCTACCACGCGCGGGTGATCGACAACCTGCTCGGTGCGGGCGCGAAGCTGATCGCCTTCGACGTCCAGTTCACCCAGCCCACCGACGTCGTCGACGACAACGCCCTGATCGAGGCCGTCGACCGCGCTCACAACATGGTCCTCGCAACAGACGCCGTCAACAGAACCGGCCAGACCGGGGTCCTCGGGGGGGACCTCGCGCCCTGGGGCGCTCGGGCCGGCAACTCCACGGTGATCGGCGACTCGCAGGGAGTGAGCCGCGATTTTCAGCACTCTTTCCAGTCGATCGATACGTTCCCCACAGCGATCGCCTCCGACTGGCTCGGCCACGAGATCAGCCCAGATCTGTTCGGTGGCGCCACCCGGCAGGTCCCGATCGACTATGCCGGACCGCCCGGCACGGTGCCTACCGTGTCCTACTGGCAGGTGTATGAGAACAAGTTCGCGGCCGCCCAGGTGAAGGGAAAGATCGTGATCGTCGGCGCCTCGGCTCCGGAGCTGCAGGACATCCACTCAACGCCGACCTCCGGCGCGCAGGTGATGAGCGGTCCGGAGATCCAAGCGGACGCCGCCGCATCCGTGCTCGCGGGCCTTCCTCTGGGCAACGGTCCCGGGTGGCTGAATGTGCTGCTGGTCGTGCTGTTCGGCGCGGCACTCCCGCTCGCCAGCATCCGGGTCCGCCTGTGGCGGGCGCTGGCCGGTGCTCTGGTGATGGCAGCGGTCTTCGTCGTCGCGACGCAGCTGGCGTTCGACGGCGGCACGATCATCTCCTTCACCTACCCGTTGCTGACACTCGTGCTTGCCATCATTGCGACCCTCACGATCGTGCTGTTGGGCGAGGCCTTCGAGCGACAGCACGCGCGGGACATCTTCGCGAGATTCGTACCCCCGGGAGTGGTCGACGAGGTCCTCGCCCGCACCGACGACGATTTCCGCCTCGGCGGGGTCGAACGCGACTGCACCGTTCTCTTCAGCGACCTGCGAGGCTTCACGAGCTTCTCCGAATCGCAGCCCGCGGCGAAGGTGATCGAGGTCGTCAACTATTACCTGAATGAGATGACCGAGGCGATTCTCGCGGCGGGAGGCACGTTGATCGCATATATGGGTGACGGCATCATGGCCGTGTTTGGTACGCCGGTCGATCAGCCGGATCACGCCGACCGCGCGCTTGTTGCCGCGCGCGAGATGATGGGCCCACGACTCGAGCGCTTCAACGACTACCTGCACGACCTTGGCCACGAGTCCGGCTTCCGGATGGGAATCGGACTCAACAGCGGGACCGTGATGGCGGGCAACGTCGGTTCTGCGCAGCGTGTCGAATACACCGCGATCGGTGACACGACCAACACGGCGTCACGTCTGGAGGGCATGACCAAGGGGACGCCGCACATGCTCTTCATCTCGGAGACGACGCGTGAGCGAATGAGCACGATCCCCGACGACATGATCTTCGTCGACAGCTTTGACATCCGCGGACGCGTCAACAAGATGGCCGTCTACTCGCTCCCCGACCCCGAGCACGCCTCCGCTGACAGGGCGCAGCCGGCTGCCGAGGGGACCACCGAGGCCGCGGCGACCTAGCGTTCGGCTAATCGTCGTCGTCGAGCCAGTCGCCGTGCTCGACGTGGAACTCCTGTGTCGCGTCGCTGAGATCCTGATCTCCGGGCGCGTCGGGCGTCGGCCGCGCAGGGCGGTCAGGCCCGCCGTTGCTGGGTCCGCGGGGTGCCTGCTCGGCCTCGCGGTGTGCCGCGACCTCGAGCGCCTCGGGCGTAACCACGGCGTGGCCGCGAGTCACCGGCGAGAGCGCCTCCTGCTCCTCTCGCGCAACCTCAGCCGGATCGGCTCCCCGGCGCCGCTTCAGCTCGAGGTGTTCGCGAATCGCTTCATCGAGATCGCCCATCGGCCCACAGCCTAACGAGTCCTCACCATCTAGACTTCGGTGCGCGCGCCGCCGACCGGCCAGCGCACGGGGCTATAGCTCAGTTGGGAGAGCGCCTGGATCGCACCCAGGAGGTCGGGGGTTCGAGTCCCCCTAGCTCCATCGTGTGATGTCTCGGGACATGTGTCTCAGGTGTCTCGGGACATGGGTCTCGTTTTAGGAGCCCGGCCATCGGCCGGGCTCTTTGTTTTGGTTGCGCCAGTAGGTCTTCTCAGGCTCGATGAGGTGCGCCGAGAGGACCTCGCCGGTGGTGAGGTCGGTGACGGTGATGCGGTGGACCTCGCCGGTGGTGAGGTCGGTGACGGTGATGCGGTGGTCGTCGGCGAGCGCGAGGACGCGTTTGCGGGCGTGTTTGGAGCCGACGCCGAGGTGGTGCATCCGGCCGGCGCGGCGGAGGCTCATCTTGCCGGTGTTGTCGAGGCGGTCGACCAGCCCAGCCGGTAGTGGCCTTGGGCGTGCCCGTTGCTGGCCGGGAGCGCTTTAGGTGTGGCGCGATAGGCGTCGCCTGGTGTGCGTCGTTCAAGCGCACGGTGTGGGCGCTGCTCGTTGTAGTGCGCTCGGAACTCGTCGAGCTCGCGTTGCAACTGCACGAGCGTGCCCGCCGGTGGTCTGGCGCGCAGCCAACGCTGCTGGGTCTGATGGAAGCGCTCGGTCTTGCCCTGGGTCTGAGGATGGCCTGGAGACCCGTTCTTTTGGCGGACACCAAGCAGCGGCAGCACGTATTCGAACGCGTTGCGCCCGCCCGTGAACCGGGAGGTGTAGACGCTGCCGTTATCGGTGAGCGTGCTCGCCGGCGGCCCGTATCGCTCGACAACGTCAAGGAACACGCCCACGATCGCATCCCCCGTGACAGGCTGATGGGCGGTGGCCGACAGCAGGTAGCGAGAGTGGTCGTCCAGCCAGTTCAGGATCTCGACGTCGGTCCCGTCCGTGAGGCGCCAGTGGATGAAGTCCGACTGCCACATCTCGTTCGGCTGGGCCATCTGGAAGCTCACATAAGAGCTGCGGGGGCGTTTGCGTGGCTGGGGCGTGATCAGCCCGGCCCCTTTGAGGATCCGGTGGATCGTCGACGGCGCCGGCGCCCGCAGCCCCTCTTGCTCGAGGTGCCAGCCGATCGTCACAGGACCACCGTCCAGCCCATCAGCCACCAGCCTCGCTCGCAGCTCAATCACCCGGCCGCGGACCAAATCAGACGTCCGGGCCGGGTTCGATCCAGGCGCCCGTGACCGCGGCTCGAGCGCCTCCAACCCTCCCTCGCGATAACGCGCTAACAGGCGGTGCAGATGCCGGCGGGAGAACCCGTACTCGGCAGCAGCAGCAGTAACGGACAGCTGATCGGAAACGACCTGGAGAACAGCAACACGGGCTCTTGACATGCCCACCAAGGTGGCCCCCACCCCAGACACCGCGCCGGGGGCAGCTGCTCCGGCACAGCCCTCCGGGCTGCGCCTCCGCAGCCACCCCCGGGAACCCCCAGGCCAGGGCGAGACCTATGTCCCGAGACATGAGAGACCTATCACCTGGGACATATGTCATGAACCCAGACACCCCTAGCTCCATCGCCGGATGCGCCGAGCAACGCCGGGCACGTTGGTGCGTAGAGCGCCACCGACAGCCCTACGCGGCAGCAGTCGCGAGGAACGACAGAGGAACTTGGCTGCAGGAGCGGTCCTCATCGCGTCCTCGGCGGCCGGCCGCCGCTCCGCGTCCAGCTCGTCGATCACGTGCCCGCAGCGGGTGTGGGCGAGGCGCGCGTCATGGCCGAGCCGGCGTGCGACGTCGGTGGCGCTGACCTCGCGAATTGCGCCGCAGCGTGCCGGCGGGTGGAGCGGCTCTCTGACACGATTGGGTTGTGGACGACGGGTCGGCCGGTTACATGCTGGATCGGCTTGGCTGGCTGCAGTTTGAGCGGCTCGCGTCTCGGGTGCTCGAGGCTGATGGCGGGTTGTGCGAGCTGTCCTGGCGGGGTCGCGCGTACCGCGACAGGGTGGCATCGGTAAACGAGTCGGTCGTGCTGCCGGGCACCGGGTTGTGCGTTGAGGCGCCGTTTGTAGTGGCGGTGGCTTGGGTTCGTGATCGGCTGTCGCTCTCGCGTCGCCAGGCCGAGCTTGCAAGCCAGGTTGCCCGCTCGGTGGGTGATCTCGGGCTGGGCTCGAAGGACCGCGTGCTGGTCGTGACCAATCTCGATCGTCGAGCGGCTGAGGACGCGTTGACGGGTTCGCTGTATCCGCTTGCGCACTTCGCTGTCCTCGGTCGTGCTGAGTTGAGCGAGAGCATCGATCGGCATCCGGCGCTGCGGCTGGCGATGCCGTCGCTGTTGGGGTTGCGTGATCTCGCGCCGTTGATTCCGGCGGCCCTTCGCGAGCGGTCGTCGCTCGACGTTGAGCGCGCGCAGGAGTTGGCGCGCGTGTTTGTGCCGACGCGTGCGTACGAGCGCGCGCGGGAGGTGCTCGCGCTCCACCGTTTCGTCGTCTTGACGGGCCCACCCGAGATGGGCAAGACGGCGATCGCACGGATGGTCGCGCTGGCGCAGCTCACCGCAGGCTGGGAGGCGCACGACTGCGTCAGCCCGGAGCAGGTGTGGAAGGCGTTCGACAGGGACCGCCCGCAGGTCTTTGTCGCTGATGACGCGTTTGGGTCGACCGAGTACCGCCCGGATTCTGCTGAGCACTGGGCGCGTGAGCTCGGGCGCATGCTCGCGGTTCTCGATGAGCGGCACTGGTTGATCTGGACCTCCCGGCCGGCGCCGCTCAAGTCGGGCCTGCGGCGCGTACAGCGCGAGCGCGGAGCCGAGCGCTTCCCGGCGCCAGGTGAGGTGCTCGTGGACGCGAGCCAGCTTGATCTGGCGGAAAAGACGCTGATCCTGTTCCGCCACGTCAAGGACCATGCGGCTAGCGCAGCCACGCGGGGGGTGGTGCGCGACGTGGGCGTCGCGATCGTCGAGCACGAGCACTTCACGCCGGAGCGCATCCGGCGCTTCGTGACCGATCGACTCGACCAGCTGGTCGCAACGGCGAGAGATTCCATGCCACCCAACCGGCTCCACCGGGCGATCCTCGGCGCGGTCGAGCAGGAGCTCGCCATGCCAACCGAGCAGATGGCGACGTCGTTTGCCGCGCTGGAAGAGCATCATCGTGCGTTGCTCGTGGCGTTGCTCGACGCGCCGGCCGGGTTGATCGACGATCGCGAGCTGGCCGCGACGCTGCGCCGTCACCATCCAGGTGGGCTGAGTCGCCCGCCGCACGAGCTGATCGACCGCCTGACCGACCACTTCGTGCGCATCTCCTCGCTCGGCATTGACTGGGTCCATCCCAGTTGGCGGGACCTGGTGATCGAACAGCTCCGCGGCGACTGTCATGCCCGCCAGCGCTTCCTCGGCTCCTGTGGACCGTACGGAGCGCTTCTCGTGCTTTCGGGCGCCGGCGGCGCCGGAGGAGAGCGCGTGCTCCCGCTGTTGATCGACGATGCCGACTGGGACGTGTTCACCGACCGCCTCGGCGAGTTGCTGCGAGCGCTCGACGACGCGGACCTCGCTCGCCTGCTCGTCGCCTGCGCCGAACCGTTGGCCGCCGACCTCGAGGACCGCCAGGCAGCCGAGTTGCACAGCCTCGTCGAGTACATCCTCAGCGCCACAGGGCGATTCTGGGACGCGCAGCGCAAGCCACTCCCGATCTACCTGCTCGAAGCTTGGTACAGCGCGTCCGCCAACCTGGCCGTCCGACTCGAAACACCGCAGATCAACCCGACATGGATGGCGCTGCACCCAGCGTCAGCCGACGCGCTTGACGAGCAGCACGAACTGCGACGCAGCGACGAATGGCTCGAACTCGCCCAGGCCCTCAGAAGGCATGACCCGCAAGCGCTTGAGACGTTCGCGTTCCCCGACGCCGACGCGGTCTGGCTACGACGGCTCGGCCGAAAGGCGACGCAACTGACGTACTCGCCTGAACGAGATCACTCCGCGCTCGCCATGCAGATCATCGAGCGCCTGAATGACCTGATGCCGCACGCGGCGTTCTTGGCTGAGCTGATGCCTGCCCGCAGATCGCCCATCGCGGATCGCTGGTGGACCCCCCACGACATCGACGCCACACCGACCACCGAACGGGTCACGCCCAGACCGCCGATGTTCACACGCGCTGAAATCGACAAGGTTCTCACCGACCTGTAGACGATTGACCCGCGTTGTCGCTCATCGCTGAGCAACTCGACGCGGTCGGCTGGTGGCGCCGGCCGGGTTCAGTCGTCGTCTGGCTCAGGCCGCGCGGAGGCGTCCGTCTTCGCCGAGATGGAACCCAGGCAGGCCGAATTGCCTGAGCTTGTCCGGGATCACGGCGCGTGGCTGCTCGGATGACACGACGCCGTCAGGGGTCATCGTCATGACCTGGAGCGGTCCGCTCCAGTCTGAGATGGCCTCGCGCCGGCCGTCATCGTGGTTGACCGAGGCGATCAAGCCGGACACGAACGGCGAGCGCGGGTTGGTGCAGATCCACCAGTTGCTCACTTCGATGTCGACCCGCGGGACCGGGCGCGGAAGGAACCCGTAGACGTCCGACCAGCCGCCCGGGCCCCGGGTCTGCAGCACGAGTTCGGGACCGTCCTCGACGACGCGGAAGTTCCAGCCCGACTGCTCATACACCGTGTCCCGTTCAGGGCCGAACGGGATCGGATCGAGCAGCGTGCCGAGGCCAAAGCCAACGTCCGCGTGCCAGCTCTTGCCCTCGCTGTCGGTGACCCGCAGCATCAGGTGCCCGAGAGGGCGCGCTTCAGGCGGCGCAGCGCCGACGCGAACGCGCGCGAGCATCGGCTCGACCCGCAGCCCGAAGTGCTCCAGTGCTGCGGCGAGCAGCAGGTTGTGCTCGAAGCAATACCCGCCGCGGCTTTCGGCGACCATCTTGCGCTCAAGGTGCGGCTGGTCAAGCGAGACGGGCAGGCCGCGGTGGGAGTCGAGATTCTCGAACGGGATCGAGGTCGCGTGCGCGCGGTGGATCGCCTGCCACGCCGGCGGGTCGCAAGACCCCAGGCCGATGCGCTCCAAGTAGGCGTCGAAGTCAAGCATCGGTGGCGCACCCTATCGCTGCCGCACGCCACCACGCAACAGCCAGCCAAGCGGGCCAGGGCGAAACCCGGAGCGCCCCTCAGCACACGCGCCCAGACCGAGAGAGGAACGAAACGGGAGCGCCACGGGCCAGCGCGCCGACACGCGATGCGGGGATCGCTCGTCGCTGCAGACAGCCGGACGCGTCCAACTGTTGCCCGGCCGCGCTGGGCGTCCTCAGGTTCTACAACTAGGCGGCCTGCAGCTCGGGCAGGAGAGCCGGCCCGCATTCTGCGACGTTGTCGGCGAGACGCATTGCAGTCGACTCCTCCCAGCGCCCGCTGTCGACGAGCGCACGACAGAGCCGCTCGACATCCTCCAGGGCGTCACGTGCCATGGCGTCGCGGGGGTGACCCGGGCTGAACACCAGGTTGTCCGCGGCGTTGCGGATCAGGTCCTGCTCCCTGGGGAGCAGCTTGCTCGGGCCCAGGTCGATGAGCGTCTGGATAACCCGCCGATAGGCGGCTGCCCGTTCAGTGGTCATTGCCGCCAGCCTTGTCTCGCACAATCACGATGCGCACATGATGGCGCCCCGCCTCACGCCGGCCTTTGGGCTCCTGGCTAAAGATCGCCGATCGAGTTGTACGTGCTGGACGGTGCGTGGGCGCTTCCGCGAGAGCGCGCGCGGAGGCCGACGGGCGCGTGCGCACGCACCCGTCTGAGCGGCCGTCCACGCCACCTGGCGAGCGGTAGCCCGTCAGTCCGCGCGCTTGAGAGTGTCTTGGACATGAGTCTCCTTCAGAGAAGGCATACCTACGCAGAGGACCAGGGGCGCCGTGCCGGCGTCGTGGGCCGGTTGAGGGTGGCCGGTGCGGCGGGTTTGAGAGGCTGTCCTGGTGCGTTTGCGTCGAGACGGTTCGCGGCGGGACACCTCGCGGCGCCATTTGGCGCCCAGCTTGGGGGTTCGCGACATCGCGATAGATCTCGGGACGGCCAACACCGTCGTGTACGTCGGGGGCAGGGGCATCGTCGCCTCGGAGCCCTCGGTGGTTGCTGTGGACGCATCGACCGGAGATGTCCATGCGGTCGGTGTCGACGCCGAACGGATGATCGGGCGCACGCCGGCGACGATCTCGGCGACCCGCCCGTTGCGCCACGGGGTGATCGCGGACTTCGCCGTGACCGAGCAGATGCTGCGGTATTTCATTGGTCGTGCTTTCGACCGGCGCTGGGCGCATCCGAGGCTGATCGTGTGCGCACCGTCGGGCGTTACAGAGGTTGAAAAGCGTGCCGTCGAGGAAGCGGCACTCGCCGCCGGGGCGCGCCGCGTCCACCTGATCGAGGAGCCGATCGCGGCCGCGATCGGCGCGGGTCTCGCGATCGAGGAACCGGTCGGGCGGATGGTGCTCGATATCGGCGGCGGAACGAGCGAGGTTGCGGTGATCTCGCTCGGCGGGATCGTCGTATCGAGGTCGGTGCGCGTCGGCGGTTACGAGATGGACGAGGCGATCAGCCACTATCTGCGCGACGCCTATCAGCTCGCGATCGGCTCACAGACCGCTGAGGCGATCAAGCTGCAGATCGGCTCCGCAGCGCCACTCGCACAGGAGCTGACGCTGGGCGTGCGCGGACGCCATCTCGTCAGCGGCCTGCCAACCGAGGTGCAGCTGCACAGCGAGGAGGTCCGCGACGCGATCCGGGCCCCGATGGAGGAGGTCCTGCGCGCGATCTCCGAGACACTCGAAGACACCCCGCCGGAACTGGCCGGCGACATCGCCCGTGAAGGCATCCTGCTCGCAGGCGGAGGGACACTCTTACGCGGCCTGCAACAGCTCGTCACGCAGCGCACGGGAATGGCGGCCTCGCTCGCGGAATCGCCGCTGACGTGTGTCGCGGTCGGCTCCGGTCTGGCCCTCGATCACTTCGACCAACTCGCCACGAGCGGCTCGCCAAGACGATAGGCGGCAGGCCGCAACAACACAGGCAAGCGCCGTCGCTGGGCGCGCGAAGACCGATACTTCGCCGCGATCGGATCACGACCACGCGGAGGCACCACCGAATCGTGCTCGTCGTTTGCGCAGGTCCCCCCGACGTTGGCGGTCAGTCGGATTGAGACGAGCACGCCCGCGATCTCGACGGGCGAGCTGGCGAGGTACCGAGTCGGCGGCTCGTGAGGGAACCACCGCGCCGACTCGTCGCGCGTCACAGCACACCCCTCGTTTGGCGCAGCGCGCGTCATGAGCGGGGCGTGGTCCCCGCGCACGGTTGCGCCGTGCGCGGGGAGTCGACGATCAGCGGCTCGGGCGGCCGCGGATGCGCTTGGCGTTCGTGCCTCCGGAGCCGCTGACGGA
>Ga0182012_10007789_pt1 | contig 10669 bp, 8 predicted proteins | sample 612S2SmetaG_FD_120486 | JGI IMG/M metagenome (GOLD analysis project Ga0182012, IMG submission 120486) | Permafrost microbial communities from Stordalen Mire, Sweden - 612S2S metaG | ecosystem: Environmental > Terrestrial > Soil > Wetlands > Permafrost | place: Sweden: Stordalen | collected...
CGATGTACGTGAGATTGCTCGAAGCCCTCGACGGCGCGGCGCCGCGCTTACGGCTGTGGGTCTCGGGCTCGGCCGCGCTCGCGCCCGACGTCTTCGCGGCCTTCGAAAAGAAATTCGGCGCGCAGATTCTGGAACGCTACGGCGCAACCGAGTTCGGCTTCGCCTGTACCAATCGCTTCGGCGGTCCGCGCGTCCCCGGCAGCGTCGGCGTGCCGACGCCGGGCGCACGCGTACGCATCGCCGCGCCGGGCGGCGACGCGCGGCCGCTGACCCCCGGCGAGGTGGGCGAACTACTCGTCGCCGGACCCGGCGTTTGCCGCGGCTATTGGCGCAATGCGCGAGCGACCGCCGACGCGTTCGTGCTCGACGACGACGGCACGCGCTGGTATCGCAGCGGAGATCTCGCCCAATACGATAGCGCCAACGACGTGTTCCGCATCGTCGGGCGCATCAAGGAACTGATCATCACCGGCGGCTTTAACGTCTATCCGCTCGAGGTCGAGAACGAATTGAACCGTCTGCCCGGGGTTCGCGCGAGTGCGGTCGTCGGCATCCCCGACGCCGTGCGCGGCGAACTGCCCCACGCCTTCATCGAAGCCGACGGCCCGCTCGACGTCGAGACGCTGCGCGCCGCATTGGGCGAACGCCTGGCCAGCTTCAAAGTGCCGCGGCGGATAACCGTCGTCGCCGAGCTACCGCGCAACGCGCTGGGCAAAGTGGAGAAGCACCGGTTGCGCGACGCCCCGACGTAATTGCGATAGCGCGCTTCGTCACATAATTTCCTACGCAAAGCTGCAGGTTAGCGATTGCGGCAACGCTAAGCAGCGCGGGACGGTCCGGCTTGCCGCCACTCGAATGTTTTCATGGAGGACTACCTACTAATGAGGATATCCACCTTACTTTCGTTATCCGCGGCGTTGGCGCTCGCGGGCTGTTCGTCGAACGCCTCGCTGCCCGCCGGAGGTGCGGGAAACGGATTGGCCTCGCGTAACGTCAAGGCGACGTCGACCTACGTTTACGTGGCCGACCGCAGCCAGGAGAAACTGCTGGTCTACCCGGCCTTCCAACAAAATCCGAGTCCGACGCGTACCGTCGCCGGCTTCACCGAGATCGGCGGCATCTCCACGGATTCGTCGGGCAACGTGTACGTTGCGAACGGCAGCGCGGGGACCGTGATCGAGTACGCGCCCGGCGCGACGTCGGTCGTCAGGACGCTCTCGCAGGGCTTGAACCATCCGGTCAACGTCGGCACGGATTCGAGCGGTAACGTCTACGTCGCCGATCAGAACTCGACGAATTCGGCGATCGTGGAATTCCCGCCGGGCAGCAGCGTGACGCCCACGCGTAGCATCACGACGCCCTACGGACATAGCTCGCCGCCGCGTGGCATCGTGGTCGATTCCGCCGGCGACATCTTCATCACGATCAGCGGCATCGGCGATTTCTGGCCACCGGCGAGCGTGACCGGATACTGCCTCGCAATCGTCGGCGCGTACGAATATCCGGCCGGCGGCTCGGCCTGGACTTCGATCTTCCCATCGCGGAACGAGCAAGCCTGGGGCATCGCGCTCGACAACTCCGGCAAACTCTACGCCTCGGACTTCTGCCTCAACCGGATCGACGTCTACGCGCCGCCCAGCTATTCGTATCTAAACGGCGTCTCGGGCCTTAGCGAAAGCAATCCGGTTTATCTGACCATTAGCCCGAGCAACATCATGGCCGTGCCCGATCCCGGCGGCCCGTACGTGACGGTCTCCGACCTCAACGGCGTCCTCCCGGAAGTAACCATCTCGACGGGACTCGTCGGGCCCAGCGGCGCCGCGCTGGGAATTGCACCCTAAGCAGCACTAAACCCGTAGCGAAGAAGCGAGGTATCCGCGCGCAAGCGGGTTCCTCGCTCGCGCTTCGCAGCGGCGCTCAATCGTCGAGGTCGAGTTCGGTGACCGGCCTGCCCTGGGGCGCCGGATCGCCGGTGCCCGCGGCCAGGCTCGGCAGCGCGGGCACGTCGCCCAACGGACGGCGGTCGTAGGCGTGCGCGGAGCGGGTGAAGTCGAAGGGCGCGAGCAGCGGCGCCGCGCCCGCGTCGCGTGCGTTCAGAGGCGGCAGAGCGAAGCGTAACTCGATCGTGCGCAGCAGCGAGGCGATCTCGTAATTGGTGTGATCGACGAAGCCGCGCTTGGCAAAGGGCGAGATGAAGATTGCGGGCACGCGCGTGGATGGCCCCCAACGGTCGACCGGCAGCGGCGCGACGTGATCGAAGTGCCCCCCGGCTTCGTCATAGACGATGACGATCAAGGTCTTCTTCCAAGCCGGGCTCATCTGGATCTCGCCCACGATCCCGGCGACGAAGGCTTGACCCTGCATGAGATTAGCGTAGCCCGGGTGTTCGTTGTTGGCGCCGATCGGTTTGAGCCACGCGACCGCGGGCAACGCGCCGGTCGCGAGATCCGTCAGGAAGTGTGAATCGTCGACGATGTGTTTGCTGCCGGGCGTGCCCGGCGCGTAGTTGCGGAAATAGAGATAGGACTGGTGGTGCGGCTGGAACGTCGCATCGGGGCGACCGGCCAGCGCGTCGTCGAGCCCGCCCGCGTAGAACTTCCAGGACACGCCGGCCGCGCTCAAACGATCGCCGAGCGTCGGCGCGTCGAGCGGCGGCACGATGGTGTAGGTATGATCCTCGGTCAGCATCGGGTATTGCGTGCTGAATGAGGTGTTGACGACGTAGAAGTCGGGCGTTAGCCGGCCTTCCTTGCTGCCGAGGTCGAGCGGATTGCCGAACGCGTCGAGGCGCTCGATGAACTTTGCCGGCGCGTCGGCCGGCGCGAGTTGCGGCGTGCAGGCGCACGCCGCCCACATGTTGTTGAGGAACGAGCCGCCGAACGCGCTTTGGTGAAAGTTGTCGGCCAACACGTACTGCTGCGCGAGCTTGCCTTCGGGCATGCCGGTCGCGTCGAAATAGCCCATCGGCAAACCGCCCTGCGTGCCCGCCGCGGGATAGGCCAAATAGCGGTCCATCTTGCCGCCGTCGATCTCGGCTTGCTGAATGTAAAAGTTGTGGACCGGATCGCCGGTCTTGAGATTCGCCTTGATATAAAGCGACAGGTCGAAGGGCCGGGCCGGCAGGTCCGGCGGAAAGTTCGAGTCCGGCTTTCCGCCTTTGAGCACCGGTCCCGCCGAATTCAGCACGTCGCCGTCGAGGCCCGTTTGGGTCGTGACCGCGCTCGCGAAGCCGTTAGCCCCCGGGAACTTGCCGTAGAGCGAATCGAAACCCCAGTTCTCCTGATAGATGATGACCACATGATCGATGTTGGCCTTGAACTGCTCGAGCGTCGCGTCGGGCGAAGCCGGCGCCGCGGCGGGCACGTCGGCCGGCGCAGCGGGCACGCGGGCGGGGGGCCCCGCGAGGACCAGTCCCGCCGCGAGGACCGGTGCCGCCGTCAGCGCCCAAACCCGTGCCGAGCCCCAGGCCCGACGGCGAGCCTCGAGCGGGACGCCGGCGGTGCGGCGATTCTCGATGAGCGGCGTCATGATGGGGCGCGATTTCCCTCGGGGGGTGCGACATTCCGGCTCGCCGCGGGTACGAACCGCCCGTGAGACTGTTTCGGATGTTCGTCACCGCGCGGCGCTCGCTGCCCCGCGTCATCCCGCTCGCGCGCGATGCTCGCGTTCCGCTCTGGCTCAAGATTACGACGCTCTTCGCCGCGCTGTTGATCGTTTCGCCGCTCGACATCTTCGGCGACATCCCCGTGCTCGGACTCTTCGACGACGTGATGCTACTCGCGCTTCTGGTCAATCTCTTCGTGCTGGTGGCCGAGCGCTGGACGCTGCGCGAGGTGGTTCCGGTACGGCCCGGGCGCGTCGTGCGACCGGCGCTCGAGCCGTAGCCGGCGAGCCGGCTAATCTAGACTCCAGCCGTAATCGAGGAGCGGCCGCGCGTCGCGAACCAGCCGCACGGCCGCCTCGATCAAACGCGGCGAGGTGACCTCGGCTCGCGTCAGCTCGCGGTCGGCGCAGAACGAGCGCAGTCGAAAGTACGGCGCGAGTTCGCTGCCCTCGAGATCCGCGAAGCCGCGTGGCATGCGCCGCAACGAATCGTCCCACGCTTCGGGCGGTTGGATCGTCAACTGCTTCCTGGCCATCGCCCGTAGCACGCGCGCGAAGCGCCGCGGATCCTCGCGCATCGACTGGCGCCAGCGACGCAGCATCGGCGCGGGCAGCAGATAGAACGGCACCGACAGGTAGGACCGCGCCGGCTCGATGTGAACGTAAAGTCCGCCTTGCGTCGCGCGTCCGCCGTCATAGGAAAGATAGCAAGCCGCATTGGTGCGGTACGGCCGCTTGTCGGGCGAGAAGCGCACGTCGCGATAGACGCGAAAGATCGAACGCTTGGCGTCGCCGCCGATGGGAATCCGGGCGCGGGCCAGCGCGCGGGTCGCGTCGGCGACGAAGGCTCGCATCGGCGTCAGGACCTCGCGCTCGTAGCGTTCCTTGCGCGGGCCGAACCAGGCGCGCTCGTTGTGCGCGGCCAGTTCGTCCAGGAAGCGCAGACCATCCGGCGAGAAGCCGCGGAACGCGAGGCCGTCCGTCATCGCCGGATCGCTTCGCAGCAGAACGGAGGCGGCCTACCAACGTGAACGCGAGGCGAGCGGCGGCGCAGCAACCCAGGTTGCCGCCCGACGACGGCATCGTGCGCGTCGGCTGCGAGCGGCGCCGCGGCGGCAGCGTTACGCTCGTCTACGGCTTGGCCGCGCGCGAACTCGACGCCGTGGCCGCCGACTTGAAAAAGCGTTGCGGAACCGGCGGCACGGCGAAAAACGGCCTCGTGGAACTCCAGGGCGACCGGCGCGATGCGGCCCTGGCCTACTTCACGAGCCAGGGCCGCAAGGTCAAGAAGATGGGCGGCTGAGTGTAGCAGCCGCGGCTTACTGCGAGGTGAACGAACCCTGATACGTCGGGTTGCAATCGCTGCCCGAGTCGTTGAGATAGACCTGATAGGTGGTGGCCGCCGTCAACGGGATCTGGCCCGCGAAGGAACTGATCTGGTAGATCGGATTTGAGAATGAAGGCACTTGGTTGGGTGTCGGCAGCGGCAGCGAGGCCGCGACCACCGTGCCGAGCCCGATGAAGCTGCCCGCGGGCAACGTCGAGGGCTGGAGCAGCGCCTGGTAATTTCCGCCGAGCCCGTTGGTCGAGCCGAAGATCACGCCCGTGAAATTGTCCGGAATCCCGGTCGAGCCGGGCGCGGGGTAAACCAGCGCCACCTTTCCGGTGGGCGCGCCGCACCCGCCGGGCGTGCTCGAACTGCTGTTGCAGCCGGCGAGCACGCCGGCTCCGAGCAGCACACAGAGGGCGGCAGCCGAACGTACGGGTGAGTTCACGAACGAAAACCTCCTGCGGTGAAGTCGCAGCCCGCGCGACCGGACGGGGGAAATCGCCCATATCATACTCGCCCGAGCCTGTGAAAAGGCTGAAGGCTCGATTAACAAAGCGTTAGCCGGGTCACACGTGCGGGCGGCTGAGGCGGACTGCCGGGCACCCCTGGAAGAAGGCCTCCCGTCCGCCGAAGACCGCTATAGGATGCTTGCCCTTCCACGCCCGACCACGCTCGCGCCCGCCCGCCGGGCCGACCATCCGGCGGCCGCAACGCTGCCCGCCGGATCACAGATTGCGGTCCCGAGCGGCCAGATCGCGGGGGCCTTGCGGCTGCTCGCCGTCGATGGCCGGCGCCTGATCGCCACCTACGAGTTGATGGTCGCAAACCAAACGAAGGGCCCGTTGGCCGCCTTCTGTTATGCGGTCGGAGCACCGCAGCGAGGCGGCCGCCTACGTTGGAGCGCGATCACGGTTCCGCCGATGTCGTCGGTCGCCGTTCCGATCGATATCGAACTGCCCAAACGCGGGCCGCTACGCAGAATCGTGGCCGAACTCCACGCCGACGGCGCGCAACTGATCGTCGACGCCGATCCGCCGGTTATCCGCCGCCCCTTCGGCGCGCGAAAGGTGGCCGGCACCACCTTAGGGTTAGGTCTCGTCGCGCTGGCCGCGGGAACGTACGCTTTGGAACGGCCGCGCGTCACGAGCCTCGCGGCCCCGAGCCACGTGGCCGCGGGCGCGTCGTTCCAAGTAGCCTACGCCTTCGGACCCGGTACCAAATCCGGCGACTATGCGCTCGAAGACCCCGACGGCAGAGAGATAAGTCGCGGCAGCCTCGCCGCCGGAAGCGGCGTGCTCAACCTCAAGGTCCCGCGGGTGCACGCGGAACGGCGTTACGACCTGCGCCTCGTCGCTCACAACGCTTTGGGTTCGGCCGCGCGTTCGACCTCGTTCGTCGCCGCGGCGCTGCCGCAGGCGCCGGCGCGTCCGGCGGAAGCGGTCCATCTGCCCACGGTGTGGTTGCAGCAAGACACCGTGCCGAGCGGGACGCCGATCGTGGTCCGCTACATCACCGATGCCCGGACGGGCACGGTCAAATTACTCGACCAGGACGGCACCGAGCGGGCCTCCGCGCTGCTGAGCGCGCGGGGTTCGTCGATTCTGATCGCCCCGCAAGTCGACAGCCAGGAAGACTTCCGGGTCGTCGTGGTCGCCCGTCGCGGCGACGCGCGCTCGGAAGCGCAAGTACCGGTCCGGATCGTACGCTCCGAAGCGCCCGCCGGCACGAGCGCCGTGCCCGAAGCAGGTGATAGCAGCGGCGCTCGCGCTCCGGCCGCCGTCGAGGGCGACCCGGTCGTGCTCGCTTCCGAGACGTTTTACAGCGGCGAGGGCATCGTCGTCTCCGTCGCGCGCCATCTGCCGAACCTGCGAGTCGTGCTGCTCGACGCGTCCGGTCAGGAAATCCAAAACGTCGACGTCGCGCCCGACGACGACCGCGTCATTCTCGAAGCGCCGCGGAGTAAGACCGACGCCCGCTTCACGATCGTCGCGACCTATGGGCCGGGCACGTCGGAGATGAGCGTGATTCACTCGGTCCTCGTCCGGGCCAGGTGACGACGACCGCGATCGCCTCGGCTCTGCCGCGCCTATCTCCGGGGTCGCTCAGCCGAACGCGCCTGACCGCGTGGTTCAAGCGCAACGCGGACGTGCCGCTGCGACTGCTGGCCGCGCCGGCGGGCAGCGGCAAGACGACGGCACTCGTCCACTATCTGGCGCAGAGCGCGCGCACCTCGTGCTACGTGGCGCTCCGCGACGACGATACGCCGGAACTCGTGCGCGAACGCATCGCGACCGGCTTGGGCATCACTCCGCTTCCGCACAGCTATCCCGAGTTCGTCGCGGCGCTGGCGCGCCGCGCACCGTGCGAGATCGCCGTCGACAACGCCGACCGGCCGGCGCCCGAGGCGATCGAAGAACTGCTCACGCTCGTGCGCGACGCGCCCCCGGGCGTCGCGCTGATCTATGCGGTGCGGTCGCGCGCGGCGCTCGACGCGACGCGCTATATCGCGCAAGGCACGGCCGTCCTGCTCGACGACAACCAACTCGCCTTCGACGCCGACGACCTGGCCGGCATGTGCGAAGTATTGGAGATAGAGTTTACCCCGTCCGACGTGGCCCGGCTGATCGAAGAAACCGAGGGTTGGCCGCTGGTCGCGCACTGGGTCTTGCGCGAGGCCTCGGCCGGCGGTGGGATCGTGGGCGCCTACGAACGCTGGCGCAGGACCAGCGGCCGTCACTTTGCCGACTATCTCGACGACGAGTTGAAGCGCGCGGGTGAAACGATGCGCGCGGAATTCCATGCGGCCGCGGGCAGCAACGGCGTCGAGGAGCGCGAGCGGCTGGCCAAGCTCGAGGCTCGCGGACTCTTCGTGCGCTTCGCAGGCGGGGCGTACCGGCCGTACCGGGTCGCGCGCCAATTCGATCTCGAGGGCAGCGTGGTCACGGCCATGCCCGTTTTGCAAGACCCGAGCGCGCTGCTGGTGGTGCGCATGTTCGGGCGCTTCGAAGCCGAGATCGGCGGGCGGCGCATCGAGTGGATCCGGCGGCGCGAAGCCCAGATCTTCAAGTATCTGCTGCTCAAGCCCGACGGCAACGCCTCGCGCACCGAACTGCGCGAAACCTTCTGGCCCGATGCGAGCGCACACTTGGCGACGCAATCGATCCGCACCGCCTCGAGCAACATTCGCAAGGCGATCGCGGCGATCGTCGGCTACGGCAACGTCGACCGGTACTTCACCTCGCGCGGTGACATGGCGGTCGAGATCGGCAACGCGGTCATCGACCTGCGCCGGTTCACGGCCCACATCACCGACGGCGACGCCGAGCTCGACGCCGGCCACTTACAGGAAGCCCTCGCCCACTATCGCGCCGCGGAGGCGCTGTACGGCGGCGAGTTGCTCGGCGGCGACTATCCCGAACCCTGGTACGTGCCGCGCGCCGAAATCTATCGCTCGCTCTATATCGGCGTCGTCGAGAAACTTGCCGAGATCTACGCCGAGACGGGCCGCGAGCGACGCGCCCGCGAGTACGCCGAACGCGCCGCCGAATTGCGCGGCGCGGTCAGCCTCGGCGCGGCGCGCGACGCGCGCGAAGCGCGCAGCCTCGGCGCGTAGCGATTCCGTCAATAGAACATTAGGCGGTCGCACCCAGCGGGCGAATGCGGGCCAGCAGTTCGTCGAACGGGGCCGGGCGCGCGACGAGATAACCTTGGCCCAGCCGGCAACCGTGCGCGAGCAGCCACGCGGCCTGCGCCTCGGTCTCGATTCCCTCCGCGAGAGTCTTGAAGGCGAAACGGTCGATGATGCGCAGCAGCGTCTCGGCCAAGGCCGCATCGCGATCGTCCTCCGGGAGTCCCGAGATGAACGATCGATCGATCTTGACCACGTCGACGGTGAGTTGCTTGAGATAGGCGAGCGACGAGTGGCCGGTGCCGAAGTCGTCGATGGCGACCGAGAGACCCCAGCGCCGGAAGAGTTCGATCGTGTTCACCGAGCGCTCGACGTTCTGCATCGCCGCGCTCTCGGTCACCTCGACGCCGAGATACGCGGCCAGGCCGGGCGTGGCCAGCAGCACCTCGTTGAGTCTGGCGATGAAGGGCACGTCGTCGAGCATTGCCGCACCCAAGTTGAAATAGACCCGGAAGCCGGGCGGCAGCCTTACGTCGCGTCTGGAGACGTCGCGGGCGACGCGATCCAGGACCCAACGCGAGAGCGGCCCCATCAGTCCGTTGCGCTCGGCGAATTCGATGAACTCGAGCGGCGGCAGGCGCCCGCGGACGGGGTGATCCCAACGCACCAGCGCTTCGGCGCCGACGATCTCGCGCGTCGCCAAATCGAAGGTCGGCTGATAGGCCAGCACGAGTTGATCGTTGGCTATGGCTTCGCTGAGCTCGATGAAGCGCAGATGCGACGCGTCGAGAATCGCCTGCATCGGCGCGTCGAAGAGTAAGGTCGTCGAAGCGCCGCGTTCCTTGGCCACGCCGAGGGCGACCGAGGCGTGACGCACGAGTTCCTCGTATGAGGCGCCGTCCTGCGGGAAGCGCGAGACGCCGATGCAGGCTCCGACGTCGAGCAGGCGTTCCTCGCCGCCCGAGCCCGCGCTGAAGCGCTCGCGAAAGACGTTCGAATACGCTCCGACCGCCTTGGCCGTCGAGTCGAAACCGTCCGCACCGCAGAGCATGATGCCGAACTCATCGGCGCTCATCCGGGCCACGAGATCGTGCGCGTCGACCGCTTTGAGTCCGTGCGCGACCTCGACCAGCAGATCGTCGCCGATCTGGTTGCCCTCGCGCTCGTTGACGAAGCGGAAGCCGTCGAGGTCGGCGAAGGCGATCGCGAACGGACGCCCCGCGGCCATCGCTTCGCGCACGGCGTTGCGGAACTGGACGCGGTTTTCGAGCCCCGTCAGCGCGTCGTGCTCCAACTCGAATTGGATCTGCTCGAATTGCATCTGCTCGGTCATGCGTCCGACGATGAAGGATGCCACGACGTCGACATAGGCGATGTCGTCCTCGGCGTAGGGCTCGTCGAGCGTCGTCTCGGTCGAGCCGAAGCTGACGTAATACGTCTGCTTGCCGACGCTCACCGAGGTCGCGATCAGGCTGCGCCAGGCCAGCCCGGACTGGAGCAAACCCCCGGCATCGATGGCGAGCAAGTCGTCCCAGGCCTGCGTACCCTTCTCCGCGACGACCAGGCTCAAGATCGAGGTCCGCAACGGAAACCTCGCGCCCACGAAGCGCGTGGTGGCGAACTCCCGCGCAGCCGATAGCGAAGCGGCCGCAAAGATCGCATCGAGGACGACGGTGCCGCCTTCGAGATGGCTCAGTGCGCCGAACATCGGCTTATCCCGACGGATCGTCTCCGCAGCGATCTTGAGCATGTTGTGAAAGCGCTCTTCCTTCGACGCGGCCGTATCCGAGGCGATCTGCCACAGGGCTCGAATGCGCGCGGCGCGCTGCGCGGCTTCGCTCTCGACGCGCGACAGGATCGTGCGCGAAGCGACCAAGGCGTAGACCGCCGTACCCAGCACGAACGTTCCGCCAAGCATGATCAGCAGGCGGCTGGCAAAGAAAGATACGGTATAACGTCGTCCGCCGATCAAGAGCAGCATGATGTCGAGCGTAATGGCGAGCAAAGAGACTCCCAACGTGCGGTCGATCAAGGTCGGTCCGCGAATGCGGAAGGCGAGGAGGGTCACCACGGTCAGCAGCGCCATCGCGAGCGGCCCGACGCCGGTC
>Ga0182012_10007790_pt1 | contig 10669 bp, 8 predicted proteins | sample 612S2SmetaG_FD_120486 | JGI IMG/M metagenome (GOLD analysis project Ga0182012, IMG submission 120486) | Permafrost microbial communities from Stordalen Mire, Sweden - 612S2S metaG | ecosystem: Environmental > Terrestrial > Soil > Wetlands > Permafrost | place: Sweden: Stordalen | collected...
GTGGCGGAGTGGCTGTCGAGGTCGCCGGTCGGTTCATCCGCGAGCAGCAGCGTTGGATCGCTGGCGATGGCGCGGGCGATGGCGACACGCTGTTCCTGTCCGCCCGAGAGTTGCTTGGGAAGATGGTTGACGCGTTCTTCGAGGCCGACGAGTTTAAGAGCGGTCATGACGTGATCTCGGCGTTGTTGCGACGTGAGCTTGGTCAGGAGCAGCGGCAGTTCGACATTTTCGAACGCAGTGAGCACGGGAATCAGATTGAAGGTTTGGAAGACGTATCCGATGTGCTCGTTGCGCCAGCGCGCGGACTGCGCGTCGGTGAGGCGGAAAATGTTTTCGCCGAGCACCAGCAACTCGCCGCTGGTGGGGCGGTCGATCGCGGCAATCATATTGAGCAGCGTCGTTTTGCCGGAACCGGAGGGGCCCATGAGCGCGACGAAGTCTCCTTTATTGATTTCGAGCGAGGCGTCGTCGAGCGCCTTCACTTCGAAGGCGTCGCGCTTGAAAACTTTGCTGACGTGTTTGACTTCGACGACTTTCGTTTTGCTCAGCGTATCGGGCAGCGTTGCAGTGCTCATGAATAGAATCCTCGCAGAAATTGGTGTAGCTAACTGATGTTGCTAATTCTGACCTTTGATCTTGATCTTCATTCCATCTTTCAACTCGACAGGGGACGCAGTGATCACGTTTTCGCCGCCGACTAATCCGCTGACCAGTGCGCCGCCGCTGCGCTGCGATTCGATCTGCACTTCGCGCATCAGGGTCTTGCCATTGAACGCGATGAAGACGACTTTCTTGCCATCGTGATCGCGAATTGCCTGGCTGGGCACGAAAACGCCCGTCGGTCCTGCGGTTGCGGTCTTGTCTTCGTTGGCCAGGAATTTTACGGTTGCGTTCATGTCGGGTCGCAGATACGAGTCGGGATTGAGGATTTGTACTTTCACCTGCACCGTCGCCTTCTGCCGATTAGCCTCGGGAGAAATTTGCGCGATGACGCCGTTGTACTTCCGGTCGGGAAAGGCGTCGACGGTGACGATTCCTTTTTGATTGGCGCTAAGCTTGGCAAAATCGTCCTGCGCGATGTCGAGTTCGACCTGGATGTCATTCAAGTCGGCGAGCGCGACCACCGAACCCTGCGGGCCGCCTTCGGCCGAGCTGGCGAATTGCGAGGTGATCAACTCTCCCTTTTCTGCAGTGCGCTCCAGAATCGTCCCACTTACAGGGGCGCGGATTAAAGTCGCATCGAGTTGCGATTTAGCGTAGTCAGCTTGTCCTTGCGCTTGTTCCAGGCTGGCGCGGGCGCGTTCGATTTCTTCTTTGCGCGGGCCCAGCTTCGAAAGTGTGTAGGCCTTATCGAGCGAATTCACGCGCTGCGAATCGGAGTCGTACTTTGCGGTCGCGTCGTCGAGCGCCTGGCGGGAGAGAACTCCTTGCGAGAATAATTGCTTGGTACGATCCAACGTGAGCTTGTCATCCACCAGCGTAGCTCGTGCTTCGTCCAGATTGTGTTGCGCTTGCGCGATTTCTTCGGGGCGGGATCCATTCTGCAATTCTTCGAGATAGGCGCGAGCATTGTCCGCGGCACCCTTGGCTTGTTCATACTGGGCGCGGAACTCTTCGTCCTCGAGGCGCACCAACACTTGCCCGGCGGTAACTTTATCGCCCTTTTCGACGGAGATCGATGCCACGCGTCCCGTGACCTTCGTGTTCACATTGATCTTGTGATGCGCCACGATGTAGCCGCTGGCCGATAAAACGATGCCACCAACATCGCCGCTTTCGGCCGCCGCGCGCGCCACGTCAACTTCCGGAATCGTCGGCGAAAACAATCGGTAGCCGAGCGCGACCACCCCCAGCAAGACAACGACCGCGATACCGGCCACAATGTAACGTCGCGCCCAGGCCGGACCTTCTTCCGACGATGATCCGCGCGCGGATCGGTCAATCCGCAATCCTTGCAATTCGTGATGTTTTGAGTCGATGGCCATAAATAATTCCGGGCGGCGCTAATCGCGCAATGCCGTGAGTATGTCCTTCCGGGCCGCCTGCCATGCGGGCGCAATGCCGCCCAGCAATCCCATGACGACCGCGAACAGAACGGCTGCGCCAACCACCGCGGGTGTCATCCGCAGGCTGAACACGACCTCGCTGAACGTCACTGAATTGGACGTGCCGGTCTCCATTCCGTTGAAGGGCAGCATCAATAAAATTCCGACGATCGCACCCAGTAGAGATAAGACTACAGATTCGAATACGAAGGACGCGAGAATGCTTGGCTTGGAGAAGCCGATGACCCGCAGGGTCGCTATCTCGCGCGAACGGTAGCTCACCGCCGCATACATCGTGTTCATGGCCGCGAAGCTCGATCCAATCGCCATGATGATTGCGACCATGATGCCCACAAACTTGATCGGTCCGCCGGAACTGGTCTGGCTCGCGTAATACTCCGGCTCCAATAATCCTTCCAGCTTTAGCCGCTGGTCGTCGGTGACGCGGTGCTTGATGGCATCGGCGCTTACGGGATCGGTCGCTCGTAAATAGGCGGAAGAAAATCCCCCCTGGCGGTCGAAGTCGGAGTTCATCTGATTCACGTCGCCCCAGATTTCCGACTCATAGGCTGTGCCGCCGGCGTCGAAGACGCCGACCACGGTCCACGGACCTTTGCCGAATTCGAGAGTGTCGCCGACATCGGCGTGCGCGAAACGACGGGCAATGGACTGGCTGACGACAACTTCGCGTTGACCGGGCGTGAACCAGCGGCCTTTCGCAATCTTTACTTTGGGGCGAAGTTCGAGGCCGTCGGGCATCATACCGCGCACGGTCACGTTGACTTCGCCGGTGCCGTCCTTGCGGGGCAGCACGATGACGACAACCACTTCACCGGACGCCATGGGCTCACCATGACTGTCTTTGGCGAGGCCAGGAAGATTCTTGAGTGTGGGAAACAACGCGGCATCGAATCCGCCAGAGAGTTCTGCGTTCGATCCCTTGCGCAGCACGAGCACGTTCAGCGGATCGCCGCTGGTGACGAACGCCCGATCGAGTCCCGCCAGCAGCGCCATAAGAAAGATGGCTGTGGTCACGGTGAGCGCGATGCCCAGCGCGGTCATGCCAGTGAGGCCCTTGCGCATGGCCAGATTGCGGAGGTTGTACTTGAGAGGAATCGCCATAGTTTTGCTTTCTTGCGAAGCTTATCCGATGTGGCGCAGGCCCTCCACAATATTAATGCGCGAGGCGTGGTAGGCGGGCAGAGATCCGCTGAGCACGCCGACGATCGCGGCCACGAAGAGCGCGACCGCCATAGTCGCGTATGTCACTTCAAACCCGGCAGGCACGCCCACGGCCACTGGAGAACTGCTGACCAGCTTCAATAAACCGAATGCCGCGAGGATGCCTAGAATTCCTCCGAGCAGCGAAAGAGCTACTGATTCCCCGACGAAGATTGATAACACGCGCTGCCGCGTGAATCCTAACGTTTTTAAGACGGCGATCTCGCGGGTTCGTGAGCGAGTGGACATCGCCATCGTATTCGCCGACACCAGCAAAATTGTGAACACCACCGCGCCGCAGATGCTCAAGATGAACGCCTTCACGTTCCCCAACCGCGCCACGAACGACAGCCGGAAAGCGTGCTCGGTTTCCGTTTTAGTGGGCGCGGGCGCGTTGTGAAACAGCTGATCGATGGCACTTTCGACCGCAGGCACATCCTGTTCGGTCGCAACATGCGTGTCGTAAAAACCAGCCTGCCCTTTGAACCACGGCACCGCTTCTTCGACATACTTCGAATTGAAATAGAGAATTTTCGCTGGCGGAGTAATGGTATAGATCGCGCGAATCGTCAGCACCGGATTGACTTCAAAAATCGTTCCCAGGATCGTGACTCGGTCGCCAATCTTCCATCCATATTGCTTGGCCAACTCCGCGTCCACTAGGGCTCCCGCGCGGTCTCGCTGCCAGGCCAAAAGCTGATCCGGTGGCACGATCTTGTCGGACGCCACTTTCAGATATTCATCCGGATCGGTCATCATCTGCGTAAACGAATGTTCAGGGCGGTCGTCAATATACTTCCCGCCGAACCAGGTCATCGGTACTACCGCCGTCACGCCGGGAATGGCGCGAATCTTCTCCCGATAATAGGACGGCAGAAAGAATGCCATGGAAACCTTGTCCCGCGTAATCACCCGCTTGGCCGACTCCGGCGCGCCCTGATCGATATAAAAACTGCGCCAGATGGTCATCATCAGAGTAAGCAGCAACAAGGAGAAGCCGACGCTAAGCACGGTCAAGATGCTCCGGCGGCGATTGCGAAACGCGCTCCTCACCACAAAGCTGCCCAGTGTCATAATGCTTATCCGATGTGCCGCAATCCTTCCACAATATTCACCCGCGAAGCGGTATAGGACGGCACAATGGCGCTGATGAATCCCACAAAGATGGATACAGATAATGCCACCGCCATAGTTCCAGGCGTCACCTTCATGGCGGCAAAAAATCCTCCGCCACCATTACTGTGAGCAGCCAGTTCCGCCAAGCCAACCGCGCCAAGGGAACCTAAGATTCCGCCTACTAAGGCCAAAGTTACCGCTTCGCCGACAAACAATCCGAGAATGGTTTCGCGACGGAAGCCGAGAGTCTTGAGTACCGCGACTTCACGAGTACGCTCGCGAATCGACATCGCCATAGTGTTCGCCGAAACCAGAAGGATGGTGAAGACGACGGCACCGCAAATACTCAGGATGAAAGCTTTCACATTCCCCAGCATGGCAACGAAGCCCAGCTGAAAGGCCTTTTCGCTTTCGGTTTTGGTGGGCTGCGGCGAGTCATGGAACATTTGATCGACTGCGCCTGAAATCTTGCCGACATCGTCCGAAGAGTTGGCCAGGATGCCGAATGTTCCGGCTTTACCCTTGAACGTGGGCACGGCTTCTTCCACATACTTCGTATTGAAGTAGACTGCCTGATCGTCGGGTTCGGTGGTGTAGATGCCGCGCAGGTTGAGTTCGAGATTGACTGGATAAATTACTCCGATCAGGACGATGCGGTCGCCGATCTTCCAGCCGTATTTATTGGCCAGCGTCTTGTCCGCAATGACGCCCTGACGATCATGCTGCCAGGCGGCGATCTGGTCGGCGGGCATTTTCAGGTCGGTATAAACCTTGAAGAACTCATCGGGATCGGTGCCGAACTGCGCGAAGAAATTTTCCGGCTTGTCATCTTTATACTTGCCACCAAACCATGAGATCGGCACGACTGCGGCCACACCCGGCACGGCGCGAATCTTTTCGCGGTAATAACTCGGCAACTCGAAGGTGAGGGAAACTTTGTGGCGTGTGACCAGGCGAAGCGCCGACTCCGGACTGCCCTGGTCGATATAAAAAGCGTGCCAGACGGTCATCATCAGGGTGAGCAGGAGCAGGGAGAATCCGATGCTGAGCACAGTCAGAATGCTGCGGCGCTTGTTGCGGAATGCGTTCTTGCTGACGAACCGGGTGAGGGTCATGCGCGGCCTCGGGGATCGATGATTGGCTTCGCATTCAGCATACTGGAATCGTCGGAGCGCTCACAACCGGAGTATGACTAACACTCCCTATTTCACTCAGTAATGTTCGCCAAATGAATGTTCGCTCAGGGGTGGGACGCCCGCCAGTGCCAAGCGTCAACCGGGCGGTGTGACAATTGTCATCCTCATTAAGACGCTCGGAAGCCGGGAACGAGCTCGCAGCGAAGACTGCTATTCGCCCTTCTCGGCAACTTTCCCCTTGACGACAAGTCAATATTTCTGCAAATATCGAAATATGCCCGCCGCTCGGCCAGCGCCCGATAAAGTCGTGAAGTATGCAGACATGTTTTCAGCGATGGGTACCGAACCTCGCCTGCGGATCATGCAACTGCTTCTCGCCGCCCACCCCGACGGCCTCGTCGTCGGCGAGATTCAGGAAGAACTGGACATTCCGAACTCAACTCTGTCGCACCATCTTGACAAACTCAGATCCGAGGGCCTGGTCAAGGTCTCACGGGAGAGCACTTTCCTGCGATACACGGCGAACACCGATGCGCTTCAGGAAGTTCTTCAGTTCTTGTACGCCGAATGCTGCACCAGAAACAAAGCACTCAAGCCGGAGTCAATCATTCAGTGCTGTAAGTGAGGAATCGTGAATCAGGACATTAAGGAAGTCGTAAGAGAGAAGTATGGTCAAGCAGCATTACGAGTCACGGCGGGAGGAAGTTCTTGCTGCGGGGCGAGCGCGGTCCCCTCAGGTTGCGACCCGATAACGACGAACCTCTACGACGCATCGCAGGCAGGGCAGATTCCTGAAGAAGCATTGCTAGCATCGCTCGGATGCGGCAATCCGACGGCGCTCGCTAAGCTCAACCCCGGAGAGACCGTGCTCGATCTTGGCTCCGGAGGCGGAATAGATGTCTTACTGTCCGCGAAACGTGTCGGCCCGACGGGCAAGGCTTACGGACTGGACATGACCGACGAGATGCTGGCCCTCGCCCACGAGAACAAGCGGAAGGCTGGCATTGAAAACGTCGAGTTCTTGAAGGGCGAGATTGAACACATTCCCCTGCCTGACGAATCGGTCGATGTCGTGATCTCCAACTGCGTGATCAATCTGTCTGCCGACAAAGACGCCGTCCTGCGTGAAGCATTCAGGGTGTTGAAGCGGGGAGGCCGCTTCGCAGTCTCCGATGTCATCACGCGTGGCGAGATGCTACCCGAGATTCGGAAGAGTGTTCTGTTGTGGGTCGGCTGTGTCGCAGGCGCGATGGAAGAAAATGAATACCGAAACAAATTAACCTCCGCTGGCTTCGAGCAGATCACTCTTGAGCCGACCAGGGTCTATCGAATTGAAGATGCTCGTCAGTTTCTCGTAGGCCAGAACATTGATGTCGATGCCGTTGCACCGCAGGTCGACGGGAAATTCATGAGTGCCTTCGTGCGTGCGGTCAAGCCTCGCTGAAGCCATGACGGAACCTCACTACAACGTCCTATTCCTCTGCACGGGCAACTCCGCCCGTTCAATCATGGCGGAAGGCATCATGAATGCAAAGGGAAGGCCGAGCTTCGCTGCGTACAGTGCTGGCAGTCATCCGTCAGGAACAGTGCGACCTGAAGCATTGAGGGAACTCGATGCCGCTGGCATCTCGACCCAGGGATTCAGAAGTAAGTCTTGGGATGAGTTTGCGACACCGGGTGCTCCGAAAATCGACTTTGTTTTTACCGTCTGCGATAGCGCGGCGAAGGAAGTCTGCCCGATATGGCCGGGACATCCGATCACAGCTCATTGGGGAGTTCCTGACCCAGCAGCGGTGAAGGGCACGGACGAGGAAATTCAGCAGGCATTCCGGAACGCCTTCTTTCTACTTGGTCGTCGCATCACTCTGTTCCTCGATTTACCTCTTACATCCATCGACAACCTCGCTCTCAAAAAGAGCCTCGACGACATAGGTCGTCAATGAAGGTCGCCCTGCGCGCTCGGTTGACAGCGGAATTCATCGGCACAGCCTTTCTCGTTGCAGCAGTTATCGGCTCGGGCATCATGGGAGAGAGATTAGCGGGCGGAGACGTTGCCATCGCCCTTCTCGCGAACACGATTGCGACAGGAGCCGCACTGGTTGCTCTCATCTTGGCCTTCGGAGCAATCTCAGGAGCGCACTTCAATCCTGTCGTCACTTTGGCCGACGCAATTGAGGGCGGTCATTCCTGGACGGATGCCGCGGCTTACATCGCGGTTCAGATCATCGGCGGCATCGCTGGGGCTGCGGTCGCTCATCTGATGTTTGGGCTTTCTGTCATCTCAATATCGGTTCACGCCCGTCCGGGTTGGTCGCTCGCGCTTAGCGAGTTTGTTGCGACGTTTGGCCTGCTATTGGTTATCTTCGGATGCTCACGACAGCGGGCCTCCGCTGTTCCGTACGCCGTCGCAGCGTACATCACCGCTGCATATTGGTTCACTGCGTCCACTTCGTTCGCCAACCCAGCAGTCACAATCGCACGTTCGCTGTCTAACACCTTTGCGGGGATTCGGCCGGTCGATGTTCCGTTGTTCATAGCTGCCCAGATCGCAGGCGGATTGGCGGCCTGCCTCGTATGGTCTTGGATAGGCAACGGACTGAAAGAAACGGAGCCGCAGGCCCGCACGCTGTAGAAAGCGCAAGCCTCGGTCGCGCCGATCCGGCAAACCATTGATTTCTATGCGCGATTTTGGGGGATTTCAATGACCTTCGTAACTCTCGCCTTAGCCGCTCTCCGCAGTATTCTAAGCACGTTTAATCCCCCGTGAAATTGGGGCGGCGATTTGCACGTTGACGCCGACGCTTCGTCTGCCAGAGGGCCGAATATGCCGAACAAGATTGGACGCTTCGAGATACTGGGAGAGCTGGCGCACTCCGAGTTTTGCACTGTATACAAGGCCACTGACCCGGACAATGGGCAGATGGTGGCGCTGAAGGCTGTGAAGCTCGAACCATTGGGCGATCAGGCTGCCTCGCTCGTGCAACGCCTGCTCGAAGAAGCGGAGAGCACCAAGCCGCTGAACAGTCCCAACCTCGCGCTCCTTTATGGCGCGGGCGAAATGGAAGGCTACTTCTGCGCCTCGCTTGAATACGTGCAGGGCAACAGCGTCTTTACCGCACTCAGCCGCGGCGACGGTTTCACCATCTGGGATATTCAAGACATTACGCGTCAGGCTTGTCAGGCGCTGGATCATGCGCAAGGGCACAAATGCGCCCACTATAGTCTCGAGCCGGCGAAACTCATGTCCGGATGGGACGGCACGGTCAAGATTCTGGGCTTTGGTATTTCCTGCATGGGAGCGATGGCGGCGCAGGCGAAAGGTAAAGCGCCGGACATTTTGTATTACATGTCGCCCGAGCAGTTGCATGGCGATCCGCTCGATGTGCGATCGAATCTTTTTAGCTTGGGCGCGATTCTTTACGAAATGGCGACCGATCGCAAAGCGTTCGACGGCGATGATGCCGATGCGGTGCGGCAGCAGATTCTTGAATTCACGCCGCCTGCACCCTCGGAAGTTAAAGCTAAAGTGCATCCCATGCTGAGCGGCCTGATCATGAAGGCGCTGGCCAAGGATCCTGAACAGCGCTATCAGAGTGGGCGCGAGCTGGTGCTGGATTTGGAGAAGTGCAAAGACAATCCGGTCAAAGCCGACGCGAAGAAAACGAAAGAACCGGCTCGCGGATTCACCGGGGACATTTCGAAACTCAAAGCGGCCGCTCCGGCGGCGGTTGTTGCGTCGGCCCCTACTCCTGTAACGGAGCCAAAGATCATTCAGCCCGCAGCAGCGAAGCCGCAGCCTGCGCCAGCCCCAGCCCCAGAACCAATGGTGGCGCAGAAGTCTGTCGCAGCGGCAGCGGGAAGCAACTCGAGCCCCTTCGCGGGTGGCGCGAGTGCGCCTCGGCCGCTGACGCCCACGGTGCAAGCCCGTGTGGAAACTCCGAAACCCGCGACTCAGCCGCCGGTTGAATTAATGTCCACGCTCGCGGTCGAAGAACCCGAAGTGCAAGCCCCGAAAATCAAAGTCGATCCGGCGATGGACGAGAGCCGGGCCGCCACCAAGAGCACGGGCAAGAGCTTCTCCGAGATGAGCGAGTTGCCTCCGCTCAAAGAAGTATTCATCGCGAAGCCCGCCCCTGCTCCCGAACCGCAGCCGGAAGCGACAACTGAGCCGGACTCGGTTCATTCTGCCGTCTTCAAGAATGCCAAGCCGGACAAGCCGAAGATTCAACCCAAAGAGCTGGCCCGGAAGGCCGCGAACGAAATCGTTAAGACTCCGCCGAAGCTGTTTATGTATTCGATCGCGGGAGCGATCGGCATCATCGCACTGGTCGGAGTCATTATTTTCTTCCACGTTCATTCGGAAAATTCCGAAGATGATGCCGGACCGGCTCCGGCCGCGGCCGTTGCGCCCGCAGCGCAGCCCGCGCCCGCGCCTCAAACTACTGCGCCGCCGGCGCCCCAACCGGACGGAACTGCTCCGGCACAGGATCAGGCGCAAGCGCAGACTATCACCGCGCCCGCAGCACAGGAACCGTTAACACAGGAACCGCCAGTCTCGGTGCAGCCGAAATACACCGGCAAGAAAAAATCTAAGAACGTAGCACAAGCCGTTCCGATGGCCGTCGTATCAATTCCAGGCCAGCTGACTCTGAACTCTACCCCTGCGGGGGCGCAAGTGCAGATCGACGGACAAAGCAATCCGGCCTGGGTTACGCCGTACAACATGGCGGGAATCACGCCGGGCTCACATGTCGTGGTGCTTAGCAAGCCGGGCTATACGACCGAAACACGCACCATTGACGTAGCCTCGGGCAGCAAATCATTTGTTGCCGTGCAACTGGCATCGCTGGCCGCGTCGATTGCGATCAGCAGCGATCCGGCGGGCGCGTCCATTCTGATGGACGGCAAAGACACGGGCAAAGTTACACCCGCACAAATTGCCGCCGACAAACCCGGCTCGCATAGCTTCACCTTACGCAAGCAGGGGTACCTCGACGACACCAGTACCGCCAACCTGCAAGCGGGGCAAACTTTCCGCTATGCGCCCACGTTGCGCGCGCTGGGTTCCGCGGATGATGTGAAGATTGGCGGCAAATTTAAGAAGATGTTTGGCGGCGCCGATACCGCGGGCATGGGCGGCGTCTCCATCAA
>Ga0182012_10007794_pt1 | contig 10661 bp, 4 predicted proteins | sample 612S2SmetaG_FD_120486 | JGI IMG/M metagenome (GOLD analysis project Ga0182012, IMG submission 120486) | Permafrost microbial communities from Stordalen Mire, Sweden - 612S2S metaG | ecosystem: Environmental > Terrestrial > Soil > Wetlands > Permafrost | place: Sweden: Stordalen | collected...
CCGTTGGGCTCCTCTTTTTGAGTTCCGCATCCTTTGTTCAAGCTGACACGAAATCCCATTTCATCGGACCTGAGCCCTGCGCTCTCTGCCATAAAGACATCGCCTCCGAGCAACAGCAAACGGCCATGGCGAATACCTGGCAAGCGCCCTTTACGACCTGGCTCGCGGCAAATTTCAGTGCGTCCGTCATAGACGGCCTGCCTTACGAATTCAAACGCGAAAGTGAGGGGATCAGTGCCTCGGTTGAGTTCCCAAGCGGCAATAAAACCAATTTTCCTGTAACCGTGTTAATGGGCGGCCGGCGACACGGAATCGGATTTCTGTTCCCAGTTGACAAAATTGATGGGATTCTGTTGGCCAGGCCGGCTATGATTCAGGCGCGCTACGCCTGGAGTCCCGAAAAGAAAAAGCTTTTGCTCGCGCCCGGGTGCGCTGCGGCACGGCCTGAATCATTTGAATCCGCCCTTGGCTTAGTACTCAGCCCCACTTTTGAAGCGCGTTGCCTGGCTTGCCATGGACAGCCGAACCTGGAAGGAAACGGAGCCAAAGGCGGAGTCCATTGCGAAAGTTGCCATGGACCGGGATCGGCGCATCTTCTGGCAATTAGCCACGGCAATCCGCTGCAAGGAATCGTCAATCCAAAACATTTATCAAACGAAGAGAGTATCGGCGTTTGCGCGCGTTGCCATGTGGGGCTAACACGCTTTTCCGATCCCGCAGCCGAAGACTTGCTAGTGGCGAATCAGGTCCGCGCCATCAAAAGCTCAGAGTGTTTCGTGCAAAGCCGGCAAGCTTTTTCCTGCACTACCTGCCATGATCCGCACAAAGATGCAACGGATGATTCGCGAGCGGTGAAGGCTTGCCTTGGTTGCCATAGCAGCGAAGCGAAAACGCATGCAGCGATCTGTCCGGTGAACGCCACCGGCGGCTGCATGGGATGCCACATGCCGTCAGTGGATATGGGGCCGCTTCATTTGGTGGATCATTTGATTCGCGTGCATCCTGAACAGAAAATTCAAGCGGCGAGACGCGATGCGAATCTAAGAACGCAAATCCAGCCCGGGAGCGAATACCTGCGTCTGATAACCACTAATACCGCCGAGGCGGCCGCGGCAGCACAAGACCGTCTGACCCGTGGCGAAGCATTTTACCGCGTGGCTCGAGAAACTTCAGTGGATCACTTTGCCGAAATTGGCGGCTATCTTGGGCGCAAGACGCTGGCGGATTTGCCGCCGGCTGAGGCAAAGGAAGCCGCGCGGCTTGCTTATGGGGAACGCAGCTTAATTATTCGAAGTGACGGGAAGTGGCTTCTGATCGAGCGCCTGCCGCGCGATTTCAGATGGGATGCGGACCAGCTTGAAATCCAAGCGGAAGAATCCGCCGCGCGCGGCGATGCCAAAAGCGCTATCGAGAAATCACAAGAGGCGTTGAAGATCTATCCGCAGTTCTTACGCGCTCTCCGCTTCGCTGGCCTTACATTCGCGCAGAGTGGGAATCCAAAGAAGGCGGAGACCGTGCTCGCAATCGCCGCGCGCCTTTATCCGGACGATGCCGGTACGCAAGTTGCGCTGGCAGTAGTCCGCGAAATGCTCGATGACAGAGTGGGAGCGCGCGCGGCTTACCAACGGGCAATTGCCCTGGAACCCGATTTCACGGCCGCATATGAAAAACTTGGCATGCTTGCTTTCTCATCGGGCGATTCCAACGGCGCCATTGCCGTATTTCGCCAAGGCTTGCAAATCGATCCGCTGTCGGCCGCGCTTTACTACGATTTGGGATTGGCGCTGCGGAGCGCCGGCGATATCGACGGGGCAAAGCAAGCCAGCAGCCTGGCGGTTCGGCTATCCCCGGGCCTCATCCATCAGTCGCCATGATCTTAGCAGCTAGACTTATCCTCGTTTTGACCGGCAGTTTCTTCGCGCTCGCCCTGTTCCATTCGCAAGAATCCTTCGATGACGTAACGGCTCGCTCCAAAGTGGACTTCGTCAATCACTCCAGCCACACGTCGCATAAATATCTTCCGGAATCCATGGTGGGCGGAGTTGCCATGCTCGACTACAACAATGACGGCCTGCTCGATCTGTTCTTCGTCAACGGCGCGGAATTGAAAGATCCTATGCCGAAATCCGCCGTTCCCGATAAATCCAATCCTAAGTATTGGAACCGTCTTTACCGCAACAACGGAGACGGCACCTTTAACGACGTCACTGAAAAAGCCGGTGTGAAAGGCGACGGCTTCAGCATGGGCGCCACCGTAGGTGATTACGATAACGATGGCTTTCCCGACTTATATGTGACGGCGGTAGGCCGCAACACGCTCTATCACAACAATGGCGACGGCACTTTCAGGGATGTGACGAAGAGCGCGGGAGTGGCAGGCACCGGCTGGTCAACGGGCGCAATGTTCTTCGATTATGACCGCGACGGCCTGCTGGATCTTTTCGTCGCGCGCTATCTGACATGGGACTTTTCGAAAGATATTTACTGCGGTTTGACGAAGCCAGGATACCGCGCGTATTGCCATCCCGATCAGTTTCCCGCCATCACTCATTTGTTGTTTCACAACGATGGCCGCGGCCATTTTCGCGATGTTTCGGAAGAAAGTGGAATCGCCAAGTCGCCTGGCAAAGGCCTCGGAGTCGCCTTCAACGACTATGATCGCGATGGCTGGCCCGATATCGTGGTTGCCAACGATTCGGTAGCCCAACAGCTTTTTCACAATCTCAAGAACGGCAAGTTCGAAGAAGTCGGAATTCTGGCGGGGCTGGCCTACGACGAAGACGGCAACGCGTTTTCCGGCATGGGCCTTGATTTCGCCGATTACGATAACGATGGCTGGCCGGATATCTTCGTGAATGCACTGGCGAGACAGAAATATGCATTATTTCGCAACCAGCATGCGGCTTTCGAATATCTTTCGGGGCGAATCGGTTTGAGTGCGGCGAGCGTGGCGCACTCTGGCTGGGGCGCGAAGTTCGTGGATTATGACAACGATGGATTGAAGGATCTTTTCGTGGCGCAAGGCCACGTGATGGATAACATTGCTCTCACGCAACCGGATGTTAAATATCTGGAGCCGCCTTTACTGCTGCGCAACGTGCCGCCGGTGTTTGTGGATGTCTCCAAGCGTAGTGGCCTTATTTTTTCCAAACCGCTGGCGGCGCGCGGGGCGGCGGTTGGCTATTTGAACAATAACGGTTTAGTGGATATCGTGATGAACTGCAACGATCAACCGGCCGTGCTCATGGAATTCGCGGGGAATGCAAATCATTGGTTGACAGTTGATATCGTCGGCACGCGCAGCAATCGAGACGGCATCGGCGCGCAAGTGCATCTGACCAGCGAAGATGGAAAACAGCAATATGGCTTGGTGAGCGCGGCGGGAAGCTACCTGTCGTCCAGTGACAAGCGGGTCCATTTTGGATTGGGCAAAAACAGCATCGTAAAATCATTAGAGATTTATTGGCCGAGTGGCGTCGTGCAAATGCTCACCAATGTTAGAGCAGATCAAATACTGGTTGTCCATGAAGCTAGCCAATAGGTATCTAATGCAGGCGAAACCGCCTGCACCACCTAAGCGGATCACAGGTTTGCGAAGCAGGTGGGGCAGGCATTCAGCCTGCCGGGACTTTTGCCACAGGCTGCCAGCCCTCTTGTTAGTTGTGCTAGCGAGCCGCACACTGGCGCAGGACGCCGACACCATCGTCTTGAAAAACGACAACCGTAAATTCACCATCCTTTCGCAAATCGAAGATCCGCAGGAGGCCGCCGCTTTTCTGGAGGTTATTAAAGCAGTTGAACCGGCAGCACGGTTCGAACTCGTCAACCAGTTCATCCGGTCATATCCCCAATCGTGGCTCCTTCCGCAGGCATATGATGTGGCCGCGCGGAGCGCTATTGACTTGGATAAATATGACGACGCTTTGGCGGATGGCCGCTTCTCTCTGCGCCTGTTGCCCGAGAATCCTTCGTTGTTGATCTTGCTGGCGAATATCGAAGCGCAGAGGAATTTGTCCGCGCAGGCAATGCGAGACGCGAGCGATGCGCTGGAATATCTGGACCAAATTGAGCGCCCGCCGAACATGAACCAGAGCGAGTGGAACGCGCTGCGGCCGCAGTTAAAGGCTTCGGCTTATTTTGCCAAGGCCAGGGCCGAAGTTTCTGAGCCTGCCCTGGCACTCGAAGACGTGAGCAAAGCGGCCGCTTGGAACCCAGACGATGCCGAAATAATTTTCCTGCGGGCCATTTGCGAGCTCAAACTGGGGCAAAAAAATGCTGGCGCCGAAGACCTCGCCTATGTGTTTGCCGGTTCGAATCCGTTGCGCGAAAGGGCGAAAACCATTCTTACGGTATTGGCGAAACAAACAGGTAGTTCCCTCGAGTCATTTCTCAAACCGCTGCCTGCGCGTGGTATCGACAAGAGCCTGAGAACAGGCCAACAAGTGTCCTATCCGCAAGTTTTAGCGGCTGGTTATGCCGGCCCGGAGGAGTGCCGGGGTTGTCACCAGACCGAATATGCGGCTTGGCGCAAGACCGGCATGGCGAGAATGTTGCGTCCGTATAAAGCCGAAAATGTAATCGGCGATTTTTTGCCGGGAACCCAATATGTGGAAGAGGGGAATGAAGTTGTCCACCTGGGCGTCGACAAGCGGCCGTACTTCGAGTTTGCCGCCGGCCAACGCTTCTATGTAGATTTCACCATCGGTTCCAAATGGCAGCAAGGCTACGCCACCAAACTGCCCGATGGACGCTTGCAAGTTCTGCCCATCGAATACAATGCGGTGCTGAAAAAATGGATCAACTATTGGAAGATCATCGACCCGCCAGGCAGTCCGCGCGCCGTCATCCGGGATTTCCCAAAGTTAACGGAAGCCACGAATTATCAGCAGAACTGCGCCATCTGCCATACCAGCCAATTGAAGCTGGATGCCGCCGCCGGGTCAATGCAACACGCCAATTATCTGCAGCCCGGCATTGACTGTGAAATGTGCCACGGGCCGTCTGCTTGGCATGCTAAGCAGATGGCCAAGAGAGCAATGAATCATTCCGACCCGCTCGAACCGCCTGTCGATTTCCGCCGAGCGACGAATCGAGATGCCGTGCGCGTGTGCGCGCAATGCCACCGGCAAAGCACGGTTCGCGAAATGGGCGCCGGCGGCGAAATGAACTATTCCACAAAAGGAAATTTCATTCCTGCAACTTGGCTGCGGCCTTACGACGCTTTCTCAAGAAAAGCTTTCTACAAGGATGGCCGTTTCCGCGAAACTACGTTCATCGTCGAAGCCTTTACGCGTTCGGCCTGTTACCTGCGCGGAACCGCGCAATGCGCCACTTGCCATTCCCCGCATTTGGATAATTTCGAAAATAATCAAACGTCTTTGAAATACTGGAACAATCCGAATGAGATGTGCCTCCCCTGCCATTCGCAATACCGCGGCCGCGTGGCCGAACACAGCCGCCACGCGGCCACTAGCGAAGCCAGCCAGTGTGTCTCCTGCCACATGCCGCGCATTATGAATGCTCTTCTCTTCAAGGCACGCTCGCATCAGATACAAATACCCACCGCCGATCTGACGGAGAGGTTTGGCCAGCAGGATAGCCCTAACGTGTGCCTCACCTGCCATGCGGATAAAGGCGCTGGTTGGGCGAAGGAGCAACTCGCGGTATGGCGGCATTAGAAAAGGTTGCCCTCTTCTTGGCACTTGCCGCGGCGGTCAATGCTCAACAGTCGCATGCCGGCTATGTCGGTTCCAAAGCTTGCTTCGGCTGCCACACGGCAATCTTCGCTTCTTTCCAGAAGACTGACATGGGTCGTTCGATGTCTCTACCGAGCGAGTGGAAACCCGATAGCTTGCCGGCGGACGCAAGTTTTTCTCAACCGGGAAGCACGCGCACATTTGCCGTATCTCATACTGAATCCGGTTGGCAGCAGAGTGAAGCCGAGCCGGGTGAGTTTTCCGTCGATTACCCGCTGGCGTACACGGTCGGTTCCGGTGCGAATGGATTGACGTTTCTGATTCGCCGCGGCAGCTTTCTGTTCCAAGCGCCCATCTCGTATTACGCGCATGCGAAGAAGTGGGATTTTTCTCCGGGTTATGAGCAGGTGGATCTAGGCTTCAGCCGCAGGGTGCCGGAGGAATGCATCAACTGCCATGCCGGTCGTCCTGCGCCTTTGCCCAACATGCACGGCGCTTACGCCGACCCGGCTTTTCAGGAATTGGCGATCGGTTGCGAGAACTGTCATGGCCCCGGCGAAGCGCATGTCAAATCGCTTGGTAAGCTAGCCGGTTCTATCGTAAATCCGCAAAAGCTGACGAACCGCCTGGCTGAAAACATTTGCATGAATTGCCATCAACAAGGCGATAGCCGCGTTTTACAACCGGGTAAGTCGTTCGCCGATTTTCGACCCGGGCAATGGCTTTTCGATACTGCCATAATTTTCAAGGAGCCGCTCGAAACCCGCGAGCAGGGTGAGCAGGATCTGCTGGAACACTATTCCGCGATGCAGGCGAGCCGCTGCTTCCGCTCGAGCGATGGCAAGCTTGGTTGCCTGACATGCCATGATCCGCACGTACAACCGCGCGGGGAAGAAGTTGCCGGTTATTATCGCGCTAAGTGTCTCACCTGCCACACCGAGCAAAGCTGTGCGTTGCCGTTGAAAGTGAGGGCCGCGCAGACGCCGGCGGACAACTGTGCCGGCTGCCATATGCCCAAGCGTAGCGTGCAGCAGATTTCCCATTCCGCATTGACCAACCATCGCATTCCCGCGCGCGACGGCGAAGCAACTCAGCCCGCTTTGCAAAAGGAGGTGGATGGCGTCGTAGTGGTGAACGCGCCAGCAGGCCGTGCGGTCAAGTTTTCGAAAGTAACGTTGCTCAAAGCCTATCAAGACCTCGCCATCAAGAGTCCCGAGTATCAGCGTCGCTCCGCGGAACTGCTCGACGAATTAAGCAAAGCTCAGCCGGACGATCCTTTTGTGCAAGCGTCATTAGGCCACAAGGCGTTCACGGAAGAGCGCATGGAAGAAGCCGCCGCGCATTTGAAACTGGCCCTGCCGCTGGGCAACGCAGCGGTGTATCTGGAACTGGGTCAGGCGCTGGCAAAACTCGGCCGCGGTGATGAGGCGATAGAATACCTGAAAAAAGGCATTGCCATGGACCCCTACAACGCGGTCATCCAAAAGACGTTGATCCTCCAATACATCAATGCCAAGTCTTATGCCGAGGCACGCACTCTGATGGAGCAATATGTCGCTGCGTTTCCGGAAGATTCCTTCATGCGCAATCTGCTCAAGCGAGTGAGCCGGTAATGCGAGGCCTGGTGATATCAATCGCCTTCCTCCTCCTGCCGTGCATGTGTTCCGCGCAGTGCTCCGGTCCTGCCGAAATTGAACGTGCCATCCGCCAAGCGCCCACGTCCGAAGCTTACAGTGCGCTGGGCGCATACTTCGCACAAAACAACAAACTCGCTTGCGCCCTACCGGCCTTCGAACATGCTCTCAAGCTGAATCCCGCTTCCTGGGAAACGCATTTCAATTTCGGCCTGGCGTTGATGAGCGGGAATCAACCCGAAAAAGCCGCCGCTCAATTTCGCCTGGCTGTCAAGTACAAGCCCGATTCACAAACGGCGCACAACGCACTGGGCCTGGCGCTTCAGGCAAGCGGCCACCTGGACGAGGCAGAAACCGAATTCAATCGATCTTTGCAACTGGAACCCCGGTCGGCCGACACCCTGGCGCACATGGCGGAGTTATACTCCCTGCAGCGGCGTTATAACGCCGCCATCGAGAAGTTCCGACAGGCTATCTCGCTATCACCCGCTGACGCGGATTTGCGGATCGAGTTGGCAGTCGCCTATTCCGATAGCGGCGATTCAGCGCAGGCGATCAAGATACTAACCGAGCTGACGAAGGCCCAGCCAAATCTCGCTCAGGCTCACTTCAATCTGGCTACCGTGTATGCGAATGATAGCCGCTTTCGTGACGCCGCTGACGAATATAGCGCCACTCTCCAACTGGAACCAACGAACGATGTGGCGCGCTTGTCCCTGATCAAAGCTTACGCAAGCCTTGCCGATTATCAAGCCGCACTTCCCATTGCCCGCGATTATGTGGAGCGGCGTCCCGGCGATTACGAAGGCCGCTATCTGCTGGGCAGTGTTTATCGCGGTTTGGCGCAATATCCCGAGGCAGAGCGCGAACTGAAGCTGGCCGTTGCCGGCAAGGATGAGTATGGGCCGCAATATGACCTCGGCTTTGTGCTATCCAAAGAAGGAAAGCCAAAGGAGGCGGTGCCTCACCTGCGGCGTGCCCTCGAAATCCGCCCCGGTTCGGCGGAAGCTCATTTCCAATTGGCAAATGTCCTCAGGACGCTCGATATGCCCGCGGAAGCGAGCAAAGAACTGGAAGAATTCCGCCAGCAGAAGCAGCAGGCGGTTGATCAAAACCAGGCGACAGTAGCCGGTAACGATGCTAACAAGCTTCTGGTTCAAGGGGATTCCAAAGCGGCCGCCGAGCGCTACCGCAACGCCCTCGCTCTCGATCCTAAAAATGCCAAAACATGGTTTAACCTATCGATCGCGCTAGGCGAATTGGGGCAACATGCGGAACAGCGCGCTGCGCTTTTCAAGGCTGTCGAATTTGATCCTTCTTTTTCGTCCGCCTACAATCAGCTTGGGTTGCTGGATGCGGCGGAAGGCAAGCAGTCAGCCGCCGAGAACGACTTCAAGAAAGCGATCGCCCTTGATCCCGAGTCGGCCGAAGCGCAAAGCAACCTGGGTACGCTTTATGGCAGAACCGGGCGTCTCAAAGAAGCAGAAGCACTACTGAGCAAAGCGGTCGAAAATAATCCGCAACTGATGGAGGCTTCTCTCAACCTTGGCTTGATCCTTGCCAGTGAAAATCGCCTCACCGAGGCAGACGCCAATTTACGTAAAGCACTAGCCTTAGCGCCCTCCAATGCTACCGCCAGGAATGCGTTAGGAATGGTGGAGGCCAAGTTGAATAAATCGGAATCGGCTATTGAGGATTTTCAAAAGGCGGTCGCCTTACAGCCCAAGTCAGCTCAGGCTCATCTGAATTTAGGCATCGCTTTGGCTGATCAATATCAACTTGACAAAGCGTTGGCGGAGGTCACGGAGGCTGAAGCCTTAGAGCCCGAAGCGGCCGCTCCGCGCTACAACCGCGGCCGCCTGCTTGCCGACCTCAACCGCTTTGACGATGCCGTTCCCGAACTAAAATTAGCGTGCGAACGCAGTCCCAAATTCGCCGCATCCTTTTACCTGTTAGGTCTCGCGCAAACCAAACTCGGTAACTATGCGGACGCGGTGAATGCGTTTACAAAGTTCATTCAATTGGAGCCCAACAACGCTGATGCCTATTTCCTCGCCGGGCAAGACCTACAGCGGTTGGGGCGCAACTCCGAAGCGATTGCTGATTGGAAAAAATCGATTGCCGCGGACAGCAATCAAACCGAGGCTCTCTACAATCTTTGGCGTGCTCTGGAAAAAGCGGGTTCTGCTGAAGCGGCGCATTATGCGGAACGCTTTAAGCACGCGCAAACAGAGAAACGGATTGCCGGGCAAGCAGGCCAGCTCGGAAACTTCGCGCTCGCCTCCGCCAACCGAGGCGACTATCAGTCCGCTATTTCACAGTTCCAAGAGGCTGTCAAAGAGTGCGGCGATTGCCAATCCCGCGCTGATCTCTTCAAAGATCTCGGCATCATCGAATGCAAAAGTGGCGATTTGAAGCGCGGCGAGGAGCATCTTTTGCTCGCTCAGTCCTTGAAGCCGGACGACCCGGATATTGCCAAGGCGTTATCGATTGTCAAACGAGTTCGATCCAACCCCTAGGTTGATTTTGATTTCCACCTTCTTGCCGATTGACTTTTCCTCAATAAATCATGAAATCGTTTGCATATCAATTGCGGCTGTGATAGGATTACACTACTTTACCGCGAAGTAGTAGGTAAGGAGTTTAGGGGAACCATGTTGCGATTCTTTACACGATTAAACCTTTCAAACAGCCTTGTAGCATTTCTAATGGCCTTGGCGTTGCTTTTGGCTCCGCGCAAGGTCGAAGCTCAGCAATATTCGGCGGCCATCAACGGCACGGTTAAAGATTCCAGCGGCGCAGTTGTCGAAGGCGCCACTATTACACTCATCAACCTCAGCACCTCAGTCTCCCGTACCAGCGTTACGAATTCGGCGGGGAACTACGTGTTCATCGACGTTTTGCCCGCCACATACACAGTGAAGGTTGCCAAGACTGGTTTCAACACCATTACGCAACAGCAAATCACCATGAACGTAAACCAGACGGCGACGTTCGATTTCACGCTCACGGTCGGCACCACGCAGCAGACTGTAGAGGTGGAAGCGTCGGCGGTCGCTATTGAAGCGTCCACTTCCGAACTCGGTACCGTTATTAACGAACAAGCAGTGCAAGATCTACCGCTCAACGGACGCAACTTTACGCAGTTGCTTACCCTGACACCCGGCGCAAGTCCCGTAAGCGTGGCGCAGAATTCGGGCGGCGGCGGCGGTTTCGCCGGTAATGCCGTTGGCTCATTCTCATTCCCGGCCCTCAACGGCCAGCGCAACCGCAGCAACATGTTCCTGCTGGACGGCATCATCGATCTTGGTTCTTTCATTGGCAACTACAA
>Ga0182012_10007797_pt1 | contig 10660 bp, 7 predicted proteins | sample 612S2SmetaG_FD_120486 | JGI IMG/M metagenome (GOLD analysis project Ga0182012, IMG submission 120486) | Permafrost microbial communities from Stordalen Mire, Sweden - 612S2S metaG | ecosystem: Environmental > Terrestrial > Soil > Wetlands > Permafrost | place: Sweden: Stordalen | collected...
ATTCTCTGAAGCCGAGCGGGAGAAACTGTTTGCGCGGCTCGAAGTGCCCTTTGATCCCGCTCAGATCAAATGGCGGGTCATGCGCACCTCGAACGACGGACGCTCCGGCCTGATCCTTCCATTCGCGGATCCGCGCGCGTATACGGACCGGCTGAATCAACTCTTTTCGCCGGCAGGTTGGACACGCGAGTATTCGATTACCAACGTGCCGTCGCTGTGCCGAATGGAAAATGGACGGTCGATTGTTACCAGCAAGGTGCTGATCGCGACCTCTGTCACCATCGGCCGGCTGGGCAGCCATGTTGGTACAGGAGAAGAGTGGGCTGACCGGGAGAATGCCGTGACCGCCGCCGACGCGCAGGCGTTCAAGCGGGCTTGCAGTTGTTTCGGACTCGGGCGGTACCTCTATCGCTTCGAAGAAACATGGGTGCAATTGAACCAACGCGGAGAACCCGTTAGCCTCCCCGCTCTTCCCGAATGGGCACTTCCGCCGGGTGTGACGATGGTTCCTGTGAATGGGCAAGCCGCCGACGCGCGGGGGCCCGTCGATCACAAGCTCACGGCAGAGATTGAGAGCTTCCGCAGCACGCTGGGAGTGGACATCTACGCGGAGATCCTGCGGCGCGCCGGACACAGTAACGATGCCCGATCGATCCCGAACGCAGACCGCCAAAAAAGAGTTGTGGAGTGGATGCAGGCGGCGGCGCGCGGATTTGAGCGGCTTGGTGGGCTGGTCGAGACAGCCGGAGACGCCAGGTTCATCGCCGCCATGGACAGACTGAAATTCTCCACAACCACATGCCTCCCAAGTCTGGCGGCATTGAAGCAACTGATCGCGGAACTTGAATCCACCAACGGCCAACAAGTCGCATAGCGGCATCGCCCCACCTGGAGGAAATCAATGTGTCAGGTCAAGCTCTTCCGACCGGAGCAGAGCCTCGTCAGTATCCCCGTCGGCAAAGCCATTTATTGCGAGGACTGCCAGACGGTCTCGAACTCACTTCGCGGACGCTGCGACTCATGCGGCAGCAAGCGGGTCCTTCGAGTGTCGGCTCTCATTGATGGGCCGCCTTATGGTCCGGACTCGGGTCCCGCCGCATCAGGCTGCGCGGTTCCGACCCGCGTTCTCGAAATCGCCAGGGCGGCGTGAGGCGAGCCACAATGAGGCTCGCGACCCAAATCGCCAGCGTTGGCTCATGGGATGCACCAGAACCGACGACCATGCTGGCGTAGACATGCTCATGGAATAAACTGGCCTGTCACCAACCATTGGGATCGGAAAGCCGCTCTTCCGGCCCCGCAGGTTTCCACGATCAGGCGATGACTGCAAATCGAACACTGTCGATCGAAGAAGGAAAAGAACTGTTGCGGCTTTGTCGTCTCGGCAAGCTCTACGAAGTCGAAGCCTGGATCTCCACAGGGAAGTCAACTCAAGTACCCAAAGTTCTGAAAAAGGCTCCGCTTCGGACCGCAATCGATATCGGATTTCATAGCCTTGTTCAACTGCTTGCAGTTCACGAGAACAACCCGGCTGTTCTGAACGACGCATTGGGCCTGGCAGTTGAACTTCGATCAGTCGAACTCGCCCAACTGCTGCTCAACAACGGGGCAGAGATCAGGGGCATTCCCCTGATTTCAGTGCTCCGGTCATGGGATCCGGTAATGATCCAACTATTTCTAGATGTGAGACTTGACGAAGTCGACGACCCGGAATGCCAGGTTACAGCCTTCCAGGAGGCGGCGTCTGGGCACCAGCTTCAAATCCTCAAAAGACTGAAGCCCGATCCTGAACGCGATGATCTCGCTGATCTTCTCTTTTATGCGTGCGCTTTCCCGAAGACCGACGTAATCCAATATCTGCTGGAAATTGGAGCAAAGGTAAACGATAAAGAGAATGGCGGCTCCTCAGCGTTGGATCAATGCCTCGGATTCATGCACCTTGACGGAGCAAACCGGAGGGTCGTCACAGGCAAGCGCAGCACATGGGACGTACGTCGAACCATGGAGGCTATTTCCACACTTACTCAGCATGGGGCTGTCTGGCACCCAGACGACATGAACAGCGTGAACTGGGTCCGGAAGACACTCTTGGAATCCGAGCCGGAAGTGGCGATCAAGCTGCTGAAAGTCTTGCGATCCAACAATGCGTGCCCGAAGGACACTCTGAAAGAGCTACTGTCCAGTCCCCGGCTTCGAGAGCACATTGCTCCTCAAAAGTGGTGGCTAACCTCCTCGTAATTGGTGAATCAGGTTAGCAATCTCAGTCTGCGAAATAAAGCATAATTTGGCCGGGAATAAAGCACTGGTGGGAACCGGCCGATGAGTGACGGGAATTCCACGTTGGCAGAGATGGAATGAGTCTCACTGAGTGACTTGGTGATTATGCGCGAATCCAGAATTTCTCCCGGCTACCTGGGCCGTTACCGACTCTCCCTGGTAGATGCAATTCGACCGATAATGCCGTAGCAGAAGGTTGTTGCTCACTCCTCGCATGAAACCTTCCATGAAGACGGCCTCTGAACAGGATGGTGTTCATAGACCTTGCTGAGCTCCATGCATGAATTTGCACTAGACCGCAAATTTCTCCTTTAGAACATTGGAAAGCTCTATGACTCGAAGGCTATCGTGGGAGCAGCTCATGGCTTCATGCTGGGTCAGTAAGCATTAAGATCTATGACGTTCTCAGGGGCGAGGCGACTGTTAAGAAGACGCTTGAACACCTTCACTGATTGGAAATACAACCTGAAAAGTTGTCCCCTTGTGTTCTGTACTGGCAACGGAGAGTTCTGCGTGATGCATCTCTGCGATCCATTTTGCGATTGCCAAGCCCAATCCGCTTCCTTCCACCTGACTACGCGAAGGATCTGTTCGATAAAAGCGGTCGAAAATGTGCGGCAGATCAGTTTGTGAGATTCCTATGCCGCTATCGCTCACCTGTAAGGTTGCCCGTTCCGAAGCCACACTGATCTTCACGTCCACCTTGCCCGGCTCCGGCGTGTATTTCAACGCGTTATCGAGCATGATCCAGACGAGCCTTCGAAGGCTTGAAAAATCCCCAAGCACGTTGATGGAAGAACCGGAACCAGCGGAAACTGTCAGCGTAAGATTTCGTTCATCGGCGATCGGGCGCGCCATCCCACAAGCCTCCTCAATAACCGCAACCAAGTCCACTCTTTCCAAGGCCGCGTCGAAAGAATTGGCATCGGCGCGAGCCAGCGTGAGCATTCCTTCCAGCAGCTCTGAGGCCTTCGAGGACTCGTCCACAATATCCTCAAAAGCTCTGCGGCTATCTGGATCGGCATGAGGATTTCTTAGCGCTACCTCCGCAACCGTACGCGTAAACGACAAAGGGCCGCGCAATTCGTGGGACGCGTCAGCAGTGAACTGCTTGATTTGACTTACCGCTGATTCCAATCGCTGCAGCATGGCATTGCAGGTCTCCGCCAAACGCTGCAGTTCATCCCCAGTACTTGCCACAGGCAGTCTTTCAGATAGATTTCGTATGCTTATCGACCGCGCTGTAGCCGTGATCCTGTCCACCGGCTTCAGGGCCCTGCGGCTTACCCAGTAACCGCCGGCAGATGAAATCATCAGGAGAATTGGGGCCGAGGCAAGCAGGCCTTCCCAGAAACGTTGCAGCACAACGAGGTTTCCTGCTTCAGGAGCTGCTGCAAGAAGGAACAGAGCCCGCCCTCCGAGCGAGTAGGGACGTACGAGCACCCAGTAGGGCTGGTCGCCAGAGTCGATATGCAGGAACCGCTCGGAATCGCCACTCCTGATTGTCGGCCATTTAAAAGCCGATGCTGCAACAGAGGGCGACGGAAAGGCGAGTTGTCCATCGGCACGAAAAACCTCCGCAAGGCCATTTCCTGTTGCGCGAGCAAAGTCTGCAAAGTCTTCGTTGCGATCCGCTTCCTTTTCGTCCTTTGTCTTGGTCAACAACTGTTGCAATCGATCAACGCGGCGAGAGAGCGTCTGATAGCGTTCGTTCTTCAATGTGCTCTTGAGGTTGATCCACATCGCGGTGCCGAAAAGGAGCCAACCCAGGAAAAAGATGCCGCCAAACCAAATAGTCAGGCGGAGCGAGATCGAAAAAGGCCCTTTCAGCATGTATCGCACCGCAGAGAATAGCCGACTCCACGAATGGTGTACAGCAACTCAATCTCCCCCGGTTGCGTAATCTTCGCCCTAAGTGCCCGAATGAAAACGTACAGGCTGTCATAGCCCACATCGGCGTCCGTGTTCCAGCCTCCTTCAATAAGCACTGCATGTGGAACCACTGCAGGGGCACGGCGCATCAGGGTCTCGAGCAGCGCACACTCCGTTCGTGTTAGCGATACGATGCGTTCTCCACGTTGCAGCTCAAACAGATGTGGCCGGAGAATCAAATCCTCGAATACCAGTTCGTGAGGAATAGGGATTGGGGCCCGGCGTGCGGCCGCCCTAACCTTAGCAAGCAATACATCCAGCGCGAATGGTTTGGTTAGATAATCGTCCGCCCCCGCATCGAGACCATGGACGATGTCCTCCATCGAGTCACGCGAGGAAACAATAATGGTCTGCGTGGGAAGCCGGTCGTCCCGCAATTTGCGAATCACGGTGAAGCCATCCGTGCGCGGAAGCATCACGTCGAGGAGCATCAGATCGAAATTATTTGTTCTCCCCAGCTTTAACGCGTCCTCTCCATCGAATGCGAGCGTTACCGTATGTCCCTCGCTCTCAAGCGCGCGGCCAATATGACCAGCGAGGCTTCGCTTGTCCTCGACGATCAGAATTCGCATGATCTGAATCCTAAATGCGGAAGATGAATGTTCGGTGAAAATGACGCTTTCCGGCGGCTTCATCAGATTCGGTTTAGAATCGCCTGCCATACTCCCGCCAGATCGAAAAGTTCCCCCGAGCGTGCGGGAACCAAGTTCAGGAAAGAGGCCTTATGTCTGTACTCAATAGAAGTTGGAGCTTGCGCTCCTTCGGTTTGTTATCGGTCCTGGTGCTCTCATTCTTCGTTTCGCATATCTATGCGCAGCAAACCCTTACAGGCGTCATTTCAGGCTCGGTAGTGGACAACTCGGGAGCCGTACTCAAAGGCGCGCAGGTCAAACTGCTTCCCCTTGGTGTCATTGTCGCCACCGACAGCCAGGGAGAGTATGAGATTCCCGCCGTTCCGGCTGGATCGTACACTTTAACCGTTTCCTATGTCGGCTTCATGCCCTCTGAATCCAAGGTGGACATTGCCGCCGGTGAAATGAAGAACACGCAAATCAAGCTCAACGTGGCATCCGCGAACGATGAAGTTATTGTTACCGCCGAGCGCTTGCACGGCGAGGCGGATTCAATCAACCAGACCCGGACCGCGGACAACATTCTCCAGGTTCTTCCCGCGGAGGTCATCGTCAGCCTGCCCAACGCAAACGTTGCAGATGCCATTGGACGTCTTCCGTCGGTCTCGCTCTACCGTATTGAGGGCGAGGGCGTCTACATTCAGGTGCGCGGCACTGAGCCCCGCCTGACCAACGTCACGGTGGATGGAATCACTATTCCCGCACCCGAGCCCACTGTTCGCGAGGTTCGCTTAGACGTCATCCCCTCATCGATGGTCGATGCGATCGAACTCAACAAGACCCTCTCCGCCAACATCGATGCCGATGGTATCGCCGGATCGGTGAATATCCGCACCAAGACCGCCGGCGAGCGGCCAACCATTGATGCATTTATGGACGGCGGCTACACCAATATTCTGAATGGCCGCGCTTCGAACGCCGAGGGCGTAACAGTAGGAAAGCGCTTCGGTGCAACCAAGCGGTTCGGCATCCTCCTCAATGGCGCCTATGACTACAATGGCCGTGGCATCGACAACTTCCAGCCCGCGCTCGATCCTTACTCGACCTTGGCAGCGCCTTTCTATGACAGCAACACCATCCGCGACTATCGTTACTATCGGTATCGCTATGGAATGTCCGGCGCGGCGGATTTCAAGCTGAACGACAGCACCAGCTTTTTCGCCCATGGCATCTACTCCGACCTGAAGGACTGGGGCGACAAGTGGTACTACAAGCCCGTTTCGCAGGTACTCTCGGCCCCTGGTGTCTACAGCAGCAAGGCCGCCAAGGCTCCCGCTTTTTACACCTCAAGCAAACGTCCCAATGCCTCCGTGGGGACCCTCATCCTGGGCGGGCGTCACGTCGGCGCAAAGTCCTGGTTCACAGCCACTACCTCCGCCTCCTACTCCTATGAGGTTGACTCCGCAGGCAACCCCAAGGCCGATTTCGTGTGGAATGGCGCATCTCTGGGCAATACCTGTGACTACAGCCTGACCGGAGCGGCAGATCTTTATCATCCACACTTCGGAACTTGCGACACCTCGGCCAGCTCGCCGCTTCTGACGGCGCCTAACTGGGTCTTCCAGGATCTCACCACCTCCACCGGCAAGGACTCGCAGCTCAACCTGACCGCGGCCTCTTCCTATGCCCGCAATTACCACGCCGGTTCGCACTTTGGAACATTCGAGATGGGCTTCAAGTTCACCAACGGCCACAAGGCGCAGGATGCCACCGAGACCGTCTATGACGGCTGGGCGGTCACCGGCCCCGGCACAGCCGCGTACACGATGGACAAATTGCAGAGCGGATTCCACAACACAGACTACTTTGGCGGAAACTTCTTCGGCGGCAACTTCGGCCCCGTTTCGGACTTCAACAAAGTCGTCGACTTCACACTGGCCAACCTCGCTGGATCCGTGGACGCGGTCAAGACCGCGGGTGATACCGCTCCCAATCTCTTCGACTTCGTCGAACAGGTTACCGCCGGTTACATGATGAACACCATCGACTTCGGAAAGCTCCATGCGCAGGCCGGCCTCCGCTTTGAAAACACTCAGATGGACACTCTCGGCCATACTCTCTGCTACTACAAAAATCTGGCTGGCGCACAGAAGTGCGGCTTGACGGCGTATACAGGCAGCGGAGAGCAATGGGTGGTTAACGCAGTCAAGAACAATCCATCCTATCTGGACGTTCTGCCCGACGTGCAGTTGCGTTACGCTCTCAACCAGAACTCCGCACTGCGCGCTGTCTATGCGCGCGGCGTAGCTCGTCCCACCCCCTATCTGTTGGTTCCTTATGTTACAGAAGACTCAACGGCGAGCCCTATCTCGGTCTCGGTCGGCAACCCTGGTCTCCGTCCCGAGCACGCCAACAACTACGACCTGCTCTACGAGACATCGCTGCATCCACTGGGCCTGATTCAGGCGGGCTTCTGGTTCAAGCAGTTGACGGCGCCCCAGGTCCCAACTTCCATTTCCGGCGCGATCAACGTCGCCAACCTTCCAGCGGGCTCCATTCCGCCTGCGGAACTGCAGGTCATCGCGAACTATCCGGGGGATGCAATCTCCATCACCGTCAACGGCCAGAACGCTTACCTCTACGGTTTTGAGGCCAGCTACCAGCAGCACTTGAGCTTCTTGCCGGGAGTGCTGAGCGGGCTCGGCATCAACGCCAACTACGGCTACAGCAACTCGCAAGAGAAGGGCCTTCCGCTGCGCCTCGATCACCCCCGTATCATCGACCAGCCCACCAACACCTGGAGGATTAGCCCCTCCTATGACAACAAGCGCCTCTCCGCCCGCGTCGGCCTCGCCTTCGACGGCCCAAGCGTTTTCCAGTACGGCTACACCTCGCCGACCTTGGTCACAGGAGCTGACGTCAGCGGCCTTGGTCCGACCGGCCCCTCCGGCGACACCTGGACGCTGCCTCACTATCAGGTGGATGCACAGGCAAGCTATCGCATCTGGCGCGGCCTGAGCGCCAAGGTGGTCGGCCTCAACCTCAACAATGAAGTCTTCGGCTACTACCAGGGCAGCACTCAATTCCTGAACCAGCGCGAATACTACAAGCCTACCTACACCGGTGGGCTCCGTTACACCTTCGCTGGCGAGCGGTAACTGCCGCCTGAAGGACTTCTGATCCTCAACTGGGGTATGCGCTTCATCGGTTGCGTATACCCCGTTTTTCATAATTACGTTTCACACTCTCGACGCATGGCCTGCTCGTTGTCAGCATTCAGCGATACTCATTGTGCATGTTGTATCGGGCAACGATGGCTGGTTAATTGCGAGGACCTGTATGAAAAGATCTTTCCTGTTGTTTGCGTGTCTTATTGCTTTTGCCGGCTCTGTGGCAACTGCGCAGATCGTCCCTGCTCCTTCAACAACCGTGGACGCCGACCTGAAGTTCGTAGTTTATTTCAGCCGTCACGGAGTTCGCTCACCAACCGGAAAACCGGCGCAATACAATACATATTCCGTGGCACCCTGGCCAGCGTGGGACGTGCCTCCCGGCTATCTGACCCCGCACGGCTATCACCTGATGGAACTCTTTGGTTCCTATGACAGGATGCAACTTGCGAGCGAAGGGTTAGCCATTTCGGAGGGATGCGGAGACGCTGCAAGCGTAACTTTCTACGCCGACTCGGATCAGCGCACTCGCGAGACTGGCAAGGCGCTTGCTGAAGGACTTTTCCCTGGATGTAACGTCCAAGTCAAGTCTCTGCCTGAGGGCACCAACGATCCGCTCTTTCATCCGAATCCAACCGACTTTGCAGACGCGGATCCCGCATTAGCCACGGCGGCCATCGCGGGACGAATCGGGAAAAATCCCGGAAACGTCACCGATGCTTACCGCAACCAGATTGGTGTGATGGATAAGCTTCTGTCAACTTGCGGTGCCCCATCCGCTACGCTGCAGAAACGGACTTCTCTATTCGATATCCCTGCGAGCCTTGCACTCGGGAAGGGCGAGCATCTTGCGGAATTGCGTGGTCCTCTGAACACGGCGTCTTCGCTCGCAGAGAATCTACTTTTGGAGTACACGCAAGGCATGAGTACTGAGAATGTTGGCTGGGGTTGCATTACGGGGGCAGATATCCGGTCTCTGATTAACCTGCACACGGCAGCCACTGACTACACCCTGCGCACTCCGGCGATTGCACAAGTTCAGGCGTCCAATCTCCTTACCGACATCCTTCGGAGCTTGGAACAAGCAACATCGAACAAAGAGGTCTCCGGAGCATCAAGCAAGTCCACAGACCGGATGCTCTTCCTGATTGGCCATGACACCAACCTGACGAGTATCGCGGGCTCGTTGGGTCTGAATTGGATTGCCGACGGACGTCGCGATGATACTCCGCCAGGAGGCGCCCTTGTTTTCGAACTCTGGAAGAATCGCAAAAGCGGTGAGTACAGCATTCGGACGTACTTTACGGTGCAGACTCTCGAACAGATGCGAACCGGTGCCGAGTTGACATTGAGCAATCCGCCCCAGCGGGCTCCCGTCTTTATTCCGGGATGCAGCAAAGCGGACTTCTCCTGCAATTGGCAGGACTTTGAAAAAACCATCCACGGGGCGATTGATCCACGGTCCGTCCAGTCAAGATAGGGCGTTGGTTGTGTCTGGGCGCAGTTAAGCAGTTATGCAGAGAGGCTGATCCGGTGGTCCTTGGTTCGCGAGACTGTCATTAGGAATGAAGCGGCTGGGCAGGCGCATGCAAGGGGACTTTCGAGTCGGCCAGTGTCCGCCGAGCTGTCTCCGCATGATTTTCGGTTGATGAGGCCATTGCGCTCACCCAGCGTAGTTTCCATTCCAAAGGTCGGATCGGTAACGAAATACGCCGGTCTGGCCTGGAAGGATTCTAGCCTGTCTGGCCTCACGGTAAATCGCCGAAAACGAAGCCCACTGGCTTCCCTCAGCCCGGAAGGGCATGCCACATCAGGGAACGTCGATCCGTAAATGTTCGGAGATTCCATCTGGACGGGCCGCAGTGTTCGCCTGAACGATGAGTTCATGGGATCATACGGATGGAAAGCGTGTACTGGCGGGCATTCAGGACAAGAGCCTGCATCAGGCCATCGTCTCAAGTTTGGGCCTGGACTTTCCCTTCACTCGCTCCCGTTTTACCCGCCGGCGTCCCACATCTGCGAGCTTGGAGATGTCGTAGTCGGGTTCAATCGCCTGCGCCGCCTCGTAACGCACGCGAGTTCGCTGATGCGAATAGTATTCCCGCATTCTCTAGCTGACGTGGCCGCTGATCGCATTAACCAACTCCCCGTCCACACCATTCTCGAGCATACGTGTGATGGCATGGTGTCGGAGATCGTGTGGTCGCAGATCGTGAAGCCCGGAGATCTTGCGCAGGTGGTTCCACGAGCAGCGCAGAAACCACCTTGTGGCTGGTCGCTCAGGATTGTACTTGCATCGTTTGATGCGGAAAGGGAAGAGGTAGTGCTCTGGACTGTTAACCGGCCAATCGGTGCCCATTTTGGCCGTGGCCTCATAGTGGCCGAATTCGCGCCCATGGTTGTCTTCTGAACTGCACCAGCTTTGCACTCGATGCGATTCCGCTTCCGAGTGCAATCATGCTCTGCCCATCGGGTTCGAAGGGATTAAAAATCCGGCTGAAAAATAATACAACGCGCCTGTCGTCCGCGCCAGATTAGGCTTTCGCGATATTGATTGAAATGAACATTGGCCGGTTATCGTACTGCTGGTCGACAGCCACTGGACGTGGCGTGAGAACCGCTCCGTACGAAAGTGACGCGGATGGAAAAACAATGGCAGAGAGGAGGTCAGGCAAGAACTTGACGCCACAACCCGCGGGGCAGCTCCGG
>Ga0182012_10007798_pt1 | contig 10659 bp, 7 predicted proteins | sample 612S2SmetaG_FD_120486 | JGI IMG/M metagenome (GOLD analysis project Ga0182012, IMG submission 120486) | Permafrost microbial communities from Stordalen Mire, Sweden - 612S2S metaG | ecosystem: Environmental > Terrestrial > Soil > Wetlands > Permafrost | place: Sweden: Stordalen | collected...
AGCGCGTGCGCTGGACGGATCGCTACGCACAGTTCGCGTTGGCCTCCGCGCATCTCGCGCTCGCCGACGCCAAGCTCGATCTCAGCGAGCGCGGCGACGACTCCGGCGTCTACATCGGCTCGGCTCTGGGCGGCCTCTCCTATGCGGAGGAACAGCACGATCGTTTCCTGGCGAACGGCATACGCGCAGTGCGTCCGTTGCTGGCCATCGCGGTGTTCGGCGGCGCCGGCACCACGCAGGTCGCGATCGAGTTCGGCTTGCGCGGACCCAACGTGGCCAACGCCAACTCGTGCGCGGCGGGCACCGTCGCCATCGGCGAAGCGTTTCGTGCGATCGCGCGCGGCGAAGTGCGCGTGGCCCTGGCCGGCGGCGCAGAGGCGCCGCTCTCACCGCTGGTCTTCGGTTCGTTTGCGATCATTCGCGCGATGTCGACGCGCAACGACGATCCGGCGCACGCCAGCCGCCCGTTCGATCGCGACCGCGACGGCTTCGTCATGGCCGAAGGTTCGGCCGTGCTCGTGCTCGAGCGGTACGAGGACGCGTTGGCGCGCGACGCGCGCATCTACGGCGAGGTCGCGGGTTTCGGCCTCACCGCCGACGCGCACCACATGACCGCGCCGTTGCCCGAGGGCAAGAGTTCGTCGCGCGCGATGTGCGCGGCGATTGCCGAAGCCGGGCTCGTGCCGGACGAGATCGAGTTGATCGACGCGCACGGCTCGTCGAGCCCGCTCAACGACGCGACCGAGACGCGCGCGATCCATTCGACCTTCGGCGCCGCGGCCACGCGCATTCCGGTGATGGCCAGCAAGGGAAATCACGGCCACGCGCTCGGCGCGAGCGGCGCGTGGGAGGCCGCCCTGACGTTGCTCGCGATGGAACGCCGCACGCTGCCGCCGCTGGCCAACATCGAGAATGTGGAGCCGGCCTGTGACCTCGACCTGGTTTTGGAGACGCGTTCGTGCAGCCCGCGCATCGCGCTCTCCAATTCGACGGGATTCGGCGGCATCAACGCGGCGCTCGTGTTACGCGCGGCGGACGCCTGATGCTCCCGGTTCGCGTCGTCGATGCCGCCAAGACCTATGCGAGCGAGGGCGACGAGCCGGTTCGCGCGCTGGCCGGCGTGTCGTTTTCCGTTGCGGCCGGCGAGATGGTTGCGCTCGTCGGCCCGAGCGGCTGCGGCAAGAGCACCTTGCTCAACCTGATCGGCTGCATCGACTTGCCCAGTTCGGGCACGGTGGAAGTGGACGGCCGCGCGACCTCGCAATTGAACGACGACGCCCTGACGGCCCTGCGCCGCGACCGCGTCGGCACGGTCTTTCAATTCTTCAACCTCTTACCGTCGCTGAGCATCGCGGAGAACGTCGCGTTGCCGCTGGTGCTGCAGAAGCGGCCGCGCAGGGAAGTGGCCCAACGCGTGGCCGAGGCGTTGGCGGGCGTGGGCATCGGCGCGAAGGCCGACGCGTTTCCTGCGCAGATCTCCGGCGGGCAGGCGCAGCGTGCGGCGGTGGCGCGGGCGACGGTGCACCGGCCGGCGATCGTGCTCGCCGACGAACCGACGGGCAATCTCGACTCCGTTAGCGGTGCCGGCGTGCTCGAACTTTTGCGCGGCTTGGCCGCGAGCGGACAGGCTATCCTGATGGCGACGCATTCGGCCGAGGCGGCCGCGGCCTGCGATCGCACGATTCGCATGCAAGACGGCCTGATCGTTTCCTGAAGCGGTGCTCTTTCAAGCCTTAGTCCTCGGGCATTTGCGTTCGAACGGCCTGCGTTCGGCGGTCACCCTGATCGCCGTGGCGCTCGGCGTGGCGATCGCGGTGGCGATCGATCTGGCCAACGCCACCGCGGTCGCATCCTTTGCCTCGAGCGTCAACGTGGTCGCGAGCAACGTCAACCTGCAAGTGCTCGGCGTGGGCAGCGGCTTCGACGAACGCACCCTGTTGCGCGTGCGCTCGATTCCGGGCGTCAACGACGCGGCGCCCATCCTCGAAGATTCGATCGCCGTCGGCGTGCGTCGCGGCGACCCGCTCTCGGGTGAAATCTTGCGCGTCCTCGGCGTGGATTTGCTGCACCCCTTGCCGCGCGACGCGGAGGTGCGCGACGAACTGCCGGGTGCCTTTTCGCCGCTGGGTACGGGCCCCGATCCGTACTCGCTGATCGACGGTCGCGGCGCGATCGTTTCGGCGCGCGTCGCCGCGCGTTACCATCTGCGTGCCGGCTCGACCTTTCGCGCGCTTTCGGGTGACCGGCTCGTGGCGCTGCGCGTCGCCGCCGTGCTGCCGCCGGCGCTGGCGGGCATCGACTCGAGCGTGGTCTTCGTGGACATCGTGACCGCGCAGGAGTTGTTCGGCAAGGTGGGACGCCTCGACCGCATCGATCTGCAGGTCGATCCGGCAACGCTCGCCGCGGTGCAAGCGCGCGTCGCGGCCGTGTTGCCGCACGGCGTGCGCGCGATCGAACCGAAGGTGCGCACCTCGGAGATCAGGCGCATGCTGCGCAGCTTCCAACTGAATCTGGCCGCGCTCTCCTACATCGCGTTGCTGGTCGGCGCGTATCTCATCTACAACACGGTGGCCATTTCGGTCGTGCAGCGCCGCCCCGAGATCGGCACGTTGCGCGCCCTGGGCGCCACGCGCGCGCAGGTGTTCCGTACGTTTCTCGCGGAGGGCGCGCTGTTCGGCGTGGGCGGTTCGTTGCTGGGCGTATTGCTGGGGGCGTTTCTCGCGCAGTTCTCCGTCGGCGCGGTGGCGCGAACGGTGGACACGCTCTACGTCGGCACGCACGCCGATCGCGTCGTCTACGATCCGCTCGTGCTGCTGCAAGGCTTCGCGATCGGTCTCGTGCTCGCGACGCTATCGGCCGTTGCTCCGGCGTTCGACGCATCGGGCACGCCGCCGGCCATTGCGATGCGCTCGCAAGGCTTCGAGCGCCGCGTGGCGCGCGGCGGCGCGTGGGTCGCGCTCGCGGGCGCGGCGTTTCTCGTTGCCGGTTTGATCGCCAGCCGCTTTCCCGCGATCGACGGCATCCCGGTCTTGGGCTACGCGGCGGGTTTTGCATTCATCGTCGGCGCGTCGCTGTGCGTGCCGCTGGCGATAGCGGGCACGGCGCGGCTGGCCGCGTCGCTGGCCGGCTCGCTCGCGCCGGCCGCGCGCCTGGCCGCGGCGAATCTGGGCGGCTCGCCGCGTCGCGCGAGCGTCGCGGTCGCCTCGCTGATGGTCGCGATCGGCATGATGGTCGCCGTGGCCATACTGATCGGCTCGTTCCGCACGACGGTCGTGGCCTGGGCCGACGAGACGCTGCGCGCGGATCTCTTCGTGCGCCCCTTGGGCCTGGCCGATGCTTCGTACGACGCGCGCTTCTCGCCGCGCGTCGTGGCGCGCATCGCGGCCGTGCCGGGCGTCGCTGCGGTCGATACGTTTCGCGCGGTGTCGCTGCCCTTTCGCGGCTCGCTCACCACCCTCGGAGCGGCCGACTTCCGCACGTTTGCCCAGCGCAACAAACTCCGTCTGTTGGCGGGCGCGGATGCCCAGACGATCGCACGCACGGTTCCGGGCACGCTCGGCGCCGTGGTCAGCGAACCGTTCGCTACGCGCTTCGGCGCGCGCATCGGCGACGCGATTCCGCTCGACACGCCGAGCGGTCGGGTGAGCCTGCGCATCGTTTCGATCTACAACGATTACTCGAGCGACGCGGGCGTGATCATCGTCGACCGGGGCACCTTTACGCGACTCTACCACGACGACTCGGTGAACTCGATCGCGGTGTACGCGCGTCCGGGCACCGACTTGGCCGATTTGCGCTCGCACATCCTGCGCGCGGTGGCGCCCTTGCAAGTGGACGTGGCCACGACGCGCGAATTGCGCGCGCTCGTGATCTCGATCTTCAATCGTACCTTTGCGATCACGTACGCGCTCTACGTGATCTCGATTGCGATCGCGGTGCTCGGCGTCGTCACCACGCTGTTCGCGCTCGTACTCGAGCGACGTCGCGATATCGGGCTGCTCCGCTATCTGGGTCTGCGCACGCGCGACGTGCGACGCATGGTGTTGTGGGAAGCGGCCTTCATCGGCGGCCTCGGCGGGGCGTTCGGAATCGCCCTCGGCCTGCTGCTCGCGCTTCTGCTGATCTTCGTCATCAACCGCCAGGCCTTCGGCTGGCTGATCGAGTTGCACATGCCCTACGATTTCCTGGCCGAGTCGTTCGTGCTCGTGATCGTCGCCGCGTTGCTCGCGGGTCTCTTTCCGGCACGAGTCGCGGCGCGCATCCGCACGGCCGAAGCGGTGCGCAGCGAATGAGCGCGCGAACGTTCGCCGCGCGTCTATGCGCCGCGCTCTTGGCCGCGGTCGTCGCGCTCGGATCCGGCGCCCGCGCGCAAGAGCGCGGCTGGACGATCGCCACCGCACCGTACGCGTTCGTCTTCCCGCGCGATCACGCGGCGCATCCCGGCTACCAAAGCGAGTGGTGGTATTACACCGGCCACCTGCGCGCGCCGGGCGGCCGCACCTTCGGGTACGAGTTGACGTTCTTCCGCTTCGGGCTGCGGCCCGGCGATCCGCCGCTTCGCGCGGGCTCCAGCCGTTGGCGCGGCGACCAGCTCTATCCGGCTCACTTCGCGATCACCGACGAGCAGGGTCAGCAATTCTTCTATACCGAGCGCTTCGCGCGCGAGGCGCTCGGCATGGGCGGCGCGTCGTCGCAGCGCCTGTCGGTGCACGCGGGCGACTGGTCGCTCGAAGGCGTGCCTTTGGCCGACCCGCGGTTGGAACGCATGCGCCTGCGCGCTGCAGACGGCGGCAACGCCCTGGACTTGGTGCAGACGCCCGTCAAGCCGCCGGCCATCCACGGCTTTGGCGGCATCTCGCGCAAGGCCGGTTGCGCCTCGTGCGCTTCTCACTACTATTCGTACACCAGGCTCTCCACCCGAGGCACGCTGACCTACGGCGGCGTTCGCTACGCGGTCGAGGGCATCTCGTGGATGGACCATGAGTACGGAACCAGCGAATTACAGGCCGATCAGGCCGGCTGGGATTGGTTCTCGCTGCAACTCGACGACGGTCGCGAGCTGATGCTCTATTTGCTGCGCCGCAAGGACGGCAGCGTGACCCCGGAATCGAGCGGCAGCCTGATCGAGCGTGACGGGCGCGTGCGGCACCTGCCGCTCGCCGCATTCGAGGTGACGGTGCCCTTCGGAGCGCATTGGCGGAGTCCGCATACCGGCGCGAAATATCCGAGCCGTTGGCGCGTGCACATCCCCGAGGCGGGGTTGGACTTGCGCCTGACGCCCACGGTCGCCGATCAGGAGTTGGCTTCGACCACGGGCGGCGTCTCGTATTGGGAAGGTGCGGTAACCGTGAAGGATGCGCGGAATGCCCCCGTGGGCACGGGATATGTCGAACTGACGGGCTACGCCGGGACGGTGTCGCTATGAAGTTCGAGGGCGTCGACCTGCCGCCCGAAGCGGCGCTGGCCGAGCGCTACGCCGCCATCGACGCGCGCTTGGAACGGGCAGATACGCCGCAGGCGCGGCGCGCGGTATTCGGCGACTGGGACGCCCTGCGGCGCGAATGGAAGAGCGGCGCGAACGTCACCCGTTTGCGCTTCTCGCAAAACACGCGCGAGCGCGAGTGCCGCTCCGCGCAAGTCGAACTCGAGCGGCGCGTGCCCGTCGTGACCGCAGCCGACGCGCGCATCAAACGGCGACTGCTCGCTCCCGATGCCCGCGGTCCGCTGCAAGACGAGTTGGGTGGCCATGCCTTCGCACTCTGGAACGCCGATCTCGGCGCCTACGACGACGCGATTGCGGCCGACCTCGTGCGCGAGTCGGCGCTCACCCGCGAATACACCGAACTATTGGCGGACGCGAGCGTCGAATTCGCGGGCCGGGAGCGCACGCTCTCCGACCTCGGGCCGTATCGCCAGTCGGCCGAGCGCGATACGCGCCATGCCGCGGAACGCGCGCGCTGGAGCATCTTCACCGAGCGTCGCGAGCGGCTCGACGACATCTTCGGCCGATTGGTCGCCGTTCGCGACGGCATGGCCCGGCGTTTGGGCGACGACGGGTTCATGGCGCTGGGCTACCGGCGCATGCACCGCGTCGATTACGGCCCGGGCGACGTCGCTCGGTATCGCGACGAGGTCGCCCGTGTCGTCGTGCCGTTGGTGGGCCGCTTGGTGCGCCGCTTGGGCGCCGAAGCCGGCTTCGACCGGGTGCGTTTCTGGGACGAGGCCGTGCTGGCCACGCCGCACGCGCTGACGCCGCGCGGCGACCGTCACTGGATCGTGGAGCGCGCGGTCGAGGCGTTGGGCGCGCTCGATCCGAGCCTCGGGCGCTTCGGGCGGGAACTGGTCGAGCGCGACTTGCTCGACGTAGAGAGCCGTCCGGGCAAAGCGTTCGGTGCATATTGCACCACGGTGCCCGCGGCCCGGGCGCCGTTCGTCTTCGCCAACTTCGACGGTACGCGCGCCGACGTGAAGACGCTGATGCACGAACTCGGTCACGCGTTTCAGAGCTGGAACAGCTTGGATAAGCCGGTCGTGGACTATTTGAACCCGACCTACGAGTCCGCGGAAATCCACTCGATGTCGCTCGAGTACCTGTCGTGGCCCGAGATGGAGCGGTTCTTCGGCGACGACGCCGGCGCGTACCGCCGCGAACACCTCATCGACGCCTTACTCTTCTTGCCCTATGGCGTCGCCGTGGACCATTTCCAGCACCTCGTCTACGCCCACCCGGGCGCGACGCCGGCGGAGCGTCACGCGATGTGGCAAGAAGTGGAGCGCCGCTATTTGCCTTGGCGCGATTACGGCGACCTCGAGCACCCTGCGCTCGGCGGCCTGTGGCAAGAGAAACGGCATATCTACACCGCGCCTTTTTACTACATCGACTACACCCTCGCGCTGTGCTGCGCGCTCCAATTCTGGGTGCGCGCGGAACGCGACCGGGCCGAAGCCATGGACGCGTACGTCGCGCTCTGCCGGAGGGGCGGTGAGGCCGCCTTCGGCGAGCTGGTCCGCGGCGCGGGACTGCTCTCGCCGTTCAGCGCCGGGGCACTCGAGCGCGTGGTCGAGGCCGCGACTTCGGCTTTGGCCTGAGGCTTCCGGCAGGGAGCGGCTCGCGTTGCCCCCAACGCCCCGGAACCTGCATAGTCCTTCGCTCAGCCTCGTCCATCGCAGTAAGGGGAAAAGTGTGAATACACGACTTCGCCTCATGCCGTTAGCCGCAGTGGCTCTCGGTTTGGGTCTGGGAAGCACGGCGTACGCCGCCGCCTCGCCGCCGTCGTTCGGTACCGTCCGCGACCTCGGCGTCGCAAACGCATCCACCCGGGTCGGCATCGCATTGGTGCTGAATTATCGCAACGAATTACAGCTGGATCAACTCCTCGACGAGCAGTCCGACGATTCGTCGCCGCTCTTCCATAAGTTCCTCACGCAGCAGCAGTTCGTCAATTACTTCTCGCCCGCGCCGAGCGATTACGCGCGCGTCATCGCGTCGTTGCAGCGCGCCGGTTTCACCGTAACGCAGACGTGGGGCAATCGCACCGTCGTCGACGCGTCCGCGCCGGCGCCCGTTGCGGCTCGCTACTTCGGCACCGAGATCCACAACGTGCAGCAGGCGGGCTTGAAGAAGTATCTCAACGTTCGTCCCGCCACGATCCCGGCCGATATCGCCGACGTCACGGCGGGCGTCGTCGGCCTGAGCAGCGTGCAGGTCTTCCATCCGGATTACAAGTTCTTGCCGCCCGGCGCGCCGCGGCCGGCGAGCGGCTTCGGCGAGCTGGATAAGAACGGGAACCCGCTCAAAGGTCCCGACGGCGGCTACGGTCCGCAGGTGTACATCAACTCGTACGATCTGCCGGCGGCCAACGGCACGACGGGGACCGGCCACGCAACCGGTGTCGCCGGCGACGCCGACTTCCTCGATTCCGACCTCGCGGCATACCTCGCGTACTTCGGCGTGAACCGCACCGGGCCGGCGACGACGCGCGTGCTGGTCGACGGTGGCCCACCCGGCGGCAATCAGGCTCCGGACTCGGTCGAGACCGCGCTCGATGTCGAGACGGTCGTCTCGCTCGCGCCCGGCACCGCGCTCTACGTGTACGAGACGAAGGAAAGCGATACGCTCGAGTATTTCATCGACCTCTACAACAAGGTCGTGAGCGACAACCTCGTCGACACGCTCAACACGAGCTACAGCGAATGCGAAACCGCTTTCGAACCGAAGTTCCCGAAGCTCGCCGAAAAGGTCGAGAAGCAGGGTTCGGCCGAGGGCATCACTTTCCACGCCTCGGCGGGCGACGACGGCAACTACACCTACGGTTGTGACAACAAGATCAGCGTCGGCACGCCGACCGACACGCAACACAACATCTCCGTCGGCGGCACGATCCTCGACATCAATTCCAACGGCGACGAGACCAGCGAAGTCGCCTGGAACGACTCGAGCGGTGCGACCGGCGGCGGCGTATCGTCGGTGATCAAGCTCCCGGCGTGGCAGAAGAAGGTCGCCAACATCATCACCGGCGGTCGCAATTTGCCCGACATCGCCTACGACGCGAGCCCCTACACGGGCGAGTCGTGGTACTACAACGGCGGCTGGGACGGCCCGATCGGCGGCACCTCGCTCTCGTCGCCGATCTTCGGCGCATCGTTGACCGAGATCAACCAGTTGCACAACTCGCGCTCGGGCTATTTGAACCCCGTGCTTTACAAGGCGTGGGGCAAGAAAGGCTACGGCTCGGGGTCGGATCTGTACTTCCGCGACATCACGCAGGGCAGCGATCCGCCGTACAAGGCGCAAGTTGGATACGACCAGATGACCGGCATCGGCGCCGGTCTGGCGACCAACCTGAGCGGCATCCTGCCGTAACCTCCAAGAGCCGCGCTATCGCGCCGAAGGAGCTCCCGAGCAGTCGGGGGCTCCTTTCATTTTGGCCCGGGGTCGCTTCAGGCGGCCTCCGCCATGGCCGTGCGTTGCTCGGGGCCGGGCGTCATGGCCTCGAGCGAGCAATCGACGCAGCGCGCCAGGAGCGTGAAGGCCGCTTCGAACGGTTCGTCGTGGATGCGGTCGCAGTCGGGGCAGTGGTAGAGCGTCATCATGCCCCCAGTATGACGCGGGGGTGTGCCATACGTATGGCACACCCGGGACGAGGCGCCCAAAAGAATCGGCATCCGAGCGCCGTCGGAATGCGTACCAAAGCATGCGCGCGCAAATTGCTTCCACGCTTTTCATGTCGAGGAGACCTGAACATGCTTCGCAACACGTCCGCGCTCGGCGCGGCTCTCGTGCTTTCCACGTTGGCGCTCGCCGTCGCGCCGCAGCCGGCTCAGTCCGCAAAGCTGCATACGCATGCGAGTTCCGACGCCGAGGTCCGCGTGGTGCACGGTTCGCCCGATGCGGGCCCCGTAACCGTCGCCGTCAACGGCTCCAACGTGCTCACCAACTTCCTGTACGGCACGGTGACCGGATACATCTCGCTCCCGGCGGGAACGTATTCGGTCACGGTCACGACCGCCGGGGGCGCCGCGCTCAACGCCAGCTTCACGCTCGCGGCGGGCACGTACTATTCGGTGGTTGCGACCGGCGAACTCTCGCCGGCAGCCAATCCCGGCACGCCCAACATCGCGCTGACCGCATACGTCGACAAGCCGTTCTCGAGCGGCTCGGCGATCAACTTCCACCACGCCGCGCCGGTGACGGGCAACTCGGGCGTGCCCTTCGGATACGCTTTGCTCTCAGATTTCTCCAACAAGAAACTCGGCGAGGAGACCTTCGGCAAGGAGAGCGGTCCGGTCGCGCTGCCGTCTTCCACCAAGGGCACGCCCTTGGAGATTTTCGCGGTAAGCGATAAGGACTTCACGCTGGTTCCCAATCAGATCTCGCCGGCCGATTTCGACGACGAACTGCCCTCGAAGGCGGGAGCCGATCTCTCGGTCTTCGCCGTCGACGGTCCGGGCGCGGCCGCCGACCCGACCGTCTCGGGCACCGATGTGGTGCGCTTGATCGGCGCCTTCGATAAGGCCGGAACCTAGCCCAAGCTCGCGTAGCGAGGGGGCCGGTCGTCCGGCGAATGCAGGGCTCCGGACGACCGGCTCTTTATCGCAGCCGCACGGGAAACGGTGAGGGTTCGCCTAACTCGTGCGGGTGCGCCGCGAAATGTCTTTCTCTCTCGGGCTGGCCGTCTTGGCGGGCTGCGGCGGTGGCGGGTCGGCGGGTTCGTCGCCCGTCACCCCGCCGAAATCCACGCCCGGGCCGCAAGTCAGCGCGACTCTTCCCGTCGGGGTCGGCGCGTCCAAGATTTCGCACGTGATCTTTGTCGTTCAAGAGAATCGTTCGTTCGATTACATCTTCGGCAACGTGGACGCGTCGGGCAAGCCGTTCCCCGGCGCGGATACGGTGAGCAATCCGAATTCCGGCGAGCCGACGCCGCACAACCATTTGGGCCAGCCGGTGACGATGACCACCGGGCTGCTCGAAGATTGCTATTCGCCCGCGCACGACCACCCGCAGGCGGTGGGTGAAATCAACGGCGGCCAAATGAACGGCTTCGATCTGGAAATCGTCGGCAGGGATTCGTGCGCGCCGCCCGGCACGCCGCCGCCCGACTTCCCGTATCGCTACGCGCTGGAGAGCGAGGTCGATCCCTATTGGCAGATTGCGGAGAA
>Ga0182012_10007802_pt1 | contig 10657 bp, 9 predicted proteins | sample 612S2SmetaG_FD_120486 | JGI IMG/M metagenome (GOLD analysis project Ga0182012, IMG submission 120486) | Permafrost microbial communities from Stordalen Mire, Sweden - 612S2S metaG | ecosystem: Environmental > Terrestrial > Soil > Wetlands > Permafrost | place: Sweden: Stordalen | collected...
AGCCCGGCACGATTGTCAGCGGCAAGGTGACCTTCAGCGATGGCCAGACGGCGGACTGGTACCTGGACCAGACGGGCCGTTTGGGCGTGGCTCCGACGATTGCCGGATACAAGCCGAGCGCGGCGGATGTGAAAGATTTTCAACTCATCCTGCAAAGCGAGCTGGCGAAGTTGGGGTATTGAGACAGGCTCTAGGCTTGGGGAAGGCTTTACAGTATCCCTTGCCAGTTCCCTCTGCCAGACTACTCCTGTGCATTACCGCGAGCAATTCCAGGCTCTCCTGTCCGGGACCGCGCCCATCCTGGCGCTGGCGCCCATGCAGGATGTCACCGACCTGCCCTTCATGCGGTTGATGGCGGGCTACGGCGGGCCGGACGTTTATTATACGGAATATTTTCGCGTTCACGCCACCTCCACGCTGGAGCCATGGATTCTGGAGGCCATCACCAAAAACCCCACGGGCCGGCCCATCGTCGCCCAGATGATTGGCAACGACATCCCGGCCCTGGTGCGCACCGCGCGCCAGCTCCAGGAATATCCCATCGCCGCCGTGGACCTGAACCTGGGCTGCCCGGCCCCGATCGTGTATCGCAAATGCGCCGGCGGCGGGCTGCTCCGCGAACCCAAACGCGTGGATGCCATCCTCGGCGCGCTCCGCGAGGCGGTGAGCATCAAGTTCACCGTCAAGACCCGGCTGGGGTTTGATTCGCCGTCCGGCTTTGATGAATTGCTGGCCATTTTCGCCCGGCACTCCCTGGATTTACTGACGGTCCATGGCCGCACGGTGTTGGAAATGTACCGGAGCGAGGTGCATTACGATTATATCGCCCGGGCGGCGGCGGCACTGGCGTGCCCGGTGGTGGCGAATGGCAACATTTACTCCGCCGACCGCGCCGCCGAGGTGCTGGGTCTTACCGGGGCCCACGGGTTGATGATCGGCCGGGGGGCTATTCGCAATCCCTGGTTGTTCCAGCAAATCCGCCGGCAGCAGCGCGGCGAGCCGCTGTTCATTCCCAATGGCCGGGAGGTCCTGGACTATGTGCGCGCCCTGTATGACGCTGTCTGTGCGCCGGGCGTGCGGGAATCCGCGCAGGTACAAAAGATGAAGAAGTACCTGAATTACTTGGGACTGGGGGTGGAACCCACCGGCCAGTTCCTGCACCGCATCCGCCGGGTGACGACCCGCGCCGATTTCTTCGCGGTCTGCGAGGAGTTTTTGGGCCATGACCAACTCATGCCACTGGAACCGTTTGCCCTCGCTTTGAAGGAAACGGATGTGATGGCCGGGGAAAACGGGTGATTCCAAACCCAAGAGGCAGCCGTCGTCAGTAGGTGGCACCGGAATTTTAATTCGACCCGGCGGCGGGCCGGTGTTAACCTGTCATTACTATGTCACCCGATGAGATATTGTTGGAAGCGGAAGAAAAAATGATCAAGACCGAGCAGGTCGTGGTCAATGAATTTGCCGGCGTCCGCACGGGCAAAGCCTCGGCCGGCCTGGTGGAAAACATCCAGGTGGAGGTCTATGGTTCCATGATGCGCATCCGCGAACTGGCCGGCATCACCACGCCGGAGCCGCGCCTGCTGGTCATCCAGCCCTGGGACATGTCCACCATCCAGCCCATCGAAAAGGCCATCCAAAAATCCAATCTGGGGCTGTCCCCCGCCGTGCAGGGCAAGGTTATCCGTCTCGCGTTTCCCGAATTGAGCACCGAGCGCCGGCAGGAATTTGTGAAGATTATCAAGCGCATGTCCGAGGAAGGCCGCGTGGCCGTCCGCCATGTGCGCCGGGACTCGCTGGAATTGCTGAAAAAGGCCAGGACCTCGGGCGGCGTCGGCGAGGAGGAAGTTGAATCCGCCGAGAAGGAAATCCAGAAGCTCACCGATTTGTACATCGGCAAAATTGACGCCCACGTGGTGTCGAAGGAAAAAGAAATCATGACGGTGTGACGCGCGGACGGTCCCACGGCAAAGTCAGCGCCCCCGGCCTCCCCGGGCAACGGTCAATAGTCAACTAGTTGGCACCCAACGACCATGGCGGAAAAGTTGCGACAGGTCATTCTGCTGCTGGAATCCTCCCGGGGATCGGGGCGCTCCCTGCTACGCGGCTTTGCCGATTATGCGCGGCATCATGGCACCTGGGCGTTTGAATGGGAACCCGGCGGCTTGAACGAAATCTGGCCCCGCCTCAACAAACTGGACGCCCAGGCCATCATTCTCCGGGATGGCAAAGACATTGAGAAAGTCCTGGCGCTGGGCATTCCCACGGTGGTGGTGGGACATCATCAGGAGGAGTATGCCGGCGCAGCGCATGTGATCACCGATTCGGCGGAGGCGGCGCGCCTGGCAGCGGATCACCTGCGCGGGTGCGGCTTTAAACACTTTGGTTTCTGCGGGCCGAGCCAGTTTCGCTGGTCGGAGGCCCGGCGGCTGGGCTTTCAAGAGCATCTGGCCCGATTCGGCCACCCGGTGGACTGCTTTGATGCCCGCACCGACGGCACCGAAACCACCTGGGGCACGCAGCACCGGGCCATGAGCCACTGGCTGGCAGACCTGCCCAAACCGGTTGGCATCATGGCCTGCAATGATGACTATGCCCAACACCTCGTGGCCGCCTGCCACGGCGCGGGTCTGCATATTCCCGACCAAATTGGCATTGTGGGGGTGGATAACGATGAACTCGTCTGCGAGCTGGCCTCGCCGCCCATTTCCAGCGTGGCCATTAATTTTGAGCGCGCGGGGTTTGAAAGCGCCCGGTTGCTGGACCGGTGGATTCGCACCGGCAAAATTCCAACGCCCTCCCGTATTAATGCCCCGGCCACGCATGTGGTTGCCCGCCTGTCCACCGACGTGCTGGCCGTGGAGGACCCCCAGCTCCTGAAAGCGTTGCGCTTCATCCGGGATCATGCCCGGGAAAACATCCGGGTGGTGGAGGTGGCCCGGGCCTGCGGCCTGTCCCGCCGCGCGCTGGAGAACCGTTTTCGCTGGGAACTCGGCCGGACCATTTTACAGGAAATCCGCCGGATTCGCGTGAATTTGATCGCCCAAATGCTGGTGGAAACAGAGTTGCCCGTCGCGGACATCGCCGAGTCCCTGGGTTACGAAAACCTCCAGCACATCGCCCGCTATTTTCGCAAAGAAAAGAACTTGAGCCTGGTGGCGTACCGGAAGCAATTTGGGGCGAAATGAGGAGTGGCCGGGTATGGCACGGAGCTGGTGTAAACAAAAAAAGGAGGCCGGACACTACTCCGGCCTCCCAATGAGAACTGGGCACTAAAATCGTTTAAAGGGGGGGCAAGCCCGGCATCCACCCTTGCGTCAACGATTTAAAAGTAACATGTCCGGTGCGGGGAGCCAGTCACCAGTACTGGGTACAGCACGCCGGCGCGCGGCTGTCCCAGCCGCAGCACGCAGCCATGCTGTCGGTCACCGGTTGCCAAACGATTCACCCTGCTAATTAAAAATCTTGCCGCCTCGTCGTTTTGGGATTCAATGGTGGTGATGGCGCGACCATCCAAACTTAGTGGCTCCAAGCGACCGTATAACCCCGGTTTGCGCGAGTTTGTGTCTGGAAAACAGCATTGGTCCGGACCAACGGATATTGAAGCGGCTAAAAATGGGTTTCGGGCCTGGCATGAAAGAGGGTACTTGCCCCATCGTGACGAGCCAGGATTGACACAATTTGTAACCTTTCACCTCGCCGATACATTCCCGGCAAGCCTGCGTTCCGAGTGGCAAGGTATGCTAGCCATTGAAGATGATCTCGAACGCCACCGACAATTAGAAAAGTATCTGGACAAAGGTCGCGGTGAATGTCACCTGCGACGCAAGGAGGTGGCGTGCGTGGTTGAGGATTCATTGCTTTTTCGTCACCAGATAGAATACGAGCTGCACGCCTGGGTGCTGATGCCAAATCATGTTCATGATTTGTTTACCACCGGCAATACACCAATGTCCACGATTGTCGAGAATTGGAAAAAGTTCACCGCCCATCAGGCCAATGCTTTGCTCGGTCGCCAGGGCAAATTCTGGGCGGACGATTATTGGGACACTTACATGCGTAATGGCGAACACACTTTGAGAACAAGGCGTTATATTGAAAATAATCCGGTAAAGGCACACCTTGTGCGCGAACCAGAAAAATGGGCTTGGAGCAGCGCCCGTTTTCGCGACAAAAACTTAAATTTGCGTTTGGAAAACAAATAAGGCGTCCCACGTCGTGAGGCATCCCTTTCTTGCCATTGGCAGGCATATCAACGCGCTGCGGCTGGGACAGCCGCGCGCCGGGTCCGGCCTACCGCCTCAAAAATTTCGCCACGGCCTCGGTGCGCGTGCGCACTTGCAGTTTTTCATAAATGCGCCGGATGTACGTGTGGACGGTCTCGTAGCTCAGCCCGAGTTTTTCGGCAATTTCCTTGTACATCAGCCCATGGCTGAGCAGGTCAAGCACCTGTTGCTCACGCTCGGAGAGGTTTTCGGTGGCGGGCACGGGCGCGGCCGGAGCTTTTTGGAAGGATTGCACGACCTTGCGCGCGATGTGCATGGTCATGGGCGAGCCGCCGCGATGCACCTCGGTGATGGCCTCCAGCAGCTCGGGCGTGGGCGTGCGCTTCAGCATGTAGCCGTTGGCCCCGGCCGCGAGGGCGTCAAAAATATTTTCCGTGTCCTCGTAGACGGTGAGCATCATCACCTGGATTTGCGGGGCGACGGCTTTCAACTGGCGCACACATTCCACGCCGTTCATGCCGGGGAGATTGATGTCCATTAGCACCACATTGGGCGGGGCGGCGGGGAGTTCGCGCAGGGCGTCCTCGGCGTTTTGATAGTCGCTCACGCACTGGAAGCCTGGCGAGCGGTTGAGCATGCGGGCCAGGGTGGCGCGCAGCTTGTCGTTGTCCTCGACGATGGCGACGGTGATGGGCATAAGAGGTTGAATCGTTAAAAAGTTACGGTATTGGGGACTTCGCCAGGGGAGCGGTCAGCCGGACGATGGTGCCACCGGCGGGGCCGGGCGTCATGGTAAATTCGCCATGAATTTCCTCCAGTCGCTTGCGCATGTTGCGCAGGCCGTTGCGGGTCCGGGCCCGGTTCGGGTCCAGGTGCGCCAGGCCGCGGCCGTTGTCGGCAATTTCAAACACAAACTGGCCGGGCGAGCATTCGAGCCGAATCCACACCTCGGAGGCCTGGGCGTGCTTCACCACATTGTTGACGGCTTCCTTGAAGGCGAGGAACACATTGTGACGCACCTCGGGCGGCAGCGCGGCGTCCGGCAGTTGGGCGGGCACTTCCGCCCGGTAACGCAAGCCGGCCAGGGCCAGGTATTCCTGGGCGTATTTTACGGCGTAATTCACCAGGCCCTCCAGGGTGTCGTTCGAGGGGTTTACGGCCCAGACGATTTCATCCAGCGCGTGAGTGGTCTCGCGCGCGGTTTGCAGAATTTGATCAGCATGGGATTCCACTTCCGCCGGCAAGTCCCGGTCCGATTTGGCCATTTCACTGAGCAGGGCCACCTGGGTCAAATTCGCGCCGAGCTGGTCGTGGAGATCGCGGGCGATGCGCGAGCGTTCTTTTTCCAGAGCCTCCTGTTGCTTGAACAACGCCACCTCGCGCTTCAACTTTTGCGTGGACAAATAGCGCACGACCCCGGCCACCGCCGCCAGAATGAACACGATCACCCCGGCCAGAAAGGTCCGGGTCTGCCAGAATTCCGGCAGCACCGTGATGTCCAGCACGCTGCCGGTATCGTTCCACACACCGTCCTCGTTGGCGGCGGTCACGTGGAACCGGTAGTGCCTCGGCCACAAATTCGAATAGCGCACCACCCGCTGGCCGCCGACCTCGATCAGCTTGGCCTCATAGCCTTCCAACTGGTAGCGGAACCGCACCGCGCGCGGCGCGGAAAAATGCAGGCCGGTGTAATGGATCTCCAATTCGTCGGACCCCGCCGGCACCACCACCGACGACGACCACGCGGAACTGAGTGCATTGGTTTTTTGCTCCTGACCGTCCACCAGCACCGATTCAATCCGCACCAGCGGCGCCTGGTCATCGCGTTTGAGATCCGCCGGATTCACCGCCACCACGCCGCGCGCGGTGGGAAACCAGAACCGACCGTCATCGGCCCGGCACGCCGCCGGCTGGGAGCCGATCGAACATTCGCGCGTGGGCAGGCCGTCCGCCCGGCCGAAGGTGCGGCTGAGGGATAGGTCCAGACTGCCTGCGCTCTTGGGAATTCGCATCAACCCCGCGTTGGATCCCAGCCACAACCACCCCGCATCATCCTCAATAATATAACTGATGCTGTTGCTTGCCAGACCGTTCTTCGTGGAGAAATGGGTCCATTGGCCGTTTTGAAACCGCGCCAGGCCGTGGCCCGCAGTGCCCACCCACAGCACTCCGTCGCGATCCACCAGCAGCGTGGAAATGTCATTGCCCGGCGGACCGTTTTCCGACGCCGGAAAGGGAGTGAATTTACCGTCCTTAAGGCAGGCCAGCCCCTGGCTTTCGGTGCCCACCCACAAGCTTCCCGTTGCGTCCGCCGCAATGGCGCGCACGGCGTTTTCCGGCAGCCCTTCCCGGGTGGTGAATAGTTTCCAGCCCGGATTGTCCCACCGCCCCAGCCCGTTTTGGGTGCCGGCCCATAATTGTCCCCGAGCATCCTCAAACAAGGCATAGATTTGCGGGCCCAGCGGACTGCTGCCAGCAGCGGTTTGAAAGGCGCCATTTTGGAGGCGAAACAAACCCTCGCCGCGCGTGCCCGCCCAGACCGTTTGCTGGTGATCCACCAGCACGGTCCAGGCGTTTTGCCCGCGACCAATGCCATAATGCACCGCCGCATTAGTCCGCCAATTGTCCAGCCCATTGGCATTGAAGGCCACCCATACCCCGCCGGTGCCATCCCGCGCCACCGATTGCGCCGGCAGCGGGCTCAAATTGCCGGGCGACAGGAACAGTTTGCGCTTCACGCGCATCACGCCGCCGCCATCCGTTCCAACCCATAAGTTGCCCTCGTGGTCGAGCGTCAGCGACAACACAATTGCCGAAGCGCGATCCGGGCCGGGCAAAATGTGCCGGTAATTCCCGTCCGCCGTAAACCAATAAACCCCCTGGCTTTGGGTCCCCACGATCAAGTTGCCGTCGGCGTCTTCCGTCGCCGCCGTGACGGTGGTATCGCCCCAGGGATAAGCGCCTTTTTCGGTCAGCGTGCCCGTTGCGACCGGTCCCTGCCATTGTTGGATTTTTCCATCCATCAACCACCACATTCCGCCCCGGCGGCCGGCCATCAGATAATCCACTTTGCCCGCCGGAATGGTTTTGTCCACGGGCAGGGAAGGGGGCTGAAAGTTGGCGGTCCGAAACGCAAACACGGCCGCCCGGCCCGAGGTGGCGTACGCCTCCGATTCGCTGATCCAGATGGAGCCGGACTGGTCGGCGGCCATCATGCGCGAAATGGCCGGTCCCGGGAAGAGCCGGGTTTGGGTCAGCCTGCCCTGGTCGTAGCGCGCCAGTTGTGCATCCGCCGTGTACAACCAAACGACGCCATTGGTGTCCTCACTGGCGGAGACCAGGCGGCTCTCATGCCCGGCCCCGCCGAAGGCCACCGTCTGGACTTTGCCATCATGAATCATGGCCACCCCGGCGGTGTCGGTTCCCACCCACAAATTGGTGTGGCTGTCCTCAAATAAAAAGACGATCTGGTCGCTGTTCAGCCCGGGGGTTTTGAATTCATTGAAGACAGTGAACTCGTTACCATCAAAGCGTACGAGGCCCTTGGTGGTGCCCAGCCAGAGATAGCCGTCCCGGGTTTGCACCATGGAAATGACGGAGCTTTGCGGCAGGCCCTCCTCCACGCTCCACGCTTCCACCGTGAAGGGGGCATCGGCCAGTTCCGCCGCCCCGAGCCGCGCGCCGCAGCCCGCAAGCCACAGCCACAACCCGGCGAGGCACGGCATCCAGATTCGATTCAGCATAGTGAGGTTGTGCGCACGCAGTCCCCAGCATAAGGGGCAATCGCGCCGGTTGAAATATTTTTCCAAAACGGCTTGTCACGGGCGGCGGGTGGGGTAAGTTGACCCTGCCCAATGAGAACTGGGCACCCTGGCGGGTGGGGCGGTGTTAGTCGTGTGTCGCCGTCTCATCCGCCATGGTCACTTTCCCATCCTGAAGCCGCCTCGCGCCTTGCCTTTTCCGGCGGGTTTCATACCGTTGCCCCGATGACAAAAACGTCCGCGCCGCCACTCTCCCCCTTCAGCCAGCGGCTGATCACCGCCGCGCAGGCGCTGTCCGCGCGGGTGGACCGCCTGCGCTTCGCCGAGCCGGTCACGCACATTTACAATCCGCTCGACTACGCCTGGCCCGCGCATGAATTGTACCTGCGCCGGTACGGCCACACCCGCAAGCGCGTGGTGTTCCTCGGCATGAATCCCGGTCCCTTTGGCATGACCCAGACCGGGGTTCCCTTCGGCGAAATCGCCGCCGTGCGCGACTGGTTGCAGATCGAGACGCCCATCGCGCCGCCCGCCGGGGCGCATCCCAAGCGGCCAGTGCAGGGCTTCGCCTGCCCGCGCTCGGAGGTCAGCGGCCGCCGGCTCTGGGGTTTGTTCGCGGAACGGCACGGCACGCCCGCCGCTTTTTTCGCGGATCATTTCGTGGTGAATTATTGTCCGCTGGTGTTCTGCGAGGCGGGCGGGAAGAATCGCACGCCGGACAAGCTGCCGCCGGCGGAACAAGAACAACTGTTTGCCGCGTGCGACGAGCATTTGCGCGCCGTCCTGGAAGTGCTGGAACCAGACTGGCTCGTGGGCGTGGGCGGCTTCGCCTGGGAACGTGGCGAGAACGCCATTGGCAAACTGCCGGTGAAGCTGGGTCGCATCCTGCATCCCAGCCCGGCCAGCCCCGCCGCCAACCGGGGCTGGTCGGCCGCCGCCACGCAGCAACTCATCGAGCTTGGCATCTGGACCTAGTAGACACTCATGCGATACCGCGCTGCCACCCCGGCCGACTGCCCGCTGCTCGCGCAACTCAACCACCAGTTGATCGCCGACGAGGGGTACAAATATTTCCAGACCCTGCCCGAGCTGGAGGAGCGGATGCGCGCGTGGCTCGCCGGCAAATATTCGGCGGTGCTCTTCGTCCTGGGCGCGGAAACGGTCGGCTACGCGCTCTACTGGGAGCAGCGCGACGAAATCTACCTGCGCCATCTCTTCGTGGTCCGCCACCGCCGCCGGCAGGGCATTGGCCGGGGGGCGATGGAAATCCTGCGGCGCCAGATCTGGCCGCCCGGCAAACGACTGACCGTGGAAGTGCTGGTGCGCAACACGCCGGCCGTGGCCTTCTGGCGCGCGGTGGGGTATCGGGACTATTCGTTGAAGTTGGAGATCCCGGTGGTGCAGTGAAGCCGGGACCCCCGGCAGGGGCTGATGGGGAATAAAACTCCCCATGAACTCCGTAACAGATTGCAATCGTGACACATCCAGCAGGACTTTCTTAAGAGGGGTTGGGGAAAGCTTCAAGCACCAACCTCCAAGCTTCAGAGAATAATCAATTTTCAAACTTCAATATTCAGGGCCGAGCACCACCGGTATTTAGGTTGAATCTGGGTTTCAATCGTGCCAGTGGTTCCAAAAATGGAACAGGCTATTGTCAAAGGTGAATTGCCAGGCGATGTAGCACTGAAAATTCACCGGGCCATCCAGGGAACGGCCCACCGAAAAGAGCAAGTGATGTTGTTCACTCAGGTCGAGCACGGTGCCGACATTAAAGGCCGTGCCGACATTGGGAAAGTCGGGCTGGCTCGCGGTCTGATGGTACACCTCCGCGCCGATGGCGAGATTGGGCAGTACTTGCTTTTGCAGCACCGCCCCTGCGAATTCCCAATTCCGGTTGCCGGAAAAAGAATTGATGCCGTAGCCGCCGCCACCATAAAGAGTCCAGGAGCCCCAGCTCTTTTGCAGCCATAACGGCAGGAAAGCCTGCCAGTGGCCATTGCCCAAATTTTCGCTTTCGCTGCCCGTGGGTATTTCCAGCAGGGGGAAGATGCCGATTTGGGGCAAATTATTGGTTTCGTGAAGGAACCGGTATTTCACTCCGATTTCGGTGTCGCCAACACCGTAATGGGAACGGCCATCCGGCGGCACGTCATAGGCCAGCGGGGCAATGAGGTGCAGTTGCACGTCGGGCAAAACGCCATAGTTCACTTCAAAATGCGGTCCGGTGCCCGACCAGTCGCCGCCCGTTTTGGAATCGGCGGAAGCCACGTAAAACTCCCAATGCTGATAATCCACCGGTTCAGGATCATCGGTGACGAACGGCGGGCCGCCGTAAGCCGTGCCAGCCACGCCAAGAGTTGCCAGGATCACAATCAAAGGCAAGTGCCGGGTGATTTGCATAATAGTAACGTGCTAAATCAGCGATCAAATGGCTACTGATGACGAGGACACCTGCGGTCAGCCCTCCGGCCATCAGTGCGAAAAGATAGGGAACCCAGAGGCGGAGTCAAGCGGGGGCGGGAACGGCGGATGGGACAGGGATGCGTCGGGTGTGAGACAAATTTCAGGAAAACCCTCTTTTCCGCATTTTTTTGGTGCCATCATATATATGAGCATATATAGTCCGGCCATGAAGACCCATACCACACCGCAGTCGATCCTCAAACAAAT
>Ga0182012_10007803_pt1 | contig 10657 bp, 8 predicted proteins | sample 612S2SmetaG_FD_120486 | JGI IMG/M metagenome (GOLD analysis project Ga0182012, IMG submission 120486) | Permafrost microbial communities from Stordalen Mire, Sweden - 612S2S metaG | ecosystem: Environmental > Terrestrial > Soil > Wetlands > Permafrost | place: Sweden: Stordalen | collected...
CTGATGGGTCCGTGGCCTCGTCGGTCGCGACCCGCTCCGGCCCGACCAAGCAGCGAGGCGAACCCGTTTGACCCTAACAGCCGAATGTAAGGCCTCGGCGGACGAACCTGGCGCCGCTTTGCCCGGGTAATTCGGGCGTACCCGATTCGTCCCTAACATGTGGAGGCAGACTGTGATCGTGACCGATGGCCAGCCGATGGGAGCGATCCGAAGCTTCCTGCCCGCCGTGGAAGGTATGCGCGCGTGCGCAGCCGCCGGCGTGGTCATCACCCACGTTGCTTTCCAGACCGGGCACTCGAGCGGTGTCTCCGGCCGGCTGTTCGGCCGCTTCGATCTCGCCGTGGCGGTCTTTTTCGCCTTGTCGGGGTTCCTGTTATGGCGCGGGCACGCCGCGGCGGCAAGGGATCTGGGTGTGCGCCCACGCACGGGCCACTATCTGCGGTCGAGGGTTGTCCGGATCATGCCGGCCTATGTGGTTGCAGTCGTGGTGATCCTGTCCCTGCTGCCCGACTCGGATCACGCCAGCCTTACCGTATGGTTGGCGAACCTGACGCTCACCCAGATCTATGTACCGCTCACCCTGACCGGCGGCCTGACCCAGATGTGGAGCCTTTCCGTTGAGGTCAGCTTTTATCTGGCGTTGCCGATCCTGGCGTTGCTGGCCCGCCGTATGCCGGTCCGGGCCCGGGTGCCGGCGATTGCGGCGCTGGCGGCTCTGAGTTGGGCTTGGGGTTGGGTCCCGTGGGGAGCCGAATCCGGAATCAACCCATTGAACTGGCCTCCGGCGTTTTTCTCCTGGTTCGCCGCGGGCATGTTGCTGGCGGAGTGGGTGTGTTGCCCAATTGGGTTGCCGCACCGGTTGGCGCGCCGGCGCGTGCTGATCGCAGTGGTAGCGGTGCTGGCCTACCTGGTGGCGGCTTCGCCACTGGCAGGTCCGGAGGGGCTGGTTCCGGGCACGCCCACGCAGTTCGCGGTCAAGACGGCCGCGGGCTCCCTGGTGGCGTTCGCGCTGGTGGCGCCGCTGGTGCTGGACCGGCCCGATACACCGCACCGGCTGCTGGGCACCACCGTCATGGTGACTCTGGGACGGTGGTCGTATGGCCTGTTCGTGTGGCACTTGGCCGCACTGGCGATGGTGTTCCCGGTAATCGGGACGTTTCCGTTCACCGGCCGGATGCCCACGGTGTTGGTGCTGACGCTGGTCTTCGGTTTCGCGATAGCGGCCGTGAGCTATGCCCTTGTCGAGTCGCCATGCCGGGAAGCGTTGCGGCGCTGGGAGAAAAGCCGGCCCAACAATGCCGGCGCGGCCAGCCCGGTCAGCGATCTCGAGGCGGACGCGATCGCGCCATAACCTCTGCTCGCACCGCTGCTCGCCGTGCCTTTCCGGCATCGTCGCGCAGCGGAGTGCTGACGAATTCAATGAATTCCAAGTTGGGCGGCACCTTGTATGACGCGATGTGTTCGCGCAGAAACTCCTGGACGCTCGCGGCGTCCAAAGCAGATCCCTCGGCAGTGTGCACCAGCGCGTACGGCACCTGACCCAGGTCACCGGAGTTCGGGTCGGGGACACCGACGACAAGGCAGGACAACACTTCCGGGTGTGCGGACAGGGCGCCCTCGATCTCCGCGGGGTAGACGTTACGCCCGCCGACGGTGAACATGTCGACCCGGCGGTCCGACAAGTACAGGAACCCGTCGGCGTCGAAGTAGCCGAGATCGCCCAGCGAGTCCCAGCCGTCGCGGGTTTTCGCCGTCGCGCCGACGTAGCGGTAGGTCGGCGCACTGCCGGGGCTGGGCCGCATGTAGATCTCACCGACCACGCCGGGCAGACACGGGTTGCCGCCGTCGTCGAGCACCTTCATCTCTCCGCTGACCACGACGCCCACCGAGCCGGGGTGGGTCAGCCACTGGTCGCCGGAGATAAAGGTCAACGCTTGCAATTCGCTGCCGCCGTAGAGTTCCCAGAGCACCTCGGGCCCCAGCAGGTCGATCCAGGCCCGCTTGATCGCTGGCGGACACGGCGACCCCAGGTGCCATAACCGCCGGATCGACGAGAGGTCGTAGGACTCCGGATCGGCATGGTAGACCGGCAGCGCCCGCTGCATGATCGTCGGTACCGCCGTCACGAAGGTGACGCGATGGTCGGTGATCAGCCGCAGAAATTCGTGCGGCTCGAACCGGCCCATCAGCACCAGATGGTGACCCATGATCAATGCCATAGCCGCGGTGGTGAAGCCGGTGTTGTGGGTCAGCGGCACCGGCACAAAGCTGGTGTCGTCGTTCTGCGCACCCAGCGCATAACCGATCACCGGCGGGATCCGGCTATCGCCGCCGGCTTCGATGAGCTTGGGTCGCCCAGTGCTGCCGCCCGAGGCCATCGACTTCCAGCACGGAGACACCGCTTCCGGCAACGGATCATCGGACGTGCTCATGTCCGGCTCGAAGCCCGCTGGCAAACTGGGGATTTCGTTACTGTGGCGTCCGACGAGCAAGGCGCGAGGACGCAGGTCCAAAATGCCCTCGAACTCCGCGTCCGGCAATCGCGCGGACAGCGGCTGGGGCACCGCGCCCAGCTTCCAGCACGCCACCGCGGCCTGGATCCACTCGACCGAGTTGGGCAGCGCGATGGTGACGTAGTCGCCCACGCCGACGCCGCGCTCGGCGTAGGCGCGCGCCAACCGGTTCGTCGACCGGTCGAGCTCGGCGCGGGTCAGGGTCAGCCCGTCGCAACTCACCGCCGGCTCGTCCGGAGCGATGTGCGCCAACGCCGAGATCTGCGTGCCGATCGGCGGGACGGGCTGGGTCATGTGTAGGCGCCTTGCTTGTCGAAGATGCGGCGCGGGTTGTCGACCAGCATGGTGTGCAACTGCTCGTCGGTGACACCGCGCTGCTTGAGCGCCGGTATCACGTCGTTGTGGATATGCAGGTAATGCCAATTCGGCATCACCACCGGTACCAACTCCTCGGGTAGTGCGTCGAAATAGCAGCTGGCGTCGTGCGACAACACCATCTTGTCGGCATGCCCGCGCTCACACATCTGCGCCACGATGTTCACCCGGTCCTCGAACGGCGAGATCGCGTCGATCCCGAACCGGTCCATGCCGAGGTACGAGCCCGCGGCGATGAGCTCTTCGAGGTAGCCGATGTCGGTGCTGTCGCCCGAGTGCCCGATGACCACCCGGCTCAGATCGACGCCCTCTTCGGCGAAGATGCGTTGCTGCTCGAGCCCGCGCCGCAGTCCGGCGTGGGTGTGCGTGGAGATCGGCACCCCGGTGCGTTTGTGTGCCTGGGCGACCGCGCGCAGCACCCGCTCGACACCGGGGGTGATGCCGGGCCGGTCGGTGGCGCACTTGAGGATCCCGGCCTTGATGCCGGTGTCGGCGATGCCCTGCTCGATATCGCGGACGAACATGTCGGTCATGATCTCCGGGCCGCCTACCTCGCCGCCAGGGCCCATGTAGTGGAAATAGAACGGAACGTCGTTGTAGGTATAAAGCCCGGTCGCGACAACGATATTGAGTTCGGTGGCCGCCGCGACGCGGGCGATGCGCGGGATGTAGCGGCCCAGCCCGATCACCGTGAGGTCGACGATGGTGTCCACACCGCGGGCCTTGAGCTCATTGAGCCGGGTGATGGCGTCGGCCACCCGCTTTTCTTCGTCACCCCAGGCTTCGGGATAGTTCTCCGCGATCTCGGTGGTCATGATGAAGACGTGCTCGTGCATGAGCGTGACGCCGAGATCGGCGGTATCTATCGGTCCCCGCGCGGTATTGAGTTCTGACACGTCACTGATGCTAGGTCGCTTCGGCGCTTGGCCAACAGAGGCGTTTATCGCCAGCTGCCACGGGAGTACGGTCACGGTGTCCCCTTCGGTGGCCATTTCGTCGATGGCCATTCGACAACCCGCCCTGGGAGCCCGTCATGCTGCTCAACCCAAACCACTTGCAACGCAGATATCCAGACAGTCGCTCGGGAGAGATCATGGCCGCGACGGTGGACTTCTTCGAATCCAGGGGCAAGGCCCGATTGAAGTCCGACGACCACGAGAGGAGGTGGTATTCGGACTTCCTGGACCACATAGGACGGGAGCGCATCTTCGCTTCCCTGCTGACGCCCGCTGAGTACGGCGGCTCCGACTGCCGCTGGGACACCTACCGCATCAGCGAGTTCGCCGAGATCGTGGGCTTCTACGGGCTGAGCTACTGGTACCCGTTCCAGGTGACCGCTCTGGGCCTGGGCCCGATCTGGATGAGTGACAACGAGGACGCCAAGCGCAAGGCCGCCGCTCAACTGGAGGCCGGCGAGGTGTTCGCGTTCGGATTATCCGAGCAGATCCACGGCGCCGACGTCTACCAGACCGACATGATCCTGAAGCCTTGTGAGGGCGGCTGGACTGCTAACGGCGAGAAGTACTACATCGGCAACGCCAATGTGGCCCGGATGGTCTCCACGTTCGGCAAGATCGCCGGGACCCCAGAAAACCCAGAAAACCAGGAGTACGTGTTCTTCGTCGCCGACTCCCAGCACGACCGGTACGACCTGATCAAGAACGTGGTCAATTCGCAGAACTACGTCGCCAACTACGCCCTGCGCGATTACCCGGTCGCCGAGGCCGACATTTTGCACCGCGGTCCCGGGGCTTTCCACGCCGCGCTCAACACGGTCAACGTCTGCAAGTACAACCTGGGGTGGGGCGCCATCGGCATGTGCACCCACGCCATGTACGAGGCGGTCACCCACGCGTCCAACCGCTACCTGTACGGCACCATCGTCACCGACTTCACTCACGTGCGGAGGTTGCTCACCGACGCCTATGTACGGCTGATCGCGATGAAACTGGTCGCCACGCGTGCCTCCGATTACATGCGCAGCGCGTCAGCCGAGGATCGGCGCTATCTGCTCTACAGCCCGCTTACCAAGGCGAAGATCACCAGTGAAGGTGAGCGGGTCATCATCGCGCTGTGGGATGTCATCGCCGCCAAGGGCGTGGAGAAGGACACCATCTTCGAGGCCATGGCCCGCGAGATCGGCCTGCTGCCCCGGCTGGAAGGCACTGTCCACATCAACATCGGGCTGCTCGGCAAGTTCATGCCCAGTTACCTGTTCGCCCCGAACGGCGAATTGCCGGTGATCGGCCGCCGCGACGACGCCGCCGACGACTCGTTCTTGTTCGCCCAGGGCCCCACCGGCGGATTGGGCAAGGTTCGCTTCCATGACTGGCGCGCGCCGTTCGACAGCTTCGCCCACCTGCCCAACGTCGCGCTGCTGCGTGAGCAGATCGACGTGCTGGTCGAGCTGCTGGCCAGCGCGACCCCGGATGCGGCGCAGCAGAAGGACATCGACTTCGCCTTCGCCATCGGCCAGCTGTTCGCGACGGTGCCCTATGCCCAACTCATCCTGGAGGAGGTCCCGCTGTCCGGTGTGGATGAGGCAGTGGTCGACGAGATCTTCGCCCTGCTCGTCAGGGACTTCAACAGCTACGCCGTCGAGCTCAACGACAAGCCTTCCACGACGAACGCACAGGCCCGATTCGCGATGCGCATGATCCGTCGACCGGTGCACGACCCGGCGAGCTACGACCAGCTATGGAAGGAACGCATCCTCCCGATCAACGGTGCCTACCAGATGCGGCCTTGATGCGGCCATAACCCGGCAGGCTCCCTTGACTGTGACGTAGCTCACTCCTAAGATGACCAGTGGTCATCGACGCGAGGAGGCCGCATGCCGACTGTGACGTGGGGGCGTGTCGACCCCGCTCGGCGCGCAGCCGTCATAGAGGCCGCGGAGGCCGAGTTCGGGGCGAGCGGATTTTCCGGGGGCAGCCTGAACGTCATCGCCCGGCGCGCGGGAGTCGCCAAGGGCAGCCTTTTCCAGTACTTCGCGGACAAGCGCGACCTGTACGCGTTCATCGCCGACATCGGCAGCCAGCGTGTCCGCGCCTACATCGAGCAGCTGATCCTCGAACTGGACCCGAGCAGACCCTTCTTCGTATTCCTGACGGAATTGCTGGACGCGTGGGTGGCTTATTTCGCCGAACATCCGCGCGAACGCGCGCTGCACGCCGCGGCGAGCCTGGAGGTCGACACCGATGCCCGCATCAGCGTGCGGTCCGTCATTCACCGCCACTATCTGGACGTGCTGCGTCCGCTGGTGCGCGACGCTGTGGCCCGGGGCGACCTTCGTGCGGATTCAGACACCGATGCGTTGTTGTCGCTGCTGCTGCTGATCTTTCCGCACCTGGCGTTGGCTCCCTACATGCGCGGTCTGGATCCCGTCCTGGGGCTTGACGAGCCCACCCCGGAGCAGCCGGCGCTGGCCGTGCGCAGGCTCGTCGCAGTGCTGGCTGCGGCATTCGCGGCGTCGCCTAACGCACTCGTCAACTCAGCCCCGAAACGATCTGAGGAGGTCACATGAATCGGACACGTATTGGTTCGCTCGCTGCCGGCGGCCTGAATTGGGACAGCCTGCCGCTCAAACTCTTTGCCGGCGGCAACGCGAAGTTCTGGGATCCGGCCGACATCGACTTCTCCCGCGACCGCGCGGACTGGGAGCGGCTTTCTGATCTTGAGCGCGACTACGCCATCCGGCTGTGTGCCGAATTCATCGCCGGCGAGGAGTCGGTGACCGAGGACATTCAGCCGTTCATGTCGGCGATGCGGGCCGAGGGCCGGCTCGGGGACGAGATGTATCTGACGCAATTCGCGTTCGAGGAAGCCAAACACACCCAGGTGTTCCGGATGTGGCTCGACGCCGTCGGTGTTACCGACGATCTGCACCGCTATCTCGACGAGCTGCCGGCCTACCGCCAGATGTTCTACGACGATTTGCCGGAAAGCCTCGCCGCCTTGTCCACCGATGCCTCACCAGCCGCGCAGGTTCGGGCGTCGGTGACCTACAACCACATCGTCGAAGGCATGTTGGCGCTGACCGGCTACTACGCCTGGCACAAAATCTGCGCGGACCGCGGCATTCTTCCGGGCATGCAGGAGCTGATCCGGCGCATCGGCGACGACGAACGTCGCCATATGGCGTGGGGCACCTTCACCTGTCGGCGCCACGTGGCCGCAGACGATGCGAACTGGGCGGTGTTCGAAACGCGGATGAACGAGCTCATCCCGCTGGCACTGAAAGTCACCGAAGAGGGATTCGCCCTCTATGGGGACCAGGTGCCCTTCGGCCTGTCGGCGGACGAGATGCTGCAGTATGCCAGCGACAAGGGGATGCGACGGTTCGGCACGATCTCCAGTGCACGCGGGCGCCCGGTCGGCGAAATTGACCTTGACTACTCGCCGTTGCAGCTCGAGGACGCGTTCGCCGACGAGGACGAGCGGGCCCTGGCGGGCGTTTAACGGGCGAGCAGACGCAAACGCCCCCGCACGCACGGCGTGTCGGGGGCTTTTGCGTCTGCTCGCGCGGGGAGCCGCTACCCCACCCAGACCGTCTTGGCGTTGCAGAACGCGCGGATCCCGAGGCCGGCGAGCTCGCGGCCGTAGCCTGACCGCTTGACGCCCCCGAAGCCCAACTCGTTGTAGGACACAGTCATCCCGTTGATGAACACCTGGCCGGCCTCGATGTCATCGATGAAACGCTGTTGCTCGGCCTCGTCCTGAGTCCAGGCGTTGGATCCCAGCCCGAAAGTGGTGGCGTTGGCGATCTCGATGGCTTCGTCGATGTTCGCGGCCCGGTACATCGAGGCGACGGGGCCGAAGACCTCCTCGGTGTAGAGGGCCATGTCCTTGGTGATGTCGGTGATAACCGTCGGCGGGTAGAACCATCCCGGCCGGTCGAGACGCGTGCCGCCGCAGCGGACCTTCGCGCCCGCCGCGACGGCGTCGTCGACCTGCTGGGCTATTTCGTCGCGGCCCGACTCGGTGGCAAGCGGACCCACGTCGGTGTCCGGGTCGGTCGGATCGCCGACTTTGAGCGCCTGAATGCGGTCGACGAACTTCTCTACGAACACGTCGTAGATGTCGTCGTGCACGATGAACCGCTTGGCGGCGATGCAGGACTGGCCGTTGTTCTGCACCCGGCCGATGACGGCGGTCTTGACCGCTTCGTCCAGGTTCGCGGATGGCATCACGATGAACGGGTCGCTGCCGCCCAGCTCCATCACGGTCGGTTTGATCTCGTCACCGCAGATGGCGGCAACCGATTGGCCGGCCGGTTCGCTGCCGGTGAGGGTGGCCGCCACAACCCGGGGATCGCGCAGAATGCCCTCGACCGCCCCGGAGCCGACGAGCAGCGTCTGGAAGCAACCTTCGGGGAAGCCGCCGCGGGCAATGACATCGGAAAGATAGAGCGCCGACTGCGGCACATTGGAAGCGTGCTTGAGCAGGCCGACGTTGCCGGCCATCAGCGCCGGCGCGGCGAACCGCACGGCCTGCCAGAGCGGAAAGTTCCACGGCATCACCGCCAGGACGACCCCGAGTGGCTGGTAGCGGATATATGCCTTTTTCGCGCCGACCTTCGACGCTTCGGCCGGCTCGTCGGCGAGCAGTTGCTGCGCGTGCTCGGCGTAGTAGCGAAAGCCCTTGGCGCACTTGAGCGCTTCGCTTTTCGCCGAGGCCAGCGTTTTACCCATCTCCAGGGTCATCATCGCCGCGGTCTCGTCGGCCTCTTTCTCCAGCAGGTCGGCGGTGGCATTGGCCCACTCGGCGCGCTGGGCGAAAGTGGTGTTGTGGCGGTAGTCCTGGAACCGGGCATATGCGCGGGCTATAGCCGCTTCGACTTCGTCATCGGTGGCCGGTGTGAAGGTCTTGACTGTCTCGCCGGTGGCCGGGTTGATCGTGGCGATGGGCACGCTGACATCCTTCGTTGAGTGGGTTAGTGAACGGTCCGCTATCTAGCCTGCCACTATCGTGGCCAAGGGAGGTGCCGGATGAGTAAAGCCGCTCAGCTGATGGTCGAGTGCCTGGAAAACGAGGGCGTTTCCGTGGTCTTCGGGCTGCCGGGTGAGGAGAACATCCGCTTCGTGCAGGCGCTGGCCTCCTCGGATATCCGTTACGTGCTGACCCGGCACGAGCAGGCGGCGGCGTTCATGGCGGAGATGTATGGGCGCGTCACCGGCCGGGCGGCGGTGGTATCGGCCACGTTGGGCCCGGGCGCGATCAACATGCAGCTCGGCGTCGCCGATGCCACCACCAACAGCACTCCGATGGTGGCGATCTCCGCGCAGGTCGGCCAGGATCGCGAGTACAAAGAGTCGCACCAGTACGTCGACCTCGTCTCGATGTTCGCCCCGATCACCCGGTGGGCCGCCGGAATCCCCACCGCGCATGCGATACCGGAGATGTTCCGCAAGGCGTTCAAGCTCGCCGAGACGGAACGGCCGGCTGCGGTTTACCTCGCGGTGCCCGAACACCTGGATGCCGACGAAGCCGACTATCCCGACCTGACGCCATTGCCGCGCAATGTGGTCCACGCCGAGGCGCCGGCGGCCGGTCAGGTGGCGCGGGCCGTCGAGATACTGCGCCACGCGCAACGACCGGTAGTGCTGGCCGGGCACGGCGCTGCCCGCGGCGACGCCACCGCGGCGCTGGTGCGGTTCTCCGACGCATTCGGTATCGGCGTGGCCAACACCTTCCATGGCAAGGGCGTGATGCCCGACGACCATCCAAACAGCATCGGGACCCTCGGGTTCATGCGACATGACTACGTCAATTTCGGGTTCGACAACGCCGACGTCGTCATAGCGGTCGGCTATGAGCTGCAGGAATTCGACCCTGTCCGGATCAACCCGAAGGCCGACAAGAAGATCATCCACATTCATCGGTTCCCGGCAGAGGTCGACATGCACTACTCGGTCGATGTAGGCATCATCGGCGATATCACTGCGTCTTTGGACGAGCTCGGGCACGCGCTCACCGAGGGGCTGGCCGGCCACCGCTTCAAGGGCACCCACGACGTGCCAGGGTCGGGTCTGCTCGCCGAGGAATTCGCCCGGGGGCAACAGGATTCGCGTTACCCGCTGTCCCCGCAGCGGTTAGTGGCCGACACCCGCGCGGCGATGGGCCGCAACGACATCGTCCTGGTCGATACCGGTGCCACCAAGATGTGGATGGCCCGGCTCTACCCGACCTACGAGCGGAACACGTGTCTGGTCTCAAACGGCCTGTCCACCATGAGCTTTGCATTACCGGGAGCGTTGGGGGTCAAGTTGGCGCGCCCTGAGTCGAAGGTGCTGGCCGTGGTAGGCGACGGCGCCTTCCTGATGAACTCGCAAGAGATCGAGACCGCCGTGCGGGAGCGCATACCGCTGGTGGTGTTGATTTGGGAGGACGGCGGCTACGGCCTCATCGAATGGAAGATGGATCTCGAACTCGGAGAGCATTACTACGTGAAGTTCGGCAACCCCGACATCGTGAAGTACGCGGAAAGCTTCGGAGCCAAGGGGTATCGGATCAACCGCGCCGAGGAACTGTTGCCGATCTTGCGGGCCGCGCTCGACGATGACGGCGTCTCGCTGATCTGCTGCCCGGTCGACTACTCCGAGAACCTACGGTTGACCGACCGGCTCGGCGAGCTGGACGAGACGCTGTAACTTTCCGAATCACTTCTTTCACTGTGGTTCCTGGTCGGCGTTTTCTGTCGGTGGCCTGACATAGTCTTCGGGCATGAGTTCGAGTAGTTACGACGAGATCAAAGAGTCATTTGACGC
>Ga0182012_10007804_pt1 | contig 10656 bp, 8 predicted proteins | sample 612S2SmetaG_FD_120486 | JGI IMG/M metagenome (GOLD analysis project Ga0182012, IMG submission 120486) | Permafrost microbial communities from Stordalen Mire, Sweden - 612S2S metaG | ecosystem: Environmental > Terrestrial > Soil > Wetlands > Permafrost | place: Sweden: Stordalen | collected...
GATGACGGCACTCCCTATCATCAGGCACATGCGAAAGAGATCTGGTCTGATGGGTGTTTCACCACACCGCCGTTTCTTGCATCCGCCGGAAGTTACGATGCTGCCATAGCGCAGCTTCTTGGAATGCACCGCAGGCTTTACGATAAGCAGCTGCGATTAATGCATCACCGGTGGTCTGAGCCAATGCAGCGTTTTGTGGATGCGGGGTTCTGGGGCGGCGGCAATGGCTGGACCGCAGCAGCAATCATGCGGGTTATCCGCTCTCTTCCCGTCGATGACCATGCACACCGGGAGCTTCTCAGTTCGATGTTGCAGGAGTTGCTGGATGGCTGCCTCGCACACCAACGTGCGGATGGAATGTTTTACGATACCGTTGACAATCCCAACAGCTATGTAGAGACCAATCTGGTCGCGATGCTGGCATACACAATCTACGAGAGTGTTCGCGGAGGCTGGCTGCCACCTCGTTACCTTGAGAATGCGGACCGGATGCGTAAGGCGGTGCGCTCCAAGGTGGACGCACTGGGATTTGTGCAGGGGGTTGCCGGCGCCCCATCGTTCGACCGTCCCGGGGTCTCCGCCGAAGGACAGGCGTTTTTCATCCTTATGGAGTCCTCCGAACACAAGTTGGGTCGCAAGGGTGTGAAGGGAAGCTAGCGCCGCAGGCACAGTAGAGGCTCGAAATTACGGATAGTATCGATTTCGATACTGAAGAGGCCTGGGTCCAGTACGACAAGAACGGCGTTCGACGTAGAATTAACATCGTACTGAACGATGACTGGGTCGACAGCACGGCACTTGTGCGAATCATGGAGGATCTAGAGACACCCAGCCACAAATTCAAGTTCTATACTATGGCTGTCGATCAGACATGCGTAGTTCTGTATCTTGAGCCCGCAAAGGCAAAGAGGCTTGCCGAACTTGTCGGTCCGAATATGATTGTAGGATATGGTATAACTCCGGCGCCTCATGGTGAAACGCCGCAAGAGCCGGTGGAAGAGAAGCCAAAGTGGTGGAAATTTGGCCGTAAATAGCTATTCAACAGGCGGCGATTAGTTCGGCGATATCCAGTGAGCCCGCCCAGTCCGTGTCCCCATCTTCGTAGCTCCACCAGACGGACAGTACTGCCTGAGCGACTCCCCACCGATGGATCCGGCTCCGCTCCAGATCGAGCTCGTCGGACATCTGGTCGATGCGGCGACGAAGCCTTGCTGCGGGATCCAGTATATGGCAGCGATCCCTCCAGAGGTTACGTAACAGGGCTCCGGTATCGAACGCTGGATCGCCGACATACCCCTTGGGATCGATAGCCAACCAGGCGCCGATCCGTGCCTGTGCGGCCAGGATATTATCGTGATGCAGGTCGCCATGCAGCAGGACCTGACGTGAGCTACTCGCCTCCAGTTCCGCCCAGTATCCCTCAGCCGCCGCGACCAGCGGCTCAGGAAACGGACCCGTGCCGCCTGCAAACTGGGAGCGTAGACGCTCGAACCCGGAGGCAAGTTCTCCGGTATGCCGAAACAGCGCCGAATCGGATGCTTCTCGCCACAATCCGCGCATCACATCGCATGCGATGGCGGTCGCCTCAGCATCCTGCTGCTCATCACCGATTGCCATCTGCGTGAGCGAGGTGCCGGGATGCAGCCTCTCTATGATGAGAAGTCCGAGATCGGGTTCACTCGTCAGCAGAGTTACGGCGCCGACGCCGGCAAAGTGGCGTAACGCTTCAATCTCGGAGCGCATCTCGGGGTTTGGTACGCCCACCTTCAGCACCGCGTCTGTGCCGTCCGACATGGTTACGGGTACAACAAAATGATAGGTGAGGTTCGGGAAGGGGTCAAGGAGGCTTAGTCCATATTGGCTTGCAATAGCGGAAAGCAGATTCGGTAGCGCATCCAACCATTCCACACCCTTCTCACCATATAGTGATACAGTTGTATCCTTGAATCGTGCCGGTATTTCGATTACCTGCATCGCGTTGCTCTCCCCCGGTTACCAACATTGCGAAGCATTAGCGCTCCGGGCGCACACCGTTATTATCGAGAACTTAGACCGTACCCTATTACAGCCAATGACAAGTCATTACCAGTTTCTAGATCCCGGCGAGCTGATAGAAGGAGATCTCGCGCTTGTACTCTGTGCCGCCGAGATCGACACCTCCGGCGAAGAGCCTCTGCCAACCTATCGGTTCGAGATGCGTAGCACAGTTACCGATGAGCGGCTCGGTTTCATAAACCTCAGGGTGGGATTCGGATCTAACCTGCTACTCTATCGTGGACATATTGGTTATGGAGTTGAGGAGCGGCATCGCGGCCATCGCTACGCCGTAAGAGCGTGCCGGCTACTGTTGCCTCTCTCCTGGTCTAGCGGCATCGACCCAATCTGGATAACCTGCAATCCGGAGAATACAGCCTCGCGCAAGACCCTGGAGATTATCGGAGCCGAGTATGTGGAGACTCTGGTGGTTCCAGAGAACACGGAGGCATTTCGCGCGGGGGCAAGGGTAAAGTGCCGATACCGATTAGTGACAAGCACGCGTGGAGGCGCATAGCAGGCGACGCGTGTGTCGCGCCATGCCTGCAGAGAGCCGCTGTCAACCTGATTCAGGGCATTGAATACAGGTGTTAGATCGCTATCCGTACTACTACTATTATTATCCGGCTCGCGAATCAGTCGGAGCCCTGCCTCCCGCAGAGGATCGGCCTGCGGAAGGGTGCGGCAGATCCTATCCAGTTCTTCGCGATCTATTGCGCGGTTCACCATGGCGTCATTCCGCTCTCTCCCAACAAAGCCGACATAAAAGACTCTGTGGTCCGGTGGATAGCTTTCCTATTCACCACTACGGTACAGAACAAATTCCAGTTACCACGTATTAGAAAACGGTTTCTCAGCATTGCAAGCGGGTTACAATTGTATCATGCTGGGGAGACAGCTGTCATCTAACAAAAAACAGGTTCACGAGCAGTGTGCTCGTGAACCTGAGACATGAAGAGTGAGACCGGGCGCAATCGCCCGCGATCGAATTCTACTGAAGGCTGAAGGTCGCTGCGACGTTGGAGCAGGTTGTGCTCGCAGCCATCGGAACACCGTTGCCGTCCAATCCGCCGCCGCAATCGCCTGCGGTCGTGTTGGAGGTTCCTCCCGAAACTGCGGTTCCACGGAACCACTTCGCATGGTCGTCCGCCAACAGGTAGTTGGCGCCCTGCGAGTGTCGGCCGGTGGCTGCCTGGAAGCGTACATAGTTAACGCTCTGCACACCACGCAAGTAGCCGGTCGCCGCCAGCAGATTGGTTGGCGAGGTCCATGCGCCCGCGCCATTGACTACCCAGGTACCGTAGCCCCCACCGCCGCTGGTGCTGTTGCCCCACCCTGCCGCGGAGTAGCCACCGCTGCCGCTGTAGTCTGTCGCCTCATTCTGAACGGTCCAGCCATTCGAGCCGCCGTTAAAGTAGTTACCCTGAACTTCGAATACCAGAACAGTGGATGCCGGTGCGCTGTAGCTCGCAATCGAGTAACCGCTCACCGAGGCACCCGTCGGCAGCGTGTTGTTGCTGTTGTAGGCATAGGAGCTGAATCGGTTTGGGCCAACCACGTCATCGGGACAGATGTAGACCTGTATGCTCTTGACATAGGGAAAGAGCTGGCCGGCCCAACCGTTACCGCCCGGGTAGTACCAGTTTACGCCGTTACAGTTCTGCTCATCGTAGTCCTGATTGTACATGGTGAAGGCAAGGCCCATCTGCTTGACATTGGAGAGGCAGGAGGTCTGCCTCGCCTTTTCGCGAGCCTGAGCGAATACCGGGAATAGAATTGCAGCAAGGATAGCGATAATTGCGATAACGACTAGTAGTTCAATCAGAGTGAAGCCTGATCTGCCGGTGCTACTTCTCATGAACATTTCTCCCTTCAAAGAATGCATGGTAGAGAATCGGAACGGATCTTCTATCCCGGTCCGAGAGGTGGACGTGCCGTCGATTCACGTACGATAAGTTCGCTCTTGACGGTCACTGTTGGTATGCGTCCGGATGTGGGGTCAACAGCGACACCACCTGTCATTTTTCCAGCGTCGGATTTGCGCCTGCTCATTGCGTCGAGCAGAAGTCTTGTTGCCTCGCGTCCGATACGTGCAGTATCGACGCGGACCGTTGTGAGCGGAGGATCGGATAACTCCACCAGCACTAGATCGTCGTGCCCTATAATCGAGAGATCTTCGGGAACCCTCAGCCCCATGTCTCGCGCTGCACGCAGTGCGCCCAGAGCCAGCAGGTCGGTCCTGCAGAAAACTGCGCTGGGCCTTACCGGCGCAGCCAGAAGTCTGTGCATAGCGGTTCTGCCATTCGCGATGGTGGATGGCGTCTCTACCACGAGGCCGGCATCCTCCACCGGAGCATCGCCCGCAACTCCAGTATAGACATCCTGATAGATCGCCCGAACTGCATCACTGGGAGAGGATGTTATCAACCCGATTTCGCGGTGGCCGAGTCGAACCAGGTGCATTAGTGCAGCCCGTGCGCCGGCAGCGACATCGATCTCAACCGCAGGCAGCATACAGTCCCCGTCCTCACGCGCCTGCTTTATTAGCACGCAGGGTACATCCTGCGATACAAATGGACAGAAGGTCTCGAGTGGATAGTCGACCGGCACTACAATCACGACACCGTCTACCGCGTGGCCATAGACCCACTCATGCAGCAGCTCCATGTCGCCATCCGGCCGAGGTAGCGTGTTCAGCAACAGGCCATAGCTCTCTTCAAGCAGCGCATTTTGCACGCCACGAGCAAGCTCGATGAGATACTGGTCTGCCAGCATATCGGAGTTGCCGGGGCAGTTGAGCCCGATCAGATGGTTGTGACGCCTGGCAAGATTTCGGGCGCTCGGATTCGGCGCGTAACCGAGAAGCCGAGCCTGCTCCAGCACCAACGTTCTCGTTTCAGGAAGGATACGGGCACCCGGAGTAAACGCGCGAGAGACTGTCGCGGTCGAAACCTCCAACCGCTGGGCGAATTCTTTGATTGTCATCGACAGGCTCCGGTTTGTCTCGCTATATTGTTATAGACTATCAGTTCAGCTAAAAAGATCCGATCGGTGCAATCGCTTACATGTAGGATGGTAGCAAAGCCTTCTCGATAGACAGTAGCAATACCACACACTATAACTGAGAAATCAAAGGTTGTCAATCACTATTCCTGCTTATCAAGAAAATATCACAGCAGAAATGTAAGCGATTACATCTTGTATAACTTCGATGGTACCGGCTGGAATGCGTTGGAGGGAGATGGAAGAAACATCAGGATCTCATTAGGAGTTGAGTACACATCTTCACTGCACGGCTTCGAGCACGCGCAACATATCAGCAACTTTTGGAACACCACGCTCAGCTAACATAACGGTCCTGTCCCGGTTGATGATGTAGACAGTGCGCCGATTGATGCCGAGGAGGCCACTGCAACCGTATGCGATTGCAATCTGACTACCGGTATCTGAGACAAGATGAAACGGAAACCGATAATCTCGGGCAAACTGAGCATGCTTCGCTTCGCTGGCAGGATTGATTCCCAGTACGACACAGTGGAGGGCCCCAAGTTCGGATATAGAATCTCGCAGCGCGCAGAGCTGACTGGTGCAGACAGCCGTGCCGTCGCCGGGATAGAATACCAGGACAACCCGATCGGTTTTCAACAGTTCAGAGAGGTGCACCACCTTATGGTTGCCGATAATTCCAGTGAAATCCGGCGCGACACTGCCCACAGGCAGCAGCTGTCCGCGAGTTTGAACCCGGTAGGCCCATACGCTCAACAGTAATACCAGAACGCATATTACGAGTGATATGCGTTTTGGTATCTTGAATTTCGGGGCAGCGGCAGATTTCGTACGGCCCATTCTCACACTCCATTGCTCAAACGTAGACGGTTGACCCGCTACTTACCAGTATACTGGACATCCAACTCAATATATTCGCACGCAGGAAACAGACTCACGCATCACGAAACGAAGGTCAACGCATAACTATATTGCTAACTCGCTTTCTGGGAGCACGACATTGACCGCGATAGAGACTGATACAGATACAATTAGTGACCGCACCACCGCCGCTACAGCTCAACCGGCTGCATCCGGCATCACACGCCGAGCACTGCTTCAGGGTGCCGCAGCAGGTGGGGTCGGGTTGGCGCTTGCTGCCGAATCGGCACGTGCCGAGGGTGGCCCCGTAGCGGCTCCGGATGGCGAGATGCTGGTGGGTGCCGGCAAGCGAATTATCACCCCCAACCCGCTGCTGCCGGTATCGGGCGGTATGGGCATGCCCAACCCGAGCCACGAAAAACGTGGTGAGCTTACCGCGCGCGCACTCTATGTACACAAAGGCGCTACATCCATCGCCATCGTCGGTCTGGACCTCATCGGCTTCCCCTCGGTACTCGCAGACCGTGTTCGAGCGCGCGTCCCTCGCATCCCGGCAGAGAACATCATTATCGGATCTACTCACACGCACAGTGCGCCCGACTGTTATGCCTTTCCAGACGGCAAGGGCGGCCATACGGGCGATCTGGCCTACATGGAGCATGTCTGTGTGCTGGCCGCAGAGGCCATCAATGAAGCGATTGATGCGGCAAAGCCGGCACACCTGAAGATCGCCACAGATGAAGCCCATGGCAAGATTGCGTACAACTACTACGCACCAGACCTCTACGATCGCAGAATGAATGTACTCCAGGCGGTATCGGCCGAGGGCAAGACCATCGCCACCCTGGTCAACTACGCCATCCATCCGGAGGTCATCGGTAGCGATCGCGGCATCTGCTGCCCGGATCTGATTGGCCCGATGTGCGATCGGTTGGAGGAGCGCACCGGCGGCATGGGCATCTTTATGAACAGCGCCCAGGGCGGCATGATCACCGCCGATAACCGGATACTGGACAAGCCCAAGGACCCGTTGCGCGCCTACTGGGAGGACACCGGGACCTGGGATGAGTGCATACGAATTGGGACCACGATGGCAGATGAGGCGATACGTATTGTTGGCCCCGCGCCTCTGCAGGAGAACGCCACCCTCTTCTGCCGTGCCTCCAACGTGGTGATCCCGGTCGAATCTCCTGAGATGTGGGCTGTCGTTACACTCTCGCCGCTTAAGTACCCCTACAATCCGGACCATACAATCCGGGCACGCATCAATCTGGTCAATATTGGCGATACGCAGATCCTCACCTGCCCCGGCGAGGCCTTGCCCAATATCGGCTTCTACGTTAAGAGAAAGATGCGAGGCAAGCACAACTTCCTGTTTGGACTGACCAACGATGCCTTCGGCTACATCCTTACGAAGGTGGATTTCCACAGCTTTGCACGCTATGATTATGTATCTCGAACCTCACTCGGGGAGATGACCGGAGAGCTGCTGATTGAGAAGTGGCTGGAGATGGTGAAGAGCAGCCCGGTTCCGGCATGATGCCGTAGGCAATCCCCGCCAAAGCGAAAACAACATGATGTTAGTACCGGCGTTGCTTCTTGCGCTCATCCCGCAATCCGTTGGCGGCCACACCGAATGGTCAACCTCTGCCGATGAGATCGTCGCGAAGACTCCTGCCTATACCCTGCACATGGACGCGGCAACTGGAGCTCCACGATCATTGCAGTTAGCGGGCGGGTCGGCCATCACCTTCGGCCCCGACGGCTGGTGGCGACTTGAGCTTGCCGATGGCAGCGTGGTTAAGGCTGCCGACAACCGTTCCAAACTGTTGCGAAACGGCGACGATCTATCCATAACAGGTTCGTCGCCGCAGGCCCATGTTGAACTCACCGTACACTGCGGGGCTGCTGGGATAGAGCTGCGAACGCGAGTTCGTTCGCTACAGCAGCCCATCACGGCCGTCTCCACGCCGGCACAGATCTCCTTTCGTACAGATTCGTCTCTCCGTAGCCTCAGCTTTCCGTTCGAACTTGGCAGGGACCTCTTGCCGGACTTCTTTCGACAGGTGGCAAGCAACGACCCCGCGCAGCACAACTGGTCGCTTAAGTCGTTTGGAACTCGCGGCGCAGTAGAGGCAGGAATTCGCCCTGCCAGAGACCGCGACTACAATGAGCCCCCGGTCGCAGCAACCGTTACGGAAGCCGGCAAACAGTGGCTCGCCGGCTACGCGGCGCAGTTGAATGGCTGGACGGTGCGTTGCCCGCGCGCACCGGAGGGGGTGCAGGAGACGACCCTCCTCGACACTCCCTCTGGTCCGTTGCTATCGCTCCAATCGGTAGATGGCGGTTGGGGCCGAATGGTGCGCTGGGGCGGAGTGTTTACACCCGAAGATATGCATCGGGTGATCGCGGCATCGGTGCAGACCGTTCAGCATCTCTGGAATAGTCCGGTGACGCCCGGAGATAAGGTGCAGCCGCCTGCCGGCTCTGCAGGCAAGCTACGCAGTGAGGTACTGCCGAAGCAGATCGGCTTTATCGACCCGGGGAGTGCGCCCTATGCAGCGGCATGGCGCGCGGCACTTGAGCGGCTTAAGCTACCCATTACCACTATCAGCACAACAGGGCAGCTGCGAGATCATCTAAAGGCAGGCGACTGCTGGCTCATCGTCAACCCCTTTGGAGAGGCGCTGCCTGCAGTGGAGGCCGATGCTGTCGATACGGCGCATGCCATCAGGGATTTCATTGTGAATGGCGGCGTCTGGCTTCACACGGGCGGTTATCCCTTCTTTGCCGTCATCGACCCTCTCCGATATCTGCAGATTTCCTCCACCTACCCGCCCGCATTTAGCGACTTTGTCCACCTCTCAATGATGTCCGCCGAGGTGAGTCTGTACGGAGTGCAGGCAGCAACTGCTACCTTCGTGCCGGTCAACCTCTCGACCGGCGGCGGACCCGGTGGGGGCACCCTCACCCGTGCGTGGATGACCTGGATCGCGCCGCAAACGAGCCTTGACCTGCCGTTAACCCGGTTTGCATTTGGCGAGGCGGCAGAGGTTGCCATTCGGCGATACGGAACGGAGAACGGGTTTACGCGGCCACTATCTGAAAAGATATCAGCTCAGAACCTGGCGATACTGAAGCGCAGCCTCCTCGTTCGTTATGCCGGCGTCCCGTGCAATGCGATGCGCGAGGGGCTGCCACTGCTGCCGGTTCCATCGCTGGTACACATCGCCGAGTATCTGCACGGTGGCTTCGACAAAGAGTATCCTGATCATCTTCCACCAAACAGCTGGTTCGGCACCGTGGCCGATTTCAGCAGTTTGGTACAGGAGATTCATAGATCCGGCCGGCTCTTCATGCCCTATACCAACCCGACATGGTGGTGTGACGGACCTCCCGGCCCGACGCTGCAGCGAGCCGGTGATGCACCGCTTTCGAAAGATCGCAACGGTAAACCGGTGCGCGAGAGCTACGGCAAGAACTACGGCTGGTCGCTCTGCACATTTCACCCGGAAGCGCTGAAGGCTGAGCAGATAGTTCTGAACCAGTTTTCGGCAGAATATCCCTCCGACGTGCTCTTTCAGGATCAGATTGGTGCGCGCGGTCCGTTGATGGACTTCAACCCATCCTCCCCTACTCCGTACGCCTACACTCAGGGGATGATCGATATCGCAAAGCGCGACAGTCGTAAACTGCCGCTCAGCACCGAGAATGGATTTGATGCAGTCCTGAACTACGAAACTCAGTTGTGTGGCCTCACCTGGGGGCTGGTGCCGACACAGGATGGTCCGGATTGGAGAGAGCTGTGGAGAGATCGATTTCCGAGCGGAACCTGGCGTTTTCAACCGCTGGCGCTCTGGCTGGCGCACGACAGAGTGGTCTTCGATCATCACGATCTGGGGCAGTTTGTTACGAACCGTGAGACCCTTTCCTGGTCGCTGGCACTCGGTTATCAGCTGAGTGTTGTAACAGACCCGGCCGGGCTGAAGGATCTGGTGCGAAGCGAGTGGATTAAGTGGCTGGCGGCGATACAGAACACGTTTGGGCCGGAGCTGATCGGCGCTCCGCTCACCGCCTGGAGTGAACCTACCGCAGGGATCTACCGAGCTCGCTTCGGTAAGGTTTCGATCGTTGCAAACACAACAATGCGCCCCTACTCGATCGACCCGCAGAATGTGCTGTCGCCATTTGGCTTCTGGTTGCAGCAGGAAGGCTCCGATATCGAGGCCGGCTGGTTCGATCGGTACCATGGCCAGAACTATCCCGGGGACGGCTATGCCTTCGTGCAAACTGCGGATCAAAAACGTACGATCGATACCACCAGATATCCGACCAACCCTCCTGCCGCAAAGTGAAGGATGTGGCCCTCGGCAACTGCGTGTCCGCCTGAATCGAACGACCGCTCAAGAAAGACAGAAGGTAGAACAGTGCACATAGCATCAGGATATCCTTGTGCTTGCCTATCAACAGCCAACACCATTTCCAACGGGTCTTGCGCAGTGTTGCTAAACGATACAAAAGGCCGATCTCAACAGTCTTCAATATCGGCCTGTAGCTATGAACCTCTGATTTCCACGAGCCGCAGTCTAGTTGGTATACGGAATAAAGTTATTGCAGATGTTGTTGGCAACGCTCAGACAACCGGGGATGGATGAGTCGCACAGGGTAACGGTCGGATAATCGTGGATCAGTTGACATCCTGTAAGCTGACGACTGGCGACCATCGCTTCCAGGCGCATCCACTTTGCATGGCCA
>Ga0182012_10007806_pt1 | contig 10656 bp, 10 predicted proteins | sample 612S2SmetaG_FD_120486 | JGI IMG/M metagenome (GOLD analysis project Ga0182012, IMG submission 120486) | Permafrost microbial communities from Stordalen Mire, Sweden - 612S2S metaG | ecosystem: Environmental > Terrestrial > Soil > Wetlands > Permafrost | place: Sweden: Stordalen | collected...
CAAGCGGCAACGCCGGGGCCAACACAGAACGACGCTTGAGGACGACCTCGTACCGGTCCTGACCGCGCTCGCCAGCGATCTTCCACTGGAGCCGAGACTTCTCGACCATGAGCTGAGCGGTGACTGGAGTGGATATCGTGAGTGCCACGTCAAGCCGGACCTGCTCCTCATCTACCGCCAGACTGAAGAAAAAGTCTTGCGCCTGGCCCGACTTGGCTCGCATAGCGAGCTATTCGGATAAGCCTCAAGTTTCCTACCGGCTCCCGGCAATCATCTGCGCCGCATGCTGCAGGCTTGTCTCAGTCACCTTGGCTCCGCTCAGCATGCGCGCCACTTCATGCGTCCGCGCGCGGTCGTCCAGCACGCGAATTTGCGTCCGCGTCCGTCCATCCGCCTGCCGCTTTTCCACCACCAGGTGCTGATCGGCAAACGAGGCAATCTGCGGCAGGTGCGTCACGCACAATACCTGCTGCCCGCGGCTCAGTGACTTGAGCTTCTGACCCACTGCCTCAGCCGCACGGCCACCAATGCCGATGTCGATCTCATCAAACACCAGCGTCCGCGGCGTAGGATTCGCCTTCCGCGCCTTCGCCGAGCTCTCCTCCACGGCAACCTTCAGCGCCAGCATCACGCGCGACATCTCGCCGCCCGACGCAATCTCGGTCAGCAGCTTCAGCGGCTCGCCGGGATTGGTCGAGATGCGGCACTCCACCGAATCCCAACCCGCCGACGTCCACTCCGTCTCGCTAGCCGCCGCATGCACGGCCACTTCAAACTTCACCTTCATCGCCAGCGTGTTGATCTGCGTCTCAGCCTGTTTGGCCAGCTTGGCCGCCGCCGTCTTCCGCTCCGTAGTCAGCGCCGACGCGCACTTCTGATACACCTTCGCCGCTTTTTCCAGTTCGGCGCGCAGAGTCTTCAGAATCTCGTCGCGGTCTTCCACTTCGGCCAGCTTCCGCGCCACATCCTCGCCAAACGCAACAACCTCAGCAACCGTGTGCCCGTACTTGCGCTTCAGCCGGTCCAGCAGCGCAAGCCGGTCTTCAATCTCCGCGAGCCGTTCCGGCGATGCGTTGATCCCCTCAGCGTAATCGCGAAGCGTTGCAGCCACGTCGCCCACCGTAGCCCGCGCCGATCCCAGTTGCTGAACGGCCTCGGTGAACTTGTTGTCGTACCGCGCCAGCTCTTCCACGTTGCGCAGAGCCGCGCGCAGAGCCACCTCGGCTGAAGCGCCTCCCTCGTACAACTGCTCGAAGGCACCCGTGGCTGCGCCGTAGAGCTTTTCCGCGTTCCCCAGTACCCGCTTCTCAGTCTCCAGCGCTTCGTCTTCGCCGGCCACCAGGTGCGCCCCTTCAATCTCTTTGCGCTGATAACTCCACAGATCCACCATGCGCAGCCGGTCCTGCTCGCCCTCAAGCAAATCGTTTAGCTTCTCTTGCGCTGCCCGCCAGCCTGCGTAGGCCGCCGCCACCGCATCAGTCGACACGCCGGCAAACCGGTCAAGCAGAATCCGCTGTTGCGCATGGTCAAAGCTTGAAAGCGTTTCGGTCTGCGCGTGCACAAGCGCAAGCTCCGGAGCAAGCTGCTTCAGCACGGCAACCGTCGCCGGCTGGTTGTTCACAAACACGCGCCCTTTGCCCGTCGAGAGAATCTCGCGGCGCAGAATGATGTCGTTGCCTTCCGAGTCGATTCCGTTCTCTTCAAGAATGGCCTCGGCCCCGGGCGTGGACTCAAACACGCAGGCAACCACGGCTTTTTCTGCCCCATGACGCACCACTTCCGCTGACGCCTTGCCACCCATCAGCAGCGCAAGTGCATCTACCAATATGGACTTGCCTGCGCCGGTTTCCCCCGTCAGCAGGTTAAGACCAGGACCCAGGGCGGCAATCGCGTGATCGATCACAGCATAATTCTCTGCGCGCAATTCGACGAGCATCAGCAGCTAACCTCGTTCAACCCGTTCATTCAACGGGATCGATGATGGTGCCTTAAAGCGAATCCGAGCGCAGCATAGCATGAATGGCTTCCCCGGGCGATTCCTGTTGCCCCCTAAGCACCCCGTGGGGGGACCACGTCGATAACTTGGAGCCCCCCATCGCGTCTGATACCGTTGATATTGAGGTGAAATGCCGATTCTAACTGCTGTGTTTGTCTACCTTTTGCAGTCTGACAGCGGTGCCGTCCCTGCGGCGCCAAGTGGAATCACCGGCTTTAGCGCACTCGCAGACCTGGTGGGTAATATCGGAACCATTGCGGTCTTCGTCCTCTTGCTTTTGCTCGCGGCAAGCATCTACTCCTGGACCGTCATCCTGGGCAAAATTTCCACTTTCAGAAAAGCCACCAGGGACAGCCGCAAGTTTGTGCGCGCCTTCCGCAAGGCCACCAAGCTGCAGGAAATTGCAACCTTGGCCACTGAGTGTGCCGCCAGTCCCCTCGCCCAGGTCTTCGAAGACGTCTACGAGACCTACAAGCGGCAAACCGGCGGCGTGGGTCCGCCCCGCAGCATCGTTCCGCTTGAGCGCACTGCGCAAACCTCCGGCAACAACGCCGTCAACAGTCTTGAGCGCCGCATGACGTGGCTGGCGACCATCGCCTCCACCAGCCCCTTTGTCGGCCTCTTCGGAACCGTCATGGGCGTTGTCGATGCGTTTCACGGATTGGGTACAGCAGGTTCTGGAACGCTCCGTGCCGTGGCCCCGGGCATTGCCGAGGCGCTAATCACCACCGCGGCCGGGCTTTTTGTCGCCGTTCCGGCGGTGGTTGCCTACAACCAGCTCACAGCCCGCGTCCGCATGTTCGCTTCGGCCATTGACGACTTTTCGCGCGAACTGCTCAATTCGCTTGAAGAAATTCCGGTGAGAAGCGTCCAGGCGCCAGTTCAATCGACGCGTGCTATGGGATCAGATCTTCCCAGGGGAGGCTGACAGTGGCGTTTACCAGCAGCAACGGCCAGACACGCTCCTCGCTCGCTGACATTAACATCACGCCCCTGGTTGACGTGGTGCTGGTGCTGCTCGTCATCTTCATGATCACGGCGCCGGTGCTGCAGTCGGGTATTGAAGTCAACGTCCCCAAAACCCGCACCGTGAAACAGATCACCGAGCAGCGCATGGTCGTCACCATCGATCACGAGCAGCAGATCTTTCTCGGCGATCAGCCCATCAACATTCATGACCTGCCGCTCAAGCTTCAGCAGGCGGGCACCGATCCTGAGCATCAGGTCATCTATCTGCGCTCCGATCAGGCCGTGCCCTTCGGCGTTTTTGCCACCGTGATGGACGCGGTCAAGCAGGCAGGCATCACCAACGTGTCGATCGTCACGCAGCCGCTGGACGCAAAAGCCGCGGCTGGCGGAAACTAGCTTTTTAAGCGGGCAAACGCGTGGACACAGTCATCGAAGGCGGCGCTATTGTTGAACGCGATTTGATGCCGGAGCCCTTGGCGGCGCCGGTAGCCGGCTCCGTCGCGCTCCACGGCGTATTGTTTGCCGCTCTCATCTTCTGGGGCGTGCTCGGCGGGCTCTTCCATCACAATCTGTGGGGAAACAAGGGCCTCGGCGGCGCGATGCAAGTCAGCCTGGTTAGCGATGCGCTACCCCTGCCCAACAATCAGCCGTTCAACCAGAATGTGCTCACCACGGAAAAACCCAGCGTGGCCCCCGCGCCGCCCAGCCCCAAAGAAACGCAAAAGATCGACGAAAAGGCGATTCCGATTCCAGGCAAGCAGTCCAAGCCCCAGGACAAGACCACCCTCAAGACCCAGATGCACATCCCTCCGCCCAAGCCGGACAATCTGGCCCATTACGGTGAGCAGACGGGAACCTCAATTCAGCGGGCCACCCAGCCGCAGATCAGCTCCAATGGCCCCACCGCCGTAGGCGACAGCGATTTCGCCAGCATGTTCGGCTGGTACGTCTCGCAGATCAACAGCAAAATGGCGCAGAGCTGGTACAAGCAGGAAGTTGATCCGCGCACGCCCAGGGGTGCCCGCGTCTACCTCGTCTTTACTATCCACCGCGACGGCAGCACCACCAACCTCCAGTTAGACCGCTCCAGCGGAAGCCCCACGCTCGATCTCTCCTGCGAGCGCGGCGTGCAGCGCGCTGAGACCTTTGGCGCCCTGCCCTCGGCTTATAATCAGAGCACGCTCAAGGTTTCATACTACTGTGAGTACTAATGTTGCATCTAACTCCACAAGTAATGATGTTGTATCGAACTCAGCTCCATCGAACTCAGGCCCTGCGCGGTTGCACGCACAACCCGACCATTGCTTTCGAGGAAGGATTGTTCATCGCATGAAGGGATTACGACCGCTTCTTCCCCTCCTGGTAGTTTCATTGGCAGGTTTCAGCGCCGGCCCGGTTGTGGCGCAGGATTGGGTGCACACCGGCACCAACCTGGGCAACCAGACCATCCGCATCGCCGCGGCAGACTTCAAGCCGCTCGGCTACGACGCCCAGACGCCAGCCCTCAAAGCCGTCTTTGACGCCACCCTCTACAACGATCTCGGCAACGCCGGAATCTTTGACGTCGTCTCCAAGAGCCTGGCTCCGCAGGCCATGCCCGGCTCGCCTACTGAAATGGTGGCCAGCCAGTGGTCGGCCGCGCCCTCCAGCGCCGCCATGGTGGCCTTTGGCGCATTTGCCGTCAACGGTGGTCGCATTGCGGTCTCAGGTTGGCTCTTTGATACCAGCAACACTGTCAATCCCCAGGTCCTCGGAAAGCAGTACAACGAGGCTGCCACGGACGACATGGCGCGCACCATAGCACACAGATTTGCCGACGAAATCATCTCCCGGCTCGGCGGCGGCGTCAACGGTATCGCCGAAACCAAGATTTACTTCGTCTCCAACCGCACCGGATCAAAAGAAATCTGGGCCATGGATTACGACGGACAAAATCAGCATCAAATTACCCATCTGGGCAGCATTTCCATTTCGCCCCGCATCTCACCTGATAGCTCCCGTCTTGCCTTCTCTACGCTTGGGCACGATGGATGGTCGGTGCGCATGTACTCGCTGGAACTCGGCCGCATGGTCGGTTTTCCGGGCGGCTCGGCAGGCGGCAGCAACCTCTCTCCCGCATGGTCTTCAGACGGCTCAAAGGTTGCGTTCTCGTCGTCGCGGTCGGGAGATTCGGAGATCTGGGTGGCAGATGCCAATGGAAACGGTCCACACCGCGTAACCTCGATCACGGGTCCCAACGTTTCGCCAGTATGGAATCCCCGCACCAACTCGCAACTCGCCTTTGTGAGCGGGCGCACGAGCGAACCCCAGATTTACACCATGGATCAGGACGGCTCAAACATGCAGCGCATGACTGACAGCGGGTATGCCGTCTCTCCCTCGTGGTCGCCGAGTGGCGCATTGCTCGCCTTCAGCTGGAACCGCAAATATGGGCCCGGCGATCCCGGCGGGCAAGACATTTATGTCTTCGAGATTGCCAGCATGCACTGGTTGCAGGTAACCCACGAGTCAGGAAGCAACGACTTTCCGTCCTGGGCGCCGGACACGCGGCACATCGTCTTTCAGCGCAGCATCGGACATCGCACCCAAATCTGGACCATGCTGGCCGACGGCACGCACCAGAAGCAGTTGACGCAGGCAGGCGACAATTCGATGCCTAACTGGAGTTGGAAGTGAGCAGAAGCCTCACATCGCCAGGCGCAAAACTCGATCGAGCGAAAACGCTAACGAATGGTCTATTATTTTAAGGTTGCTTGCGGCTCACAACTCCGCAATGTTTAGACCGTGACCATGGGCATCACTGAATTGGCGACGGCGGCAGCCAAAAACCATACGCCGCAACGTGCCGATAAGACTTTTTGAGTTTTCGGAAGGAGCACTACATTGAACGCACGCAATCGAATCCTTGTTCCAGTTGTCCTGCTTTGCGGCCTGATGGCTGTTGCAGGCTGCAAAAAGAAAGAAGCCCCGCTGCCTCCCGCAACGGTGGCTCCGCCAGCAACCATTCCAGCGCCCTCCGCGATGTTGAGTGCCACACCCACCGTCATCTCCGCGGGTGACCAGGTGCAGCTCTCCTGGCGCACCACCGACGCAACTTCCGTGTCGATTGACGGCATTGGCGACGTGCCCACCGTGGGCGTAAAGACGGTCACGCCGACCGTGGCCACCACCTATCACCTTGTGGCCCGCGGAGAAGGCGGCACGGCCGAAGCTTCTGCCACGGTTACCGTCAACTCGCCCCCCGCCATCGTGGTGCCGAGCAACACCATGAGCGCCGCTGAGGAATTCAAGGCCAGCGTCCACGACGTCTTCTTTGATTACGACACCGACGCCATCCGCCCCGATGCCCAAGCCACGCTCTCGGCCAATGCCAGCTACCTGGCCAGCCATCCTGACATCAAGATCGTCATCGGCGGCTACTGCGACGAGCGCGGCTCTGACGAGTACAACCTCGCACTCGGCCAGCGGCGCGCAGATGCCACAAAGAACGCCCTGGTCACGGCAGGCGTGGCGGCTACCCGCGTCCGCGTCATCAGCTACGGCAAGGAAAAGCCCTTCTGCAGCGAATCGAATGAAGCATGCTGGCAGCAGAATCGCCGCGCAGGCTTCTCAATCGACCAGTAGTTGCTGCACGAAAGCATTTTCGCTTTTACTATAAACCGGTCTTGAAGGGCACAGCATCCGCCACGGCGGATGCTGTGCAACGCTAAGCAAAATCTGTGCGCTTTACAGACCGCGGAAAAACTCAGTGGGTTAGGTGGTTTGTATCAGGGCACGAGTTCACTCGTGCCGAAATAGCTGCAAAATAAGCCTCGGGCTTCAGCCACTGCTAATTTCGCCCACCCACAGATGCCTCTTTCGGCGCCGTCTTCGGCCCCCTTAGGGGAAGCCGGAACACTACCAACGGCAGTCACGCCTCGGGTCGGGATTGCCGCACGTTTTTGTTAAGATGGGAGAGTTATGAAGATCGCCCACTCAGTTCGCAATCGCTTTCTCGCCGCGGCGCTATTCGCCGCAGTCCTCGCTACTGCCCCTGTCCGCGCGCATGCCGTGTCAAAGGAAATGATCGAGCTGCAGACGCAGGTTCAGCAGCTGCTTGACATGGTGCAGCGCCTGCAGTCAACGTTCGACACGCGCCTCGGCGTTCTGCAGAACCTGGCTCAGCAGACCGCGGACCAGGCCAAGGTGACCAGCGCGGCCGTGGCTGACCTGCAGCAGAAACTGAATGCGCAGAATGAAGGCGTCGGCGCCAAGGTCGACACCGTCAGCGGCCAGGTGCAGTCGCTCAATGACTCGGTTGACGAGTTGAAGTCGCGCGTCGCCAAGCTCAACAAGTCAGTCGAGGATCTGCAGACCCAGTTGCAGAATATTCAGTCTCAGCCCCAGCCGGGCGCGGCGCCGAATAATGGCGCAATGCCCAGTGGCCCCGGCGCCCAGCCCTCCGGCCCCGGCGCGGTTGGAACCATTCCCGGACCGCAGGCTCTCACCGCGCAGACGCCTCCGCTGCAGGATACCTATCAGAGCGGCCTCCGCGACTTTAATGCCGGCAGATACGAGCTGGCCGCGGGCGAGTTCCAGGATGTGCTCCACTACTATCCGCTCGATGACCTGGCCGGTTCAGCCCAGTTCTACATCGGTGAAATCGATTACCAGCAAAAGAAGTACGACGACGCAATCGGCGCCTACAATGCTGTGCTCGAAGGCTTCAGCGGCAACCCCAAGGCCCCCGCGGCGCAACTGCACAAGGGCCTTGCCCTGATTGCGGAAAACAAGAAGGACGCAGGCATTCGCGAGCTTCGCCTGCTCATTCAGCGCCATCCGCGCACGCCTGAAGCCGCCAGCGCGCGCACCAAACTGAACGGCATGGGCGTGCACATCGTCGCCAAGTAACAAGATTCTTCCGCACTCGGAACTGAAAAGCCCCGCTTCGCGCGGGGCTTTTCCATGTGTGGAAAGAATCCAATGGCGAGCTGGCTTGTATCAGGGCACGAGTTTACTCGTGCCGAAAGACTCTCCAAACAAATGCCGGGCTTTAGCCCCTGCTAATTTCGCACAACCAAACTTGCTTTTTTCACAGCCCCGCATCCCGCGGGGCCTTTCTATCTGCGGGCGATCATCCCGTCTCAGCCCATGGCGTGCGGATCGTTTGGTCCCACGATCAGGCTCTTGTGGTGCCGCACATCCGTGCCCTCCACCCAGAAGATCACGTCCTCGGCAATGTTGGTGGCATGGTCGGCCACGCGCTCAAGGGCTCGGCTGATCATCAGCGCGTTCAATGCCTGCGGCGCCATGTGCGACTGTTCTTCCATCACCCTGGTCAGCGCCTTGTACGCGGCGCGATTCATCGCATCCACGGCATCGTCCATCGTCAGCACGTTGCGCGCAAGTTCTGCGTCGGCTTCAATAAACGCCTGCAGGCTCTTGCGCACCATCTCTGACGCCAGCGCAGCCATCCTGGGAATATCCACGGGCAGATCTACCTGTGCCATGTTGTCCATGTGACGCACGCGGTCGCTGATGTTCTTGGCTGCATCGCCCACCCGCTCCAGGTCCGCATTGATCTTGATCACGCTCAGAATGAAGCGCAGGTCGATCGCCATGGGCTGTTCCATGGCCAGCAGGTCCAGTGCGGCCTGGTCGATGTCGCGTTCCAGACGGTTGATCGCCAGTTCGCTCCGGCTCACCAGGTCGCAGATCGACAGGTCGCGCACCCGGTACGCCTCAATGGCGCGCTGTATCGCCTGCTCCGCGAGCCCTGCCATCACCAGCAGGTTCTCCTTCAGATCGTCCAGGCTTTGTTGAAAGCGTATGCGTGTCATCCGAACCTGCCGGTGATGTAATCCTCAGTCCGCTTGTCGCTGGGGTTGGTAAAGATCTTGTGCGTGGAGTCGAACTCGACCATCCGTCCGTTCAGGAAGAAGCCGGTCTTCTCGGCAACGCGCGCCGCCTGCTGCATGTTGTGCGTCACAATCACAATAGTGTACTGCGACTTGAGCTGAAAGATCAGGTCCTCGATCTTTGAAGTCGAAACCGGATCAAGCGCCGAGGCGGGCTCGTCCATCAGCAGCACCTCAGGATCCACTGCCAGCGCACGGGCAATACATAGCCGCTGCTGCTGGCCGCCCGAGAGGCTCGCGCCCGATTTCTTCTTTAAGTCGTCCTTCACTTCGTCCCAAAGCGCCGAGTTCTTGAGCGACTTTTCCACGATCTCGTCCAACGCACGGCGGTTTGCATAACCGTTCAGCTTAAGCCCCGCCGCAACGTTGTCGTAAATCGACATGGTAGGAAAAGGATTGGGTCGCTGGAAGACCATGCCGACCCGGCGTCGGATTTCGACCGGCTTGGCATCCTTGTAGACGTCGATTTCGCCGATGCGAATCGTCCCCGTCACCCGCCCGATCGGATTAGTCTCGTGCATTCGATTGATGCAGCGCACAAACGTGCTCTTCCCGCACCCTGAAGGACCGATCAACGCCGTGGCGTGGTTCGCCGGAATGTTCAGGTTAATATCCTGCAGCGTGTGGTTCGATCCATACCACGCATTCAGATTGATGACCTCGATGCCAACGCCCACTTAGCTTGCCCCTTTCAAAACGCCCCGGCTGGTCACAAACCTCACCAGCGAAACGGCAAATACGATCAAGATAATCAGTACCAGCGATCCCGCCCACGCAAGCCGGTGCCAGTCGTCATAGGGTGAGAGCGCATAAACGTAAATCTGCAAGGGCAACGCGGCGATGGGCTGGTTCAGGTCCGTGCTCCAGAACTGGTTGCCCAGCGCGGTAAACACCAGCGGGGCCGTCTCGCCGGCAACGCGCGCAAACGCCAGCATGCAGCCCGTGATAATGCCCGGCGAAGCCGTCTTCACGGTGATCGATAGAACCGAGCGCCAGTTGGGCACGCCCAGCCCCAACGCCGCCTCTCTGATCGCGTGCGGCACCATCAGCAGCATCTCCTCTGATGTACGGCAAACCGTGGGAATCATCATGAAGCCCAGCGCCACGCCGCCTGCATAACCCGAGAAGTGCCCCATCGGAACAACGATGAGCGAATAAGCCGCCAGCCCCATCACGATGGAAGGCACGCCGTTCAACACGTCGGCTGTGAACCGGATCGCTGCCGCCAGCTTGGTTCCACGCCCGAACTCCGCCAGAAAGATGCCGCCGCCAATGCCGATGGGGACGCCGATGGCGCTGGCCAGCGCAAGCACCATCGCGGAACCCAGAATAGCGTTCGCCATGCCTCCGCCCGTCTCCCCGACCGGAGCAGGAACCTTGGTAAAAAATGCCACGTTCAGCGAGCTGGCGCCTTTGTAGATTAAATAAGCAAAGATGGCGATCAGGGGCACAACCACGATCACCGTGGCCAGAATCGCCAGACCGGTCACCACGCCGTCGGAAACCGTCCGCATCTGCGACCGTATCTTGTAGGTTTCCCTGCTCAACTTAATCTCCTCAAACCCAATCCCGCCGCGCCTAGCGCGCCTGCGCCGGCGTACCCCGGGTCACTGCCCAGATCATCACCTGCGCAAGCGCGTTCACAATGATCGTCACCACAAATAAAGCCAATCCAATCTCCGTCAACGCGCTCAGATGCATGTCACCCACAGCCTCGGCGTACTCATTGGCAATCACCGTGGCCATCGTGCTCCCGTTGGCCAGCAGCGAGCGATGGATCTCCGGCGTCGCGCC
>Ga0182012_10007807_pt1 | contig 10654 bp, 6 predicted proteins | sample 612S2SmetaG_FD_120486 | JGI IMG/M metagenome (GOLD analysis project Ga0182012, IMG submission 120486) | Permafrost microbial communities from Stordalen Mire, Sweden - 612S2S metaG | ecosystem: Environmental > Terrestrial > Soil > Wetlands > Permafrost | place: Sweden: Stordalen | collected...
AGCCACGCGCAGCTGTGGGAGTGGACCACATCCAACCCCATCACACACGTGCGTCAGAGCGCCAAGCGTTCCCGAGTTCCAACAGTTCTCAATCCAGATGAACTGAAGGGATTTCTGGCAAACCTGGTGGACCCGGCAAAGACGGCGGTGCTCCTTGGTGCATTGACCGGACTGCGGGTCGGAGAATTGCTGGGCCTCAAGTGGTCGGACATCGATTTCGAGAAGTTGGAAATCTCTGTCATCCGCGACGTGGTCAAGCAGCGGATCGAGCGATGCAAGACGGAAGCCTCAAAGAAGGCGATTCCCATTGATGCAGAACTTGCGGAATCGCTATGGTCGTGGCGGCTTCGCTGCGCCTACAACCAGCAGGACGACTGGGTGTTTGCCAGCCCACATGGGAAAGGCAAACAGCCCTACTGGCCGAGTTCGCTCTATCGGGTGTATCTCAAGCCGGCGTTAGAGGCTGCCGGCATCACGGAACCCGTGGGCTGGCACACGCTGCGACACAGCTTCGGAACCCTGATGAAGGCCAACGGAGAGGACATCAAGACGATCCAGGAACTTCTCCGCCATGCCAACTTCAAGGTGACGATGGATGTGTACACCCAAGCCGTCACGGATGTGAAACGCACGGCGCACAGCCGCGTAGCACGTCAGATCATGGGGGCAAAGAAGGAGGACGAAGATGAAGCCTGAAAGCGGCTTTTTCTTATCGAACCCTTTCAAACCCTCGGGTTTTGGTTCGATTTTCTCTAAGTTCTTTGTTTTATTGGCGTCCCCGACAGGATTTGAACCCGTGTTATCGCCGTGAAAGTGGGACTGAGGCCATTTTGCACAGTTTGCAGTGCTTTGCAGGAATTCGCATAAATATCTGATTCTGAAAATAGATAACGCCAATTTAGTGCGGATGGGCTTGCACCCGTTTTGCTGGCTTTAGTCACAGCTTGGTCCCCGTAGCGTCCCCGGAATTTGGCGCGGAACTGCGGCCGTTGGGGTTGTTCGTTGGGTGGCAGATATTTCGGCCGCCAATCGCGCGGGCATTGGATTGACACCCCCTGCAATCTGCACACGACCGCGAACCGGAACTACGCTTCTACGTGAGATGGCTTCTTCCACCGCCTAATCCAGCCTGGCCATGAATTTGCATTGGCATGGTCATACTGGCGGCGAAGATCTAAATAGGTCGGCCAGTGCATACCTCTGGGTTTGTTTGGGAACGGCTCATACATACTTGCGGTTCCACCCATGCGCTCGCGGATTGCCTGGGCCTGCGCCAAAGCACGTTCCCAGGGTTGAATCCTCTGGCTGGCATATCCAAGCTGGTGGCAGTGCCGGCACGCGAAGGTGCCCCTGAGATAGAGAATCGCGACTCGCCGCCCGCAATCCGATGTGGGACAGCGGAACCATGCGCGCCTCCCCCCGTAGTTGCAAGAAACCCATTCGAGCATGACTGGATACCGCCCTTCCCGATCACCTTGATTGAGCTGCCCATCGGAATGGCGAGAATGATCTGGACGGGCTCCGGAAAGTGGGGTCCGTAAACAGTCACGTTTTGCTTGAGATCTTCAGGGAGCATTAAGTTTCAGATCGCTCTGGCCAAACTGATGTCGGGAGGTCGTTGCGGATTCTATCAGAGCTGGTGATTCTGAATCCTCGTCGGGCTGGGCAATTCCCAAAACTGGATTGAACCATCCATTGGCGGGGCCAGCGGCTCTGTTTCCTTCCGGAATGCCTTGTTTCGCGATGCTGACAACCCCGCCTTGCTGGATTGGCCGAAACGTACGCTCCATCACCGCGGAGATTTACCGAAGCAGGTTAGAGTCAAATCCCGAGTTGCGATCCAGTCCAGAGGACCGTTTTGCAATACCTCCAGAGAGGTACTATCGACTGTTCAGATCTCAATGGAGAGTGCAATAGAATGGCTACTCTTACCCGTGAACAAATCAGGAGGAACGCAGGCTATCTTCTTCGAGGAGCTGATCCCAGTGGAAAGGATCTGCGCAAGGAGTCTGCAGAATCCCGATCCCCCTTCCGCGCAACGATGCCAAGGGAACTGAACCTGAGGATCCCGCTGGCGCGCGTCGTACCAGGATTCCCTTGTCTCTTCTGTCAGTGGAGCTACGCCCGTTAGAAGTCTATATAGATAACCCAGCGCTAACTGAAAATGGCGCCGCCGCGTTTCTCGGTCTCACTTCCGATTGTCTGAAGAAGTGGCGGCAGCGCGGTCGGGGGCCGTACGATCAAAGTGGACCAGTCCGGTACGAGCTGAGCGCGCTGCAAGCCTACAAGGCGGCACACAGAGTGCATGTCAGCTCCAAGAAATGATTGATTCCAACTCGCCCATCGAGGATCTGCGCGCCCGGTGGCACGCCCTTCACGATCTCGACCGGGCGCGAGAGATTTACGCGATACACCAAGCTGGTATGAGCCTGCGGGAAATCGCAAGACACCTGAACTGTTCCCGGTCTCTTTTGGTTCGACTGCTGTTGGCAGCGAATGCTGCTGCGGAGGATCTTGCCTTGGCTCGCCAGATTCCAATAAGCACACGGGCGCTTGCACGCAGAGCCAGAGCTGGTGGGATTCGCGGCATTGCCCGTCATCCTGAGTATCTTGACTCGCGAACGCGAGTTACAGCTAAAATGACCGGAAAAGTGCTTATGATTCCATTGGGTTTACACGCCGGTCATCAGGAGCGAAAGGGGCCCCGAGCGTTTTTCCGCTCGGGGTGGTAAGTCGAAGGATCTGCTTCTGCATTTAGGACCCATCGCCGCAAACTTTGCCGGCAAGTACCCTAAAAAACTCCGGCCATATACACTTCGGCCGGACGCCGCTTTTCCCCATGCGAGCCGCACTCGGCCAGCACCACTGGCGATAGCGTGATCACCGGGCAATGCGAATGGGCCAGCACCTTGTACACCACCCCATGACGAGTGATGGCGGCGAAGGCCGATGCGCCCTGAGCCCCCAGAACAATGAGGTCGGCCTGCTGCGCCCTCGCCTGGTAAAGCAGTTCTTCGGTCGGATCGCCGGGTACCACAATCGTTTGAACGGAAAGGTTGTCCTGCAACTCCGCCGGAACAAGCGAGAGCAGATCCGCCTCAACCTGGTCAATGCTTCGTCCGGCCAGTTCCTCAGCGCGATCCTGCGGCCGAATTACATGCTGGAGCACCAACCGGGCCTGGTGATGGACGGCAAGTTCCGCGGCAAAGTCGGCCACCATATAGCTGGCTTCCTGCATGCTGACCGCGCAGAGAATGGTGTGGATTGCAAAGTTGCGGTACGTGCCATCCACCACATCCGGCCCCACAATGTACACCGGAACCTTCGCGGTGCGCAGCACTGCTTCGGCCACGGAACCGACCAGAAGCTTCCCGATAGGGCCTGGAGAATGCGTGCCCATTACCACCCGGTCAATCTCCCGCTCGCGCAGAAAACTTAGGATCTGGTCGGCCGGCAGTCCGGGCCGAACCACCACTTCGCAGGAAATGCCGGATTCCCGGACGCGTTGGGCCAGCGGTTCCAGTTGCTTCATTTCGGCGCGCGCGGCGGCCGCGTAGTCGTAATACCGGATTCCCGAGGTCTCCGACGCGGCAACCACCAGCGTGTCATAGGCGTGAAAGAGGATGAGATTGGCGCCAAACTCCGCAGCTTGCGCAAGAGCGAAAGCGAATGCCTTCTCGTTGGCGGGAATCTCGGAGGCGAAAAGGATGGTGGAGGGTTTGCTCCAGCCAGGCTTGATACCTGCAGCCATGGGAACCTCCTTGAGGTGCGGAAATACTTTGCCAGATTCGCCGTGCGCTTTACAGTGCCCGGCGGCACACCGGAATGTGATCAAAATCACGCCGCTCGGTTGCGGAAAGTCAGGCTCAAGCGACCAGAAAGCCGGGCTCTGCCAATAAAGACGCGGACCCCAGGGTCAGCGTTCATTGGATGTTGAATTGTGCTCCCTTTCCAAAAAACTGTCCAGCCCAATCCGGCATAGAGAGTGAATTGAGAGAGATCAAGTGATCCCAATCACAGCGCGGACCTCCCAGGAGTGGTGTTCTTGAGTGGAATCAAGGCGTTCCCCCGCCGCAGCACACTCCTTTTGCCACGGCCGCCGGGAATTCTTCAGGAGGCGATATGCAACCGATGCACAACATCCCCGCTCGCGGCGGATTGAACTACGACGAAGCACCATTTCTGGCTATCTGGGAAGTTACTCAGTCCTGTGACCTGGCGTGCAAGCACTGCCGCGCTGCAGCCCAGCCCATCGCCCATCCCGACGAATTGACGAACGCGGAGGGCAAGGCTCTCATCGATCAGATCGCCGACATGCATATTCCCATCTTTGTCTTTACCGGCGGCGACCCCATGAAGCGGAAAGACGTCTTCGAGCTCATCCGCTACGGCGCGGAAAAGGGGGTACAGGTGGCGCTTACGCCCAGCGCAACGCCCCTCCTCACCAGGGACGCGATCTTCAAACTCAAGGAAGCCGGACTCGTGCGTCTGGGAATTTCCCTGGACGGTTCGACTCCGGAGATTCACGACGCCTTCCGCGGATTGCCTGGCGCCTGGGCGCGCACTATCCAGGCCATTGAATGGGCCGGCGAGGCAGGACTGCCCATCCAGGTCCACACCACCATCAGCCGCCACAACGCACACGATCTCGACAGTTTATGTTCACTATTCGAGAAGCTCGCCATCGTCATGTGGAACGTCTTCTTCCTCGTCCCCGTGGGCCGCGGCCAGCTCGGCGATCTGCTCTCCGGTGAGGAATTTGAGCATGTATTCGGCAAGATTTACGAGCTCTCGCACAAAGTCAGTTTCCAGATCAAGACCACCGAGGCCATGCAATACCGCCGCTACCTCCTGCAGCACAACCTTGAAGAACGGCGCATGAGCCACGGCCATCCGGGCAGTCTGAAAATGGGCGCCGCGCAGGCCTATGAGCCAGGCGCGCCCACGGCCGATGCACCAACCCGCACTGCAAGCTGGGCAACCCGCCGGGTCAACGATGGCAAGGGCTTCATGTTCATCTCCCACGTCGGCAACGTTTATCCCAGCGGATTCCTCCCCATCCACGCCGGCAACATTCGCGAAACTCCGTTGGCCGACATCTACCGCAACGCGCCAATCTTCAAATCGTTGCGCGACACCAGCAAGCTCGAAGGCAAATGCGGCGCCTGCGAGTACAAGGAGATCTGCGGCGGTTCCAGGGCACGCGCCTATGCCGTCACCGGCGACCCGCTCGCACAGGAACCCTGCTGCATTTATCAGCCCAAAAACTGGGATCCGGAACTGGAGAATCATGCTGAAGCTTTCGCTTCGTCGATGCATGTACCAGACCCGGCGGAAGAAGAAATGGCTGCCCCGTTGGTCGCAATCTCAGGCTCCCGGGCATAAAATCATCCAGCCCTTTCCGCAATCGTCTGAGGCCTTCCGGTTGGCAAAACGGAAGGCCTCGCCCATCTCGACATGAAAGGCCGCCGGGGGAGAAATACCGCGCCATGTTCCACTCCACTACTTCATCGGCAGACAGCATCCACACCGTTTGTTACGCCGGTCACGACCAATGGCATTCTGTGTCACTTATGTTCGCGCACAGTTGTGCTACGATTTTTCGTTCAGGAGGGTGGATTCGGGTTGTGTTTTTCAATCTCCTTCCTCCCGATTACAGGAGCAGATTCATGCTGGGAAATATTTCGAGGATCAGCCTCCTCATCGCCTGTCTTTCGTGCGCTTCGGTCTTCGCAACCGCACAACAAGTGGTTCACGCCCTCATTGGTACTGTGAACGTCATCAACCCCAATGCCAAAACCATTATCGTGACCACCGATGACGGCACCCCGGGCAGCTTTGAAGATTTGACAGACCCCAAAGCGCACATCGCGATCGACAAGGCCCTTCGCGCCGACGCAACACCAGCCCAATCCTTCACCACCAAAGGCGCCAGCGCCATCGTCCTCTTCTTTGGCGAGGGCGCCGATCGAACCGCTGTCGCGCTGCGCAACCTCGGCGTCGGTCCATTCACCAAGAGCACGGGAACCGTCGTCAAGTTCAGCGGCAAGGATCATTCGTTCTCGGTAAAGGACGATGCCGGCAATGTGGAAGCCTTCAAGGTCACCCCGGAAACCGTGGCTGAAACCCGGTCGGGCGCCGTCGACGGCAAAAAGTTTGAGCCCGGCAAAGGGGATCAGGTGCGAGTCACTTCCAGTCTGGTCAACGGCAGCCCCACCGCCCTGTTCGTCTACGCCAACTGACGCCGCGTCGTCGCGCTGGCGTTCCGCAGTCTCGTACTGCGTGGCAGCGGCATGTGTGTCCTGCGCTCCGCTGCTGCGATTTCACAGAAACCGCAACAGCGAATCCGGATGTCTCTTCTTAACGCCGGCAAACCACGCACACGGCCAATAGAGCAGCACAACTACGCCAGCCCACATTGCGCACACCACGCCAAGCCCGTGCCCATAGGGCTCTCCGTCGGGCGGGTAATTCAAGAAGAATCCACCGTGGAAGAGCCAGCTTACCGGCTGATGACTCAGATATCCCAGAAGCCCCGCGGCAAGATGAATCACAAACAAATGCAGGATGTAAAAGAACAGCGGGACCCGTCCGTATGTCACCAGGATCGGCCCGAACAAGCCCCAGAATTTCGCACCTCCAATGGCCAGCAGAATCAGAATCACGCCCAATGTCATTAAAAGATACTGAAGCGAAGGCGGATACTTCTCCACGTCCAGAAACAGAATGATCGACTTGGATAATGTGGGCATCACATGCCAGTCGCCCGGAGTCGAGTGCGCCACCTCCGCGCCGGGATTGCCGTATGCATTCGTGGCCCGAAGCAAACTGAAAGCCAGCAACGCGCCTGCCCCCGTAGCAAGCAGAATCCGGCGACTCCGCGCGGAACCGTTCTCAAACAGTGAGCCCATACTGAAGCCAAGCAGCGTCACGGCGCACCACGGAATCAGCGGGAACAAGACGAAAAGCGAAACCTCCCCGATATGCGCTCGCCCCGAGCGATGCAGCACAAACAACAGCCATTGGCCTGCGTGGAGAGCGGCCGGCTTCAAGCCGTCGAACAAGTCGTGCGTCGCAATGACGATGATAGCCACCGCCATGACCACGAAGCGCGGCAAATGCACGAATGCCGCCAGAAGAATCATCGACAACCCCAGGCAGCAGATGACGCCGAACATCCCCCACCCTGGATGGAACGTCCAGGCAAAGCCAATCACTGTGAACTCAAGCACCACCAGCCAGATGCCGCGCGTCACCAGGAACTTCGTCAGCTCCGCCCGCGAATGCTTCTGCCCGTAAAGATACGCCCCCACCCCCGCCAGAAGAAAGAACGCCGGCGCGCAAAAGTGCGTAACCCACCGAACCAGGAAGTAGAACATCCAGGTTTTGCTGATGTCTTCCGGCTCAAACGGAATATTGCACATGAAATCGCGCGTATGGTCCAGCGCCATCACCACTATGGCAAGGCCGCGGACAAAATCGATCGAGTCTATCCGTCGATAGCTCCGTTCCACACTCTTCAGGCTGGGGTTTTGAATGGGAGTCTCCACCTTCCGGCAGGATTCCCTCGAATTCTATCGTTCCTGGATCGCGTTTTTGAAGCGGATTCGCATATGTCGCCGCAAGCCAATTCCGACGATGCTCTCAGCTCTAGCCAAGCCTCGGTCAGTGCCCGACGGAAGCCAGGTCCACCTTGCCGCGGAACTTGCTGTAGACAAACACCATATATCCAACCGCCAGCGCCATCCCAAAACCCCACCACGCCAGACCCACGGCCAGCGTATGCGGGCCGGAGATCGCCCGCGCCAGCGTAATGTCGCGCTCCGCCCCGGTCGTGGCCGGCAGCAGCGTTGGATAAAGCCCCCAGCACGCCCCGGCCAGCATGAAGAACAAATACCCGCAGGAAGACAGGAACCCCCTCACCGGCTGCGCCTTGCGATTGAAAAACCAGATGCCGCTCAGCGAAGCAATCACGCCCACCGGCACCACAAATGTGAATGGGTAATTGAAGTAGTTATCCAGGCTCGCCGGCCGCACCGCAATCGTCGCACCCAGGCTAATCACAGTAATTGCAGCCAACTGCAGGCAAAGTGGGTTCACCAAGCGCCGCGCGCGGTCTGCCAGCGCGCCAGAAGTCTTTACCACGAGCCACAGCGCCCCATGCAGCGTCAGAGCAACCAGCGCCACCAGCCCGCCAATCACCGTGTACCAGTCCAGAATGCCCGGATGCGGCCCCGGCTTCCAGTCCGTCCATAGGGGAAGAAAGAAGTAGCCGTCAGCCTGCAGCGGAACGCCGCGCAGAACGTTGGCCAGCGCTGCGCCATAGAAGATGATGAGCGCCGCACTCGCCAGCCCAAATACTCCGTCGAGCAGCGCCCGCCATACGCCCACATCGATGTGATTGCGCAGTTCCAGGCTGATGCCGCGCAGAATCAGCAGCCACAGCACCATCATCAGCGGCAGATAAAACCCGCTGAACGCCGAAGCGTACAGTAGCGGAAACGCAAAGTAGAGCGTTCCGCCCGCTGCCAGCAGCCAAACCTCATTGCCGTCCCACACGGGTCCTATGCTGGCAAGCGTGGTGCGGCGGTCATTCTCCGTGCGGCAAAGAAATAGGTGCAGCATGCCCACGCCCAGGTCGAACCCGTCCAGCACCACGTAGCCCACAATCATCACCGCAACCAGCCAGAACCAGAGAAATCCCATCATCGCCAGTTTCCCCTTCTCTCTCCAACCAAGCACTGTCAGTCGGCGTGCACAGCTTGTGCTTCTTCCGGGTTCCCCTCGGGCCCAGAACTGATCTCACGATAAATAAGCACGGTAAACAACAGCCCGAGAAGCGTGTAGAGTCCCATGAACCCGATCAGTGTGAACAAGCCATTGCTTGCGGAAACGGTATTCGAATACCCCTCGCTCGTCCGCATCAGCCCGTAGATCAGCCACGGCTGCCGCCCCAGTTCGGCGGTCATCCATCCCGCGGTGTTGGCAATGTACGGAAGCGGAAAACTCAGCAGGAGCGCCCACAGCGCCCAGCGCGCGGTATAAAGCTTTCCGCGCCACAGCAGAAACGCGCACGCCAGCATCAGAAGCACAAACCACGTCCCCAGCCCAGCCATGATGTGGTACGCGTAGAACAGCAGCGGCAGCGCCGTCGGCCACTGGTCCTTTGGAATCTGGTCCAGGCCCTTCACCTCGGCCTTGGTCGTCCCGTAGACCAGGAAGCTGAGCATGTCGTTCACCACAATCGGGTTGTCGATTTCGCCTGTCTCTTCGTTCGGCTGTCCCATCAGAACCATGCCTGCGCCCGCCTCACTGTGAAACAGGCCCTCCATCGCGGCAATCGCCGCAGGCTGGTTGCGCGCCACATATTTGCCGGCCATGTCCCCAGTGGGGAAGATAATGGCGACGGATGCGATCACGCCGGCAATCACCCCCACCTTCAGAAAAATATGCGCGTATCGTGCCCGCCGACCCTCCAGCAAGTAGAATGCGCCCACTGCGCTCATCACAAACGAGCCGGTAACCACCGCGCCCACCATGTTGTGCATGTATTGCAGCAGCCCCCATGGGTTCATCAGCAACTGCCAGAAGCTCAGAACCTCAAACTGCCCATTGGGCAGCCGGTCATACGCCACCGGGTGCTGCATCCATGCATCGGTCACGATGATGAAGAACCCCGATATCCACGAGCCCACAAACACCATCACCGCTGAGAACCAGTGCGCCAGCTTCGAGATGCGCTTCTCCCCATAGAGAAACAGCCCTAGAAATGCCGACTCCAGAAAGAAACTGAAAACCCCTTCCATCGCCAGCGGCTGGCCAATCACGCCGCCCGAAACCTGCGAGAACCGCGCCCAGTTCGTCCCGAATTCAAACTCCATTGGAATCCCGGTAACAACGCCGAAAACAAAGTTGATGCCGAAGATATGCCCCCAGAAGCGCGCGGCCCGATCCCATGTTGCGTTGCCGGTCTTCAGCGCAACCGACTTCAGCACCACAATCAGTAGCGCCAGCCCCATGGTGAGTTGCGGAAACAGATAATGGAACGTAATCGTAAACGCGAAATGAAGGCGATGGATCAGCTCGGCGGTCATTCGGGGCCCTCCTGTTTCAGGCAATAATCGGGCGAAAAAAGGGAAGAAGCGCCCTGGAGATTAAGATCGCGGATAACAAACGATTATAGGCGCTGGGAATTGAGCGAGCCACAGCCTCCCATCTCGTCACAGGGCAATCGAATGAATGAATTCTGTCGGTAGGTTGGATTCATCTCCTGGCCAAAATGGACCGGTCTCGCATTTCGTCCCGGAGGGACGGTTCGAAAATAGCCCCGGATGAAGTTCGCCCCTGCGAACGCAATCCGGGGAAAAGGCACAACAACGAATTCCCCCGCCCTGCTTAGGGGCGGAACGAAAAGGCCCGAAGCTTCAACTGACCTTCAGGCGATTCTCTGCATTCAGCCAAATTGCGTGATCTAAATCACCAAAAACTTATGCGTCACGGGTTGATCCTAAGAGTGTAAAGGCGCATTCTCCCGATGTTGCCGCTCAGCCTGCGCGGGGCATCTGAGCTGAACTAAGATGAGGTGGGGTCGATCCATGCGGATAGCAATCATTGGCGGGGGCATTGCGGGGCTCGCCGCTGCCTTTGAACTCGA
>Ga0182012_10007812_pt1 | contig 10647 bp, 11 predicted proteins | sample 612S2SmetaG_FD_120486 | JGI IMG/M metagenome (GOLD analysis project Ga0182012, IMG submission 120486) | Permafrost microbial communities from Stordalen Mire, Sweden - 612S2S metaG | ecosystem: Environmental > Terrestrial > Soil > Wetlands > Permafrost | place: Sweden: Stordalen | collected...
CTCCGCCGAGGTGGCGATACCGACGACGGAGTAGCCCGCATTCCTGAGCTCCATGGCAATGGACGCAGCAATAATTAATTCATCTTCAACCAGGATAATTTTGGCAGGTGAAGTCATTCTTTTTCGTAAAGGCAGCTCCGCAACGATCATGGGAAGCGGACGCGAACAAACATCTCGTAATCTCTTGTTAACACACAAACGAGTTAAGGCGTAACTGCGGTGGATACGAGTATAGGGACGGCGCGAGATTTCCAAAAAACGCAGGCGCCATGAAACGGATTGCGCGGAATTGGCACTTGAGCGAGGTAGTAAAACCCTGAGGAGGGAACTTTTTTGAAACCGATTATTCTTTCCACGATGATACTGCTCGCGGGCAGTGTCTTTTCTGACGCTACGGTCATAACGTCCGCCAGTTGTACGGCCGGAAACTTTACCACCAGTTCGAGCGCGAATCCCGCCAGTTGTTCGGCGTCTTACACTTCGGGTTCTTTCAGTTATAGCGCGAGCGCTAACGTAAGCGGGTCAGACACACTGAACGCTGTGACGTATACGGGTAAAGCGGACGCAGATGGTGGAGGAGGTTCTGGCGCGCTTGTGGCAAAGGCGAACGCCAGTGGTTCCGACAGTTTGGTTCTTGACACGGCCGGGCCGGTGCGGAGCGGATTTCTGGTTGTTACAGCCAGCGGGACGGCCAATAACCCGCAGGGCTTTGACGCAGAAACGATGTTTGTTAGTTCCGCTCTTCACGTGGGCTCTTTCAGCGAGAGTTGCGGAAACGGCGATGCGCCGCTCATTCCTCCTTATGTCGCTTGCAGCGGGAGTTTGGCCGCAGGGTCGGGGGTTCCGGGAACAGTGACGGTGCCTTTTACCTTGGGTCAAGCTTTTGTGGTCAGCAGCAGTTTCAGCGCGGCGGGAATGGCCGACACATTTGACGATGTTGCCGGGGATGCGAGCGGGACTATAACCTACAGCTATTCTTTCGAAAACGCGCAGGGTGCGCCGGTTGCGGTTTATGCGGCTCCAGAGCCGGGTTCGCAGGCGTTGCTAATGGCGGGTGGGTTGGTGCTGCTGGGAATGGCTAGGCGCAGGAGGAGGGCGATGGCGTAATCAGGTGGCAGGCGGAAACGCCCAATGTCGTATCGTTTTCCGATTTCCGAGAAACTGAATGGGCAGAGGGCGCTTTGGGCGAGGGGCGGAGCGCAAAAAGGGTACATGCACGTGTGTCCAGAAGCCATGGCACGGACAGTTGGGCGAGGTTACGGCCATCAGCGGGACGATGACGGGGTCCGACAATACGGCGATTACCGCCGTCAGCACCTTCAATGGCGCGGACAATCTTCTGGAACCGACTGCGCCGTACGTTTCGCGGTTACCCGCAAGCGCAGCTGGGCGAAAGTCGCCAACGCGGCTATTAGTTAACCATTGAGTTTTACTAAGCTCCAGGAGCGCCGAGAGGAGTCTCTGCGCGGCAGACAAGAATGTCCGCGCCACTCTGCCTCAGAGAATGTACCAAACTCGAAGCGCACAATTTGCTCAAAGGGTGTTGAGGAAGTTGATGAGGTCTTGTTCTTCCTGCGCGGTGAACTCGATGTCGAAGCGCTTGGGCGTGGCGGAGAGTGGCGTCGGACCCGCCCTCATCAAAAGCTTACGCATGCGGCCACCGGGAATCACGGGAGAAACCGATAGCCAACGCCGTGGACGGTGCGCAAGCGGCCCGGGAGATTGCCATCGGGCTCAAGCTTCTGGCGGAGCCGAACGACGTGGGCATCGACGGTGCGGGTGTTGGGATGGGATTCGTAACCTCACAAATGGCTCCTGCTCGAAGTGGACGCTGACGATTACATTGTCAAACCCTTCGGTATCCGCGAGTTACTCGCCCGCGTGCGCGCCCTGCTTCGCCATCGGCGCGGAGGCTTTTGCAAAAAGCTCCAGGCCACTCATTTGGGGAGGCGGAGATCAACGACCATGAGATCCGGCTGGTGGGTGAGGGCTTTATCGCGACCGCTTTTGCCGTCGGCCGCAAAGATGGGGAGGAAGTTCTCGCGCTCGAGCAATATACCAATGGTTTCGCGTAGACTCTCATCATCGTCGATGACGAGGATTTTCCGCATGCTACCCGCTAATGTAGCCAAGCGGGTAGCATGCGGAGTAGGCTATTGGCAGAGTTTTGCAAAACTTTTACGCCGGCGGGAAGCGAGGAAAGCGAGCGCGAGCGGAGCGAGAAGCAAGGTAGAGGGTTCGGGCGCGACGGAGTCGATCCGCGCAAATAGGCCGCCACTTTCGTCGGCGGGTCCCGCGGTGATATAGAGAGCTCCGAGCAAGCCGCCGCTGCCGCCGTTGCCGAAATCGAGTGCCCAGAGGCCATCATTGGCAAGGGGTTTGTTGTCGAGTCCGGCTAACGTGCCAATAAGATTGCCGGTAGTGGGGTCGAAGGCGTTGATCGTGCCGTCGCCAAAATTGCCGACGAGCAAGTCACCGCCCAGTGAGCCAAAGCCCTTGGGAGCAATGGCCAAGCCCCAGGGTGCGTTCAACACGCCCTGTGAGGTGAGGCGGCTAAAGGTGTTGGTAGCGGGATTAAAGACAGAAACGAAGCCTTCGCCTGCGCCCACGGCATTGTCTCCGCCGACGCCGCGCAAGGCGTAAGTGACGTAAATTTTGCCATCAATGGTTTGCACGTTGAAAGGCGCGTAACCAGCGGGAACGGAAGGATCGGAGATACTGGCGGTTAAACCGCTGGATTTGAAGACGTCGATGGTGCCGGCGGCAAAGTTAGCGGCGTACAGAGTGTCTCCGGTGGGGGAAATGGCGAGGCCTTTGTAGCTGGCGCCGGCGACGCTGAACAGAGTTTCCGCAGTGGAGCCCAGGGCGCCGCGCCAGCCGGTTATGGTGCCGTCTTCGGTAGCAAACACAAAGAGATCGCCATGAAAGTTGCCCGCATTGCTGTTGAAGACTTGACCGGAGACGTCAAACGAGCCGGCCGGCATGCTGACTATGAGACCTTGCTTGGCGCCGGCGGAATTGTACAGCGTTGATTTTCCCGTGCCGTTATCGGACACCCAGAAAGGACCGGAGGGACTGGAAGAGACGCCCCAAGGGTTGACAAGGTCGGCGTCGGTCGCGTTGGTTACCAGCGTTGTCTCCGTGAAGCCAGTCAGGTTTGATGAAAACGCCTGCGAGGAAATCAGCAAAGAGGTTAGCGTGATGTTAATAAGTTTCGACATAGTTGAAGGTTCCTTCGAAACGAGTATACGGGGATAGAGGGGGGTAAGGGCTTAAGAATTGGTAAAAGAAATGTAAAAACGCGGGAACGGCGGCAAGGGTGACGACCACATCAGGTGCGAATCCGCCAGTTGTACGGCTTCGTCGATTGTGAATTTCTTAAGTTAACTTCGTACCATGCCACTCTGTCGACAAAAGTCAAAAGTCCCCAAAAGTTCGAAAGTGAAAAATGAGAAGTGACCAACGCAATTAAAGAGTGTTGAGGAAGCTGATGAGGTCTTGTTCTTCCTGCGCGGTGAACTTGATGTCGAAGCGCTTGTTGTAGAAAGTTAGCACGTCTGCAAGGGTGGCGGCGGAGCCGTCATGAAAATACGGCGCGCGGGAGGAGAGGGCGCGGAGTTGGGCGGATTTGATTTTGCCAATGTCGGCGCACTTGCCCGTGATGAGGGCTTTGCCAGGATCGCGGACGTAGACGGTGCTGCCGTTGAATGAAGTGGATTTACCGGCGCTGCAGGTGAGTTTGAAGAGCGGGAGATCGGGCGCTGGAAGAGCGAAGGCTTCGTTGGTGGTGCCTTCGTCGATTTGCGCGTTGGGTTGGACATCGTTGCCAACGTTCTTGTTGCTGTGGCAGGTGCTGCAGGTGGCGGGGATGTTGTTGCCCACGGCAGGAATGTCGTTGATGCCGGCGACGTTGGACAGCATAAAACGGCGGGTGTTGAAAAGAGCTTCGCCACGGACGATGGAGGCGCGGCGCTGCCATTCGGGCGAGAACCAATTGACATTGGCCCAAGACGAGTATTCGAGAAACGTGTTGCCGCCGGTGGCGATGCCGGGCTGATTAGCGGCGAGGGTGGATGGACCGCCGAATGCGCCGAGGTCATTTAGATTGAGCGCCTGCGTGTCAAAAACCTGGGCGCTGTAAATGCCGTTTTCGAAGGCGACAATTTCCTGGACGGTGGCGGCGGAGGGTGCGTGCGCGGCTTGGGCGTGGCCGAGAGTGGCGTCGGTGGCCTGGCTTGCGAGATTCGGTTCGCGCCCGTCGTACATAATGTTGCCGCTTTCAAGCTGGCCGGTGTAGGGATTCGTGGCAAGCGTGACGCCGGGCGGAACGACGGATGGGATGACGGTCGTGACGAACTTCAAATTGGCGGCCATGAGAGAACGGCGATAGATGGAGATCATCGGGTTAACGGCGACGAGGCCATAGTTGCGATCCAATTCGCAGTGCGTAGGGTCAGACACGGGTGTGATGGAGAATTCAGCCGTCACGCCTTGGGGCGGCCAAGGCAACGCAATGCGAAAGACGGCGCGGTTGAGCAAGAGCGAGTGGGGATTGTTGGGATCGGAGACACTGTATTCCTGGATGGATGTTGCGAGATCGGGGCAGTTGGCGCCATCAACGGGCGCGAAGAGCGGGTCGCGGCCTTGCGAGGCGACATAGATTTCTTGCGCGGCGGCGGCGGAGATGCTCATGCCGTTGGCGGGGCGATGGCAGGTGGCGCAAGTGCGGCCGTTGCTGCCGAGGGATTGGAAAAAGGGATTTGAGGCAGTGACAGTGAGGCCGTTGGCGTTGTAGGTTCCTTCGAAGCCGCTGGGATCGGGATCGCTTTGCACCTGCGGCAGGAAGGCCAGCGCGTTCACCGGCGCTGAGAAAGGCAGAACCGGAATGGACAGGGCATGGGCGTGGACGGCGGGCATCCAGACCGGAAGGGCCACTGGCAAACCGGCGGGATTTACTTGTGCGGCGAGGGGGAAAATCGCAACAATCGCGCAAGCGGCCAGCAAAATGGCCAGCCAAAATCTGGTGGGACGCTTGAAGACTTGATACAGCACAACTCAAAGTAACAGTTGTAAGTTACTGAATCAATACCACTTAAACAACGTAGCCACCCTTATCACTTCATGGTTGAGGTTCGGTATTATCGTGTCGAGACTCGACACTACAGCTGCCGGACATTCAAGTAGGGACGCCGAAGCGTGGTAAAACCCACTTCATCAATACGACATAAGCGCCGATAAAGAGAACAAAGCCTAACCACTCAGGCATGGAATCCTATCATAACGCTTTGTTGTTGAGGAGTTGCAGGATTTCGGAGGTTTTCATGACGGTGCAATATTCACGGTGGAGGTTGGCGAGCGACAGGGCGTGGACTTCAGCGGCGGAGCAAAGGCGGCCGTTCCAATCGAGGCGCGGAAAGGTGTAGCAAGCGTCGGCAGCCAGGTAAGTATTAAACCCTAGATTGCCTGCCATGCGAACGGTGGCTTCGACGGAATTGTTGGTGATAATGCCGCCAACGATAAGGGTGAGGTGGCCGGCGGCGCGGAGGGTAGATTCGAGACCGGTGCCAATGAAGGCGCTGTTGGTTTGTTTGGGGATGACGGGTTCGGTGGGGAGTGGGGCGGCGAACGGTTGAAATTCGTTGCCGGTTTGCCCGGGGCGATAGGGAGACGCGGGTTCGAGGGAATCGTGACGGATGTGATAGATAGGACGACCGGAGCGACGCCAGGCAGCGAGCAGAGTGGTAATGTTTTGCTCGGCGTCTAGGTTATTTCGATCACAGTGCGTGCGCCAAAGGGGATGCTCGATGGCGTTTTGCAGATCGATGAGGATGAGGGCGGCGGTCATGAGCGACATTTTGACACAAAAGTGGGCGAGCATATAACCAAATCGTAAAATTCGGCATCATATATACGCAGAGGAACAAATCATGGACCGGCACATACGCAAAGTAAATGATTCATACGACACATTGATGTTTGCGAACACGCCCGAGCAAGCGCGGCAAGCGGCCCGCGAGTTGGTGATGCTGGTTCTGGGGGAAGAGGCGCTGAGCCAACCGCTGGAAGACACTCTGCGGGCGGTTTGCCGGCGGCTTAGGCCGGCGGAAGATGCGCGCGAGCAGGCGCGGTTTGAAGAAGAGTTCATAGAACTGGTGACCGCGCCAACGAGCGCGAGCCGGACGATCGCGGCATAATAGCGGGTAGAATCTCTCAGCCTGCTCCCTGGCGGTCGCGGTTCCGCTGGGATTAGGCTGAAGCCTGCGCTAGCATGCCGAGAAAAGTCAGGAAGCCTAACAAGAACAAGCGCATTAGGGCGATCGCGCGCGAACGGGTAGGCGCGCCTAAACCTGCCTTTGCCATCCCCCAAAAAGCCATGCGCGAAAAACCAAAACATAAGAAGCCCGTTGCGGTAGACGATGAAGATCGTTGAAGTGGGGCCGCGAGACGGGTTGCAAAACGAACCCGGCGTGGTGAGCGTTGCCGTGAAGGTGCGGCTCATTGAGGCGCTGGTTGAGGCGGGCGTCCAGCACGTTGAATGCGGCAGCTTTGTGGCGGCGAAATGGGTGCCACAGATGGCGGATACCGCAGCGGTCTTTGGTGGGTTGCGGCGGGTAGATGGAGTCAGCTACTCGGCGCTGGTGCCTAATCTACAGGGTTTAGCGGAAGCGGTGCGCTGCGGCGTGGAGGAAGTGGCAATTTTCGCGGCGGCCTCGCAGACGTTTTCCCGGCGGAATATAAATTGTTCGATTGATGAGAGCCTGCTGCGGTTGGCAGCGGTGGCGCAAGCGGCGCGGGAACATGGCATGCGCGTGCGCGGGTATGTTTCGTGCGTTTTGGGCTGTCCTTACGAGGGCGCGGTGTCTTTGGCAGCGGTGGAGCGTGTGGCGCAAGCGCTGGCGGAGATGGGCTGCTATGAAATTTCGCTGGGAGACACGATTGGAGTCGGCACACCGCGCCAGGCTAAGGAGCTGGTTCGTGAGTTGAAGCGCACGCTGCCGGTGAAGCAATTGGCGGTGCATTTTCACGATACCTGGGGGCAGGCACTGGCCAATATTCTGGCGACGATGGAGGAAGGGATCGAGGCGCTGGATTCCTCGGTGGCGGGATTGGGAGGGTGTCCTTATGCAGTGGGCGCGAGTGGAAATGTGGCGACGGAAGATGTAGTGTATATGCTGAACGGGATGGGCGTGGAGACGGGGATCGATTTGGGAAGGTTGGCGGCGGCGGGACGCGAGGTGATGCGAGTGCTAAGGCGCAAGACGGCCTCGAAAGCGGCGGCGGCGCTCGAGGCTCGCGAGGGTGCAGCGCGCGAGGAGAGTAGCTTTTGAACAAGGTCGTGGCGAGTTCGGCGGAAGCAGTAGGGGATATTGCCAGCGGCGCGACTGTGATGCTGGGCGGCTTCGGGTTGTGCGGCATTCCGGAGAATTTGATTGCGGCGTTGGTAGCGCGGCGCGTGACGGGTCTGCATACCATCAGTAACAACATGGGCGTAGATGGCTTTGGCCTGGGGTTGATGTTGGAGGCTGGGATGATTGCGTCGCACATTGGGAGCTATGTGGGGGAGAACAAGCTGCTGGAGCAGTTGGTGATTGCGGGGAAGCTGCAAGTGACGCTGATTCCACAAGGGACGCTGGCGGAAAGGATTCGCGCGGGCGGGGCTGGGATACCGGCTTTTTATACGCCCGCGGGCGTGGGGACGGTGGTGGCGGACGGCAAGGAAGGGCGCGAGTTCGAGGGTAAGACGTATGTGATGGAGCGCTGGTTGAAGGCGGATTTCGCGCTGGTGAAAGCGTGGAAGGGCGACCGGCATGGCAATTTGGTTTACCGGAAAACGGCGCGGAATTTTAACCCGATGATGGCGACGGCGGCGCGGGTGACGATTGCAGAGGTGGAGGAATTGGTGGATGCGGGGGAGTTAAAGCCGGATGAGATTATGACCCCGGGCGTATATGTGAAGCGCATTGTGCAGGGCGAGAGATACGAGCGGCGGATTGAACGGCGGACGGTGAGGAGCGCGTGAAAGATACGGAGAAACGTGAACTGATTGTCCGGCGCGCGGCACGCGAGTTGCGAGACGGTTTCTATGTGAACCTGGGAATTGGCATGCCGACGCTGGTGGCGAACTATGTTCCGCCGGCGATGGAAGTGATTCTACAATCGGAGAACGGGATGTTGGGGATTGGGCCGTTCCCATTAGCGGGCGAAGAGGATGCGGATTTGATCAATGCGGGTAAGGAGACGGTGACGGAGCTGCCGGGAACGGCGTTTTTTTCGAGCGCGGATTCGTTTGCGATGATTCGCGGCGGCCACATTGACTTGAGCATTCTGGGCGCGATGGAAGTGGACCAGGAGGGCAATTTGGCGAATTGGATGGTGCCGGGGAAAGTGGTGAAGGGCATGGGCGGCGCGATGGATTTGGTGGCGAGCGCACGCCGGGTGATTGTGGCGATGGAACATACCACGAAGAGCGGCGAAGCGAAGTTATTGAAGAAGTGCACGCTGCCGATTACCGGGCTGCGGGTAGTGGACACGGTGATTACGGAGTTGGGTTTCTTTCGGGTAAAAGCAGAGGAGCTGGTGCTGGAAGAATTAGCGCCGGGGGCAACGGTTGAACAGGTACGGCAAGCGACGGCGGCGCATTTCACGGTGAGCGAAGGGGTGAGAACATGGCAAAGTTAACGCGACGAGGTTTTGCGGTAGGAGCTATTGCGACTGGCTTGGCGGCGCAGGAGAAGAAGCGCGAGATCACGTCGGCTTCGGTGCCGGATGATCCGATTGCGCCCAGTGTGTCTGAAGGAACAATCGCGGATAGAGTGCCCTTTCCGTTTGGCAAGCCGATCGAATTCCAGCGCCAGGATGTGGCTCCGAAAGTGCGGCCATTTGCCATGACGCAGGTGCGGTTGTTGCCGGGGGTGTTTCAAAAGGCGCAGGAAGCGAACCGGGGATTCGTCTTTGCGCAGACGCCGGACCGATTGCTGCATGTATTCCGGCTAAATGCGGGGATCGGATCAACAGCAGAGGCGTTGGGCGGCTGGGAGAAGCCGGATTGTGAATTGCGCGGGCATTTTGTGGGGCATTATTTGTCGGCGTGTGCGTTGAGTTATGCGTCGACGGGCGACAAGGAACTCAAGGCGCGCGGTGAATATCTGGTGGCGGAACTAGCCAAGTGCCAGCAGCGCTTGCAGGGCGGCTATTTGAGTGCCTTTCCCACGGAATATTTTGACCGCTTGGGCGCACGCAAGGAGGTGTGGGCGCCGTTTTATACGGTGCATAAGATTATGGCGGGCCTGCTGGATATGTATCAGTATTGCGGCGATACGCAGGCTCTAACCGTGTTGCAAGGAATGGCGGATTGGGCGGACAAATGGTCGGGCGCGTTGAGCGAGGCGCGGATGCAGATGGCGCTCGATACGGAGTTTGGCGGGATCGCGGAAACGCTGTATAGTTTGACGGTGGTAACGGGCGATGAGCGCTATGCAAAGGTGGGCGACCGATTTACGAAGAAGCGATTTGTGAATCCGCTGGCTGTGCGGCGCGACGAGTTGCGTGGGCTGCATGTGAACACACATATTCCGCAGGTGATTGCGGCGGCGCGACGGTATGAGATTAGCGACGATCAATGCTTTCGCGATGTAGCCGAATATTTCTGGCAGACGGTGACCGAGACGCGGACGTATGTGACGGGCGGAACGAGCAATAACGAAGGATGGTTGGTAGGGCCGAATCAACTGGCGGCGGAGTTGAAGCTGGGTCACGCGACGAATGAATGCTGCTGTTCGTACAACATGTTGAAACTGACACGGAAGTTGTATGAGTGGAGCGGCGATGTGCGGCTGTTCGATTATTACGAGCGGGCGCTGTTGAATCACCGCTTGGGGACCATTAATGGAGATGGGCAGACGCAATATTATTTGGGCGTGGCGCCGGGGTCGTGGCGGGCGTTTGGGACCAAGTATGACAGCTTCTGGTGTTGCACGGGAACGGGGACGGAAGAATACGCGAAGTTGAACGACAGCATTTACTTTCACGATGAGCGGGGGATTTTTGTGAACCTGTTTATTGCGTCGGAATTGAACTGGAACGAGCGGAAGTTCAAGTTGCGGCAGGAGACGCGCTTTCCCGACGAAGCGGGGACGACGCTGGCGGTGGATGCGGAAGAGCCGGTTTCGATGACGTTGCGGGTGCGAATTCCAGGATGGGTGGCTGGCAGCGCGAGTGTGAAGATCAACGGCAAGCCGAGTGAAGTGTCGGCGGCGCCGGGGAGCTATTTGGCGATTACGCGTACCTGGGTGAAGGGCGACCGGGTGGAGATTGGTTTGCCAATGGCGTTGCATACGGAAGGGATGGCGGATGACCATTCGCTGCGGGCGGTTTTGTATGGGCCGCTGGTGTTGGCGGGTAAGCTTGGCAAAGAAGGATTGACGCAGGATTTGGAGATTGGGCCCGAGGGACCGCAGTTGGATAAGGCGCCGAAGGTGCAGGTTCCGGAGTTTGCGGCGGAGAAGAAAGAGTTGGATGAGTGGATTAAGCCGGGCGATAAAGAGCTGACGTTTGAGACGAGCGGGCAGAAGAAGGATGTGGCGCTGGAGCCGTTTTATAAGGTGAGTGGGGAGAGGTATTCGTTGTATTGGAGGGTGACATCTTAAA